>Ga0209536_100001457_pt1 | contig 39284 bp, 48 predicted proteins | sample DeeMarSeWOR28_12_FD_187461 | JGI IMG/M metagenome (GOLD analysis project Ga0209536, IMG submission 187461) | Marine sediment microbial communities from White Oak River estuary, North Carolina - WOR-2-8_12 (SPAdes) (version 2) | ecosystem: Environmental > Aquatic > Marine > Intertidal zone >... | reverse complement strand
AAATGGAGAGATACCTGGATTGTTAAGGAAGTTGTCTGAAAAAATTCATGGGGATAAATTTTGGGAAAGTCAATTAACTAAAATCCGTAATGAAATCATCAAAGAGGAATCAATGCCTTTAGAGAAAGCCAAAAGAAAACAAGAATTTGAAGAAATGATGAAAAAAGTTTATGTGGAAAATCCTAATTTGAGACCCAAGCTTACTCCTGCAGAAAAGTTAAGAAGGCGTGCGGATGAATTAGAAAAACAAGAATCTGAGCGAAAAATTGAAAAATTAAGACAGGAACGTATAAAAAATTTATATGAAAAAAAGCAGTTTATTGAAAAAAAATTGGGATCCAATAGTATTTAATAATGACAGATTACTAATGATATTTAGACGCTAAAAAATAGAAAATACTGCCTCTTGCCCCCTGTTTTATTGGGATTTTTCATTTATTTGCAAGATATAAGTGATTGATGATAGCTGCTATGAAGGTAGATTAGCAGTACCTCCCTTTATCTATTTATGCATTCAAACACCTTAACTGGTAATTTTTCATTTTAGAGTCGAGATTGTGGCAAGTAATATGAGATTCACGGGGTAATGGTCCAAATTAATCTATCAGCGTTTTGCAAAGGTCCCAAAGGGTTTTTGGTATCATCCAGTTCGTCAGTGTTTGGCCTGCCACTGCTGAGTTTATAAACAACTAGGCTATCCTTTATAACTATTAAGGCCATGAATTCCCATCCGCTTACATTGGTTTTGCGCCTGAAATTAAACAGGTCGAGGAAAACATTACCATAACGCTGGGAGTCATATTTGCGAATAATAATTTCATAAGCTATGCATTGTTCCTGATCGGCAAGACAATCCTGGAGTCCCTCTGCAAGATCCTTAACGGTAATTGACTGGTTGGGCATGAATCGCTCCATGATGTCAAGATAATTGAGAATCTTTATATTAGGTGTTCCCTGGGGGGCGAAACCCAGTTTCTCCAACTCATCTTTTTGGGTCTGATAAGGATTGATTTGATCAAAGGCGTTTTTTGCTTCTGAGAATGAGTTCCAAGGTGTGACAACGATCTTTTGCTGTCTCGGGAGCAGGGAGGTATGTGAACAGCTGGAAAACAATAATGTTAGAATCAATAAAAGAGTAAGGCGAAAAAAATTGAAAACAACATGGTCTCGAATAACCCCGGAATTCCGAGAGAATTTATTTTTACAGGCGGTCAGTATGTAGCGTTGCATTTTTGTGTCCATCAGGACTTTTATCGCTAAGGTGTAGACTGCTATTCAGCCCGGCGATCGATGATACGGCGTATTCCGAACCGCTTATTGGTGACAAGCAATCACATTCTCTGCCTGCTCTAAAATCTGGGCAAATTATATCAAATATACACCGATCGTGCCATACAAATGAATTTTAATAACTCTCTAGAATTACTATCTTAAGTAATGATATATTAGTATAAATGGCTGCTATGAAGGTGGGCTAGCAGCCCCATCCAAAGAAGTTACTATTGCCAGTTGATATCTCAACTGGTAATTCTTCACCACAGAGTTAATATTTTGGCAAGAAAGATTGTGTTTATATCCATTTCAAATATTGCCAATTTGCGCTAATCATCTAATCTTGACCAATTATTGGATTTAAATTTTCTGTACTTGGAAAATAATGCTCATTATTAAGAGATACTTTCCACATTGTTGAAATGTGATATTCTGCGAAAACGATGGAACTTCAAGAATTACTTTTGCGAATCATTGTGGCCTCTGTTCTTGGTGGTCTCATTGGCCTCGAGCGTGATATTCACGGGCGAGCTGCAGGACTTAGGACTCATATGTTAGTCAGTATGGGTTCTGCACTTTTTATGATAATGTCTGAGCTGGTTGCCATTCATGCTGCCACAATGACAAATCCAGGACTTGCAAGAATCTTTTCCGATCCAGGGAGAATTGCTGCTCAGATAGTGACGGGCATAGGCTTTCTTGGCGCCGGTACTATTATCAAAGAAGGATTAACAATAAGAGGATTAACAACTGCAGCATGTTTATGGTTAGCTGCCGCAGTTGGCATGACAGCTGGGGGAGGTTATTTTATACTTGCTATTTCCACCACTTTTTTTGCTTTAATTTTTCTGATCAGCTTACATTATCTTGAGCGGGTATATCCAAAAGATTCTTACCGTGTATTAACAATTGAAACACCACAGGATATTACACCTAAAACTCTCATCAATTTAATTACAGAAAAAAATGTCAAGGTGGTATACGTCGAATTTGAGCGAGATTACAAAAAGGGCTTAACGATAATTAAGTTACATGTTCATATATTTCATAAAGGTATTACCGATGTATTATCTCATCTCATCATTGAAAAAATTGAAAGTGGCAATATCCCATTGAAAAATATTAAATGGTCTCGGAAGTGATCACAAGAAAGATATGAATACGATTAATTTCCTGCAAAAGAGGAAATAGATATGAAGATAACATCAAAGAGTCTTTTGTTTTTATTTAGTTTCTTTATTCTGTTCCTGCTCCCACTTTCTCCAGTTCTTGCTGACGACGACCACCATGAAGAGAAAAAATGGTACAAGAAGATTTTTGATGATGACGATAAGCATGATAAACATGAGAGCGAATATCTCACTCCTGTAAATAATGAAACATTCAAAGAGGAGTGTGGCGCATGTCATTTTGCGTACCAACCTGGCTTGCTTCCTTCTGGATCATGGGAGAACATTCTTAACAACTTGCCTTCTCATTTCGGCGAGGACGTTTCATTAGACCAAGAATCAAAAAAAATTATTGGAAAATACCTAAAAATAAATGCTGCTGAAACTTCATCTGCAAAAAGGGCCAGAAAAATAATTAGAAGCCTCAATGGCCAAACACCATTGCGCATTACCGAAACGCCCTATATCCAAGAAAAACATCATGATCTGGATGCAAGTATTTTCAGCAGACAATCCATTGGTTCCTTTTCTAACTGTATTGCCTGTCACACAAAAGCAGAACAAGGAAACTACGATGATGATTTCGTGAAAATTCCCGAATAAAAAATATTGAGTTTCATAGTCACATAAAACTTAAATCTCTGCTGATATCCTGCATATGAAATGCAAAACCCCCGTTAAAACAGGGGCTGTGGATAGGTCTTTTCTACTTGACACTGTCAGACCATGTAAAGAAATTTACATTAATTTATAAATCAAATAATACTGTCTTTTTTTAAGGGGTGAAAAATGCCCAAGAAATACATGCTGATAATTAGCCATTCCACTGATGACCCCCATATGGCAAGTGTTTCCATGGGGCTGGCATCCTGTCTTGTTCTAGAAGGAGCCGATGTTGCTTTATTCTTCATGTCAAGGGGATCGAAATTAGTCCAAAAAGGTGTAGCGGAAACCATCGTAGTTGAGGAAAATATAGCTCCGGTTAAAGATTCGCTTTCAATAATTCTTAAGGGTGATGCTCACTTGTATGTCTGCAAAATTGATTTAAAGAAATTTGGCATACCCGAAGAAGAATTGCTTGATGGTGTAAAAATTGTCGACCTGATGGACGTATCTGCCCTAATGCTGGAGAGGGAAACAGTTAAGTGCTAAAGTATGCTTTCTGTTAAGCAGATAATTGCAACTTGTGTTGACTTTTCTGCCAAAACTAGACGGGTTCTCCTGTTTAATCAATATTACCACCACACATCACAACTTTCATTTTGCCCGAAAATAGAAACTATTTTGGCAAGACATAAGGAATTTTTGGGAACACCACCCGCATAATCTACTTCCGCATGGGTAAACCTATCGGCGCCGACATCAGCGAGGCGGATCCCGGAAAGTTCAGCGCGACACGTGAGGGGGACCTAAACTTCATTCGCATAGGGAACGAACGCTACGAGATTCCGGACTCAGTCGTTCTGGGTGGCTGATTTTTTTTGGCGAGATTATATAAAATTCCTTGCGTCATTGCTGGTTGGGAAACCGCAGAACATAGTAGCCGTGACCTCCCTTTTCCTCGTTATATAAGTGGTGCTGCATTCAGTGACCTACGAGGGCAGACGCGATCATAAGCAAATTCTAGGGGCAGCCGTTGCGTGGGGATTCTATGTAGGCCAGAGGCAAATATCCAGGGAGACATTCTCGTAATCTGGCCAGTCCTGGCGATTCTCTCTGCATGGGCGCTTTTCTACTCACTTCAATAGGCCCGTTTTATCCTTCGCGCTTCGGAGGGGTTTTTACCCTCTGAGTTTACATGATATTAATAGAGGCAGGCCATCAGGGATGGGGAAGCTCTGCAATGATACCGTAGAATTTCTTCATGATCTCGGGCGGGATTTCAGAATACCAGTGCCCGGTTAATAAAGCTGTTCCATAGAAAATAAAATAGATGCCGAGGACGGCCACCGGCAGAAGCAGGAGAGAGTTTTTCCTGCGGTGGGGTAAGGCGAGGGTCAAACAGTCTTCAACAGGACAGACGGAGACACACTCGGTGCAGCCGATGCATTCACCTGTACGCACGGTGTTTTTTGTCGTGATCCTGATGGACGCCGGACAGGTTTTCTCACATTTTTTACAGTCGATGCAGGTGTTGCTGTCGCGCTTGACCTGGAAAGGGCTGGCAAGTGCAAGTAAGCCAAGTAATGCACCGTAAGGGCAGAGATAGCGGCACCAGAAGTTGCGGATAATGAATGAAATTGCCACAAGAAAGAGCATGATCCCGGCAGATAATCCTGAAGGTTTGAGAAAAAAGAGCAGCATTTTGGCATCCACTGCAAGGTTGTAGGGCGAGGTATGAAAAGACTCGATCTGTTCCATGGTCATTTTCCAGGCGATGAGGTAGAGGAAGAAAAAAAGCAGCATGTATTTGATGGTTAAGAGCGGCAGGTCCAGCCAGGCAGGCGGCCGCCAGAGAATTTTTAGCTTTTTCCCTGCTTTTTCCGCCAGGTTGGAACTGAAACCAACCGGGCAGATCCAGCCGCAGAATCCCTTGCGCAGCAGCAGCCCGATACAGAGGGCAGCAAGAAAGATGGTGAGTCCGGCCGGATGGATCATATCATAACGGCCGCTCATAATAAGTCTTTTTAACCCGACCAGTGCACTGATAGGAAGAAAGGCCTCAACGGACGGCGGTCTTGGCACATAGGTTGATGTCTGGCCGGTGCCCCACAGGTAGAACTGGTAGAACCTGTATCCTGCATAAAGGCAGAAGATGGTGAATCCTGCCTGGACAAGAGTTCTTAACGGCGGGATCCATTTGGGGTGGATGAGATCTGCATATGGAGTGCTCCTCTGTTTCATGGAAGGCATCATACCTTGACTGGCAGGGCTTGCCTTTGACCTAAATCAAGTCTTGCTTTTTTGGCGTAAATATTTCTTGCCCCGGTTTTTTATCTAGAAGGCCTCCGACTCCGTGGCGGCTTTTTCCCCCGCCGAAAAAGATGGTCATCAGTATGCCTCCTAGCAGCAGCAGGGCAACAAGCAATATAATCAGGTCATCTTTTTTCATTTATACAAATGTATTCCCATTGTCCCGTTAATAAAGCCCGAAACTCCTTTGTTGACAAGGAATTGCCCTGTTGCCAGTAATTTTTCAGCAACAAAATCAGGATTCTGTCTTATAATATTCATATAAAGATTTTTGAAACTGGATCCATATCCGGCAAAATATACAATGTAGCACTGAGGACCACAAGGCAAGTGTATCTTGCAGAACAAACCATACGAGGGAGAAAATATTATATTATCAGGGACTCCCTTTATAACCCCGGCAGCAATTGCTGGCAGAGCAGAGATCTGTTTGATCTGGGCCGCTCGCCCTGGGAGTATATTCAGTATCCAGGCGGCAATGCTTTTTATATTGAGGAGTGCGTCAATGAAAGGCTTGCCGCCATGGGTGTTCAGTATGACATATGCGAACTTGAGGAACTGTTCTGGCGCTTTATCAGGAAAGAGATCAGGCAGAAGATAGAGCCTTTTTATTGCCGCAGGAGAAGAAGAAGCCGGAAAACTGACAAGAAAAATCTTGCTGAGCACCAGGTCCAGTTTTTTGACAAGCGGCGCATATATTATCTGCGCTGCGGTGTTGTTGATCAACGCAGGGTTGGTCGCCTGCCGCTCAGACATTTTACGGGGCTGCTGAATAAATCAAGAGACGAGATTGAGCAGTATATCCTGCAGCTAGAGAAAAGCCTCCATCCCAGGGAATACAAGCAGTATGTTTACGCTATTTTCGACCTGCAGCGCTACTTCAAGGCCTCGGCTGCCCGCTCAATACCGCAGGCACTGGACCAGGATGAACTGGACAGGTATTTTATCAAGGATCTGTGCAGGCTGCAGAAGGATGATCTTTTCTGGGCCGGGTTTGCTGGAAGAAACGGACTGCATGACTATCTTGTGCGCTATGCGGTCATGTTTTTTGATTACGAGTTTGACGGAGGCTCTGCCTGGGATGAGTACCTGCAGAAGTTTATCAACTCAAGACGCTTTTATAGACCGCCTTCCCCGAAGACAAAGATTGCCATAACAGAAATTGTGGAAATATTCGGGGAGACTGAAGAAAATTTGCAGGCAATGAAAAAAAGTGAACTGACCAGGCTTTTCCGGCAGAAGGCGCATGAGCTTCATCCTGACAAGGGTGGGGAACATGATTCTTTTGTCAGGCTTGCAGAGGCGTATAAAGAGTTATTGCGGAAGAAGAATTAGGATGCACGCTCAGCAATCATTGCAATTTATCAACATATGAAACTGCCAACGATTGACACGTATGCTGAAAATTATGCTGTTAGGTTTTTCCTTTCAGGAATCTTTGCAGCACGTAAATCCCATCAGGGGTAAACGGTTCCTTCCCGCTTAAGGCAAGTACTGCCTCCGGGGCAGCAAAGAATCCGGTTTCAATCTCTTCTGCCTGCAGGGTCAGTTCTCCATCGTGGGTGCAGGAAAAGACCCTGCCCCAGACCTGGTTGCGCCCCTCCTCGTAAAAGAATGTAAAGTGGGATGCAAGTACAGTATCCTTAATGCCTAACTCCTCCTCAAGTTCCCGTTTGGCTGATTCCTCATAGGTTTCATTGGCAAGCACCACGCCGCCGGCAGCAACATCATAATAGCCAGGATAGATATCCTTGCCCATGGTCCGTTTCTGGACAAAAAGTTTGCCCCCGCTGTTGAAGACCAGGATGTAGCTTGCGCGATGGGGCAGCCCTTTGGTCCGCATTTCATGCCTGGGTACGCTGCCTGTTACTTTATTTGCCCTATCAACAATCAGGACCATTTCGTCTCGGGGATTCATAGTGTTTGCTTAGCAGGTAGTATGACGGGTCTGGAAAAGCCACTGGGGCGAGACTCTTTTCATGTTACACGACCCAATGGCCTTAATTATCAAATAAGTTTCTTAAAGGATAAATTCAGTCAACCAGAAGTCATGCTGATTGCAGAAGCTGGTGGCGTATACCCTGGATCCTGCATTCTTGAAAAGTTCATAAGTGGAGACAGCTTCCTTGTCATCAGGGGCAAATGTTATTGCACCGATGACGGTCCCGTCTTCCGCCACAAGTGAATGGCGTACTATGTAATGTATTTCACTCATCGGGTGCTTGGTGGTTACGGTAATAGTTTTACCTTCTCTACCGACAACCGGGCATGGCTGCCCACTTTTGAACCCCACTGGCCGGGGTTTTCCGCAGCATAGATGACTCCGGGAGGAAATGCACCGGCAGATGCAGATGACCTCGAGGCAGAGCCCACTGCAACCCCTGCTGCCAGCACCAATGATGCCTTCAGAAAATCACGTCTTTCATTCATAATGACCTCACGCTTGCATGAAAGTAATCAAGAATTACTTGCTTTTGGGAATAGTTCTTAATAGATTTAGAGCAGGCAATCAAGCAGATTTACTTCAACAAGGTAAAACTGAATAAAAGCTGCGGTAAAATAAGAGTGCAAAAAACTGGTAAAAAAATAATGCTCAGGTAAAATACAGATATGGAAAATAAAGAACAGAGAAAAAAATGTGATATTTGCGGGGGAAGCGGGCAATACAGTTTTTTCAAAGGGGTAAGCAGGTTTCTTCTTTCAACTGAGGAATGTGCAGAATGCGCCGGTACAGGCTACCAGCTGCAAGGTGAAAGCCGTGAAAGCGAAAGCATAACCAGCAAACCAGAAAAAACAAAAAAAGTGCACCCCGAAGAAAGAAGTAATAAAGTCACCTGAGGTTATTCTGTTACCCGCTGCTCAATTCCTGTTTGAGGAGGCAGCAGGAGATTTTATACAGCGGTTTGCCTGCATCATCGTAGTTGATATTTTCCGGCTGCAGGAGTTTGTTGATCACACAGCCTTCAGGAATATCAAGGCTGAAGAGTCTGGTCTCTGTAATGCCGGAGTTGGTGATGAGCTGGTTTTCTGTGATTCTGAATCCGTTTACCGGGTAGTCCTCGCAGAGGGGGCACTGGTAAACCCTGCCGTTTGGAAAAATGAAGTAATTTTCCGCCACCCGGCCTGCGCATTCAAATATTTCACCTGGTTCAAGATACACCTTTGGGAAGATCACCGTTATTCCATGTGTCGCAGCTTCAGCAGCCACTGCGGGAATCTTTGCCAGCCATTCTCCCGGCGTGAGCTGCCATCTGTCCGTATCGTTCAGTGCTGTTTTGCCCCTGATGCCGATAACCTGGATGTAAAAACGTTTTACCCCCCACCGGGTCAGCAGTGGGACCATCTCGTGCAGGTGTTCGATATTGTACCTGCTCACCGTATAGATGAGGCTGACGTTAAAACCTGAAGCAACAGCAGCCTCCAGGTTTGCAGTACAGATTTCAAAAACACCGTCTCCACGGAGCATATCGTTAATTGCAGGGGTGGGGCCGTCAAGACTGAAACTTAGAAAATCAAGGTCTGAATTTTTAATTTTAGCCAGGAAATCATGGAAAAGGAAACCGTTGGTATCAACAGTAACAGACGAGTACCCCAATTTTTTTGCAAACCTGATAGCATGGGGCAGGTCAGGATGCATGGTAGGTTCACCGCCCAGAAATATAACATTGGTTTCTTTGATGTCATCACGGAAGAGTTTGAGCCATTTTTCGAGGTTCTCTCGTGTTACGGTTTCTGTGCCATGCTCTTTGGGGTTGATGTAGCAATGGCGGCATGAGAGGTTGCACGCAGTAAGGATATGAAAAAAGACATTTCTCTCTCCATGTTTGAATCCCACGGTTTTTGCGGGCGGCAGGCTCATTTCCTCTTCTCTGCTGCAATTTGTTCAAGGGTATAGCGGGCCAGGGGGCTGTTCTGCCAATAGGTATTGTCCTGATCGGCAAAAAATGTCTTGAAAAGTTCCAGACTTTCCCGGCGCAGGACATGACCCGTTACTGCCACTGACATTTCCCGGTACAGGGGGTTGAGTTTCATAAGGTCAAGATTGGTTCCCCCCCCCATGACGTCCTCATAAGCGTATACGAATGTGCGGATGTTGTTTAAAAGCAGGGTAACATAGCACATGAGGCAGGGTTCCATGGTGGAATAGACAACTATTCTGGAGCGCTCGATCTCCGGGTGCAGCGTAAAAAGTTTTCGCAGTGCCATAATCTCCGCATGGTCCAGCTCATTTTCATCGGGAACCCTGGAATTGATCCTCCTTCCCCGGCTGACAATTTCATCTTCATACACCATGACGCAACCAACCGGGAATTCCCCTGCACTAAGGGCTTCTCTGGCTTCCAGCAGGGCTTCTCTCATATACTTTTCAGGATGATTCATTCAGCTGCTCCTTGGGCGGGCAATATTACAATTATACTGCATGCATTCTTTTATTGCTTCTGCTGCAGGAATTGCAATACTATAACTGTATGGGGTCGTAAAAGTCCGATCTCCTGCATTGTATAGCATTTTTGGGACGCGACAGTCATAATTGTCAATGTCAACAAACTGTTATCAAATCATTTACACAATAATCATGCAACTGCAAATAAGCGAATAAGGGGAACCGGGAATGGACAGATTTACAAAAGGGTTTGTGCTGGCTTCTTTAGTCTATTTTCTCCTCGCTGCAAGTCTTGGTATCTGGATGGGTATGGGTAATGACACCGAATTTGTGAAGTTTGCCCATGTCCACTTCAATCTTCTCGGGTTTATGGCCATGATGATTTACGGGGTGGGGTACTTTATCCTGCCGCGTTTCAATGCCAGGACGCTGAAATGGCCGCAGCTGGTGCCGGTACATTTTATTATTGCCAACCTTGGCCTGATCGGCATGGTATTTACTGCAGCTGAGAGGCCGTCTGCAGGTTTTGCCATCTTTGCATTTCTCTCGGTTCTTTCTGTTTTTCTGTTCAGCTTAAATCTCGGGGTTACCCTTATGCAGGCCGGGGAAGAAGAAGAGGGAGGAGTTCCTGCAGAAGCTGCAGAGCAGATTGAAATAACCCCTGAGACCAGGGTGGGGGAAATCCTTACCAGATGGCCGCAGACCCTTGAAATACTGGTGAATAATGGTTTTAAGCCTCTGGCTGACCCCTCACACAGGGAAAAAGTTAAACAGCTGCCGGTCACGCTTGGCATGGCCTGCGAGCGGCATGATCTTGATTGTGACCTGATCATCAGTCTCCTTAACAAGGCAATTGCATCCCTGGAAGCAGAAAAAAGAACAACACGGCCCCAGCCGATTCAACTGCAGAACATTTCGGTAAAACTCAGGGCAGGTGAGACCATCACCCAACAGCATATTATAGGTGAAATCCTGAAGGTCTATCCGGCTACGGAAAAGGTATTTAAGAAGTATTATGGAGCAGCCTGTTTTTCCTGCCCGGGCCAGGCTACTGAATCGGTGAGGCAAAGCGCCATGATGCATAATGTGGATGAAAAGAAGGTCCTGGCAGAACTTAACGAGGCAGCCCGGCTCATCAAATGAATACACTCATTCAGGCTGCTGAGAATTTTATCAGCCATGATGAAACAATTGCCGGGATTGAGGAACATGGCCACGGCATCATCCATGATACCTACCTGGTAAAACTGGGAAAAGGGGCAAGCCGCTTTATCCTGCAGCGCTTCAATACCCGGGTTTTTGCAAATCCTGAAACAATTATGCAAAACCTGCAACTTGTCAGTGAACATATGCAGGAACGGATGAATGTCAGTGGCAGCGCAATTGATGCTAACTGGCAGATGCTGCAGAGTATTCCTGCCAGAGATGGCAGGAATATTTTTGTTGCTGCAGATGGATCATTCTGGCGGGCCTTGAATTTTATCCGGGAAGCAATCCCCCTTGAGAAGATTTCCTGCCTGCAGGATGCCAGGGAGGTGGGGCGGGCCCTAGGCATCTTTCACTGGTTGAGCAGTGATCTGGATCCTGGACTTCTGCATGCCCCTCTGCCCTTTTTTCATAATATCGAACAATATCTTAAACATTATGATGAAGTTTTGGGGCAGAGTGAAAAGAAAGGTGATACTGACCCGTTCTGTCAAAAGTTTATTGAGGACAGGAGGAGTTGGGCCCCTGTCCTGGAGAATGGACGCAGAGAAAATCTCCTGCGGATAAGGGTCATACACGGTGACCCCAAGATCAACAATATAATGGTAGACAGAAGCACAGGGAAGGCTGTCAGCATTATTGACCTTGATACTGTGATGCCCGGTCTGGTGCAGTATGATCTGGGCGACGCTATGCGTTCCTGCTGCAACACCGCGGGAGAGGAGGTTGCTGATATATCTGCGGTCCGCTTTGATCTTGAGCGTTGCAAGGCGGTTTTATCTGGCTATACAGAAGCAGCCGGGGGATTTTTGACAGCCAGGGATTTTGATTTTATCTTTGATGCTATCAGGCTAATTCCCTTTGAACTCGGACTCCGTTTCTATACGGATTTTCTCGAGGGTAATATATATTTCAAAGTCAGCGGTCGTGACCGGAACCTGGAGCGGGCTAAGGTGCAGTTTCAACTGGTGGAAAGTGTTGAACAGCAGGAAGAGGGGATCAGTGCAGTTATTGAAGAGTACCGCTCTGTGTTAAAGGGCGGCATTTCCCGTTAACATAAACGGCAGGAAAGGTTTGAGCATGGATGATCTGAAAGATTCTCTTGGCTTCCGTTATCTGCAGGAAACAAAATTCGATGAGCAGACCCTGTGGCGTAAGCCACGATTGGTCATTGCGCCTGCGCACCCTTATAAACAGTATGCTGAAGCTGAAAAATTCAAGCTGCCTACTGACTGGCAAATGGATAAAAGCCTGCATGAAAGCTTACAGTACAGGCGTTCATGCAGGCGCTATGCCGATACCCCGCTCAGTATGGAGAACCTGGCCATGCTGCTTTGGGCCAGCCAGGGGATCAGCGGCAGGGCCGGCAACTTTTTTTTCAGGACAGCACCGTCGGCTGGAGCACTCTACCCGGTGGAGACTTATCTTTCTATACATCATGTCGAATCATTATCCCCGGGGCTTTATCATTTTCAACCGGCTGAGTTTGCGCTGGAGATGATGAGTAAAGGTTTTGCGGGGCAAAGGGTGGCAGAGGCTGCCCTGGGGCAGAATTTTATGGCGAAGGCCGGGGTGGTTTTTATCTGGTCAGCCATTCTGCGGAGAAATTTTTCCAAGTACGGTCACCGGGGTTTGCGTTATGTCATGCTGGATGCCGGCCATATCTGCCAGAATCTGCTGCTGGCTGGTGAAAGCCTGGGGCTGGGCGCCTGCCCAGTGGCAGCATTTTACGATGACCAATTAAACAGGCTGCTCGGTCTTGATGGGGAGGAGGAATCCGTTATCTATCTGGCGGCAGTAGGGGCAAAAGAATAACTCATGCAGCCTTGAAAGGAGTCTTGGAATATGTGGAGCTCAAAGGATGTTTATTATATTTCAGACAGCACCGGGATCCTGGCAACCAATCTTGGCCAGGCCCTTATCTGTCAGTTTCCGGAAGTAAATTTCTATGAAGAGAAATTTTCCTTTATCAGGACGATAGCTGAGGCCAAAAAGACAATGGCTCATATCATGAAGCGTTCCGGAGGCCGCAGACCGATAATCTTCAGCACTATTCTTGATCCGGAGATTCGTGCGATTTTTGATTCACCGGAAGTGGAATATTTTGAAGCCTACGGACTGTTCCTGGAGCGCCTGGAAACCTGCCTGGAAACCCAGGCCCTGCGGGAGCCGGGTTTTGCCCGTCATCCAAGTGATCTCAACATGAATAAAAGGGTCGAGGCTATCCATTATTGTCTGGCCCATGACGATGGAACCAAGGTCAGCGAATACGATGAGGCTGATATCATACTGGTAGGGGTTTCCCGTTCAGGTAAAACTCCGGTCTCTGTTTTTCTGGCAACCCAGATGGGACTTAAATCCGCTAATTTCCCGCTTACCACGGAATATTTGAACAGCTACAGGGTACCCGAGATGATCCGGCAGAATTTGAGCAGGGTGGTTGCCTTGACAACCTCAGCGGAACATCTCCACAGCGCCAGGGAAAAACGTTACCCGGGAAGCAAGTATGCCAGGCTCTCCACCTGTGTTGAAGAGTTGAAACAGGCAGAGCAGATTTATATGAAATCACATATCCCCATAGTATCCTCGGCCGGGAAATCCATTGAGGAAATTGCCACCCAGGTTATGCAGGAACTGGGGATTTCAAAGAAATACCTTCTGTAGAAAATTTTCTTAAGCGGTATATGGGGAAATATCCCGGGAAAAAGGATGAACCGGACAACTCTGTCCGCAGTGAGTAACCAGCCCTGCGGATTTTTTACGTTTTGCGGATAGTAATACTTACTCCTTTTTCAGTGGTTTCCTGCTTGGTGATTACACCATCATTGAATGTTATCTCGCGCAGGAGTCTGATTACCTGCTCATCATTACAGACAAAATTGATAACTTGACCGGATCCGGCTATTCTAAGACGTGCTCTGAGGTCCCGGGCTGCCCTTCTGGTATCGCCGCGGTAGTCAATACAATAATCTTTCATGGTCCTGTAAAGTAATCATGCGGCGGTATCCTGGTCAGCGGGAGAGTGATCAGGATTTTCAGATTTTCTGGTGAAAAGCTTGCTGATAATAATACCTGACTCATAAAGAAATATAAGCGGCAGACAAAGCAATACTGCGGCCATGATATCACCCGCAGCAAGGAGAAATGAGAGCAGCAGGATGGCCGGGTAAGAGAACTTGCGGTTTGTTGAAAAATAGTTGCGCCTGACCCAGCCTATTTTAACCGCGGCAACCATGAGGAAAGGGATTTCAAAAGCCAGTCCAAAAGCCAGTGAGGTGCGGGCCACAAATGTGAGGTAGCCGGAAAGCTTCGGCAGCGGGGTCAGTTGCGGGTTTGCAAAACCCATGAAAAAATGCAGGGCCCTGGGCAGAACAACATAAAAGGCGAAGCCCGCCCCAGCAGCAAAGAGCAGAGTGGCCCAAAAAACTACGGTACGGACAGTTCTTTTCTCATTGGTATGCAGCCCCGGGGCGATGAACATCCAGAGTTCATAAAGCAGTACCGGGATACTGAAAATGATGCCGAGGAGCAGAGAGAGCTTAAGGTAAGTGATGAAGGCCTCTGTCAGGTTGGTATAAACAAGCTTGATCAGGGTCGGTGAGGCAAGAAAAAGAGGGATCATGAAGAAACGGGCAATCTGCTCAGCGAAAAGATAGGAAAGCGCTGCACAGAGAAATATTGCGCCAAAAGAGACGATCAGCCGTTGGCGTAATTCTTCAAGGTGGGCCGAGGTGGTGATCATGCGTTACTCTTGTCTTCCTTGTCTGCGGTTGTTGTTTCGGCAGTAGCGGTCTGATCTGTCCCTGCAGTAGCAGCACTTGCTTCTGCAGCTTTATCAGGGGCTGAGAGTTCGGGTTGTTCAGCCCCAGGTTCTTCCGGCATGGCGTCTTTCGGCAGGCTGTTGTAAGCTTCCAGCAGTTTGTTTGGCTGCTGTTCCCTGTCCGGTTTGTCCCGGAAGGCATGCTCGTCATCCTCTTCCTCGAAACTTTCCTTCAGGCTGGACGCAGCCTTTTTGAGCTCAACAATGCCTTTGCCCAGAGCCCTTGCCAACTCGGGTAGTTTCTCCGGGCCCACGACAACGAGGGCCACGGCCATGATAAGGATCAGTTCCGGAAGTCCAATACCGAACATAATAAGGTGATCACCCTGCAGTGAAGTAAGGGGTTGCAGAATGCAATTTCAAATCTGCTTCTGCCATACTGTCCGCTCCAAAGCAAACCGAGGCCGAAAATCAGTAATACCGTTACCTTGCAGCAGACCCAAAGGCTCCTTTTTGCTTACATGAAGACAACAAAGAATTATCAATTAATACAGCGCAATCTACGGTATTTATTAATGGGTGTCAAGAATCTGTAGGCATCCTGAACAGGGCAGATTGACTTTTGGGAAACCTTTGACTATGGTTGCTGTCGCTTAAAAATTTTTCACAGTATTTTTTTTGTTTACTCATATAACATGAATTTTTACAGGATTCAGCTTTGAGGAGAAGGTAAATGGCCAATGTGGTAGTGGTGGGTACCCAATGGGGTGATGAGGGTAAGGGCAAGATCGTTGATCTGCTGACCCGTTATGCAGACTATATTGTCCGCTTCCAGGGGGGAAATAATGCGGGACACACCCTTGTGGTGGAAGGAAGGCAGTTTATTTTCCATCTTATCCCGTCCGGCATCCTGTATGAAAACAAGAAATGTATGATCGGAAACGGCGTGGTCATAGACCCTGAAGTGCTGCTCGCTGAAATGCAGGAACTTGAGGAGAATGGTCTGCCGGTTACCCCGGAAAGGCTTATGATCAGTGAAAATGCCCACCTGATTATGCCTTATCATAAGGCCTTGGATCTGAACCAGGAGGCAGCTTTAAGGAGCAGCAAGAAAATTGGGACTACAGGGCGGGGAATTGGACCATGTTATGGTGATAAGATTAACCGCAAAGGCATCAAGATCGGCGACCTGCTCGATGAGACGCTCTTCAGGGATAAGCTCAGAGACAATGTAGAGGAAAAAAACTTTCTGCTCACCAGGCAGCTTAACAGCGAATCGGTTTCCTTTGCAGCAATCTACAGCCAGTTTCAAGTTTTTGCCGAGAAGCTTGCACCTTACCTGGGCAATGTTTCCGTTGCACTGGACCAGGCCAGGAAAAGCGGGAAACACATCCTTTTTGAAGGAGCGCAAGGTACGCAGCTGGATGTGGATCATGGCACCTATCCATTTGTAACATCTTCCAATACAGTGGCCGGCAATGCCTGCACCGGAAGCGGTTTTGGCCCTGTTCACATTGACGCGGTCATCGGCATTTTAAAAGCCTATACAACCCGGGTTGGAAGCGGTCCTTTTCCCTCCGAGCTCTTTGATGAGACCGGTGATCAGCTGCAGAAAAAGGGTGGAGAATTCGGGGCCACAACCGGCCGAAAGCGCCGTTGCGGTTGGCTGGACACCTTAGTGGCAAATGAAGCCGTCCGATTAAACAGTGTTACAGGCCTGGCGGTCACAAAGCTTGATGTTCTAAGCGGTCAGCCGACTCTTAAGATTGCCACCTCCTATGAGGCTGATGGCCGTGAATTTCAAGCCATGCCGAGCAATATCAGGATTACTGAAAAAGTTAAACCAGTCTACGAAGAGATTCCAGGCTGGCAGGAAGAGATCGGCGCTGCCCGATCTATTACCGATCTGCCCATGCAGGCCAGGGATTATATCAAACGCATTGAGGATATTACCGAAACGCCCGCAGTTATAATCTCTGTCGGGCCGGCCCGTGATGAAACGCTGTTGCTGAAGAATCCTTTTGCCGGATAAGAGGCAACCTGTTCATTTCCTTTCATTCGCAAAAAAACTTTGCGGATTTCCTTTAAATGATTATATTCTACAGGTTTTTAAGACGGAGACCTGAAACCTGGTGTTTTTACTATAAGGAGATTAGACCCTATGGCACGTATTACAGTCGAAGACTGCTTGGAGAAAATTGGTGATGACAACCGTTTCAGTCTGGTTCACCTGGCGGTGGAGCGGGTTAAGCAAAGAAGGCAGGGAGCCCCTCTCTTGATCCCGGCCAGGAAGAATAAGGAAGTTGTCATGGCCCTGCGGGAGATTGCCGCCGGGGCAGTTTCATTTGACAATATTCTTGATCTGCCTAAGCGTGAGGTTGAACATGCAGCTGGTGAAGCTGCAGAACATGTTGATTCAGCGAAGCAAAAAGCCCAGGAGGCCGCTTGACTTACACCATGGAGCTTGATTACTACGAGGTGCTTGGCGTCTCAAGGTCGGCCTCCCCTGAGGATATAAAAAAGGCCTATCGGAAGCTGGCCATGAAGTTTCACCCGGACCGTAATCCCGGTGACAAGGAAGCTGAAGAGAAGTTCAAGCAGTCCACCGAGGCTTACGAAGTTCTCAGTGACAGCAGCAAGCGCCAGATCTACGACACCTATGGCCTCGAAGGTTTGAAAAGCAGGGGCTACCAGGGGCCTGACTTTGAGGATATATTTTCCAGTTTCGGAGATATTTTTGGAGATATATTCGGGTTTGGCAGAAGCGATACAAGGCACGCACGGCAGGGACCCCTGAGGGGTGCCGACCTGCGCTATGACCTGTCCATATCATTTATGGAAGCAGTGCATGGGATTTCCAAGGATATTGAGATAGAAAGGCCGGAAACCTGCTGGACTTGTGAAGGTACAGGATTGCGTCCCGGGTACAAGCCGGTGACCTGTTCAGCCTGCCACGGCAGGGGGCAGGTGGTCAGGGCCCAGGGTTTTTTCAGGATGAGTACAACCTGTCCGCAGTGTCGTGGTGAAGGCGAAATAATCAAAGACCCGTGCGCTGACTGTGATGGTGTCGGCCTGGTTAAAAGCAGGAAAAAAGTTGCTCTGAAAATACCTGCCGGGGTTGATTCCGGGGCCAAGATGCGCCTGCGGGGTACCGGGGAAGGCGGGCGCAAAGGTGGCCCAGCCGGCGATCTTTATGTCATAATACATGTTGAGCCGCACGAGTTTTTTCACCGCCAGGGTGATCTCATCTATTGCCAGTATCCCTTGGATTTCGACCAGGCGGCTCTTGGCTGCAATCTGGAAGTTCCCACCATCCATGGAACCCAGAAACTGAAGATACCCAAAGGAACCCAGACCGGCCAGCGATTCACCCTGGATAATGAAGGGGTGCCGCATTTAAAAGGCCATGGCCGCGGTGATATGATCGTCGAAGTCAGGGTGGCAACTCCGCAGAAGCTGACAAAAAGGCAAAAAGAGCTCTTGCAGGAATTTGGTGAACTGGAAAGAAAAAAACAAAAGGGCAACGAAGAGGGACTGCTTAAGAAATTATTGCACATTGGCCGTAAGGCAGAATAGGAAAATCTTCAACACCATCCTGTCTTCAGCTGGGACTTGCAAGGAGATAATAGCCATGAAGCTCTTTCTGATCTTGATTAAGGAGTAACGGATATGTGTAAAGCAGTTGACAAAGACATCTAAATCAATAATATTCCACTCCTTCATGATCCTGCTGGAAAAGTCGTTCATTTTACACCATGCGGGATTGAGGAGAAAATATTCAGTTGTTAATAATAATAGGTAGTTGAAAAGGTCAGAGAGAGAAAATCTGGAGTCGGAACTATGAACAAAAAACAACAGGCGCACTTCAAGGCCAAGCTTGAGGTCATGAGCCAGGACATATTGAGTGAAGCAGAAAAAACGCTGCTGGAAATGACTGACCAGGCTGATAATTATCCTGATCCGGCAGACAGGGCCACGGCAGAATCCAATCGCAATTTTGAGCTGCGCATACGGGACCGTGAGAGAAAGTTACTTGCCAAGATCAAGGAAGCGCTTGAAAGAATTGAAAACGGGACCTATGGAATATGCGAAAGCTGCGACGAGGAAATTTCCATTAAACGCCTTGAGGCCCGGCCGGTTACCACGCTGTGTGTAAAGTGCAAGACCGCACAGGAACAGCATGAAAAAGAACATGCGCAACCGTAAAAAAATATGCCAGAGTTACGTAAGGATCCCATCCTCGGCCGCTGGATTATCATTGCAAAGGAGCGAAGCAGGCGTCCTACAGATTTTGTTATACAGGAACAGATAGTCAAGGGAGGCTTTTGTCCGCTCTGTCCTGGCAATGAGAATACAACTCCAGCAGAAGTCTTAGCCTACGGGCGCAACCCGTCCCAACCTCATAATTCCCCGGGGTGGGAGCTCAGGGTTGTACCTAACAAATACCCCGCCCTGGTCATCGAAGGAAATCTCAACAAGGAAGGCGTTGGGATCTACGATAAGATGAACGGCATCGGGGCCCACGAAGTTGTCATAGAAAGTCCCAGCCATGAAGATACCTTCACAAACCTTTCACCGGAGCGGCTGCTGTATGTCTTCTGGGCCTTTCGGGATCGCCTGGTTGATCTGGGGCGCGACCCGCGCTTTAAATATGTCATGGTTTTCAAGAACAGCGGTAAAGATGCAGGCGCCTCGCTTGAGCATTCCCATTCGCAGTTGATTGCCTTACCGATCCTGCCACGCATGATCATCTCTGAGCTGGACGGCAGCCTTTCCTATTATAAATACAAGGAACGGTGTATCTTTTGCGATATTATCCGCCAGGAACTTCGTGAAGAGATACGGGTCGTATGCGAAAACGATCATTATATTACGGTCATGCCCTTTGCGCCCCGTTCACCCTTCGAGATGTGGATTCTTCCCAAAAAACATTCTTCCTCATACATTACAACAGATGATGTATCATTTATAGCACTGGCAAAAATTTTTTCAGAAACCATGAAGCGCCTTGATACATGTATCCCGAATGTGCCATATAACTTCGTCCTGCATGGAGCCCCGTTGCATTCGGAGCCCTTGGATTATTACCACTGGCATTTCGAGATACGTCCGAAGCTGACGACAACAGCCGGTTTTGAATGGGGGTCCGGGTTTTACATCAACCCAATGCCCCCGGAAGATGCGGCAGTGTATATGAAAGAGGCATTCGAAAAGTAATTTTGTGCATGTTCTCAAGGGATTTTCTGTTTGATGAAATTCTGAGTAGAGCTAAAACTAGAAACGTGCAGGCCAAAAGTAGGCAAAACAGGCCGGCATACTATTGAGTTAATACTATTGCGCTGAGGCAAACGATGAAGAAAATCCTGCTTGTTGATGATGAGGAAAGCATCCATCTTCTATACCGTGAAGAGTTTGAAGAAGAAGGATATGAAGTTCATTCGGCGCTCAGGGGGACAGATGCCCTGGAAAAATTTAAAATCATTTCTCCAGACCTGGTTATTCTGGATATAAACATGCCGGATATGAACGGTATTGAGGTCCTGCGCCAGATGAAGGAAATCAATCCGACACTACCGGTCATCCTGAGCACAGCATACCATGAGTATAAACAGGATCTGGGAGCATGGGCGTCTGATGAATATATTGTCAAGTCTTCTGATCTTCGGGAATTGAAAAAAGCCGTCCGCCGTCACCTGTCCAAATAATGTAAAAAATTTCATTTTTGTCCATTCTGATCCGATCTTTGCCATGAAGGATATCCAAAGCCAGCGAGACCATCGCCGCATAAATATTCAGAAGGTGGGGGTGAAGGATATCACCTATCCGGTCATGGTGCTGGACAAGTCCAAGAAACTGCAACGGACCGTTGCGAATTTCAATATGTTTGTCAACCTGCCGCACCGGTTCAAAGGTACGCACATGAGCCGTTTCATTGAGATCCTGAACCAGTTTCACGGCGAGTTTGATATTAAGAACCTGCGGCTGATCCTGGAGGAGATGAAGAGCAGACTCGAGGCAGAGTCAGCGCACCTGGAAATAGAGTTTCCATATTTTGTCAAGCGGAATACATCCCCTGCCAATGGTATTGGTATCGGGGAATACCAGTGCAAAATGCACGGGGTCCTTGATAAGAACTATGAACTTGTCCTGCAGATCAGTGTTCCCATAGCACTGCCACTGCATGTGCAGAACGGTGAAGGGCTCCCACGTTCGCCAGGGCTTTGGGGCAATGCGGTTATAAGTATCCAGTACCGTAATTTTATCTGGATTGAAGATGTCATACAGATGGTTGAGGAGATAATAGGTCAAAACCGTTTCATTGCAGAACGGCAGAACAGTGAAGGTTTTTCCCCAACAGATCAGGTAACGGGAAAATCAATTTTATCAGTAGAAAATATTGCCAAAGCCCTGGGGAAAAAATTTTCCGGCAATAGTGATATTTGCCGTTTTTCTGTAACAGTCGAAAACCTTTCCCAGGCCTATAAAACATTTGCTGTATTGGAAGGCCCCCAGAAAGAGGCTGCGACCGGATGAACCGCAAGAACTGCCGGCAGCAGGCAGAATAACACAGCGTATCTATTGAAATATAAGTGATAAAACTATGCAGAAAGAATTACTCCTTGAAATTGGCTCTGAAGAGATTCCAGCAGGATTCATCATCCCAGCGCTGGAGAATATGCAAAAGGCCATGGCGGAAAAACTGGCAGGTCTGGGTTTGCAGTATGAAATGATCCTTAAGGCAGCAACGCCGAGACGGCTGGCTATCTGTGTAAAAGGTCTGGTATCACAGCAACCGGATCGCGAGGAGGAATTTTTAGGTCCGGCCAGAACCGCTGCCTTTGATGCCGAGAACAATCCGACAAAGGCTGCGGTTGGCTTTGCCCGCTCCAAAGGTGCTGAAGTTAAAGACCTGAAGATCGTCAACACGCCTAAAGGCGAGTACGTCATGCTTTACAGGCAAACCAGAGGAGAAAAAACAGAGGACCTCCTGCCCGGAATTTTACAGGATCTTGTTGAGGAGCTGCCCTTCCCGAAATCAATGCGCTGGGGTGAGGGGGAAACCTCTTTCGCCCGGCCAATCCATTGGCTGCTGGCACTTTATGCGGGCAGGAGAATTAATGTGCAGGTTGGTGATATCAAAAGCGGGATATCAACGAGGGGCCACCGATTCATGGCTCCTGATACGGCCATAGAGGTGAAGGATTTTGCCCACTATGTCGATGTCCTGCGCCAAAACCATGTCCTGGTTGATTTAGAGGAGCGGCGCCAGGAAGTTATTCGGGAGATCAGGGAGGCAGCAGCTTCAAAAACCGGGATCAAGGGGGCCAGAATACTGGAAGATGAGGAGCTTATTGATACCGTAACCAACCTGGTGGAATATCCCCATGGGGTCTGCGGGATCTTTGAGGAACGTTTCCTGGAACTCCCGGACGATGTTCTCATCACTGCCATGCGCGAACATCAGAAGTATTTTTGTGTTACAGGTGAGAATGGCAGATTGTTAGCCAATTTTGTGGCAGTCAATAACACCCGTGTCCCAGATGAAAAGCTTGCAGCCGAAGGACACCAGAGGGTTTTGCGGGCCCGGCTTGAGGATGCTTTTTTCTTTTTCAAGGATGACAGGAGCAGAAAGCTTGCTGACCGGGTCAAGGATCTTTCCGGGCTTATTTTCCAGGCAAGGCTTGGCACCATGCTTGAGAAAACTGAAAGGGTTGCCAGGATGGCCGCCATCCTGGCACAAAAACTGGCCCCGGCGCATAAGGCTAACACCGAAAGGGCTGCATTCCTGGCAAAAGCCGACCTGCTTACAGCCATGGTGAATGAATTCCCCTCCTTGCAGGGTGTAATGGGCAGGGATTATGCCCTGTTGGATAATGAACCAGCCGAGGTGGCAATTGCAATACTGGAGCATTATTTGCCGATCAGGGCCGGAGGAAATCTGCCCACGCAGATACCAGGTGCCCTGGTGGGAATGGCAGACCGCCTTGATACCATAACAGGGTGTTTTGGCATCGGCCAGATGCCCACCGGAACTACGGATCCATTCGGTCTCAGAAGGCTGGCCCTGGGGCTGCTGCACATTATTGAGTCCCATGACTTCATCATCTCTCTGCCGGAAATAGTTGCTGCGTCTCTCGAGCTTTATGAGGATAAGTTGAGCGGGGATAAAATATTGGTAAGGGGCATGATTGTTGATTTTATCAAGGGCCGGTTTGTCAACGACCTGATCGGGCGTGGAGTCCCCGGTTCTGCTGTCGAGGCAGTGACATCTGTTTCATTTGATGATGTGGTTGATTGCCGTGCCAGGATTGATGCACTGTCAGCAATCCGTGAACAGCCGTCTTTTACGGTTCTGGCCGCTGCTTTTAAACGCGTTATGAATATCATAAGGGATCACGACGGAACAGAGGTTGACAGAAAACTCCTGCAGAAGGGAGCTGAGAGTAGCCTCTACGAGACCTTTATAACGGTGCAGGAGGAGACAAAACCCTTTCTGCAGACCAAGGAGTACGGCAAAGCACTCGAAATTATCCTGCGTATGAAGGAACCTGTGGACCAGTTTTTTGACGAAGTTATGGTCATGACCGATGACGCGGCTTTGCAGAAAAACAGGCTTAACCTGTTGACCGCAATTTCAGGGCTGTTTCTTCAGGTTGGGGATTTTTCCAAGATGCAGTCAGCAGTTAAATAGGAACGCATAAGTTCTTGTGCAACCAGGGGCAAGGTAAACTGTTTTTTCCTATTTAATATGGCACCCGGAACACTTTGTAGGGGCTGAATCTCTATTTTGCTTGTGGCATTCTTTACAGAGACCATGGGCAGCCAGTTTGAAACTGTTCAGTTTCGGATTGCTCATCTCTTCAGGATTGTGGCAGTCAATACACTTCCTGATCGGCATGCCTTCCACATAAGGAGATAGAGAGGAGTCGTCAGCCCGGGTGTGGTGGCATTCTTTACATGCAAAACTTTCCTGGTGGTTTTTATGGGAGAAGCGGGCTGCTTTTTTACCGGCGGCACTTTTCAGTTCCATGGTTTCAGGCCCGGTATCACTTGCAATACTGTGGTTCCAGGTAACCAAAAGAACAACAACAAGGACCAGCGAGGCTGTGAAGATCAACGATTTGTCTGGCATTATTTCTTCAGTAAATTATGTCTGCAAACAAAATACCCATGAATGGCCATCCGCTTCCTGAAGTATTTTTATTCATTGCTGCTGTACATGTCAAGTTTCTCTACAAAAACCGCCAGGGACAACCTTAAGAGGAAATGTGTTTTTGTTTGGAAATAAACCGGACTTACCTGCTTAATCGGGAAAGATTTCATGCTGCGAAGATTTTTTCGAACTTGCCTGACGGCATCACATGCATTATCAGTTTAAGTCTAAATTTTCTAGGCATAAAGAACACATGACCTGATCGGCCTGTCCCGACGGATTGAAGACCTTGACCGACGGGTTGCATAATCAAGTATCAGCAGCCGTATCAGCTTGTTGATAAAGAAAAACGTATTATGAATCGGAGGATTTATGGCACAACAGAAAAGCACCGAAGGCAACTTTGTAAAAAAGGAAACCATGCTGATTATAGCCCTTGTTACCCTGGTTATAGGGTTTTTGGGTGGAATTTTTTACAGCGCCTTGCAATCCGGCCCGACCGGCAGCGTCCAGTCCGTATCCGCACCTCCACAACAGCAGCAGCAACAACCTCCTGGCATGACAAGTGAGCAGGCCAGGGACATTTTGCAGCTGGAACAGGAGGTGGCTGCTAACCCGACAAATGTTGACGCCTGGACACAGTTAGGCCATGTATACTTTGATACCAACAATTATGCCAAGGCCATACGCGCCTATGAAAAATCACTTGAACTCAGACCGGACGATCCAAATGTTTTGACCGACCTCGGTGTTATGTATCGCCGCAACGCAGAACCCGACAAGGCGCTGGCAGCATTTGACAAGGCCATAGCAGTTAATCCCGCCCATGAGCAGGCACGGTTCAACAAGGGGATTGTCCTGAGATATGATAAGAATGACCGTGAGGGTGCTGTAAAGGCCTGGGAAGAACTGCTTAAAATCAATCCTAACGCCATGGCACCAAACGGCCTGCCGGTCAGTGAGGCCATAAAAAGCCTCTAGCGGTTTTTAATTTCAGCCTTCCGCAGCTGCCAGCCACAGAAGGGTGCCGACCGGTTTGATGCGGGCGGCCGGGTAAAGCGCTTCCGCTTCGGCCGGCCGCGTCAGGATGCTATCCAGTATTGCCCGTTTCCTGTTTCCTGCGATAAGAAAAATAACGTTTTCCGCCTGATTGAGAAGCGGCAGGGTAAGCGTAATGCGTGCCACCGGAGGTGAGCCTACCCCCGGGGGTACGGCTGCGACCCATTTCTTTCTTTCTTCCAGGAGATCCGACCCAGGAAAGAGGGAGGCTGTATGCCCGTCTGTCCCCATTCCCAGGAGTACGAGATCAAAACTTGGGATGCCCATGTTTAGGTCATTGCTTTTCATCCCCGCCCGGGTTTTCAAGTGAAAAAAGTCCCGCAGGTGTTTTTCATACAACGCTGCAGCGGTTTCAGGATTTTTATGCCGGGTTGTTATGCGATGAATATTCCGCGAAGGCACCGGGACCTTGGAAAGAAGAACATTGTGCGCCATGTGGTAGTTGCTGTCCGGGTGGCTTGATGCCAGCCAGCGTTCATCACCCCAGAAAAAATGGCTTTGCTGCCACGGCATCTTTGCGGCATTGGCAGCCGCACTCAAAAATTCATACGTTTGACGTGGGGTGGAACCTCCAGCCAGGACGATGGTGCAGAAGCCCCTGGCCCTGACGGCCGATCCGGCAATATCAGTAATTTGTTTAACAGCTGCGCTGCTGGCCTGCTGGATATTTGCAAATTCCCGGATCATTTCTGTTGCAGAGCTGCGGCTCGATTGCATGTAATTTTGCTTGGTGAACTGCCTGCACCTCAGGCACTAATTGAGCCGCCTCAGGTAAACCCTGACCCGGCGGTACAGGTGTAACAGTGCTCGGATACAGCAATAGTATCTCCCGGCCCGGGCAGATCCCGCAGTTCAGAGACATGTTTTTTCCTGCCTCCCATGTAAAGCTGCAGAGACTGGTTAAAGTCACAATCAAAGAGATAGCCGTCCCAGGATATGGAAACAAGAGAACGGCACATTAAACCGTCCAGGGTACAGGGGTTGAAGTTTGTCGCCAGTTTGAGAATATAACTCTCCAGGTTGCCTGAACTCTGCAGCCAGGTAAGAAACCGGCCAAGAGGAACATTGGCAAAAACGTAAAGATTGGTGAAAGATATATCCCATTTGTCGGCAAGCATCTGGCGAAAACGTTTTTCAACGTGCTCCTGGGATGCCGGAAGAAACGCACCAGTCGGATTGCTCACCAGGTTCAGCTGCAGGTCCGAACCCGGGCGGCCGTAGCCAAGGGCATTTAGTTTTTTCAGCGTCCTGATGGAGGGCGCAAAAGTATTTTCACCCCTCTGGGCTTCTGACTGGGTTTCATTTAAGGAGGGCAGAGAGGCTATCAGCGTTATCCTGTTGCCGGCCAAAAGCTCAAGGAGTCCTTTTTGATTTTCCGCCGCAATGGCTGTCAGGTTTGACCGCAGTATCAGGGTATCGGTCAGCGGTGCCAGCTTGCTGACAAGCATCTTGATGTGCGGATTCATTTCCGGCGCACCACCTGTGATATCGATCGTTTCAAACCTGAACCGTTCTGCGAGCCTGATAACTTCCGATGCGGTTTTTTCATTCATGATCTCCCTGCGGAAGGGCCCGGCATCAAGGTGGCAGTGTTTGCAGCTCTGGTTGCAGAGCTGACCCACATTGACCTGCAGCGTGGTGCATTTCTTCCGGGTCAGTTCTATGCCGTGATTGGCAAGATTATTCCTGAATGTCTCCAGGTTCGGCACCTGATACAGGTTGCTCTGCGGGTTTTTTACGGCTTGCAAATATGACATCACACTACTGATTACAGAGATATTTTCCCGGCAATGTTACGCATCTGGACACCATGCACCAGGGAGGCGCCGCCCCGGATGGCGGTGGCGACGTGGATTGCCTCGGTCATTTCATTGACATTTGATCCTTTTTCCAGGCAATCCTGCGTGTAGGCATCTATACAATAGGGGCACTGGACAGCATGGGCCACGGCCAGTGCGATAAGGGATTTTTCCCTTTGGGTCAGTTCTCCTTCTGCAAATACGGCGGAATAGTAGGAAAAAAACTTTTCGCCAAGTTCGGGGGCCCCTTCGCTCATTTCAGCGAATTTTAACAGATCCTTGGGGTGATAATATGTGTCCATGCAATACCTCAATCAGGTTTTTGATTTGGCTGAAGAAAGAAAAAATAATACCTAGTTAAAATTTTAAGAATGATTACTAGTTTATCCATTGTCCCTGGAAATTACATGATATGGGGCCAAAGTACAATTTATTTTGAACCTGTTTGACGGGAGGTTCCCCTGAGAGAAATATTTCTTTTTAATTCATAAAATTCTGATAACAATATATAATTCCTCTTTCACTGCTGCAGGGTAAAATAGCTAAGCAATGTTAAAGAGAAATAAAAGAAAGATAAAGATTGTGTAAAAAAATCCAGAAAACATGCTCCTGATGACGACAGAAGACTTGACCCCATAGCAGAATTAAATATATAAAGTATCTTTTTAGAAAATAGCCCCGGAGTGTAGAGCAAGGACTGTATGCAAATCATTTTTAAACTGATCGAGAGCCTTGGCCGCAATACCCTGTATTACATAAATGATCTGGGTGGCATGGGGTTGTTCCTGTTGCAGTCCCTCCGCGGCATTTTCAGAAGACCTTTCCGTTTCCAGGCCCTGCTCAAAGAAATTAAGGGGATCGGGGCCCATTCCTTTGTTGTTATTTTTTTTACAGCAGCTTTTACCGGCATGGTTTTAGGGGTGCAGGGCTACTATACTCTGAGTAAATTCGGCTCTGAGGGGCTCCTTGGTTCTGCAGTGGCATTAAGCCTGATCAGAGAGCTTGGCCCGGTACTGACAGCCCTTATGATCACGGGCCGGGCCGGATCAGCCATGTGCGCGGAACTGGGGATCATGAGAATGACCCAGCAGGTTGACGCCCTGGAATGTATGTCTATTGACCCATTCAGGTTTCTTATTACTCCCAAATTTATCGCGACGCTCATAGCTGTTCCCTTGCTTACTTTGATGTTTGATGTGGTCGGGATTTTAGGAGGTTATCTGTCAGGTGTACAGCTTCTGGGTGTAAATCCAGGGGCCTTTTTTTCCGGCATGGAGCAAAGTGTCGTGAACAAGGATATCAATCTGGGCATTATCAAATCATTTGTCTTTGCGGTTATCATTGTCTGGATCTGCACAGGCCGGGGTTTTCTGCTGCTGAAGGGCCGGTCAGGTTTCGGGGCAGGGAGTGTCAGCCGTGCGACCACACAGGCTGTGGTACTCTCGTCAATCACCGTTTTGCTTTGGGATTATTTATTGACGGCACTGCTGTTATGAACGAACCAATTATCAAGTTAGTCAACGTGCACAAATCCTTTGAGAGTGCAAACGGAACTGTGCAAAGGGTCTTAAGGGGAGTTAATCTCGATATTTTCCCTGGAATGACTACGGTTATAGGAGGGGCAAGCGGCCAGGGTAAAAGTGTGGCGATTAAACTTATTCTCGGCCTGATGAAACCTGATTCCGGGCAGATTCTTGTTGAAGGCAAAGACATTGCTGTCATGGGGCCAAAAGAACTCAATAAAGTGAGAGCCAATTTCGGGGTAGTATTTCAGGGGGTGGCACCGTTCGACTCAATGACAGTTTATGAAAATGTCGCGCTGCCCCTGGAGGAAAACACCAAGCTCAGTAAACAGGAAATAAGGCAGAGGGTCATGCAGTCGCTTGAGCAGTTTGGCCTCACGGGTCACGAAGATAAATTTCCAGCCCAGCTCAGTGGGGGTATGCTGAAAAGGGTCGGACTGGCACGTGCCCTGCAACTTCAACCAAAGATCATGCTTTTTGATGAGCCGACCACCGGACTGGATCCTGCCAGATCACTGGAAATTTATCGCCTGTTTTATAAAATTCAAAAGGAAATGGGTTATACTGCGGTGATTGTCAGTCATGACATCCCTAAAATATTTAACCTTGCCGACCAGGTTGTGGTTATGCATGAGGGCATGGCCAAAGTATTTAACAGCTCTGAAGATATTCAATGGAGTGATGATCCGATTATTAAGGATTTTGTTGAAATGACCATGGGACATATTTATCAAAGCAAACTGGAAAATGAGTGATGAAGAATATTAATACGGAAATGATCGTTGGACTTTTCATGATCGCCGGGTTTCTGGCCTTTGGATATCTATCACTGCAGATGGGGGAGTTCTCTATTTTCGATTTGGAGAAGAAATACAGCCTGTTCGCTGAATTTGATAATGTTTCAGGTCTTAAAGTCGGGGCAGTTATTGAGATAGCCGGGGTGAACGTTGGCAAGGTCTCAAAAATCGAACTTGGTGAGCAGGGCCTTGCCAGGGTTGGAATGCTTCTTGACCGGGAAATAAAGATCAGCGCGGATGCCATTGCCTCAATCAGAACCCAGGGACTTATCGGGGATAAGTATATTAAAATCATCCAGGGAGCCGATGAGGAAATGCTGACAGATGGTGCTGAAATTTTTGATACTGAATCCGCCATAGATTTCGAGGGACTTGTCAGTAAGTATATTTTTGAATCTGATTAATTATTGCATGCTTCATCAAATCCTTACAGTGCCTTCTAATGCAATGGTGACAAAGGGTTTAACAATTAAGAAGAATTTTATTCTACCGGCAGGAATTATTTTGTTCCTGTTGTTTGCGGCAAGCCATTCGCGAGCTGCTGCTGTAGATTTGTCAGCTGCGTCGGAGCCTGGTCTGTCTTCTGTTCAGGCTGCAGACGAGAATGTTGCAGAGGATGATGCCTGGAAGGAGGAGAAGTGGGAAGATGAGTGGGGGCCGGCTGATGAAATAGCCGATCCTCTGGAACCCCTCAACCGCTTCTTTTTTCATTTTAATGATAAGCTGTATTACTGGGTGTTAAAACCGGTTGCAAGGGTCTATGCCGGCATTTTCGTCGAAGATTTGCAAATTAGTATCAGAAATTTCTTTGATAACCTGCGGACGCCTGCTAGAGTTGTAAGTTGCCTGTTACAGGGAAGAGTGAGAAATTCCTCCGAAGAGGTGGTGCGGTTTGTCCTTAACTCAACAGTCGGCATCGTCGGGCTCGGCGACTTTGCCAGGGATATCCTCGGTCTGCATTCCTCTTACGAGGATTTAGGACAAACCCTTGCCCATTACGGTGCGGGAGGAGGATTTTATATCAACTGGCCGTTCCTGGGCCCCTCAAATTTCAGGGATTCCCTGGGAATGCTTGGGGACGCATATATGCATCCTGTTATACTGCTTGATGCTGGCTGGGACGTAACCATTGGTGCCTGGACTTTTGAAAAGGTGAACTATACCGCCCTGACCCTGGGTGATTATGAATTGTTTACCGAAACAGCCCTGGATCCCTATGCTGCAGTTAAAGATGCCTATCAACAGTACAGAAAAGGTCTTATAGAAAATAAATAGTGATCCTCAAAACAATAAACAGAGAAAGAAAAACAGTATGGTCATGATGCACAGAATTTTTTTACAACAGAAAAGTTTGCTTGTTTTTCTGCTGCTGTCAGTATCGGTATTTATTCCTGGTACAGGGATTTCAGCGTCGGCAAAAGACAATCCCATGGACCAGTTGCAGATAGCAGTTGATGGAATTCTGAAAATATTACAGTCGGAAGAGTTGAAGCAACCTGAAAAGAAGGACGAACGTAAACAACTTGTCCTCAATATAGTTACCGATATGTTTGATTTTAGGGAAATGGCCAGGAGTTCTCTGGGGCAAAGCTGGAACACCCTCAGTCCTGAGGAAAGGGACACCTTTGTCGGATTGTTTACCAGTCTGGTAGAACAGCGCTATATAGGCAAGATAGATTCCTACAATGACCAGAAAGTCATCTATAAGAAGGAGCTTGTCAAAGGTGATAATGCCATGGTCTATACGGCTATTGTTGACAAAGACCAGGAGATCCCTATTATTTACAGGTTGGAGAAGAATAAGGGCAAATGGCTGATCTATGATTTGAAGATCGAAAATGTCAGTCTCATTGTCAATTATCGCAGAGATTTTGATTCCATTATCCGCAAGGAGCAGTTTGCCGGGTTGGTGGAAAAGATATCAAAGCAGATTGAAAAATCGGACACATCTAACTAGCCAGTCAGTATGAATTCGATCAATTCCATCAATGCCAGCGATTCAAACAATTGCGTCTGTTGTGATGCACGGGCAGAAGATATCAGTAAGGCCTTCAATTTTCTTTCCACGGAGGAAATTGAGGAGCTCTGCTCCTATCTGGAACTGCGAGAATGGCAGACAGATACAGTTGTCATGAAGGAGGGGGTTACCACTGAAGATTATGTGGGATTTTTAATTGAAGGCAAACTGGTTGTTAAAAATAAAACAGAATATTGGGGTAAACATATCATAATCGCCATTCTTGAAAAGGGCGCCATGGTCGGCGAGGGGGCTTTTATAGATAGTGGGCCGCGTTCTAACGACATTGTGGCCGTTGAACCCAGCAAGCTTCTAACCCTGTCAGCCCTGAAGATGGAAGAGCTTATTGTGAACAATCCCGCGCTTGCCATCAAGGTTATGAAGCGCATGCTGTATATCATGAGTAAAAGATTAAGAAAGGCGGGAGACCGCATTTCTGAATTGCTTTGAAAAATCAAGTCTGCTCTATCCGCAAAAAAAGTCTCCCGGCAGCAACAGGGCCTGCTCATAGGATCAGGTAATAGGCGAAAAAACAGGCCCTTGAGTGTTTATCACGCGATCGGTATTTTTTCTTACCCCCGGACATATCAAATAATTTAAGGAGTGTTGGGAGAGACGGGCGCACCCTGCAATGGGCTGGTTTGCTCCAGCAGAATACTCCACTGCATATAACAATCCAATTTTCCATGAAAATCCGATTCGGATACTAAAAAGAGGGTAATCCTTTCAAAAGAGATAATTGTTTTTGCAATGCACCCGGAACTTAGAGAAAAAAAACGAGGCAGGTTTCGTCGTATTTCCAGGGCCAGGATTTTTGATGGCCAGCCTTTTAAAATCGGTCTTTATGCTGCATCTGTAATGGTATTGGCATATTTATTTATTACAGCTGCGATTTCCCTGCTTTTCTCGTACTTTCATGAAGTGGACTACTCCCTTGCTCTCTGGACCCTTCTTCCGGGGGCTTTGTTAGGTTATGTTTTTCTGGTCATGGAACGATCACTTGGACTGTTGAAAGAATATATGTTTCCCAGGATGGGGAAACTCCTGACCGCTTTCTTGCTGTTCTTCACCCATACCATCGGTTATCTTGCTCTTTCTTCCCTGATTGTCAGTTATCCCCTTGGTTATGTCATGGAAAAATTCTCGGGTATGGCTGGCATGGTTGCGTCATACAGCCTTTTTTCCGTTAACTTTTTTATCATTCTGGCTATTTTGAGCTGGCTGCGTAATATGAGGACACCTCCCTGCCGCTGTTTGTGAGAGTGAAACGATTTACGCATACATTAAATCTGCTGCGGCGTTTCCGTCTGTTTTGCATCCAAGTGGCAGGAGCTGTCTAACCGCACCCTTGTTTTCTACTGTCAATAAATCCTGCCGACAGGTTAATAAGTGAGACTTGGCCGAATAACTGAAGGAGTCGAGATTGCCTGACCGTTGCTGGAAGAAATTATTCAACTTTTACAACTCGGTCAGATGTGTTAAATGGTGTGGGGTGCAAAAAGCCACATGAGTTGTAATAAAGAGCGTTGTACCTGGAAAATTGACTTGACAACCATGGATATTTTTTTATAGTCTCCGCTGTTTAATGTTGGACAATTGCAAAGCAGATTTTTTGGGAGAACTTTTTGTTCTTCATAAAATATACTGTAAAGAAAAATTATATATATTCGGAGGTTAGAAAGTGGCTTTACCTAAACGCAGACATTCCCATTCAAGAACAAGGAAAAGACGTTCCCATGATTCGTTAACTCCTGCGTCAGTTTCAAGCTGCCCCAAATGCGGTGAACCGAAGCTGCCGCACAGGCTATGCGGCGGCTGTGGCACCTACAAGGACAGAACTGTAATCAAGCTTGAAGAAGAAATGGAGTAAAAGGTGACATTGCGTATTGCCCTGGATGCCATGGGTGGCGAGCTGGGCCCGGACGAGATGGTTGCCGGGGCGATACAGGCTGTTGAGGAGGCTGACCTGAACGTCTCCCTCATCGGTGATGAAAATATTCTCAACAGAGTATTGCAGAAGCAGTCTTTCACTTCCCCCAGGTTGCATGTCGTTCATGCTTCACAAACAGTTTCCATGGATGAATCCCCTTTTGACGCGATACGGAAAAAAAAGGATTCATCCATAGTCAGAGCATTTGCCTGCGTCAAGAACGGTGAAGCCGATGCTGTTGTCAGCGCCGGGAATTCCGGCGCCACCATGGCTTCAGCCATCAAGTCGCTGGGCCGGCTGGAAAATATAGCAAGGCCAGGTATTGCAAGCATATTCCCAACCCTGAAAAAACCCCTTGTCATGATGGATGTGGGGGCAAATGTTGACTGCCGCCCGCAGCATTTGTTCCAGTTCGGCGTTATGGGTGCAGCATTTTCAGACAACCTGTTCCAGATCAAGAGGCCAAGCATCGGCCTGCTCAGTATTGGTGAAGAAGGCGGCAAGGGAAATGTTTTGGTCAAGAGTGCTCACGAACTCTTCAGAAAAAGTTCACTTAATTTTATCGGTAATGTAGAAGGCCGGGATATTTTCCAGGGAGATGTTGACGTCATTGTCTGTGACGGTTTTGTCGGCAATGTCTGTTTGAAAGTGAGCGAGGGCTTGGCGGAAGCAATTATTTCCATGCTGCGCAGTGAAATGTCAAAGAGTTTTATGGCAAAAATGGGATATCTTCTGGCTAAAAAAGCCTTCGGCAACTTTGGCAAAAGGGTTGATTACGCTGAATACGGCGGGGCTCCACTGTTGGGTGTAAATGGTACAGGAATAGTCTGTCATGGCCGTTCCAACGCCAAAGCCATTAAGAATGCCATAAAGGTAGCCGCAGAAATGATCCGCAGCAAAGTAAATGACCATATACTTCAGCTTCTTTCCGAGTCTGCGAGGTATGCCGGGACAGAGCAGCAGGAGACCGCTGCAGCCATGCAAACGGGAGAAGTGGCATGACCGGCAGGGCAACCATCATTGGGACCGGATCTTATCTGCCAAAGCGTATCCTGACCAACAGGGAAATGGAAAAGATTGTCAAGACCAGCGATGAATGGATCACCACCCGTACAGGCATCAAAAGCAGAAGAATTGCCGGTAGCGGTGAAGAAACATCAAGAATGGCGACCCAGGCAGCCATAAGGGCCCTGGAGATGGCCGGTGTTGCCGCCAGGGAACTGGACATGATCATTGTTGGCACCATTACAGCTGAAATGGTAATGCCGTCCTGCGCCTGCCTAGTTCAGAAGGAAATTGCTGCGGAGAATGCTTTTGCCTTTGATGTGAGTGCTGCCTGTTCCGGTTTTGTCTATGCCATGGAAATTGCAGACAGGTATCTGAAAAACGCTCCTGACATGAAAATTCTTGTTATCGGAGCCGAGACACTTTCAGCCCGGGTGGACTGGCAGGACCGCAATACCTGTGTTCTTTTCGGGGACGGCGCCGGTGCCTGTGTTGTGACCGGGAATAAAAGGGATGAAGGAATGCTTGCCAGCCAGCTTTACAGTGATGGGCGTCTTTGGCAGCTGTTGTCTCTGGATGCTGCTCCACGTCGTTACTGCCCAGCTGTGGATTATGGCACAGTTCCTGACCGCAATAATTCATGTGATGGTTCGGCGTTCAACATGGTAGGAAAGGATGTTTTCAAACATGCTGTCCGTGAAATGGGGGATGCTGTTGAAAACCTGCTCAACCGCGAAGGCATAACGGTGGATGACATTGATCTTCTCATTCCCCACCAGGCAAATATCAGGATTCTCAAGAGCCTGGCGGAAAGGGTGAACCTGTCCTTCAAAAAGGTCTATACCACCATTCAAAAGTATGGTAATTCATCTGCTGCCAGTCTTCCTGTTGCCCTTGATGAGGCGAACCGCGAAGGACGACTGCAAAAGGGTGATCTGCTGTTATTCAGCGTATTCGGGGGAGGATTTACCTGGGGCGTCGTGCTTTGGCGCTGGTAGGACTTTTGATGATCCGGCATTTTTTTTTGTTTTGAGCTTGCCTGCAGGGTAAAGAAGAGAGTATAGATTTTGCTTATTTCTGATCCTGATAATTGCCGGTTTTACAAAAAAGTATTCGACTGCTTGTTTTGCCCCTGAAACCGGCTGATTCTTAGAGATCCTGTTGCTGACAGCGAGACTTTTTAAGAAAGTATCAATATTAGGGCAGATTGAAAATAAAGGAGATAATCGTGGACTATTTCTTAACAGAAGAGCAGCAGATGATCGTCGATGTCGCACGGCAGATAACAGAGGACAAAATCATCCCGCAACGGGCGGAACTCGATGAGAAAGAAGAATATGCCACAGAAATACTTAATGATATTGCCAAGGCGGATCTTTTTGGCCTTTACATCCCCGAAGAATATGGCGGGTTCGGAGGCAGCTGTTTTGAAATAGTACTGGCATTGGAACAATTCGGCCGTGGATGCGTTGCAATTGCGACAAGCTTTGCTGCCAGTGCCTTGGGGGCTTATCCGATATTATTGTCCGGCAGCGGGGAGATGAAACAGAAATACCTGCCGGATGTTGCTGCCGGGAAGAGGAAAGCAGCCTTCGCTCTTACCGAGGCAAATGCAGGGAGTGATGCATCCGGGATCCAGACAACAGCCGTGCTTGATGGCGACGAATGGGTGCTGAACGGGACGAAGCAGTGGATAACCAATGCCGGTGAAGCGCAAATTTATTCAGTAGTTGCCATTACCGATAGAAGCAAGGGAGCGAGAGGCGCTTCCTTGTTCGTTGTTGAAGATACTGACCCGGGATTCTCCTGTGGACCGAAAGAGAAAAAAATGGGTATCAGGGCTTCCGCCACCTGTGAATTGATTTTCAAGAATTGTCGTATTCCCAAGGAGCGCTTGATCGGCCGTGAAGGTATGGGATTTATAACAGTTATGAAAACGCTGGATCTGTCCCGGCCAGGAATCGCTATTCTGGGTGTCGGACTGGGACAGGCAGCACTTGATGAAGCGGTAACATATGCAAAACAACGCGTCCAATTCGGTAAGCCGATTATTTCATTTCAGGCGATCCAGCATATGCTGGCTGATATGGCAATTGCGGTCGAGGCATCCAGGGCTCTGGTTTATGCCGCTGCCAAGCATATAGCCGCCTATCCGAAAGATATGTCTAAAGCCTCATCCATGTGTAAGGTCTTTGCAACTGACATGGCCATGAAAGTCACTACTGATGCGGTCCAGGTTCTGGGTGGTTATGGCTATATGCGTGAATATCCCGTGGAGAAAATGATGCGTGATGCTAAAATTCTCCAGATATATGAAGGCACAAACCAGATACAGAGAAATGTAATAGGCCAGGAGCTGAACAAGGAATATACCTGATAACTTCCGGTATATACTGGCAACACAACTTTTTAGAAACATTCCATGAACATTATTGTTTGCATAAAACAGGTCCCTGACGCCAAGGATGTTCGCCTGGACCCCAAGACCAACACCCTGGCACGGGAAGGGGTGGAGTCCATCATGAACCCCTTTGACCGGCATGCGCTGGAGGAGGGAGTACGACTCAAGGAGCAGCATGGCGGAGCGGTAACTGTTCTCAGTATGGGGCCGCCACAGGCAGAAGCAGTTTTGCGGGAGGCGGTTGCCTGCGGGGCGGACGCTGCTGTTCTTGTTTCCGACCGAGCTTTTGCAGGTGCCGATACCTGGGCCACAACCTATACCCTGGGAAAGGCCATTGAAAAAAATAGCCCCTTTGACCTGATTATCTGCGGCAAGCAGGCCATTGACGGGGATACGGCCCAGGTTGGTCCCGGTCTGGCAAAACGTTTGAATATCCCGTATGTCAGCTATGTCAGGAAAATCACAGGCTTTGAAAACAATACCCTGTCTCTGCAGCGCTTGATGGATGACGGTTACGATGAAGTGGAAATCCCACTCCCTGGACTGCTTACCGTGGTCAAAGAGATAAATGAACCGCGAATTCCATCGTTGAAGGGAAAGATGAAGGCGAAAAACTTGAGCATCAAAACCCTGAATGCTGAAGATATCGGTGCCGACCCTGACAGTATAGGGCTTCCCGGTTCCACGACCAAGGTGGTAAAGGTCTTTGCGCCTGAATTCAAGGGAGAACGGGCAATGCTTGAAGGCAGTGTTGATGAGCAGGTTGAACAACTGGTAAATAAACTTGAACCGTATCTGTAACCATGCTGCGAATTGATATAGAAACCTGTATTGGCTGCGGCGTCTGTGAAGAGGTTTGCACTTTTGGAGCCATTGCTGTTGTTGACGGTGTAGCTGTGGTCAATGAAAAGTGCACCCTCTGCGGCTCCTGTGTCGACAGTTGCGAAGCGGGGGCCTTAAGTATTGAGGCCAAGGAGAAAGCTGCCCAGGCAGACCTGGCCGAGTGGTCAGGTATTATGATATATGCTGAATACCGGCATGGCAAGGTGGCACCCGTATCATTTGAACTGCTTGGTATCGGGCGTCAGCTTGCCGACCAGCAGAACGTCTCCCTGAGCGCTGTTTTACTGGGCTCTGCTATGGAAGGGGCGGCCGCTGATCTCGTGTCGTATGGTGCTGATATTGTCTACCAGGTAGATGACCCGGCCCTTGAATACTTTACTGACGAAATATACGGTAATATCCTGGAGGATATCATTCGGGAGCATAAGCCTGAAGTTTTTCTTGCCGGCGCCACTGCCATTGGCCGTTCATTCATACCCCTGGTGGCCACTGCTCTGGCAACCGGTCTGACTGCAGACTGCACCCAACTGGCAATCAGACCTGAAGACGGTGTCTTGCTGCAGACAAGGCCGGCTTTTGGGGGCAATATCATGGCCACAATAGAGTGTCCCTTTACACGGCCGCAAATGGCAACTGTCAGGCCGCGGGTCATGAAAACCGTCGAGCCTGATCCTGCCAGGAAGGGAGAGATAATTGATTATCGGCCGAAAGCTGAACGGCTTCAATCCAGGGTCAGGGTCCTGCGAAACGTGCTCCAGGAGCAGGACCAGGTCAATATAACCGAGGGTGACATTATTGTTGCAGGAGGCCGCGGCCTGGATAATGAAAAAGGCTTTGAGCTCATAAAACAGCTGGCCGATGCCGTAGGCGGCGCAGTGGGAGCTTCGCGCGCCGCTGTTGACTCTGCCTGGATCCCATATCCTCACCAGGTGGGACAGACAGGGAAAACGGTCAACCCCAAACTTTATATCGCCTGTGGTATTTCAGGCGCGATCCAGCATGTGGTGGGGATGCAGTCTTCAGAGACCATTGTGGCCATCAACAAGGATCCCCATGCCCCCATTTTTGATGTTGCCACCTATGGCATAGTGGGGGATCTTTTTGAGGTAGTGCCGAAATTGATAGAAAAGATCAAGGAGAGAAAGGGAAAATGAGTCTTGCCGGGAAAATAGCGGTCGTCACCGGGGGCAGCAGAGGAATAGGCCGTGCCATCTGCCTCGGTCTTGCTAAAAAGGGAGCCAGGGTGGTAATAAACTATGTCAGCCGGCCGGAAGCTGCGGAAGAGACCAAGGCGCAGGTTGAGGCCCTGGGCTCCGAATGTGTCGTGCTCAAATTTGATGTGGCTAAGAGCGGTGAGGTGCAGGAAGCTTTTAAGAAGATAACAACCGAATACGGCAGGTTGGACATCCTGGTCTGCAATGCCGGGATCACCAGGGATGGACTGCTGGCAACAATGAAGGAGGAAGCCTGGGATGAGGTCATGGCAGTCAACCTGAAAGGCGCCTTCAACTGCATCAAGGCAGGATGCAGGCCAATGATGAAACAGCGTTGGGGCCGGATAATAATTATTACCTCGGTCGTCGGCTTTGCAGGAAACGCCGGCCAGGCCAATTATTCCGCGGCCAAGGCGGGCCTGGTCGGGCTCACCCGCTCAAGCGCCAGGGAACTTGCATCACGCGCCATCACGGTAAACTGTGTGGCACCGGGATACATTGACACGGACATGACAAGTGAGCTGCCGGAAACTGTTAAGGGAAAAATCCTTGCAGAAATACCCCTCGGCAGCCTGGGCAAACCTGAAGATATTGCCGGTGCAGTGACCTTTTTAGCCTCTGATGATGCCAGGTACATTACCGGGCAGGCCATCCATGTTAACGGCGGCATGTTCATGGGGTAATTTTGCCTGCCGCAGTCATTAACCGGAATTATACCAAGTTTCATTTGTTTATTTGGGCAGATATGCTTTATATATAATCACTAACGAGACAACAAATACTTAAGGAGATCGAACATGTCGGCAGAAGAAAAAGTGATTGATATCATTGTTGAGCA
>Ga0209536_100001456_pt1 | contig 39288 bp, 25 predicted proteins | sample DeeMarSeWOR28_12_FD_187461 | JGI IMG/M metagenome (GOLD analysis project Ga0209536, IMG submission 187461) | Marine sediment microbial communities from White Oak River estuary, North Carolina - WOR-2-8_12 (SPAdes) (version 2) | ecosystem: Environmental > Aquatic > Marine > Intertidal zone >... | reverse complement strand
GATAATCTTTCCGCATCATTTGTATCTTCATAACCTGCCAGACGACTGTAAACCGACTGACGTAGCAAGGCAGCTATACTATGTTGCGTATTCTTGCCTGTTCGATTATCACTCAGTTCACAAGCAACCATTTCCGTCAATCCAAACACATCATCAATCTCTCTGTATGCCAATAAACCTGCGTCGCTGGTGACTTTCACTCCATGAAATTCGAGCTTCAATTTGCGGTCAAAATCGAGCCTCAGAGCGTCCTTGCGTGTTTCACCCATAGGGTTCTCCCAAAAAGAATGGCTGAAAGTGGCTTGAGTGATCTCCATAGGCTCAATACTATCAAAATCCTGTTTAATTGTCACGAACTAAATGGGAAATCCGGGAATATATATTTTTAGCTGAAAATTGAAATGCTACTGTTTTTGTGATAATTGTAAAGCAGAAGTGCCCAGAAGTGTTTGTGTTTCGAGAAGTTGTGCACCTTTTGCTTTTATCTGTAGTAATGCTGTTTTAGCTGCGGTTTTGTTGCCTGAACAGGTTGCATCTATCAACACTTTCACATTTTTTTGCCTGGCCATTAGACCCAGTGCAGTAGCCCTTATCGCACTTTCTACAAGTGAGCCTATTAATATAAACTCATCTGCTTCCAATTCAGTTAACATTCTGTCAGCTCGCGGCTCCTCGAATGGATCTATGCATCGTTTGCATAGTATAACCTGATCATATTGCTCTAAAATCTCAATCGGCAGATCGGTACAATCAGTGGCATCGAACTGAATACGCCTGTTGCGAAGGGTATAACCGATTTTGTCAAATTCTTTAGCGTCGCCTTTTCGGAAATCAAAGTAACAAAGCGGAACCTGTTTTGTTGAAACCACGTATATATGTTTTAGCCGTGCCCAGGCCATGACTCTTCGTATATTTGCAAGAACAGTTCTATTGTTACGAAAATTAGTTTGGCTATTATTCGAAAAAAAACACTTTTGAGTGTCAATATCTACGATGACACGTTTCTGTCTTAAGGGGGTTGTCCAGCTAATCATTTTATGACTCCTTTCCACGTATTCCCGAGTAAAAGCGACGTTACGCCGGTTCACGATACAATAGGGGAGGTAATAAAAACCTCCCTGCATCGTAATCGATCAACCATATTACCTTGTCAAGAATAGGCCAAAGGGCATGAATTGGGTATTGGGCGATATTGGGTTCATTTGTGAAGATCTCATTTAAAATTCCAGCCTTTTCTCTGCCTGATACATAAACTGCAATACGAGAAGCCGCATACAAAACAGGATGAGTCAATGTAATTCGCGTATGCCTGGCATCCATAAAATAACTAACCTGTGCCAGCTTTTGAGATTCAAAAAAGGTGTATGTGTCCGGGAATAGTGATGCTATGTGACCATCTGGTGCCATTTTGAGCAGAATTAAATGGAACTTGGGCACCTCATTGTCCTCACACCCTATCACATCATATAAAGTCTGTTCATATATTGAGGCTGTATATTCACAGTTGCTGCACTTGGAACAAATACGGTGTACGTTTTCTGAAGGCAGATTAACTTGTTCGACAAGGCTCTTCATCGCCATGACGAAGTTGTTGTTTCCCAGATCGTATGAACCACAACGTTCATCCACACAGAACAAATGTATTCGATCCCACGGCAGGGATTTGGATCTTATGTCGGAACCAAGCAACTCAAAAAATGTCCCTGGAGTGTATCTTGATATAGCTGCGCAAAAACGACCGCTTGTATCTATTGCCTTCTGGGCATCACCGATAAAGAGATCCAACATTTCTTTAGCAATCTCATAGTAACCGGGTACAAATGATACATTCAGTTTTGTATTTGTGGTTTTCATACTGTACCTTTTGAATAACCTTACTATTCCTAACATGCTTTATAAGCACTTAATCACGATTACTAACGAGCACCTCAATATCCTATTTCATTGCAAAGCGCCTTTATCGACTTCCAGACCTTAACATCATCAATAACAACAAGGGAAATAGGGCAAAGGAGATCGTCTTCATAAGAAAGATGTTCCAGCATTATCGTGGATAATCTCTGGACAATCGTAATAAGCCGAGCCTTAAAATCATCAAGTGTTATTTCGTTAAAAGATGTTATCAGAGCGACAAGATTGTCAATATCGATTTTGATTTTATCATGTTCGGTTTGTGCAGTCTGGCAAAGACCCATCCAGCCAAATTTTGCTAAGTATGGGAAGATGATATATTCTTCCCGCTCGATGTGCTCTTTAATAATGCTAATATTCCTGATTATCTGGCAAAGATTGCGAAATTCTGAACTAACGTCAGTAAGATAGTTCAGACAGCGAATTGTTACTGCAGCACTGTTTAAATCCGCCAGATAACATCGAATGAGGTCATGCTCGGCCATCATCTTCAGTAGAATGTGGTCATCAGGCAACTTGCTTTCTATATTGTTTTGTTTTCTTTTGTGCAGCCCCATAAGGATAAAAGTTGCTGAAAGTTGCTTCACGACTCGGCTAGAATAGCCTTCATTAATAAGGGTTTTCTCAGCACCAGCAATATCGTTGTGATCTATATTCTTTGCAAGCTGGCCGGCCTCACTGCGAAGCAGCTTTAGATCTTCCCCAAGGTTGATCCGTTTGAGAAGACCAGCCAACGCCCATGTCTTTGCATTTTGATGTGTCTTTGCCATTTTGTGATTTCCCTAAAAGTCAATTAGTTGGTAGTAAAAAATTTCATCCGTCTCATACATGGAATAAGAGATATCCGGATAAAATTCGGCTTATTCATATGCAGTCTATCCCTTCGAGTATGATGTACTTTGCCAGATCTCTAATGTCTGACATTACAGATTTGCCAATTAGATCCTGAGAAATATCATAGACCACTATGGGAGCAAGATGTAGGTCTAAAGCAATGTCGGATAGGCACTTGCCTTCACTCAAGCCATGGAGCAGTACTTCTTCTATATAGGTCAGATTTGCAATGCTGTCAGATAGGGCTGAGATTATTTCATATCTAATTTTAGTACTGAGGTAAATCCTTCCTTCGGCTATCGTCTGAAAAGCATTGACAAGTTCCTCAGAAAGGAAGTATTTCAGTACATATCCGGAAGCCCCTGCAGCAAGCATTCCTCTAACATAGTACAGGTCCGAATCCCCTGAAAGAGCAAGCACTTTAACTTGCGGATTTTGTGAAATTATCTGTCGCGTTGCTTCAATACCGTTTAGATCAGGCATGTGTACGTCGATTGTCAAAATGTCCGGCATCAGATTCAGACATCGTTCGACAGCATCTTTCCCATTCCCGGCTTCACCAATTATTTTTACTTCTTGGTGCCTCTTTAGCATGTCACACAAAGATCGGCGAACAGCCGGATTGTCATCAGCAATAAAAACACGTATACTCATGATAGTTACCCCCCATTAAGTAGTTATTTCATCGGTCCTTTCAAAAAATCCCTGCCTGAAAAACCAACAGGTGGAACGTCTTAATCATTCAGCTCTTCAGATGCCTAATAATTATCTGACAGGGATTTTGCTTAAAATATTGTTTATTGTTATCACTTAAAAGCGTGTTTGTTTTTTCCGGACTTGAAGACCTTACTTTATATCACGTTCGTTTCTTCAGCCATCAAGCCCGGTAAAGGAGAGACTCTTTATGATTATGTCAAAGAACGCTATACTTTCTTATTGCCTTATCACCACTGGTGAATTAGCTTTCAATATGATCTTTAACAAAATACGTGCCAAGTAAAGACCGCCCGCTTGAAAAAAATCATAACTTGTTATGTAATATATGGATATATGAGCGAATATGATTTGATAGAATGAAATGAACAGGTCACTATCACCTGATATATCGTGGGCAACCTGAAATATCGGAGGGGATTTTCTCGGCATACTTGTAACGAAGTTCGGTGATAGTAAGACAATAAACTTTCTATGTGGGGCATGCTACACGAAATCATGGACCGGTCGGGACGTATATCACATTTGGAAGTGTAAGTGTAGTCAACGTGCGTTTTTCCCTTATCAGTCTGGACACGCAGAATTTATAATCTTGAGCAGCTATCCAAATAGATTCTGATCTGTTTTGTACTGAGGCACAGATAAGATTCGAACTAAAATCTTGGCCATAGAAATACAGAAAAAAGCCCCTGCTTGGAGGAGAGGGATGAGCAAGACAGGGGCTTCAGGTATGGTGTATTTTCTTTACACCATACGTCCTCCTTACCTTCTACCTGAATATCAAAGAGACATAATTAATCTGGCTTTTTTCTTACGCCGTTTTCGAGGGCGGGCTTTGATGGCTTTCATATATTTCTGGCTTTTCCTTAATCCCAATTGGCGTGCTTTGGTCTTTACTGATCCTGCAGACCGACCGAATCGCTTGGCCAGCTCGTCTGTTGTCGTATCGGAATAAAGTTTTATAAGAAGTTCCAACTCATCTTCTGTCCAATATTTATAAATGTCGGTTTTCATCCCCATGTCATAAGCCTTCTGCCTGACTGCCGTCAATGGCCGGCGAAGCTTTTCGGCTATCATCCTTGTATTTCCATGAGGGTAAAGCTGCTTGAGTAGCTTTATCTCGTTCTCTGTCCATGACCACGGACCCTTTATCAGTTTTTTTTCACTTTTGTTAGTCATTGTTAACCCCCTATGTTTGAAACATTCTTTCTGTTATCACGTACAAGCGTGTTTGTTTTTTTCCCGAATTGACAACTTACTGTACTTCATGTTCATTCTTTCCAGCTATTAAGTCCAGAGTCGAAGTAGAGCCATTTCACGCGTTATGTTAAAGAACTCTTTATTTTCTCATCACATCAGCCCCCTAAGCTGAATTATGGTTCAGTACCAATTACAGAGAAATCCGACAGAACTATATAGAGGTGATTGTCTGCGTTTTCATCATTCCTTTCAATCCGAAGCCGTATAGTATTGACATTCATTTGGCCGCTCCTTTTACTCCTCTTTTTCCAGCAAAAACAGAGGTATTATGTCAAGGCTACCTTCTGTCGCAGTCTTATAGCTGTAGAACTTAAGAACCTCTTTTTGTGTTTCACTATTAAGATTTTCCAACATGATAATTAACGCCTCTGACATTTTGTCTGTCCTTATAAAGTTTCTAAGATTTATTCCAAATTCCTGCTTAATGTTCTACATATTCATTAACAAAATGCGTGCCAACAAAGACCGTGAGCATTAAAAAAGTTATAATGTTCTGGTGTGTAAAGGTTTATATCAATGAATATGATTTAATAGAATGAAATGAACAGGTAACTATCGCCTGATATATCGTAGGTAACCTGAAATATCGGAGATTTACTTAGCCGCTCTGAGGACGTTTAGTTCCTTAATTTCTGCAACTCGGGCACTGAGGTCGATGGTTTTAGTTGCAGAAGTTCTTTACTATTTGCCAAAGTGAATAGATATCGCACGAGAATTAATCAGTATGTGTATAATTTTCTGAAAAAATCGGTTGTGTCATTACTTGCTTGTATTAATCGACTTCAGCAGTTTCGACACTATCGAAGTCTTTTTATCATTGTTTCGAAGCCTTTTCTTTCTCGCTCCGGCAGTTGTTTATTTCTCGAAGCTGCCTGATATACCTCAAGAGCCTTTTCAAATTCTCCGCGTTTCTGATAGATCGCAGCTAATAGCGCATAGGCATCGGAGTATGGAACCTGCCATCTGACCATATCCTTCAGGACGTCAATCGCTTCGGCGGTATTTTCGTTTTGGTGAAGGTAGAATGCATAGGTATAGCCATATTTCGGTTCATCCGGTTGAAGCTGGTAGGCTCTGCCGCACCATTTAACTGCTTCAGCCGGCTGCTGAGGAGCTAGAATCACACCCAGGTTGTAAGCCGCAACAGCCGAATTGGGATCGACTTTAAGAGCCATTCGGAAAGCACCTTCGGCCTCATCCAGACGCGATTGTTCGCCGAGCAGCATGCCGAGGTTGATATACACTACAAGACTGTTGGGTTCCAATTCCAGAGCTTTTCGAAAACTTGCCTCTGCCTGGTCGTTTTTGCCTTCTGCATTGAAGGCGAATGCCGTGTTTACATAAGAGGCCAGATGGTCAGGACGCAGTTTAATGGCCATCTCAAAAGAAAGAATAGCTTGGTCCGCATCCCGGCGGGCAAGATAAAAGTTGCCTAAGTTATAATGATTAATATAATCATCGGGCCGAGCCTGAAGGCCTTCCAGATATTCAGCAGTCGCTTTTTTCAGAGTGTTTTGATATTCATCTTTTAGTCTTTCTGGCTGAACAGTGGCTAAGCTGGCTGCTGCTCGCACGCGCACGAGCCGGTATTCATCTTGTGCAGCTTTTAATAATTCTCTTAGCGACTCACCTGTTATATAGCTGTCAAGAGCTTCGGCAGCACTGGCACGCACGAGTGGCGAAGGATCATCTTTCAGAGCTTTGATTATGCCGGGCCACTTCTGTTCAGAATCGCACGACCTTAATGACCTGATGAGCGATGCGGCAACTACCTCATCCCGATCCTTACCGGCAATATATTGAAGAATCTCGTCCAGGTTCTTCCAATTCTGATTTCGGGCTTCATCTATCAGTTGGGCTTGGTCTAATATTTTCTTCTGATAATCACTGGTGTGCCAGTCGCGCACATATTTGTCAGCCCAGGAGGCATCTTCATCGATATGGCAGAGATTGCACGCATTAGGACTCTTGAAAGTCATAGTAGCCGCCGGTGCCGGAGGACGCATTGAATGATCGCTGCGATTCATGTGAGCGAACTTAGTCATTGGCATATGACATGCAATGCACCTACCGGCTTCGGTATCGGCCGGATGATGTGTATGTGCCTCGGCGTTATCTACCCGTTTTTTGTGGCACGGCATGCAGGCATGATTGGCTTTGGCGGAATCGGCATAGCGATAGCGACCACTCGATGTATGGCAGTGGATACAATCCAGCTTGCCGCTCTTGAAACATGGGCTCATACGCCAGCTCGTCATTGTGTAATTCTCACCCAGATCTCGTCCGTCAGGGTAAAAATCCGGATGCTCTAACGTTATCAGATTGAAATGATCGAAAAACTTTTCTCCCGGCTGGAATGAAGCACTAATCGGTCCCATCTTGGCATGACAACTATTGCACATCGAATTGTTCTGTTCAACGGAGAAGGTCTTTGTGCTAATGAGTTTCAAACCGTCAGGCTCGATCCCTGTGGCAATTGCTTGTTGATATACCTTCACGTGCTCGTCTGCAGGGCCGTGACAGGTCTCACAATTGATGCCCGGCTCAGCCCATGTCGTATTATACGTGTCGGTCTTCAAATCATAATTGGTTGAAAGCTGACTGACGTGACAGCTATGACAGGATGTGTTGAATGTGTAAAATGGATCAGTCCAGTGTACGGGCTCATCGAGGTTTGTACCGGGAAAGTGTCGCACACCACTGGCGGCTGTGTCGAACCATTGCTTTTTGTTGACATCATATGCTACAGGCAGGGTTTGAAGGCGTCCTCTCTCGTAGGGAGTCAGAAAATAGTAAACGTTTTTGCCACCTAAGACATGAACAATTTGGTATGTCTTTTTTCCTCCAGGCCCAATTTCACGAACCCAGCCCTTGTCAGCTCCAATCTCAGCACGATACTGATACCTGCCAATCTTGATGTCTGTTATTTGAGATGTTAACTTCGCACTGGCAAATTCGGCCGTGTAAGGCTGCATGGCTAATCCATGGTGAGATGGCGCCCAAAGTTTGTAGAACTTCTCATGACACTGCCGGCAACTTCCAGATCCGGAAAATCCTCCAGACTGAGTTGGCATTGTGAGTATAACAGCCGAAGCTGTTCCATCAGTATCTACATTTACTGCTCTACTCTCAATGACGGTTACAGAGATAATTATCAGCACAAATCTTTTCATAACTCTGCTTACATGTTTTAAAACTGAAAGGATGCTCCTAAGACGGGACAGTGTATTGCCGCATTATATTCGAGCTTTTTTAAACCGCTGCCAGTATCATAATCGATGCCCAAATAGCGATACTAATGGTGCTTATATAACGTACACTTGATTGTATCAAGCAATACCAGAGTGTCAACAGGTTTCTGCAAGAGTGCTAAGGAGTTGATCAAGTTGACTTGCAGAAAACCGTTAATTTGTCAGGAATCCCCTTTTATAATGAATGCGCTCTAATGTTACGGAGCGACAGGGGTCTGCTCAATGGAACAAATTTCCGGAACACAAGGTACAAAGGTAGGATCTTCTAATGATGTATACGTGTTTCGATAGTCACCCACCACGGAAAACATGGTTCCCATTAGAATTGCCCAATAGTATCTTCCCTTGCGTGTTAACACAAGGTTGCCGTCGCGTATAACAAGTGCTCCCAGCAATAATAGAAACAGCAACTCACTGCTAAGAAATAGCCAGAAATGTTTACCTACCTTATTTTCTATATCCGACAGACTTGTGGAGCCGGCAATCAAAGCGAGCATGAACATGTAGCGTATGCGGTCTCGTTTAGAGAAAGCTCGACGTGCTGTAATTGGGGATTGATCTGACTGACCTCTCTGAATATAGTCTTGAACGGAAAAGGTATTATGGTAAATTGTCCCATTGATATAACCCCATGATCCGGGGCCCACTCCAATATACTCATCGTGGCAAACAATGTATTCATCAGTCAATTCTGTCTGCTTGGAGAAGCACCATACCGATTCACACTTGTACTGATCGGCCAGTTGATCCACAATGAAATCGTACGCCTTTCTCTCATGCCTTTTATGCCCTTTACCACATTGTTGTTCAATCTCCTTCTGTTTAGCATTGGAGATCATCAGAGGATAATAGGTAATCTGATCCACATTTAACGATCTGAGAGTCTTGATATCCTCAGCTAACATCTCCATGGTCTGGTTCGGGAAATTAAAAATCATATCGACATTCAGCGTATCAAACATCCCTTTGATCGAGGCCAATCGTTTCTTGATGTCCTCACTTGAGCAGTATTGTGTAGATCGATGAACACTGGCCAGAATATCATTGCTAAATGACTGAACCCCCACAGAAAGACGATTAACACCCAGATCCTTAAGTTTTTGCAGGATATCTGGAACCAGATGGTCGGGATTGGTTTCCGTGGAAATCTGACGAATAGGCCAATGTGATTTTGTCAGTGATATTATCTCCACAAGTTTTTCGGGCCATATAGTGGGTGTGCCCCCGCCCACATAGATGGAATCAAACTGATACCCAAGCGAAAAGTAGGTTTCTATCTCCTTTTTCAAAACCTCAAAATATCGAGCTGCCAGCTCAGGCTCAAATTTTATGCGAACAAAAGAACAATACGGACAGAGGTCGGTACAAAAGGGGATGTGAATGTAAAGGAGGTATTTTTTTGATTTATCGGGTACCAGCGGCGCATACGATAGCCCCGGCTTAAATGCCAGGTAATGCTGTGTTGTACGTTTTGCACAGTATCTCAGCAAATTTTCAATTAACATGTTGGTATACTTCTTTGGTTCGTAGGATTAGTACTGTGTCAATTCTAAATCTTAGGAGTCCTGCTTGCATTCAGCGGCTACTCAATTTATTAGATAGCATTGCTAATAACATGTGATTGTAAAAAAGAATTTTATGTATGTCAAGTATAACACGGTGTAAATCCGGTGTCTAAATGTTAGATTGGAAGGAAGTAAAGGGGTACGGTATGCTCTGTAGGAAAGCTTTGATAAATTACTGATTTAATTTTACGATGTTTTTTACTGTTGTATATTGTCGAGAATGAGCGACGGTTTCGATGTGCCCAATATAACTATTGGGCTTGTTTCTTTTAGTCCAGTTATTTGGGTTCCCACATGTGCTCGGTCATTTTTTCTGCCTGTACCCAGTCAGAGCCGCCGTCCATGAATGCTGTGTTGCAGCCGTCTCTGTGACGGGATTTGGCTACTCGCCGTTCTCCGTCGGCGCCTTCGGGTAGGTGTCGGGATAGCCAGACATCGAACTCGCCCCTGTTGGTCAATCCTTCCTCTTCTCTGATGATCGGACGCCATGAGCCATCCTCGTTATCAGCGAGAAAAATCTTAGAAGAGGGCCGGTGGAAATCGCTTACAGGGCTGTAACCTATGTGCTCGGTGACACCATCCTTCCATGAGTTTATCACGTAATCGAGTGTTTGTTCCTTATCGGGATAGTTCGGGCAGTTGTAAACACCCATCTTTCTATAGTCCTTGTCCTCATCGCCCTGACCACCGATATAGGGCAGGAACTTGACAATCCAGACGCCGCCGTTACGGGGGAATTTGCCTTCGTTTTCCTGTGTATACAGGATGAATGCCAGGCCGATTTGCTTGAGATTATTACGGCATGTAACACCCTTGGCCTGGTCACGGACCCTGCGCAATGATGGCATAAGTATAGCCAGCAGTATAGCAATGATTGCTATTACTACCAGCAATTCGATTAAAGTAAACGCTCTTTTACCAGATATGTACTAATCTCCTCAACCATCCGAATCGGACTGGCGCCAATCAATTGTCACAGCATCATAAAAGGATATTATATTATTTTTTGGCTGGTTTCGCTTGCTTCTGGCGCTTAAATTCTATGCTGAAGCTCGAATAATCGGCAAGCTCGCCCGAGCTGTACAGTTCGTGAATATCCCACCTCATTGTGTTATCATCGACTTTGGAATGGACGAAGCCCATTTTGTTGGTCTGCCAGTCGGAGCCGGTGTGTTCGTGTTTAAGGACGGCTTTGTCGCCGGCGGGCTCCCAGGTGCCTTTGCCGGTGCCGCCCTTGTTGTCCACTGTTACCTGGACGATTTTATCTTCGGTCGGCTTGTAGAATATCATGGAGCGGTATTCGTTGTTCGGCCATTTAAGCAGCATTGATACCATGTGCTTATCGAGCTCCCATTTGTACACAAGCTCGATTATGTCGCCCTGGTCGCTAGTGGCCTCCCAATTTCCTATTATCCAGTCGAAGCCGCCTTCAGCTACAAAATCACCCAGCTTCTGCTGTGCGCTTGCACCTGTAGCTGCGATGATAAGAATGGCTGCTGCTGCCAACATAGTGTTTCTCAGATTCGCTCTTGTTGCCTGGTTCATTGCCCTGTACCCCTTTCGTATTGTGAAGTTAACATTTAGAACTCTTAGCTACACAGGTAAGGTTCCTTAATTACATGAAGATACCATAATTATTGTTATATTTCCAGCACCTTTTTATCCCGGCTGAACGTTAATTGATGCCGGTCAATCACAATGGAACACTTCTTCCATATCGGCCCACCACTCGCCTTCGGCCTTGTCGGGCAGGGGCTCCTGACAGGGCATGCAAACGTCCCACCACTTCTGTGTCATCGGATCGGCGGCCATTTTCGCTATATCGGCAGCAAAGTCGCTGCCCGTGTATTCCAGATAGCTGAACAGATAATACCTGCCGTCAAGGAGCTTTCTTAAATAGATCGAATAATTGCTGATATTGCATTGCTTGATCATGTCCAGAACCTCGGGCCAGACGGCGACGTGTAGTTTTTTGTACTCGTCTATCTTGTTTTCTTTTACCCCGATTACCCATCCGTATCGTTTCATGTTCTATACCTCCTTTAATGATTAAGCATAATTTTCGACTTCTTCCATTGCAATTGCGGCCCATTCCCATAGCCTTTGAGGTTCGTAGCGTACTGTTGAAATATCTTTCATAATAAATTCTATGTGGCATCTGTCTTGGGCCTTTTTGAGCATCTGGCGGATATCGGCGCGGGCTTTTTCCGGCCGCCACTGGCTTACAGCAAGTATTGCCGGATTTGGTTTGTAGCTGACGACATAATCCGCCCCGATTTCGTCAATCGCCCGGTCAATATCGCACCAGGGACTGACAGATATCTTTCGAAGGTTCGGTATCCTGCGAATAATATCTATCTTCTTATCAAGCGGTTCGCAACAGCCGTAGTAGGTCAGGCCGAAGCTTTCAAGCCATCGCATATCGTGCTTAAGAGCTAATTCCCAGTGCATTTCAGGAGACACTTCAGAGAATATCTGTGCGTTGGAGCAGCCCCACATATTGTGCGGCCGAATATGCTCGGGATTATATTTTTCGCCGGGCAATTGCTCGGTGTATCCATATCCTCCGGATCCAACTCGTTCGTTGGTATTATCCAGCGAAAGGAGATTCATTTGCTCAAACTGATCCAGTTCGACCATCCAGGCATCGACCATTTTCGATACGGCGGCGTTGACCATATCAGGCCGCAGAACCATGTCCATCATCGCCGCTTCAATGCCCCACCAGCGAATCAGATAATCCCATGGTGTGAACCATATATGCGTCTGGCCGACCTTTCTGACCGGCATGATATCTTCAAATACCTCGCACATTGCCTGACAGCAGTATTCGGTTGCCGTTTCATTGTGGGTGACAATCGGCATTTTAATCTTTTCGAGATCTTCAGGCTCTTTGATCTGGATATTGAAATGCCTCGAAACAATATCGCTGGTCTCATCGGTTTTGATAATATCAACGTTTTCGATTATTCCGAAATCCGTGCTGTGAATGGCCAGAGGGCAGGCAATAAAATCACTGACAACCATATCGGCGGGCAGATGTTTCCACTGGTAAATGGTTTTTCTCAATAAATCTTCCCGGTCCCGCGCCCAGGGCTGTTCGGCTTCGAGAGTCAGCTCATCATTGACATTCATCTCGTTCCAGCAAATCTCGTTGATCCAGACCATCGGTCTTTCCGACTTCAAATCGTTCAGCTTTGTCCATAACCGGGCTTTTTCTTTATGTATATCTTTAGAAGCAATCCCGGCGACTTCGCCCGCCAAACGCCGCAGGATTTCTGTGTCTTTCTGCGAGAGTTTAATCTCATGGGCAACGGGCGGCGGCGTATGATGACTTGGATCATGTAACATTTGTAATCTTTCTTATGCTTAATATACTACCATTGTGCCGGCATAAAATCATCGACATCGGCCTGCGTTATTATATGCTTGGGCAGATACCGTACCGGTTCCAGTTTTTTACCTTCGAACCACTCGGCAGCGGTGTGGACCGCAATGGCGCCGTCCCCTTCAGCCGACTGATATGTGATTGCCAGAGCATCGCCGGCCTTGATCGAGTCCATTCCCGTTTTGCTGTTACCCGCCGCTGCAATAACAATATCTTTTCTGCCGGATTTTTTTACCGCTTCCAGCGTACCGGTCATTGTAAAGCCGTCGCCAGCGAGCACCAGACCTTTCAATTCATCGCCGTACTTAATAAGCCATGCTGATACTAACTGCATTGTACCTTCGGCCTCAAGGTTGGCCGAGTCCATAACGAGCATTTTCATATCAGGTGCATATTCAGCCAGCTCAGTAATGGGAGCATAAGTGCGTGCAAAAAACGGCGAGCTACCGGGCATGTGCCTGACAATTGCGTATCCACCCTTTTTATCCAATGCATCTGCAAATGTCCGTGCCAGCATGCGGAACTGTCCCCAGTCATCCGGGCCGGTCCACGCCAGGCAGTATTTCATCGCCTTATCGCATGGAATGGTATTGGATGTTATGCAGGGGATGCCCGCCTTGTAGATACGTCGCAGCAGGGGGGTGCAGGCCGTTGCGTCAACAGGTGCGAAAATAATCATGTCAGGCATCTCATTGATTGCTTGGTCCGTCTGCTGGGCCTGTAGGTCCATGTTCCAGTTGCTGTTATAGATTTTTACTTTCATCTGATAGGCATCAGCCATAACCTTGAAACCGTTGACATACGCGGTCCAGTAAGGATGGTCGCCAGCCTTAAGAAGTACGATGCGTTTTCCGCGCGGGCCGTCTTTGGGGGATACGGGCATGTCGACCTTCTCGACATTCCAGCCGGCATACTCGATGTCCCACCAGTATCCTTTGTCGGTTTCCGGTAGTGCTTTCGGGTCTGCGGGGCGTTGAGGAATAGTTACCGGTTCGGTTTGCGGCAGAATATATGGCTGTCCATCCGTGCCCCTTAATGAGTAGACATCTAATTCCGGCATTGTTTTGTAATCGATATGAACAGGTGCACGGCTGCGAATAAAGTAAATTGCGCAGATCGCCACGATAACTACGGTCACAACAATTATAATGCCGACCGGGATAAAGCAGTTTTTATTGACCATTGTACGGCCTATTTTATGTGCTTCTTCCATCAGGTCTGGCCTTTGTCCTTTCACCAAGTTATGTTTGTATATTATAAATGCTTCGTAAAGAACAACCAGTGCGAGAATCATTCCATTAACAAATATCTGCACTTCAAATCCAAGCCCGAAGCAGCCGATGCCGTTGAAAAGTGTCGTCAGCATAAGAACGGCAAAGTAGCTTTTCAGCACGCTCCCCTTACCTCCGCTCAGAAGAGCGCCGCCGATGATTACTGCCGACAGAACAGTCATAAGCGTACGGCTGCCCAAAATTGTCGCCGAGGTCATCGAACTGAGACTTGCTGCGAAAAGTATTCCTCCGATTGCTGCTGTCAGTCCACAGATAATAAAACCTGCGATCAGATAACTATCCCGCTTAAGACCGGCCAGCCAGGCGGTTTGCGGATTTCCTCCGATTATAAAAAATGAACGTCCCATCGGAGTTCGGTTCAGAAACAGTGTAAATGCAATAACCATAACCAGCGTTATAATTACAATCGGAGGCAAAAAAGGAACCAACGGCGCTTCAAGCCAGTCGGCAAAACGAAAATCGTCAATCGCCTTTGAGCCACCCTTACTGTAAAGATGCATCAAGCCTGTTACTACCGTCATTGTTCCGAGAGTGACTATAAATGAATTGATCCGGGCTTTTACAACCAGCAGCCCGTTGACTAATCCTGCCGATGTCCCGGCAAGAACTGCCAGCAGTATTGATCCGATCCAGCCAAACGCAGGCTGCAGACCGATTACCAGCATTCCACAAAGCATAACTACCGCCCCGATGGACAAGTCAAGCTGTCCCAGTATAAAGATAACAGTAAAACCAATGGCGACAATGCCATTAAGGCTGGCGCCTTTCAGAATGGTTGTCACATTATGTGTCGAGAAAAAGTTGGGTGCAAACACAGATAATCCCAAAAAGAGCAATACCAGCATAAACAAGGCCCGATTGTTGTTACAAAAGCTGGATAAGCTATGACTGCCGAGTTGTTTACGCATAATCCTTACCCCGCTTTCGTAGCTGATACTGGTGCAGGCCAACAACGACGATGAAGATTGTCCCGGTCACGATATTCTGCTGGAACGTGTTTATGCCGATGAACGTCATAATGTTGGCTAAAAAACCTATTACCAGCACGCCTCCGAATACACCCAGCATATTCCCTCGTCCGCCGCTGAGCATCATCCCGCCTATAACAACAGCCGTAACCGATTTGAAGTCATACCCCTTGCCCAGGTAGAACACGCCGAGTTTATTCATCGAGGTAATAAATATACCTGCAATTGATGCACAGAATGCCGCTGCGAGAAAGTCCATCAAAACTATGCGAGGAACATTAATGCCTGTCATTTTTGCCGCAGCCTTCGATGAGCCGACGAGTTTGGATTCGATCCCGAAGCGTGTTCGGGTCAGCACCATGTGATATACAACGAACATAAGGACCATGACAGCAACAATTAACGGCACCGGGCCAATGCTCAAGCGAAAAATATTTATAAAGGCCGCACCCGCTGTACCGGGCTCAATGTTTGGATAGACCTGAGTGTTGCTCCATGTAAATCGCATGAAACCTTCCATGAAGAACGCTACAGCCAGTGTCCACAAGATTGGGTTCGCATTGAATCGTCCCACGACAAAACCGTTCATAGCGCCGATCAGCATTCCCGCCGATACTCCCAGGAACAGGGCAGGTGCCAATCCAAGGGGCAGTGTCGCCACGCTGATGATTCCGGAGAAGGCCATTATAGAAGGAATTGACAAATCGGCCATATTGCCGGAATAAGTAACAAAGGCCATGCCGGCTGCCACGATGCCGAGCAAGGAGACTGCATTCAGAATGCTCATCAGGTTTTTGGATGTAAGGAACTCATCGGAAACAAATGTGCCCGCTATGAGCAGCAGTAGGGCGATAACGTAGATGCCGGCCCGGTCGTATATCACGGCGAGTGGTGATAAGCTTATTGCCTTATTAGCAGACCTCATCCAAGCTCTCCATTCATTGCCAACAGCACGGATTCCTCAGAAAGCTGATTTTTCTGCATTTCAGAAATCAAATGCCCGTCCCTCATTACGACCACGCGATCGGAAAGCCCAACTAATTCAGGCAGATCGGAGCTGATAAGTATGATAACCCGGCCGTTATCCGCCAATTCGATTATTGCCTTATGAATCTTCATCTTGGCCTTGATATCTACCCCGCGAGTGGGTTCGTCGAGTACCAGAATGGTCGGGTCAGCGGCAATCCATTTGCCGAGAAGAACTTTCTGCTGATTACCTCCGGACAGGTTGCTAACGTCTACCAAAGCTGAGGAAGTAATAATGTCAAGGTTCCTGATCAACTCTGTGGTTTTCTTGTTCTCATGACGTGAGGAATATATGCCGCATCGCGTGTGGCGATCAATTATTGCCGAAACGATATTCTGTTTCACTGACAGCCGCAGGAACAGGCCGTCTGTTTTGCGGTCTTCCGAAAGATACAGCATTCCGTGTTCCATTGCCGTGGAGTACGAATGTTGCTTAAGCTGCTTGCCTGCCACTTCGATCGTTCCGCTGTCAAGTGGATCCAGGCCACACATCGAGCGTACCATCTCAGTTCTGCCGGCGCCGGTCAGGCCTGCCACACCCAGTATTTCACTCTTTCGGGCATGAAATGATACATTATGAAAGAAGCCTTTTCGTGTAAGGTTGTTTATGGCCAGGATTGTCTGGCCAATAAGGGGTTTACGTTGTACGTAGAATTCATCTATAGTCTGTCCCACCATCATCTGTACGACCATAGGGGCAGTGACTTCATTGATTGTCTTAGTGTCAATAATCCTGGCGTCACGCATTACCGTAACTCGGTCGGCTATCTCAAATACCTCAGCCAGATGATGCGAGATGTAAATGATTGTAATTCCTCGATTCTTCAGTTGCCGAATGATTTTAAAAAGCCTTCCGACTTCATCTCGTGATAATGCTGATGTCGGTTCGTCCATTACCAATATGCATGGATTGCTTCCCAGAACCTTTGCTATTTCCACGAGCTGGGACTGATGATGGCTGATATCTTCGATTGCCTTGAGCGGGTCTAAATCCAGGCCTACTTTTTCGCATAGACGCGAGGCCTGCTGCACCATTGCTTTTCTGTCAAGCCAGAATCCGTATTTGCGAGGCAGCCGGCCGATGAGCAGGTTTTCGGCGATGCTGATAGGGCGTGCTAGGCTGAGTTCCTGATAAATCATGCCGATGCCGTATGCCCTTGCGATTGCCGGTGAGTGCAGCTTTACTTCTTTTTGTCCGATGAAAATGCTGCCGGTGTAATTGTTGAAAGAACCGGCAAGTATCTTCATCAGCGTGGACTTGCCTGCGCCATTTTCACCCATGATGGCATGAACTTCCCCCACCCGTGCCTCAAAATCAACGCTATCCACCGCCAGTGTGCCGGGATACCTCTTCGTGACGCCTTTCATCCTCAGAGCTATGCCAATGTTATCAGAATTCGATGTCATATTCGTCAAGATTCAAAGGGTATTGCCCATACTCGCGTACGAGTTTTACGATATAGTCATAAGTATGTCCCGATATGTTACCGGTAACGGAATGGTCTGACTGGAAAATGTAACCACCGCCTTTTGCCGCGTTGAGTTTTCGAAGCACTTCTTTGCGGATTTCCTTTTCGTCGCCGGTCTCCCATATCTGAATATTACTGTTTCCACAGATACCGAGTTTATTACCATGTTTATGACGTAGGTCTACAGCGTCAAGGTCCGCCTTGGCTTCCAGGGGATTGATAGCGTCGATACCGATTTCGATGTAGTCATCGAGTATCCGATTAATATTGCCACAGCCATGGTATATCACCATTAAATCTTTTGAATGAGCATATTCGGTCATTGCCTTTACCCATGGCTTGAAATACATGCGCCAATAATCGGGAGAAAAAAACATGTCTTTTTTATAAGCCACATCACCCCATATCACAAAGCCATCCAGCAAACCATCTGCGGCATCTATTTGTGCTTTTGTACAATCCAGATAGAACTGGCCGATTCGGTTGATGACTTTTCCCATACGTTCCGGATACATTCCAATCCACAGCATGTTGTTTTCCGGGCCGATCAGCCGTGTCAGACACTCGTTGCATTCGATTATACTGCCAAAGACCGGAAAATCCGGGTACAGAGATTTGACGGTTTCCGTCCATGCCGGCGAGTTCCGCTCAAAACCGTCTCCTACACCCGCGATCTGATTGTCGCCGGCCTCGTGGTAGCGACGATTGTCATAAGGATCATCGAACTGGAGTGCTTCGAGTTTATCGATAGTGTTAGTTTCGAAGTCTATGAATTCCGGCATCGGAGCGTTGAACTTTTTTCGCATTATCGCACAGAAACCGGTCTTGACGACCACTTCTTCGCTGCTTTCCTTCAGAGTCTCGAATGGGCGGATAAATGGGTCCATGTTCGGAACAGTAACGATCCAGTCCAGATCGTAGAAGAAATACGGATTGGCATCATCGGCTAATCCAAGGTCTTTTCGCCATTGTTCAATGAAGCTGCCCCAGAAGAAGTCACTAATTGGCACCCTGTCCGGTTCCTGGTGAGAAAGCGTTTTTCTCATCCGGTCAAGTTTCTTAATTGTGCTTTTTTTACGCATGTGTACAGATTCCTTGCCGACAGTATTAACCATGCTCACATCGGGCAGTATATAACTTTAATAAGCAGTATAATCATATATTCATGCCCCATCAATCTTTTTGGGCTATCGGGCTTGGATCTGAGGAACTGATAGAATAAAAAGGTTGCCTGACTTGGAAACGTTTAAAAAAAGATTTTCTATAGTAACAAAAAATGAGGCCTATACCACACTATTAGGCATAGGCCTCCAAATCTTTCAAATCCTGCTATTGTTTTCGAGAAAAGCGGCTGAATTATTCAGCAGTCTCTCTCGGCTGATACAGCCTGATATCGTCAAAGTACATTTTGCCTGAACCGCCGGGATTTGTCATGTTGCCCATCGTTCCAAGGCCGATAGCAATCCTGTCAACGTTAGTCAAAACGATGCCCTGATCGGCAAAAGCCTGGAGCGGAATAATCCACTCGGTCCAGGTATCAATGTTTGCCGCAGCCGGATCATCATGGACTATCAACGCAGGTGTGCCTGTGCTGTTTGATACCGCAACATAAAGCGGCTCGGTGTCGTTGCTCTCGATGCCGATATCCTGGCTTGTCCACATCCCGCCAACTGTACCGGTAATCGTATCGTTTGAGAATTTTGCTTCGCACGTGGCAGCCGCATTATGTGATGTCACAGCCAAACCGACATAGACATTCGAGCCCATTGAGATATTTTGAGCGCCCCATGCAATCATTTGCCAGGTAGATCCGTTAGACGAATAGTAAGCTCTGAAATTACCCGCAAAGTCCCGCTCCAACTTAATCCAGTACGGTGCTGTAATGGCTGTTTGCTCAGCGGTCTCAGTACCAGTATCGCTGGTGGCGGCGGCGTCGGTGTCCAGTCGTGCCTGGAATCTGCATCCGTTACCGGGCGTTATATATACTGCCGCAAATTTTGAGCCTGGTTCCAGCGTGTCGCGGAACATCACACCAGCCTTGGCCCATGGATCTATATTATCGACGCTGAGCACCTGTGCCTGGATTGAGCCAACGCCGGAGAGGGTCTTGTAGGCAAAGTGGAACTCGTCGGCGTCATTCCAGATATCGGCTCCGGAGGCGGTCATCGTATAAGTGCCGACCGGCGCCTCTATGAAGCTGCCGACGGATGCTGGATTGCCCCTAAACCACAGGGACAATTCGGCGACACCTTCTGCAGTCCAGTCGCGTATAACATCCAACGTCAGCTCTACCTCTGAATAGTTGGCATATCCCTGCTTGTTGTTGTCATAGAAGAACGGTATCGACTTATTGCCCCCGTGGATAATAGTCTCTTCCATATAAGAAGCAGTGGTTTCATCGCCTACCATCGAGCCGGTTCCGTTGCCGGGATATGCCGGTTCGTTATCATGTGCAGCGTAGCCAAGACCATCTTTCCATGCCCACCATATCTCAATATTGCCAACGTCGTAATCCTCGAAGTCATCGATGACAAAGAAATCACCCGTCATAAAGCTCCAGACGTTGCCGGCCCAAGGACTATCGGGACTGGCATCGTTGACTTCATCGATCCGCCAGTAGTAAGTTGTGTTCAATGTAAGCGTGCCTGGGTCGTAGCTCTCTTCGCCGAGGGCTTTTGGCCCCTTGTACTCGGGTGAGATTGTTGTTGCATTCTTAACAGCGTCTGCATCTGTGCCGAAGTAAACATCATGCGAAGCGGCGACTGCTCCGGCAACCCAAGTCAGGACTTGTGTGGGGCTCACATCCTCAGTACCATTAGCCGGATTCGGTCCGGTGACGGCACCTTCGGTGGTGAAGCTCCAGACGCCTCCTTTATAAGTATCTGCAATGTCGGATTCATCTACGCGCCAGTAATAAGTCTTGGCTAATTGAAGTGGGCCGGGGCTATAGCTTGTAACTCCTGTGGGTACTCCATCGGTAGCATTGTTTACAGTGTCAAAATCCTCACCAAAGTACACGTAGTGTACTTTGGCGCCGAAACCTGCCGTCCATGTAAGTGTCGCATCCGTAGGTACGAATTCGCCTCCATCGGCAGGGACGGGATTGTAAGCGGTCTTTGGTGGAATCGAAAAACTCCATACCTCTCCTTTCCAGGGACTGTTTGGCTCAGCCTCATTGACTTCATCTATTCGCCAGTAATACGTCGTACCCGGAATAAGACCATTCGGCAGCGGAAATCCAGTGAAGCCCACAATGACAAACGTATCGGTCAGATTGAGTTGAAATGTGCCTTCAGCTCCATCATTAACATCGTCAAAATTGTCGCCGATATACAAATCATGCGATACAGCAAGGTCTCCCGAACGCCAGGAAAGGTTTACCCATGTTTCGGGATGTAATGAGCCATCCTTCGGACTTGGATTTGCAGCAAAGGGATACGCCGCTGCCTTCATGGCAGACTGGATTTCATCAGTACTAAGAGCACGATTGTAAATACGAGCTTCATCGAGCAGCCCCGCAAAAGCCTCTGCTCCTCCCGACGAATGATTTCCGTCGTTACCGATGTCCATGATTTCATGGATAGTATTTAAGCCTGTATATGTACCAGAATCTGCTTCTTCTCCATTGATAAATACAACGTAATTTCCGGAATCCCATGTTAAAGCAACGTGATACCAAGTTTCCGTCTGCAAATTCATTATATCGGTCCGACGGGTATGCGTATCACCAAGTCCGAGATCCAGAACGGTATCTGTAGTGTTCATATATAGCTGAAGACGGTCCGCATATGATCCTTGCTGTGTATGGCCGAAGAAATACGAAGCATCATTTCTATTCGTAGGATATGGCTCAGCAAGTTTGCCCCAAACCATTACCGTTCCTTCAGAGGCAGAGATGCCCGTCGTTGGTATCCCAACACGTCCGTTATTTTCCACACTGTCGTAGAGTAATGCTCCTCCCGCTCTACCAGCATCAGGCTGCCATTGCACGGCATATTCTAATGTGCCATTGTTATCTCCGTCGGCCAGATCTGCTGCTGTCAGTCCGGAGGTTTCATCGAATTTCCAGTATCCGATGAGCCCTTGCTGACCATAGGCAAACGAATGACCCATTCCCAGCCACAATACTAAAACAAGAGAAGTCAAAAAAAACAATTTTCTACACATAATAATCCTCCTTTTAAAAAGTTAAGAGAAAAGATTTATAAGATTTTTACTTTCGTTATGTTTTAACTAATGTTTGTCTGGAACATATCTTATAGTTTGAAATAATCTCCTTACTTTCTCAAATAAGACATTAACTTATAGAATGAAATATCAGGTACGTATGGTTCCGGCTGCCTTGTATAAAGTCCTTAAAGTAGAATGCAATTTTTCCTCCCTGATCTCAAAAAAAGAAAATTACCTCTTGAAAAAAGGTACAAAACAAAGCTTTATTATTTTTACCATATTAAACACCTACTGGTCAAGGGGAATCTCATGTTGGTTAGCATTTTTTTAGAGAAAAATCAGTCCAGGAGTTCGGAAAGGCTGGTTTTTGCCGTATTCTCGTGGTGACTTGATCGAGTTTAAATTTTCTCCTTAAGGTCATCAAGTCTTACTACAAAGCACTTTATGTTTGGGATGTTTCAGAAATATTCACCCAATTGATACCGATTTTACGAGATGCGTATCCGAGTTCTTTGAGATAATCGCCGTAAACCATCATCCAGTGAGAATCCCGCACTTCCTTAATAAGCTTTCTCCAGTCTCCCTGGATTTCGACATCCTGCTGGGAGCGACATATTTCATAATATGGATTGCTTTTGACAATTCCCTTAAATCCAACCCAGCGGCCAGTACTGTATTCGGGATCGATGAATGTTACATGCTGCTCTTTGGGGATTTCCACCTTCGGGGCGGCACCGTATTCGGATTCATAGTGTGACATAATTCTTGCCGGTTCGTAGCGAGTTCTGTCCATCCGCCTCGGAGCACTGCAGTGCGCGCAGGTCACTATCGCATCGTGTGGAAACGTTGAGTTGTGCAGAAACACGGGCCTGCCGGATATGTAGTGTAGCAGAATCCCCGATGGGATAACGACAAAATCCGATTCGCAAAATGCAAGCAGTCCTTCATCGTTAAGCAGACTCAGAGTAAGGCAAGGTGTCGTTTCGGCAATCGGCAAAATCTCGCTCATGCAGGATTTGATTGTAAATGCTGGCGCATTGTGTTCGAGCATCATGCCCTTGAACGCGCAGTACAGTAAAAAGGCATTTACTACGAACTTCTTATCCGTCATAAGTGTTGTGTTCGGCACTGAAAGGTATTTGTCTGCCCATTGCTCTGCTTTGGAGATGAGAGTGCGGTCTTTTGAGATACTTTTAATGCGCGGTGCAGCAACATCGTAACCGACTTCGATAATTTCGATTTTGTATTTATTACGGGCGATATTCGGTGCCTCGGGCGAGTACTTGCCCCATGGGCCGCCAAGAGCAACAATTTTTGCTCCTATGAAATTTTTAATCCCATAAAGTGCCCGCAGCCGCCAAAGCAATTCCTGCGTATCGTCAATAACTACATCATCAACGTGCACGTCTCCATGATTTACAGCACTATTCTGCTGTGGGGAGTCATTTGTGTTTAGATATCTAACGCTTAGCGCTTCATACCAATAATAAACAGGGCCTGAACTATGCCGGGCAAAGATAATCGTGTCTCTGTCTTTTTCCTTTGCAAAACATGCTCTGAGCATATCTCCAGAGCCTGTGGCGGGGTAGACAACAATAACATCGTAATCGTTATTGTGGACTTGTAAAGCTTGTTCAACGGTCATGACTTTGAAGACGGGGAGTATTTCGATTGGAAAATCGGCGTTGGTAGAAAGCGTGGCAAGTTCCTGTGATATTCTTTTTGCCTCGTCCTCTGCCGTCTGTTCAGTTTGGATGCCACCCCACGATTTCCAGGAAGTTGCCGGCCTGCGTTGGGGAATTCTATACATAAGAACAGGCTGGAGAATCAATTTATTCCCGGTAGCGATAAGAGGCTTTTTAGGATTCCAATCCTCCATATTGCTGTTAGCATACGCAGGAGCACTGAAACCGAGAATTCCGCTTGCGATACCTGCTGTTGTTAGTCCGACGAATTCTCTCCTGTTTATATGGTTGGAAGACATATTAACCTCCTGATTTCGACAATTGGGATTTTCAGTTGAGCACCGATTTCATGATATTCCACAAATTTCATGTTTTTTTTAGTACCATATTTGCACTAAAAAAGCAACTGTGAATCGATTATCCGCCTTTCACATTAATTCTTGTAAAATACGTAATCACGGTTGACAAGATCCCGGGATTAGGTTAGATTATAAATAGTGAGAATTTTATTATTTTTTTCAAAGCCCCTGTTCTTTTACAGTCCTCCTTCGGATAGGGGCTTTTTATAAAATCCCTCATGCTTATTAATGGACATTTAGATTCAACATACCGAGAGCATCCACAGGTAAGCTAATGTCTGACCTCATCTTTTAGAAATTCTGCTATAGTGTCCAGCCTTGTCGGGATGGGGGATTGATATACTGGTTAGCCTCACCGCAGTTCGTAAACTTCATATTCTTGCTATCCCATTCGAGTTTAAGTCCCGGCATTTGCATTGCGATGATTCCCAATCTGGCCAGTTCGGTCAAGGGGCCGCCGTAATCAAAATTCGAGCCCGGCCTGCCGCCGTTTTTAATTGAGTCCAGCCAATCCTGGTGGTGTCCCCTGACTCGCGGGATTGTCTGTTCAGGCAGCTCGTATGCTTTCATCTTTTCTTCCGGGAAGATTCTCACGCCGCCGGCACCGTGCGAGCCGTGCATGATTTTGCCTTTGTCACCAATAATAATGGCTCCGGTGCTGGGTACTTTTCGGCCTTCCTCCAGGTCGGCCGGACGAGGTATCTGGCGATTGGCGCTGTACCAGAATAGTTTGACGGGGCCGCGTTTGCCTTTGGCAGGGAACTGGAAAGTAATTACCGAGCCCGATGGGAATGTGTCAGAGTGTTTTTTCGGATCGTAATCGTCAACCTCAGCCTGGATGGTGGTTGGAGCTCCGAGATCGAGCGCCCAGAAAACCGGATCGACTACGTGACAGATCCAGTCTCCAATGGTGCCTGAGCCAAACGGCATCCAGCCTCGCCAACTGCCGGGGTGGTACATCGGATTGTATGGGCGATGTTTTGCCGGTCCGAGCCAGAGGTCCCAATCAAGCTCGGGCGGAATCTCGTGAATCTCATTGCGCTTGGATAATTGGGTAATCTTGCAGTGGTTAGCGCCACAGGCAGCATGCACCTCGGTAACGTTTCCTATGGCCCCATCCCAAATCCACTCACAGAACATGCGGATAGAATTTGACGAATGCCCCTGGTTACCTAATTGCGTCACTACCTTATGTTTATGGGCAGCTTTCATAAGCTCCCGAATCTCATAAATAGAGTGGGCCAGCGGTTTCTCGCAAAAGACATGCTTTCCCCTTCTGATAACATCCATGCTCGCAACAGTATGTGTATGGTCGGGTGTGCATACGGCTACGGCATCGATCTCATTATCCATCTCATCCAGCATCTTGCGAAAGTCCTGGTATCCTTTGGCGCTTGGATATTTTTCAAATGCATCTTTTGCCCTGCTGGTGTCCACGTCGCACAAGGCGACAATGTTTTCTTCGCTGCAGCCGTTCACGCTAGCGCCGCCTCGTCCACCGACGCCAATGATGGCGATATTCAGCTTGTCGCTCGGAGCTGTTCGGCCTGTCCCTCCCAGCACGTGACGGGGCACAATCGTAAACGCCGTCACGGCACCTGCTGCACCTTGCAGAAATCCCCGTCTTGAAGTCTTCTTGCTACCCTTATTCATAATAAAACCTCCAAATGTAATCTCTGGTGCAGACCCTTGGCCTGCGTTGCTATGAAAATGTTTTAGTACATTTTAATCGTTATTTTATCGAATCGATTCTTCCGGCAGTTCCATTTTTACGCCTTCGTCAAGCGGCATCATGTCCGGCAGCGCACCGGTTTGTTTAAGCAGACTGGCCAGTTCGGCCTTCATTTCTTTGATGACAGAAGCGTATTTCGGGTCATTGATAAGGTTGATTGTTTCGTTCGGGTCTTCCTTGAGGTTATATAATTCTGCCATGTGGCGGTCCGGCCCGCCGTCGCCGTGCGGATAGTGGACATATTTCCACGTATCGGTACGGACTCCCCGCACGTTAGGTGTATAAGGGAACTGTTTCTCGTAGTTATATTCGTAGAGCCACGATTTTCGCCAGCCTTTATCATTTCCCTTCAGCAGTTGTTTCCAGGATCGGCCGTGGATATTTTTGAGCGGTTCTGTCCGGCAGATATCCACGATCGAAGGAGCAAGGTCGATATTCAATACCTGCTGCTTTATAACCGTGTCGGATTTGATAAGTTTCGGATAGCGAACAATCAGCGGAACGCGAATGCTCTCTTCGTGCATCGTTCGCTTGTCTATCATACCGTGCTCGCCGAGTAAAAATGAGTTGTCGCTAGTAAAGATAATCAGCGTATTATCGAGCTGCCCGATCTCATCGAGTGTTTTGTAAATTTCTCCAACGCTGTCGTCAACAGAGTTGATCGTGCCTGTATAACTTCGGACGAATGTTCCAAAAATATCCACGCCTTCGGGGCTCTTGTCCGGGAAGTCTTTGCGGAAGCCGTAAAGAGGTCCATATATACCGTGCCATGTATCAAGTCGCTCTGTCACCCATTTCGGTTTTGTTTCCAGATGAAAACCGGTCTCAGGATAAGGAATCGGGACATTGTCGTAGGTGTGTTTGTATTTTTCTTCCGGAATAAATGGACCATGAGGGGCTTTATGCCCCAGTATCAGCATGAATGGCTGGTTGGTTTTTCTTTTGTTCTTTAACCAGTCTGTAGCCATGTCAGTAACGCATGTAGTGTAGTAGCCTTTCACGAGTTGGCTCGTTCCATTGATATTGAAAGTTGTATCGTAGTATTTGCCCTGGCCCTTATGTGTGATCCAGTAATCGAAGCCGGGACGTTTCTCATCATCCTGCTCACCCATGTGCCATTTGCCGATATAGGCCGTATTGTAGCCGGCTTTCTGCAGGCGGCGGGGATAGCTCGCCAGATCTGTGGGATAATCTGTGAAGTTGTTCATCACGCCGTGTGAGTGGGCATATAATCCGGAAAGAAACGACGCCCGACTTGGTGAGCAAAGGCTGGTTGTGACGAACATATTTTCGAAGAGTGCTCCTTCTTTAGCCAGTCGATCCAGATGAGGAGTTTTCATGCCCAGCAGCGGTTTGGGCATAATACCGACACAGTCCCATCGCTGGTCATCAGTGAAAATAACGACGACATTAGGTCGGTCATTGCCGCCGGATGTGGTTTTTGCTGCCTGACAACCGCCCAGAGCTATGCCGGTCGTAGTCAAGCCGGCTATTTTCAGGAAATCCCGACGTCTGATTTGAGTTATATTCATAATGTGTTAATAAACACGATAAAGCACAGATTGTCAAGCGCAACAAGCAAACTCGGCCAAGGTTGTTTAGCCTTTGGAGAGAAACAATCCCCTATGAAAAGCTATTGTCCCGGCGAGGGATTCGCTGCTATCCAGTTTTCCGGATCGTTGCCGTAGTCGTCAGGTTCCATTCGCATAAGCGATTTGCCGTCCCCATCCGGTTCAACGGGCCAGGGATCCTCACCAGCGGGATGAGAACCGTCGCTGTAGTTGACCCGGTCAACTCGGATATAATAGCGTGTGTCTTCAACCTGGTCGCCCGGTTTGGAGAGCTGCAATTTTTCGCCGGCATTGCTGAGTCTGCCGTCGCCCCATTCGAAAACTTGTAAGCCGTCCGGAATGGAAGAAAATGTCGAATCAAATGCTGCTCTGTTCTTGACCAGAAGCAGGTGTTCGCCGGGGGCCATAGTAGTACCGAGTGGAAAATCGAAACTGATGCCGTTGCTGTCATCGGCGAACCGCCAGGGGACATCGATGAGAAGCTCATTGTCATATTCTGCCAGAGTAATTACCGAATCGCTGATGTTGAGCAGTTCGATATACTCTTCGTCCTGATTGCCGGAGGCAGGATTGTACATAATCTCGCTGATTACTACCGGGCCGACTTTCGGATAGACATTTTCATTGCCCGGCGTATTGATGCTCATCGCCACGAAATTATACGTGTCGGTGCTCTTCTGGTAGCGGCCGAATGCAATGCCGGTCTCCGAAGCATCGAATTTTTCCTGTTCGCTGTATCCGGTCAACAAACCATCTCGACCTGAGTGCAGATATAGTGTTTCGCCGTTCTCACTGAGTGCAAAAGGTACGTGGCAGCCCGGATCATCCGGGTTGCTGAAATTCAGGTCTTCATATAACACAACATGACCGTGAGGCTCTATAATCATGCCGCCGGTAATCTCATATTTCATAAAGTCAACGGAGCTGTCGCTGAGGAACCAGCCGCCAATATTAATGGGGCCATTGGTAGTGTTATGCAGCTCAATCCAATCCGGCTCCCCGGAGTGTGAGTGAGCTAACAGTTCGTTTATTACAACCTCACCGAGTGCAGGAAGATCACCGCTATCATCCCAGCCGGGAGAGCCTCCTGTTTCGGAACTGGAGCGCCAGATGCTTTTACTGTCCCACTGATTGAGGTCTGTACTTGCTGGTTCCTTTACGGTCAGAGAGAAATCCATCCCGTCAGTAATATCGTACCAGCCGTCTTTGTAATCGAATTCAAGTATCGTGCTGTTGGTCGAGTCGTCAAGTTTTATATTTTCTCCGTTATTGGATAATAGTCCATCGAATGGGCCTAAAACTTGCGCGCCGACAGATACGTTGTATCGCGAAGCAAATGCAGCTTGATTTCTTACAACAAGGACATAATCACCAGCGGCCAAGGTTATACCGGGAAAGTCGAAGAAAATTCCATCCGTGAATTTCACGCCGGCTAAAGAAAGCGGGGCGGTGCCTATGTTTTTTAGCTCAATGTACTCATATTCCTGGCTATCAAATTCGCCTCCTTCTGCAGGATTGTACATTATTTCTGTAATCCGAAGGTATCTCTGCTGGTCGCTCGGGTCGCCTTTATAGGTGAAGGAATCCACCAATCTCTCATTATTGTCGATAAGGTTTATAGTCTCACCCCAGCTTGAGAGATGTCCTTTGTAGTTGCCCTGTACAAATAATTGCTGGCCGCCTCTCGGACTTTGTGCTCTATTACGGAAAGCCACGGCACTTGGGGTAACGTAAAACTTGCCGTATCTCGGAATGACAGTGCCTGGCGGGAATAGATGTTCTACGCCGACTTGCAAACTCCAGCCAGTTATATCAACCTCATAAGCGTTAGGATTAGACAACACAATGTATTCTTCATCCTGGTTGCCGGAGACTGGATTGAACTCAATCGAATCGAAGTTAATAGTTACATTGTCCGACTGGGCATCTGGTATACCGGCATTCTGGTTGTAACCGGGATTGTGGATGCTGTGATTCTGAAAAAGGTGTCTCCGCCGGACTTCAAGATAATCGGTCTTTATCCTTTCGACATTGCTGGACCATCCACTGGATGCCAGCTCTATGCTGAGCTGGGCTTTCAATTCATCGATTCTCTTTTCGAACTTACGTTGTGCTAATGGCGTGTTCGGCGGCTGGAGCAGCTCGTCCATCAATGTTCGCAATCGGCGCAGATACATCCGGCGAATTACCTGGTTGTCGTGAAGTGCGTCGATCAGGCAGTTCCATTGTCGGTCGTTCTTCTGATGTTCGGAGCAACCGTAGAATGGATGGCTTGGAGAGCGTATATCATTCGGCCAGTCCTGATCGGCGATGACGCCGCCGATTCCATTGTTGATGCCGAAAGTCAGGTCCTTGTCCCACGGCAGGAACATCCACTCATTAGTGCCGTTGGGATTGTTGGCCGGATCCCATGTGTCGCGATAGGCGTAGTAGTTCTTATGGGTATGGTCATTTTCGTGCATTATTACCGAGGACGCCCAGTAGTTGAGCATGGCGGGGATGTTGACATTGTCGAAAACGAATTGATCCCTGTTGGAATTTCGTGTGTCAATCCCTCCGGCCAGGGCGAGAAGATCGCTTGAATCCTCATCCAGGCGGGTCTTTTTCCTGTGTACGCCTTCCCCGTCGATTCGTCCGTTTTGCAGGTCGTCGTACATTTTATACAGCGCGCCGTCCGGGTCCATATTATTTCGGCGCAGCAGGTCCCTGTCCGGCTGTTCTATAAAAATTCGGACGGCATGAAAACGGCCGTTGCGCCTTACATGCATTGGGAACGAAAGGCTGCCGGGCTGGCCGGCATTAACGTATGTCTCCCAGCCCAGGACCTGGCGTATATAAGTCGGATCGCCTCCGGTCTCATTAAGGTTGATTTCGTCTACGCGTGGAAGGTTTGGATCGAAAAGGAAATGATGGCCGTCGTTGAATTCGAATTTTCGTCCGTGAGTGGTATAACCACCTCGAAGGCGTATGAAAACGTTGTCGTAGAATTCGCCGTCATAGAATACCGATGCCCGGGTGCCTGAGCGGCTGCCGGCGGCGCCGGTATTTTCGACGAAGTAATGAAATACCGGCAATTTAGTATTAATGGATGGATCTGCAACCACCGTGCCGAAATATTCGGGCGATTGTATTCTCCCTTCATCAATTAGAAAATGAGGGGACTGGGAGATATTAACCTGGGCATCATAGCAGTAGATCTTCCAGCGAACCATGTCACCGGGTCCGTATTTATCTGCTGGAATGGCAGCGGCATATATGTTGTCGTTTGCCGCTCCGTCATTGTGAAGTCCATCATCGAACATCGTAATGCTGGTACCGCCGTCGAAATTTATACTGTAGCCCAGCAATACTTCTACAACTGGTTCGAAGGTCGCTGTCACCTCGGTTCTGATTATAAGGTCTTCGTTAGCGTTTGGCTGCGGTGGATTCTCCGTGACATTGCGGATACCCGGGCCGAGATTTGGTTTGGAGCCGCTGTTTTTTCCGCCGGGCGTTGACCTGTCGAAATAACCTTGTGTGTCCGGAGCAATATCGATTGATTCAAGCTCCGTGGCAATCAGTTCTGGCAGAATTAGCAGGTCCGAACTACTCAGGCCCTGGTTCAGGCCGTGAATTGCCAGTACATTTAAGCCGGTAACAAGGAAATCCTTGTGGGCACTAACGTCAAAGTCCTGAAAATTGACGGCAAGACCGTCATCCCGGTTTCCAGTAGAACCGGAATTCCATGTAAGCTCGTGAGAGCCTGGTGCATTGCCTGATACCAGTTCTTTGCCGTTAAGATAAGCAGTGAAACCGTCTTCATATTTCATACGCAGCGTCAGTTCATCGATGGCCGCGACATTCACGGCGAGAAACGGTATGCGAATGTAAACCGACTGATTGACGTTTCTCATGGCGCTGACGTCAAGGCCGATCAAGGCTCCGTAGTAATAGCCGACGCCGGTTTTGCCGATGCGCCATTGGGAATCGTTAAATGCCGGATCGGTCCAGCTCAGTCCAAGGGAATTATCTGTTGGAATCAATGCCTTTGCTGGTGCGTATTCTTCTATGAGCTTTATTTCAGTAGCTAAGACTGCTGAACCGCTGCTGAGCCCGTAAGAGAAATTGCCGAATTGTTGCGGGTACTCGTAAGCGTGCTCAATCGTTTCACCATCAGGTTTTACGAGAGCTAAAAAGCCGGCGTTTCCGGTGAGTTTAAAGTTTGTATGAAGCTCATCGTCGGGATCATCCCGGTCTTTACCTGAAGCAAAGATAACCATGAACTTTTCCGGCTCGATCCGGATGGATGGGAATTCCCATTGTCTCAGATTAACAGTGTTGTCAGTCAAATACCAGCCATCCAGGTCTATTATTGTATCCGTCGGATTATAAATCTCAATCCAGTCGGACGAATCCCCGTCTTCGTCAAGAAGCTCCCCGGCTTCCAGCGGCTGTTTACTGCCGTTAATCGCCATAAATTCGCTGATAATGAGAGATGGCTCCTGTATCTCCGATTCCTGTGCCATGAATGTATAATTGGATACATGCGTACTGGTAATTCCGTGCCTTAGTATCCAATAATTGTCATCTACAAGTTGTTTAGGCGCAAGCCTCGGATTGCTGAATTTGGCTCCGTTCTCATAATTTGAGCCACCCTGAAGATATGATGTCTGAACGAGCATAAGCAGTCCGGTATATAGTACCAGGGGTAAAAGTGTATTTGATGCCCATTTTTGACTATTCGAATATACGCCACTGTGGTTTTGTTGGTTGTTAATTTTCATATGATGATTTGCCTTTATTTAAGAATCCTTCAAAAAGGCGAAACGAACGTGAAATGCTACTTTTAGTTACCATATACGTAAATCCATCGCCCATGTTCGGACAATCTAAACCTTAAAACGTAAAAGATAGCGGTTCTGCCACTCAAGCTATAGCTTGAATTAATAACATCTTAAGTCTTGCAAATATCATAAACAAAATAAACAAACAGAGCCTATACCGGGCCAATCGGTACAGGCTCCGAATTGATACTAACTTTGTCATTGCCATTGAGCGTGAATTCACTAACGCTAATTACCATTCAGGCCAGAGGAGTTCCTGGAGCCACTCATCTGCCAGCAGGGCAAAGTCTTTGAAGTTGACCTTCTTGAAGTTGATTGGCTCTTCGTCATAAATATTCGCAGGTGAAGTCAACGGAACATATGTATCTTCTACCGACAAGTCTCCACCGTTCATCACGGTTTGAACCTCCTGGGCAGTCAGAGCTACCTCATACACACGGAAGTCATCTACAAGACCATCCCAGCTTCCAGCGGTGTCTTTGCCGCCGCGACCAACAATTACGGCCGTGTAACCGGTTGTCGTTCCACCTATAATATCATCATCACTCGTCGGAGTATCCAGTACGCCGTTGATGTATAACTTGGTGGCCTCGCCACTGTTCCAGGTTACCATCACGTGCTGCCACTCGGTGGTCTGAACATTAGCAGCGCTTTCGATTTCGTACGATCCTTCTTCGGTGGCAACACCGTACTTGATGACGTTGGTGGCGCCACCGTTGCCTCCGGCTAAATCGTAGCGGATGCCGCGCTGGTCATTTCCGGCCGGATCTGCAAAGATGATGAAACCTGCATCGGTATCAATAACATTCGATTTGATCCACGCACCGAAACTTATCGCATCGAGCCTGTTAAGATACGGGCTGTTGCCCCTTACCTCGCCGACGCCACCCTCAAATGAGGCCGCAGCGCCCATCTTGCCTTCTGGCGCCCAGGTAGCTGTGCCGGAGAGTGTGCCGTCACTGCCCTGGCCGCTGCTATCGGCTGCGACTGTTCCTTCTCCCTCGTCGAACTTGTAGTGGACCAGTAATGGGCCCGGTCTCGTGAGGTCGCCGTCGAGCCAGTCATCGACCATTATCTCAAGGTCTCTATAGTCAACTATCCCGTCGTCGTTGAAGTCGGCTTCAAGCGGTTCAACTTTATCGGGAACGTATCTCGGTTGATACAGCCGGATATCATCGATGTACATTTTGCCGGAGCCACCTGCCTGAGGATTTTCTTTGTCGCCGAAACCGATAGAGATATTGTTGACGTCGGTCAGGTTAACTCCCTGATCTGCAAAATCCTTCAGGTCGATATTCCATTCGGTCCAGGTGTCTTTAAGTGTTGCGTTTGGATCTACGTTGTCATTATCATCATAGTAAACAGTTCCTGTTGTGCCGTTGTTGTTCGAGATAGATACATACATCTTTTCAGGTTCATTGCTTGATAAGCCGATGTCCTGGTTGGTCCACGGGCCTACTCCATCGCTCGTAACGTTGGAGAATACCGCCTCACATGCGACACCGGAATTGTGGCTTGTTACAGCCAGACCTATATACATCGGTAAATTCATTGTGACAACGACGGATGAGCCTAATTGTGTCCATGAGATTCCGTCCGTCGAGTAATAGGCCCTGATAAATCCACCTGATGTACGTTCCGCTTTGAGCCAGTAAGGCGCGGTCAGGCCGGGCTGGTTGTCACTCTCGCTGGCGTTGCCGGTTGTTGTACGACGACCGAACCAGACGCCGTTACCGGGAGTTATGGCAACCATTCCATGTGTCGAGTCAGGATCGAGCGTGTCACGAATCATCACACCTGCTTTAGCCCAGGGATCCGTATCCTGTACGCTCTCGACCTTGGCAATAATCGAACCGGCTCCGCTGAGTTCCTGCCATGCAAAATGGAACTCATCAGAAGTGCCCCAGATATCCGTTCCCTCTGCAGTCATTGTGTAGGTGCCGGCCGGGGCTTCCGTGAAACCACCGAGGAATGGGGGGTAGCCTCTAAACCACAGCGTCAGCGCCTTGACACCCTGTTCGGTCCAATTCCTGTTTTTATTCAATGTCTTTGTCGATTCTGAATACTTCAGGAAGCCTTCCTTGTTGTTATTGTACCAATAGGGCATTGACTGTTTGCCGCTGTGAACGATTGTCTCTTCAGTAAATGAGTTCGTAGTCTCGTCGCCCACAGCAGCGCCGGTACCGTTACCGGGGAAATATGGTGGTACGGCCGGTTCACCATAGCCGAGCCCATCATGCCATGCAAACCATATCTGGTTCTCACCAGAGTCATAATCTTCGAAGTCGTCGATAACTATATGGTCCAGAATCGTAAAGCTCCAGACATCGCCTTTGTATATTTTGCCATCAGCTTCCACTTCGTCAATTCGCCAGTAGTATTTATTACCCAATTCAAGGGCCTCCGATGGAGTAAAAATGACAAGGTCCTGCCTGCCCTGGTATATTCCTGAGGTATCTGTGATATTGGCATCATTCACATCGTTTTCATTGATCCCAAAGTAAATATCGTGCTGAACCGCACTCTCTCCTGCAATCCAGGCAAATGGAGTTGCTTCTGACAGCTTTACTGTTGCTCCGTTGGGTGGTGTTATGACACGGGGCTTATTCGGATCTGAGGGAACTGGGGCAATAATGCCTTCCTTGTAAGCGAAAAAGTCCACGTCTACCGCTCCGCTTTGGGGTGTCGCTCCCACACCTAAAGCGAGACACGTACCAGTTAGGTCGCTTGAAGAGCCTGCCGTGACATTAAATATTGATGGAGTAGAAGCGTCACCGTCATTGTAGATCGTGACAACGTGAGTACCTTGTCCGGAATTATCGGCCTGAATGTTAATCCAGAATTCATGCCAGATAGTAAGATCCTCGATGGGCAGTATGTACAACGTGCCTGGCTCGTCACCCTGGATGTCAACATCACCACTCGGTGATGTACCATTGAGTTTATTCATGACCAAGCCATTTGACTCGAGTTCGTTATCATCCGATGTCAAGGCAAGGCAGAATGATATGGTATTCGTGGGATTGGCCTGGCAGATACCGAAATTTCCTTTACCTCCGTCATGAATCACGTACCCGTCACCTTCGGCTGGCCATGGGGAGATTCCGCCACCTCCATCCGGATGGAGATCGTCCAACGGTGGAATTGTGGAAAGACGTGCACGAAACGAAATAGTCACGCCATTGTCAAGGATAGAGTCGGCAACATCTACCGGGAGCTCATCAGTGATGCTATGACCAAAATAAATCTTGCGGTTGCTGGGATCACTCCCGCCATAATCTCTGGGATCTCCGGTCTCTTGAAGGCGAACGAAGTTCACACCCGCTTCGGACAGCGCATTTACACCACCAGGCAGGCCGGAACCGATCTCAGATTCATCCCATGAGTCAGAGCCGTTATCATGAGTCCATGTTCCATCTAATGCTGTGTAATCCGCTCCGGGGGCGGCTGCATCGCCGGTGTAGATGTATGCCCAGCCTCCTTCAGGCTCTGCATAATCCACGCCGCCGAAAGCTACGCCGACAGCAAGACTGAGCATAAATACAAAAGAAGTTAATAGAAACGATTTACCACACATAATAAACCTCCTTCAAAAAACAAGTAAAAACTGAACTTTCTACAAATATTGTATGGTATGACAATTGGAAAAATTCTTGATATTACTAAAATTCCGCCTGTGTCTGACCGGGACGGTTGTTTATAGTCCGATGTTGCCTCCTTCCGATATCAAAGTCAACCTGTCGATAGAAACTATCAATTCTATCATAAAGTACAAACCTTACTTTTTTTATAGCATATATGCCAATTCTATTCAAGTAAAATCCTGTCCGGAAACGAGGTTTTTTGACCATACTGAAAATACGCCACAAAACCTATAGTATAAAGTGTTTGGGGTGTTGTCGGCCATACTTTTTGCCGCATTATAACGTGTAATATTTTTAATAGATCCCTGGTTTTGGGCGATTTTGCTGTTGCAGTTAAGGGGTTTTGGAGGTATAATACTATTATAAATTGAAGAAGGGTCTTTAAGGACACAGATTATTTCAAAATTCAGTGGAACAGAGTAAAGGTTTTGCGCATCCCTTGATTAAGTAGCAGAACAAGATTAAGGAGTTTGAATATGAATAACCGAAGAACGAGCGGCTTTACACTGATAGAACTTCTGGTTGTAATTGCTATTATTGCATTGTTGATGGCGATTTTAATGCCGGCATTACAGCGGGTAAAGAAACAGGCCAGAAGCGTAGTGTGTATAAATAAGCTCAAGTCATGGGGCTTGTTTTTCTCGATGTACGCCGAAGATTATGACGGCAAATTCATGCTGGGATTTGCTAACAATCCGACAGCCAATAGATGGGTTTACGCACTTGGGGATTACTATAAATGGGATGTTGATTTAACATGTTGTCCGAATGCGACCAAGCCTTGGGTGGATGAGTATGGTGTGGATTCCGGTGCTGAGGGCACAGAGGTCGGTGCAAACATGGCTTGGGGTTACGTAACCCAGAGTCACTGGATTTACCGGGGTGAACAGCAGCAAATAAAGGGAAGTTATGGAATGAATGCCTGGTGTGTCAATCCCGATCCAGGCGAGGAACCACATCCGGAGCGGGGGACTCCGGAATACTTTTGGCGTGGGCCGGCTGTGAAAGGCGCCGGTTACGTACCATTATTCATCGAGGCAAAACGTTATAATGGCGTTCCGTTAGCATCTGACGTACCACCATCTATTAACGGTGAGGATTGGAATGATAATGCTCAGATGGGACGGTTCTGCATGGATCGACACAATGGATTCGTCGGTACATTGTTTTTAGATTTTTCTGTTCAAAAAGCAGGACTCAAAGAATTATGGACCCTTAAGTGGCATCGGGGTTATAATATAGCAGGTCCTTACACTATGGCTGGTGGTGCTTTATCGAGCGATTGGCCCGAATGGATGAAGAACTATAAGGATTACTAAAAAATTCCTGCTTTTTATTACTCCGAAGATGGGAAGATTAATCCGGATTTATTTATGTAGTCCTTGCTGGTGAGGTTGGTGTTCTTGTATTATCAAGACAATCACTTTATGTGTCATTTCAACTCCGAAATCGGCTTTATCGCGAATTTATTTCAAATCTTTCATATCAAGTGAGTGGTATTTTAGAACCGCTATATTGAAGTGTGATCATATCTAATGGAAGGAAAATGGAGAATTTCATTATGAATAACCGAAAAGTGGGTGGATTTACATTGATAGAACTTTTGGTTGTAATCGCTATTATTGCGCTGTTAATGTCGATTTTAATGCCGGCACTGCAGCGGGTTAAACAGCAGGCCAAGTCAATAAAATGTCTTGCCAATATGAAACAGTGGAACCTTTTCTTTTCTATGTATACCGAAGATCACGACAGCAGATTCCAGGCTGGTGTTGGAGATGGACACACCCACCATTGGATGAATGCGTTGAGACCATATTATAGAAACGATCCCAAAATACGCTGCTGCCCAACCGCTTTGAAGCCGATTATTGATGAAAGTGGCCAGTCGGCGCCTGTATTTAATGTATTTTCAGCCTGGGGCAGGTTCTGGGGGCAGGGTTATGATGAAGCAGGGGAATATGGAAGCTATGGAATAAATGGTTGGGTAGAAGATCCACCGACATCATATACGACGGTTTATGAAGATTTTGAGACCGTGAATAACTGGAGAACTCCAAACGTGAAAGGTGCCGGTTATGTGCCTCTATTTATGGATGCGTTAAGGTTCAATGTTTTCCCGAGGCATACGGATGTTCCACCGGAAGTACAGGATATGGCGTGGCAAGGCTATCAGCATATGAGACGTATCTGTATCGACCGGCATGATGCTCATATAAGTATGGCTTTTCTGGATTGGTCGGCGAGGAAGGCCGGTATCAAGGAGCTATGGACTTTGAAATGGCATCGAGCTTATCCGCAGGACGGCCCTTATACTTTAGCCGGTGGAGTCATGTCGTCTGATTGGCCAGAATGGATGAGAAGGTTCAAAGATTATTGAAAATAACAAACAACCGCTTCAGAAGGCGTTGTTAATCGAACGTTTTATCAGAATCTATGCCATACCAAGCTTCTTTTTGAACTTGCATGTGTAATACTTGTGAGTTTTGGGCAAATCCAGCCGCTTTTTTCTATTTCTGTGCCGTTAACCTTGACGAAAAAGGGGAAATGTGGTATAAGTTTAGGTATAGAAACGACTGTAGAATCAGGATCTTTTTAACCGATTTACAATCTGAATTGTGTTTCAGATTTTATGTTTTAATATCGGGCAGTATATTTAGCTTTGGAAGGAGGCCAATTCAAACTGTTAAATGTGCGAGGCACACACGGCATAAAAGTTATAATCACAACGAGGAATATTATAGATTGTTATGAATCAATGTTTTTGAAAGGAGCATTATTATGTTTAGAAAGTTGGCTTATTTTGTATTGATACTTGCTTTGGCTACTGGCTTAACAAATGCCAAGCCGCTCAACCAGGATCCCGGTCCGGACGGGATCATTTCATTTGAGGCCGAAAATTTCGATAGAAATGTTGAAGTAGGCGGACATTCATGGGTGGAAACCGGGCCAACAGGTGGCTTTACCGGCATCATCGGTATGCACGCGCCCAACGGCCAAGGAGGACACAGTACTAACTATCTGACTAATAGTGAGCGTCTGGATTATGAGATAGACTTTGTCAAAACCGGTACGTACTATGTGTGGATTCTGGCTTGGGGTGCCGATGGAAATGATGACTCCTGCCATGCAGGTCTGGATGGCGAGGCTGTACCAACCCTTGTTGCATTGACCGGCTGGAGTAGTAGTTACGAATGGAATTGTGACCTGATGAACGTCAGCGACCCGCCGACTTTCGAGGTAGACACCCTGGGTGTTCATACTTTTAATATCTGGGTGCGCGAGGATGGACTTATCATTGACAAAATTGTACTGACGACCAATCCCGATTTTAGTCTTTCCGGCTCGGAACCCGGCCCCCCTGAAAGCACGCGCGGCCCGCGTGTAATAGCATACAGTCCGACACCAAAGGTTGATGCGACCGACGTGGCACGAGATCTTACCCTGACCTGGGAAGCAGGACTGTACGCTGCTAAACATGATGTTTACTTTGGAGAAAATATCGAAGATGTAGAACAGGCCACGGCAACGGTCGATCCGGCCGGTGTTTATAAGGGAAGCGTAATTCCGAATAGCTATACTTTATCTGAGCAACTCGAATTCGACAAGGCTTATTACTGGCGAATCGA
>Ga0209536_100001454_pt1 | contig 39343 bp, 31 predicted proteins | sample DeeMarSeWOR28_12_FD_187461 | JGI IMG/M metagenome (GOLD analysis project Ga0209536, IMG submission 187461) | Marine sediment microbial communities from White Oak River estuary, North Carolina - WOR-2-8_12 (SPAdes) (version 2) | ecosystem: Environmental > Aquatic > Marine > Intertidal zone >... | reverse complement strand
CCTGGGTTTTGTTGACTATAGAAACAAAAAAATTGGCATCGGCAAGCTCTTCATGCCATCAGGGAACAGGGAAAAAGACTTTTTGCAGGTACAAGATTTCTACAGTGACAAGTCCGGGAAATATCCTGAAAAACAGGGGGAGGTAAGACTCAGGTAGCTTGATGCAAAACACCCAAGATTCGGGCAGAATATACCCTGCTTTTTTGTCTGCTGGCCTTGCCCGGAACCCAAAGAAAAATAATTCATCCCTTTGAGCCCCACTCCTAACTATGATTCATTATTGTATATTTATATGAAATTATTTATCATATGATAAATTATTTCAGTTGTATATCTTTATGGATCGCAACGTATGCCATGCACGAGGCATGGGGAAACTCCTTCCTGCCTGCAAGGAGGGGAAAAGGGAGTGACTAAGCCTAAACTATTGGGAGGAGCAAACATGGGAATGGTTAAAGAGTTCAAAGAATTTGCCATGCGTGGCAATGTGGTTGATATGGCTGTTGGTATTATAATCGGCGGCGCATTCGGCACAATCGTCAAAAGCCTTGTAAGCGATGTGATTATGCCGCCAATCGGTTTACTCCTGGGTGGTGTTGATTTTTCCAATTTATTTGTTGTCCTCAAAGAGGGTGCTGAGGCCGCTGCACCCTATGCAGCCCTGACAGATGCGCAAGCCGCCGGCGCAGTAACGGTCAACTACGGGGTTTTCTTTAATTCTGTTATCAGCTTTCTGATCGTAGCCTTTGCCGTGTTCATGCTCATTAAAGGTATCAACAGCCTTAAACGCCAGGAAGAGGCGCCGCCTGCTGAACCAACCACCAAGGAATGCCCATTCTGTCTCTCAACCATTGCGATCAAGGCCAGCCGCTGCCCCAACTGCACCTCGGAACTTGCATCTGCCACCTAAGCGAGTTTCATAAACAGATCTGAATTGCCTGGCGCCGCAAACGTTTCACGTTTGCGGCGCTGGCAAACATACTTGCATTTTTACCATGCCGTCCCGATTAATTTTTACAGCACAATAATACAGGTGGCCTGTATACTCTGCCCTCTAGGTTCCCGGCTTTGGCGTCAGATCTTTTTAAATCAGGCATGAAACATGAAAACAGTGATCATCATACTCTGTGTCTCGCTGTGCAGCTGGGCAGGCTGGTGGCTTGGTGAAAGTTTCGGCCTGCTGACCGGCTACCTGACAAGTTTTGCCGGGAGCCTCATCGGTGTTTATGTCGGGGTCCGCATCAACAGGGCATACATGCCCTGACACCAGCTATGAATGGCTTTTATCTGCTCAGAAAAGATACAGGCGTTTTCGCTGTCACAAAAACGTTTCTGATTATCAGGCTTGGCTAGTCATTTACCAACCGCCGCGTCTGCCGCAGTTGCCAAAGCCCGGGCCGGGTCCATATCCAGGCCTGGGACTTTTTCCAAATGTCTTTTCAGCTTTTTCTTCCATCATGGTCCGCAGGTCAAAGAGGTCCCCTGAGAGTTTTGCTACTTTCTTTTCATCGGGGTTATCCTGCTGCATTAATGCATCAAGCTCGTTTGCTGTTACGAAAATCTCTTTTCTGATCTCTCTGGTTTCTTCAAAGAAAACGGATGTTTTCTCATCATCCTTTTCCGCAGAAGACCAGTTGTTGCAATGCCTGCCTCCGCAATCACCATAGCCGGGACCAGGGCCATACCCATAATTACCACGCCCATCGGCCATTGAAATGGTGCTGAATCCAATTGCCACGATAAGAGCTGTGGCTGCTACATACTTTTTCATTCCATCAACCTCCAAATGTAAAAATGTTTATTCTGTATCAAAAGACTACGATCCAATCTTCGTCATACGAAAATCCAAAAAGTGTGCCATTATTATATCCCGGCTCTTTCTTTTTTATTTTTTCTTTTAATTTCAATGCAATACATTTTTCCTGACCAACAATTAGATGGAATCCACCTGGCAGCGACCTGGCGAAAAACTACCCAGAAGATAAAATTAATGGAGAATATTCTTCACCACGTGAAGGGGTGCCAACCGGATAAAACTCATGAAATCAATGGATTAACTGGCACAATGCAGCATTTGCGGGACGGGTTTGTTCCTGGGCGTTGATTGCCGTCCTGAGAAAAGATACTGTTGTAAAAATGAAAATCATTCTTACTATTTTCCAAAATACAGTATTGGAGGAACCATGCAGCACCTGAAAGAATATATGATAACCGCAGAGCCTTTCTACCTTGCCCAGGGGGATGAGCTTGCCATTGCTGAAGCAGCGTATGTTCACGCTATACCTCTTTTGTTAAAGGGGCCGACCGGCTGCGGCAAGACCCGTTTCATGCAGCACCTTGCCTGGAAGCTCAAACGCCCTCTGGTGACAGTATCCTGTCATGATGATCTTTCCACAAGCGATCTTGTAGGCCGTTTCCTTGTTAAGGGTGGCGAGGCTGTCTGGGTTGACGGGCCGCTTACCATGGCTGTAAGGCACGGGGCTATCTGCTACCTTGACGAAATTGTTGAGGCACGCAAGGATACAACAGTAGTAATCCACCCCCTGGCAGATGACAGGCGTGAGCTCCCCATCGAAAAACTCGGCGAACTTCTCCACGCACCGCCCCAGTTCATGCTGGCAATATCTTATAATCCCGGGTACCAAAGCGTCCTCAAAGACCTTAAGCAGTCCACCCGGCAACGCTTCATATCGCTTGCATTCAACTATCCCGAACAGACACTGGAGACCGATATCGTGCAGCATGAATCGGGTGTGGAGAGGGAAACCGCAGCAGTTCTTGTACGCCTTGCGGCCATGACCAGGAATCTCAAGGATGCCGGCCTGCCGGAAGGTGCAAGCACCAGACTCCTGATCCATGCAGGCAAACTCATGCAAAGCGGCATGGAATCGAGGCGTGCCTGCCGTGGAGCCATCAGCGAAACCCTGACCGACGATCACGAGTTGCTGGCCTCAATAAACGAGATGATCAATTCTCTTTTCTGATGCAAACGTTTCATGAATATTGCTGAACTCAAGCAGATTTTTTTCAGGCTTATACCCTCGCATCCCCCCAACAGCTGGGAAATTGAGGAACATCTGGAAAACATCGCTGAACTCCGGGCAGAGCTCCAGGAATTAATCCTCTCCCAGGTTCCGGCAATCTGGCCGGTGAGCCATTCCCTTTGCTATTCCTATCTCGCTTCCGCCAGCAGCGCCCTTGCCTGTTTTCCTGCCGCCCGCCTGGCCGAGTGGGTTGGCGCTTTACTTGACATCTACGAAAAAGACGGCCTGCGCGCGGCACAGCGCTTCATGGTGGCTGTGGAATCAAATTTTCTCTGCCGCATCAGGGGAGAAGCGGGTCTCAGCTTCACTGATGCGGCACGACGGCTTACCCCTTATGCCCGGGCCCTTATTGAACGCAAGATTACTCTGGCCGCAGGCCCCCGCATTTATACCGACACTGAATACATATATTTACCGCACAAAGTGACGCTGTGCCCTTTGGTTGAGGACAACTTTCTTCTCTATAAACTTATCGTCACCTTTCAGCTTGGTCTTCTCGTGCAGGGGACGTATGACTTTCATCTGCCTTCAAAGCATGCGCTCATTCAGGAGCTTATTGTCACATACGGGGCCGAACCTGTTTCAGAACATTTCATGCTTGAGGATTTCTTCTCCCTTTTTCCGGAACCTCTGCTTGCCGAAGAAATTTTTACCATGCTAGAAGCACAGAGGGTCTCACTCTATATAGCTGCCGCCTTTCCAGGACTCTGGCGGGATACCGCGAATATCCGTTCAGGCCTTGCTGCCTCCCGTTCGGTGAAGCATGAATTCCCGCCACATTCGACGATATTGGAAATGCTTGCGCAATACAGTATTGCAGGCAAGCCTGAAAAAGCATTAAACCCTTCCCTGCAGCCTCTTTATAAACGTGTCCTTGCCGAATTTCTAAAACCGTTACAAACCGCAGATGATTCTGCTGCCAGGTCGGCAACAATCTATGCCTTGCTTTACGGGATTCAAGAAGCCTATATGAAGGTTCCGCCTCTATATTATGTTGGCAGACTCAATCCTGCTGAAGCGCGCAAGGGCAAGCGCAGGCGCAGGAAAGTGGCCCAAGAGGAGTTTATCAAGACCCTAGCATCAGTCATGCTCCAGACAGAACGGGGGACAGCAGCGGGCCCGGATTTCGAAAGAGTTTCCAAAGCCAAACAACCCGCCTTGTCAGGTGAAGAAGGGTTCGGAATGCTGATATTTCCCCCCAAAAAACAGGACACCCCCGATTCGGTCCAAGAAAAAGATGAAACGACACGGCTCCTGACCCTTGAAGGGCCCTCGTCACAATTACCGGAACCGCTGCGCAAGCTGGCACAAGAAATCGTTGCTGACCTGGGCCATATCCCCAATGACTACATTTCCGCTGCGCAGGGCATGGCCGGCCAGGCTGCTCCGCCGCTGGTGGCTGTAAACAGTCCCACAGGTCAAAGTCTTGTGGCGCCTCTCACCTATGATGAATGGGATTTCAGACGCAATGGATTCAGAAAAAACTGGTGCATTGTCCGCGAAAAACAACTACAGCCGATCAAAGGCACTTTCGTAGATTCTACCCTCGATAAGTATCAGGGACTGCTACGACAGCTCAAAATACAATTTGAAATGCTGCGCAGCAAAGAACGTTTTCTGAAACGCCAAAGGGACGGCGATGATATTGACCTTGACGCCCTGATTGAATCCATTTCAGATACCCGGGCCGGGAAAGCACCGTCCGAACGGCTTTTTATTCGTTTGCAGCGTGATGAACGTGATATTGCCGTCCTTTTCCTGGTGGATATGTCCTCCTCCACCGAGGGTTGGATTAACCAGGCCCTCAAGGAAGCTCTCATCCTCATGGGCGAAGCACTACAGGTACTCGGAGACCGTTTTGCCATCTATGGCTTTTCGGGTATGCGGCGGTTGCGCTCGGATTTTTACCGGGTCAAGAATTTTACTGAACCCTACAACGAAATAATAAAAGGCAGGATTGCCGCTATCGGTCCCCAGGAATATACCCGTATGGGGCCACCGCTGCGCCATGCTGTAGAACTGCTGCAGAATGTGGAAGCAAAGGTGCGCCTTCTGGTAACCCTTTCAGACGGCAAGCCCGAAGATTATGATGATTATAAGGGGGAGTATGCCATAGAAGACACCCGCCATGCCTTGATCGAGGCCAAAGCAGCAGGCATCCATCCTTTCTGCATCACCATTGATAAACAGGCTCACGACTATATAGGCCACATGTACGGCGAGGTGAATTATATCTTTGTGGACGAGGTGCGCAAACTGCCGCTGCGTCTTCCTGAGATATACCGGATTTTGACAACGTGATACGGGCCGCACCTTCATTCCTTGCTCTGCAATCAGGCAGGCAGAGAAAACCAGATCCGTGTCTCACCATCCTGGCTTTCGGCTCCAACATGGCCTCCATGGGCTTCAATCAATTCCTTGACTATTGCCAGGCCTATACCTGCCCCCCCTGCATCACGGGACCTGGAGCGGTCAGCCCGGAAAAACCGCTCAAAGATAAACGGCAGATCATTCGCCGGAATAGTGGGGCCTGTATTGGAAATTACCACTTTGACTGTATCCTTGGACGTCTGGCTGCTTATGGCAACCCTGCCATTATGCGGCGTGTATTTGCAGGCATTTTCTATCAGGTTTCGTATAGCCTGAAGCAACTTGTCACGGTCAGCCATGACAGACTCCGCATCAGGAGAAATATGCTTCACAACGGTAATTTCTTTCTCCTGGAAAAGTGTTTCGTAAAGAGTAAGTATCTGTTCTACAACTTCTGTCAGTGAAAGTTTTTCGCGCTTCAGGAAACCCCAGGCTGCATCTGCCTTGGCCAACTGCTGCAGACTTTCAACCAGACTCACCAAGCGCATTAATTCCTGCTGCAGGATCTCAAATGTTTCCGGCGAAGGCGGCAGAACCTTATCATTCAGTGCTTCAAGATACCCCCGCAGGTTTGTCAGCGGTGTCCTTAGTTCATGGGCCACATCGGCAACCATGTTTTTACGCAGCTGTTCAACTTTGGCCAGGCTGTCTGCCATGCGGTTAAAGGCTGTACCAAGCTGGCCGACCTCATCATTAGATCTGACTTTGACCCGGGCCGAATAGTTGCCCTGAGCAACTTCCCCGGTAATAACCGACATCTGGGACAGCGGCTGCAGGATTCTCCGCATGAGAAAATAGCTGATAACAAAAGCCAGTCCCAGGGCGGTTATCGTGGCCCAAAGCAGGTAACGATGGACTGCCGTCAGGAACATCTGGTGGATTTCATTTGGCGATACCTCGTATTTGTCCATGAGGGCCATGAAGTACCCTGCTGCCAATTGGTCAATGGACAACCATACCACCAAGATGATAACAGCAATCACCGGGACGATATTTAACAGGAGCAATTTCCAGAGCAGTCGCTGTTTCATCCCGGGTAGGCCTCATCCTCGTCGGTAAACCTGTACCCAAAGCCACGGACTGTCTGGATGAGCTGAGGTTTAGACGGGTCTGTCTCAATCTTCTGCCTGAGCTTACCGATATGAACATCAACAACCCGGTCAACTACCACTTCACCGTGCTGATAAAAGTGATCCAGGAGTTCAGAGCGGGAAAATACGCGGCCCGGCGAACCCATCAGGGCATACAACAATTTATACTCGTGGGATGTCAGGGCAACCGGCTTGCCGTGCAGGGTAACCTTGAGCTTCTCAGGGTCCAGCACCAGACCTCCCCTTGACAGCCGCTGCAGCTTTTGTGATGGCACGGGTCTGGCCCTGCGCAGGATAGCCTTTACACGGGCCAGGAGTTCCCGCGGGCTGAAAGGTTTCACCACATAATCATCCGCACCCAGGGACAAGCCAAGGACCCTGTCGATTTCCTCTTCGCGGGCCGTAAGCATTAGAACAGGGACATCTGAAAAACCTCGCAGCTGACGGCAAACCTCCCAGCCATCCATTTTCGGCAGCATGATATCAAGGATAACAAATGCCGGGTTTGCGGTTTTGATCATCTTCAAGGCTTCTTCACCATCATGAACGACTACAGCCTGAAATCCCTCCTTCTCCATGTAGGTTTTAATCAGGGCTGCAGTGTTTTTATCATCCTCGACTATCAGGACCGGGCTGCTTCTGTCTGCTTGCCTCATGTGACTGCTCCCTTGCATTGCCAGTAAAGTGGGGGATGTTATTCTTCTTCCAGGGCCTGGATGACAAGCTCTGCGGGCAGCTCTTTCTGGGCCTTAACGCCAAGTTGGCGAAGTTCCTCGGAGCGTTTGATCAGATTTCCCCTGCCGTCTGTCAAACGGTTGCGGGCTGTCTGATACGATTCCCGGGCCCTGTCAATCTTCTGCCCGACTTCATCAAGGGCCTGGACAAAGCCTACGAACTTATCATAAAGATCACCGGCTTTTTTTGCGATGATCAGGGCATTTTTATTCTGGTCCTCATAGCGCCAGATATTATTGATGATGCGGAGCGTTGCCAACAATGTTGAGGGACTGACCAGCATGATGTTTTTGTCAAAGGCCTCGTTGAACAGCCCCTGCTCTGACTCGATGGCTGTCCAGAATGCACCTTCAATGGGCAGAAACATGAGGACAAAATCAAGGGTCCTGATGCCCTCCAGTTCCTCGTAACGTTTGTCGCTTAGAGATTTTATGTGGGTCCTGATTGATATGATGTGCTCTCTTAAGCGCTTATCCCTGATCTCCTCTGTCCCGGCTGTACAGTATTTTTCATAAGCAGTCAGGGAAACCTTGGAATCTATGACTATATCCTTGCCCTCGGGCAAATGCACTATGACGTCCGGGTGCCTCCGTTGGCCTTCCTCACTGGCATACATGGTCTGTACTTCATATTCCCTCCCTTTCTGCAACCCTGATTCTTCCAGGACCCTCTCAAGGATCATCTCTCCCCAGGAGCCACGCGTCTTGCTCTGTCCCTTGAGGGCATTGGTCAGATTGACCGCGTCCTCGCTAATCCGTTCATTTAGGCTTTTCAGATGTATAATCTCATTCAACAGGGAAACCCTGTCTTTTGACTCCTTGTCGTAAACATCTTCAACTTTTTTCTTGAAGTCCAGCAGCTGCTCCCGCATGGGCTTGAGAACACCTTCGATATTCTCCCTGTTCTGTTCGGTAAATTTCTGGCTTTTGTCTTCAAAAATTTTGTTGGCCACATTCTGAAATTCCATCTTGAGCTGCTCCCTGGCTTCCTGCAGCAGGGCTAATTTCTCTCCAGCATTCCTCCGTTCATCCTCAAGCCTGGTCTCAAGTTCGGACAGTTTTGCCTGCAACACAACATTTTCCTGCTTTGCCTTTTCCTGCCCCTCCTCAAGCCCCGGAACCCGGGAACTCTTTTCCTCGGCTACAGCTCTCCGCTCCGCTTCGGCTGCCAGTTTTTCCCTCTGGGTGGCAGTTTCCTCTTCTGAATCCTTTAGCGCGCCCTTTAATTCCGCAATCTGCCTGTTTTTCCCTGCCAGGAAGAACAAGCCTCCTGCTGTTCCGATCAAAATCCCTGCTAATACCGCAAGGATTATTTCTGGTTCATTCATGCCTTCTCCTCTCTGACGTGTTTGACTCAGGGGAAGTCCTCGCTTGACACCCTGACTGAAAACAACTTAAATAGTTTTTCTATGAAATTACAAAAGGAAAAGATAATTTTAACCGGTTATCGGGCAACCGGCAAAAGTTCCACAGGAAAAATCCTGGCTGATCTACTTGGTTATGATTTTATCGATACGGATCAGGCAATCGAAAAAAGGCAGGGGGAAAGCATTGCCGAATTGGTTGGCAGAGGAGGCTGGGACCTCTTCCGCAGGAAAGAGGAAGATATGCTTGTCGAACTTGTTGGCAGCAAGAATAAAGTCATTGCTACAGGCGGCGGCTCAGTTATGCATGAAAAGACCTGGGCAAAATTGCGGCGGAATGCCCTTGTTGTCTGGTTGACCGCCGATGTGAAGACTATCTGCCAGCGGCTTGCCTCAGACAATGATACTGAAGACCAAAGGCCCGCGCTGACCGAAATGGGAACGATGGATGAAATTGCCATGGTCTTGAGTGAACGGCAGTCGCTGTATGAAAAAAGTTCTGATCTCACTATTCACACGGATGCTAAAACTCCGGAAGAAGTTGCTGAGATTATTCTCGCTGAGCTGAAAAAAGGAAATTGATCATGGCAGGAAACACCTTTGGCAAAGTATTCAGGGTCACCACTTGGGGCGAATCACACGGTCCCGCCCTGGGAGCTGTTATTGACGGTTGTCCTCCCGGCCTGGAGCTCGATGTTACAGACATTCAGCACGACCTGGAGAAAAGGCGGCCGGGCAAAGGAGGTGGTGAAAGCCCGCGCAAGGAACCGGACCAGGTAGAGATCCTGTCAGGCATTTTTAAAGGACTGACAACTGGCACTCCTATCTCCTTGATCATTTACAACAAGGATGCCCAGAGCAAGGCCTATGATCATTTGCAGAACATATTCCGGCCCGGGCACGGCGATCTCACCTATCTGAAGAAATACGGCATCAGGGATCACCGAGGTGGCGGCCGGGCTTCAGCCCGGGAAACAGCTGCCCGGGTTGCTGCAGGTGCTGTGGCCAGAAAAGTGCTGGCTGAGAGTGATATTGCAGTCATTGCCTATACTGTAGCCCTGGGAGACATTGCCACATCCAAGCGCAATTTGGCGGATATTACAAAAAACCGGTTTTACTGCCCTGATAAGACCGCCGCTGCCCGCATGGAAGCACTCACCGATTCCGTGCGCAAAAGGGGTGATTCACTGGGCGGGGTTGTAGAAATTAAGGTAACAGGGTGTCCCGTTGGGCTTGGCGAACCGGTTTTTGACAAGCTTGATGGTGCACTGGCCCAGGCCCTTATGTCTATAGGTGCTGTAAAGGGGGTTGAAATCGGCAGCGGCTTCAGGGCTGCGGAATTACTCGGTTCGGAAAATAATGATGCCATAACACCAAAGGGATACAGGACAAATAATGCCGGCGGCATCCTGGCCGGCATCTCTAACGGTGATGACATAATAGCAAGGGTGGCTGTCAAACCCATTCCCTCGATCAGCCTCGAGCAGGATACCCTGAACCTGGACAACGAGCCTGTCAAAATCAAAGTGGGGGGCCGCCATGACATTTCGGCCATTCCGCGTATTGTGCCGGTTTGCGAGGCCATGGTCTGCCTGACCCTGGCCGATCATCTTCTGCGCCAGAAGGCTGTTGAGAATTAGAAGATTTACTGCGCACCAGTGCAGGGGTTTTTTGCAGGTTATATTCATTTTTATTTATCAGGAAATCACGGGATAATGGCAAAAAAAAGTCAAAGCCAGAGTATGAAGAATATCTGGATACTTACCCGCGAATATGACTCTGTGGCAGGCGCAGGTGGCGTCAAGGATGTCAGCCGGCAGCTGGCGGAAGCACTTGCCCGCTTAAAAAAATCCGTCACGGTAATCCTTCCCTGTTACGGATTCATAGACCCCGAAGGGCTCGGGTTTACCAGGCCGACCCTCTCTTTTACAGTAGACATGAATTACACGGCAGAAGACCGGCGTGAGGAAGTGACCCTATGGAAAAAGAGGTTGCACGGGGTTACGCTTTACCTGGTGGATGCTGATCGTTACAGGGAAAAAAAATCCATCTATACCTATACTGCAGAGGATGAAGCCAATAATCCATACCAGGTCCAGGGCAACGGCCATTTTGACTACTTTGCCATGAATGTTCTGCTGCAGAAGGCGGCCTTGGACCTTATGATTATCCTCAACCAGAAGCCGGACATCATTCACTGCCAGGATGGGCATACAGCTATCCTGCCCGCCATGCTGCGCGAAGGCACGGGCTATCGCCATTATTTTTCTCCGACAGCGGCTATTGTAACGATCCACAACGCAGGTCACGGTCATCATCAGGAAGTTCGCGATCTGCCTTTCGCCCGTGCTATCAGTGGACTGCCCTATAATCTTATCCATAATAACCTGCTTGACGGGGCCTTCGATCCTTTTCTGGCCGCATCCTCCTTCGCAGTGCTCAACACAGTCAGTGAGAATTATGCCAGAGAACTGCGGGAAACAGATGATGACGCCCTGACCGGCTGGCTCGGTCACCGCCTCATAACCAGGGGTATCCGTCTCGAAGGGATAACGAACGGCTTCAACCCGGCAGATTTTGACACAACCCGGCCAAAGGAGTTGGGACTCCCCGCTGCCTATGATCCGGCAAAAGGCGACCTGGCCGGGAAAAAAACCTGCAGACATAATTTGCTGCAGTCATTTGCCCAGCCGCCCCTCAAGGGGGTTAAGCGCTTTGGCATCCTGACAGATGATCCCGGCAAGCCGCTTTTTACCCTCATTGGCCGACTGACCCCTCAAAAAGGGGTAGACATACTGCTGCCTGTCCTAGAAACGCTTCTGGATTCAGAGAGTGAATTCCAGATGCTTATCCTGGGAAGCGGGGCAAAGGATTTTGAACAGAGCCTGGCCAACCTGGCGCAGAAAAAAGAAAACCGGGGGCGGATTTGCCTGCTGCTCGGGTATAATTCACTTCTTGCCAACAGGATATACGCGGCCGGCGATTTTTTTCTTATACCGTCCAGGTACGAGCCCTGTGGACTTACCGATTATATTGCCCAACTGGCCGGCAACCTGCCCATTGTCCATCACGTGGGCGGGCTGGTAAAAGTTGATGACGGGGTTACCGGCTTTGCCTTTACAGAGTATTCCCCGGAAGCATTACTTGCTGCAATGCTTAAAGCAATAACTGTGTTTAAAGAATCACCGGAACAGATTCTGCATATGCAGGAAACAGCTGCAACAAGGATCAGGCAAAAATACACCTGGGACATGGTTGTCCAGCGTTACCTTGCACTCTATGAAAAGGCAAGACGTATGTTAGACTGAAACCGCGCATTCGCTTTCACCATGTAAATTGAACTATATCCAGCCGTTTTACAATACAACGAAAGTAAGCGGGGCAAGCCAAAAATGATTAGTCTCATGCAGTGGATGCAGAATAAATGCATATTGTGAGATTGTTTTTAGCGCTCGATATAAGTACTGTTATTTTTTTAACGTCTGAAAAGGAGGTTGCGTTATGACTATAAAGGTAGGCATCAACGGTTTTGGCAGGATCGGCCGCTCCATTTTCCGGGCTGTGGGCAAAGATGCTGCTTTTGCAGCCATTGAAGTTGTCGGCATCAACGACCTTACCGATAATAATACCCTGGCACACCTGCTCAAGTATGATTCCGTCATGGGTGTATTCGACAAGGACGTGAAGGCTGATGAGCGTGGCATCATAGTCGACGGCCGCCACATAGCGGTCTTCAATCACAGAGAACCGTCCGATATCCCGTGGGACAGCCTGGGGGTAGAATATGTCATTGAATCCACCGGCCGCTTCACCTCCAAGGATAAGGCGCAGGATCATATCGAGGTTGGGGCGAAAAAGGTCGTCATTTCAGCCCCGGCCAAGGGAGATGTCAAAACCATTGTTATGGGGGTCAATGAGGACGAATACGACCCGACTGTTCATCATGTGGTGTCCAATGCCTCATGTACGACAAACTGCCTGGCGCCCATGGTGCGGGTTCTTCTTGACCGCTTTGGTATCAGGCACGGGCTGATGAACACCATCCATGCCTATACCAATGACCAGAAAATCCTTGATTTTCCCCATACAGACCTGCGGAGGGCCAGGGCTGCCGCACTTTCAATGATCCCGACCAAAACAGGAGCCGCAACTGCTCTCTCACTTGTTATTCCTGAATTGAAGGGAAAGTTTGACGGCCTGTCAGTCCGCGTTCCGACCCCGAACGTCTCCCTGGTCGATGCAGTCATAGAAGTGGAAAAGGAGACAACGGTGCCTGAGGTGAACCAGGCGCTGAAAGAGGGAGTCAGCCGTTACCTTGGCTACTCGGAAGAACCGCTGGTATCCATTGATTACCAGGGCAACCCCCATTCTGCTGTTGTTGACGCAGATTCCACCAGGGTTATCGACGGTACCCTGGTCAAGGTCCTGGCCTGGTATGACAACGAATGGGGCTATTCAAACCGTGTCCTTGATCTCATTCTGCACATGGAGGCAAACAAGCCTGTTTAGCAGGTATGGTATTTTTTCTATATGGCCACGCACGACCAAACAGCGACCGATACCATAGCCATCGATTCTGATGCCCTCCGGGCAAATCTGCTTGAAACAGCTACAGATGAAGTGACTATTGATCCCTCCCTGCTCGTTCTGGAGGAGATTGTCGAAAACTACAAGGGTATCAGCAAAAACCTGCATGATCTGCTCTATGAGGTGTGCCATCCCTACCGCAACTGGAAAATGCTGGTTCCAAGGGTGCGCGCCTTTGCCCTCAAGAACATCAAGCATTATTTCAAGCATGAAAAAGGCCCTGAAGCCTTTGACCGCTTCATGCTCATTTTTTGCCAGGCTCTCATTGACTCCAAGAAGAACAATACCCTGCTGGTTCAGACCATAGAAAGCATGCTGGCTTACACCGACAGGTTGATAAGCCTGCTGGACCAGGACTGCCTGCTCCGTTATGAAAAGTCCCTGGCCCTGCTTTTTACGCGCCTCAGGAATCTTGATGACGGGGTCATACTATTCATGGTACAGGGCCAGCATCCCATGAAACGGATCGCCCAGCATCTTCTCAAGCTTGAAAAAGGGGGGACATCGTATGACTTTACGCCTCTTGCAGAATTGATGAAGCGGGTCTTTACCATGAATTATGAATACTGGCTGAGCGAAAAAGACCCGCTGGCCTGGTTTACTGAAGAGTGTGGCGACATCTGCCGAGGCTGGCAGGCCGGGCAACTTTTCAATGCCATCTCGCATAATCAGCTGCAAAAACACCTTGACTCCCTCGACGGCATTGACATTCATAGCGATCCCCGCCAGGCCATGGGTGTCATTTTAGAGCTGCCTTCCCATATGGATATCGTACGGATGTACAAGGTGGTTCCTGAAAAGCTGAATGAAGAGCAGCAATCTGCCCTGGAGACTGCAGAACAATTAGAGCAACATGACCGGTTCGGCGAAAACCGCAAGCTTATCTTCCTGTTCCATATCATGGAAACCTCAGGCCTTGCCCTGATCCATGAGGAAACCATACGGGAGATAAACCGGAGTTTGGTCCTGCTTATCCGGCGCCAGACCTTTGAGGAGATAGAAAACTTTCTGCTCACCACTTTCCAGCTCCTCAAGGCAAATGTCCGCAAGTATCCGCATACCTCCCTGCAGTGCATACAGGTTCTCGGGACCGAGGTTTTTAAGCGCGGCAACAGCCGGCTGGTGGAGGCCTTTTTATGGGAGTCTGTCCGCTTTGGATTCCAGTACGCAAATGTGACAGGGGTTGATGAAGACTGGCAGCCCATAACCAACCCGGCTCACCTTGCCAATATCAGGGTCTGGCTCAATCTGATCATGCAGGAGCCCAAATGGTGCTCAACCCTGTTTTCAGCTCTTATTATCAACCTCAAGCTATCAGGCACCTGCGTCAAGGATACCGATCTGTTTCAGCGTGATATCACGCAGCTGCTCAATCACCCTATCGAACCGGTATACAACCTGTTCAAGCAATTCGCCAAGCTCATGCCGGTTTTCTTCAACGAAATTGGAGCGGAAGGCTACCTGCGTGATATTTCAACAGAAATTGACGAGATACACCGGCGCAAGGATGCACTCATTCATTTCCTGCGCAAACAGAGCCACGTGGAAAGCAGCAACCTGATTGTCGATTTCATTGAGGCTATATTTCTCTTCTGGAAGACACGGGATAAAAACCTTTTAGTCCCTTTTCTGCCGGTAGAAGTGCTTGCTGAAGTAAATAACAAGGGGCTTTTCATCGATGACTTGCATAAACTCATGCAGCGGGTCTTTAAACTGCCCGGCCTGCAAGAGATTCCTGATATGCTGGAATGGAAAGACAAGGTGCGGGCCAGCTACCTGGAAAAACAGCATGATATTGCCGAAACCGAAAAGAAACGGTTTGACCAGTTGGTGCGTATATACAAGCAGCTATACAACAAATACAATCTTGGCTACCAGGAAATGCGGCATCAGCTCCGGGAAGCTATCAACAGCGGCTTTCCTGAGATGGAGCAGCTGCTGGCAGACCTGGAGATCTGTGACACCTACCAGTGCCTTGATGCGCTGCTGACTCATCTTGAAGGGCTCAAAGAAATAATCCTGAGCAAGGAAAAGTTCGAAGCCAAGGAAGATATTTACTATAAACGCCATATTGCAGTTGATATACCCTCGGTTTACGGCCGCTACCGTGAAAGAAAATTTGATGCCCTGGGGCTGAGCTTCAGGCTGGAGAATCTGGCTAATATGTACCTGGAACGACTGCCTGAAACGGTCAACCTTTCCTTTATTACCAGGGCAACATTTATTCGTATTATCAAGTGTCTTGATCTTTACCTGCGGGCTTTGCGGGTCGACGGCATCACAAGCCGCAGGCTGGAAACTTACATGGAACTTCTTTCCAGCTCGCTCGGCATCAAGCGCTTTTCCTATACGCAGTACCTGGACATATTCCGGGGCTTATCAGATGGGGTAAAGGATGTAATCTACGCTTTTTACACCAACATTCACCAGAACAATCTCTCTATTATTATCCCGCAGATCGGTGCAGCCAACCTGTTGACAAAGTACCGCAACCTCTGGGATGAAAAAGATGTCGGCGGTTCCATTCTCCGGTTGTCTGAGTTTTTTTTCAGGAATCTCATTGCAGGGACTTTCGGCCTGCAGCATCTTGATAACTTCATTACCCGCATAATGCAGACCCTGGAAAGCCAGAAAGAGGTGCTTGACCAGGAGAGCCTCGATCTCCTGATGACCTATAATCCTGAGAATGCCATCAGCTTTCTGCACAACTCCAACCCGCAGACCAGGAACCTAATCCATCTGGGCAACAAGGGGTTAAACCTGACGCAGCTTGCCAGTGAGAATAAACCTGTGCCGCCAGGTTTTATCATTACCACGGAAATCTTCCGCTGCTGGCCCGTGGTCAATAAATTCCAGAAAGCCCGTGATGAATTTATGCGGCAGGTGCGCCGGTCCCTGTCGGAGCTGGAAGCAGCGAGTGCCAAACAATACGGCTACCCGCAGAACCCACTTCTTCTTTCTGTCCGCTCCGGTGCCTCCATTTCCATGCCTGGCATGATGGCAACCATCCACAACGTCGGTCTCAACCAGGATATTGTTGAGAAGTTTGCCAGGACCACGGGCAAAGAATATCTGGCCTGGGACAATTACCGGCGCTTCCTGCAGTCATGGGGCATGGCAGAAGGCATGAAACGCGAACAATTCCAGGTACTTATGAACAGCGCCAAGATGCGCCACAATGTTAAGGTAAAAAAAGACTTTACGCCGCCGCAGATGAAGACACTGGCCCTGGAATACCAGAAAGTTGTCCGCAACGAGGGCATCAGCATACCTGATGATCCATGGCGCCAGTTAATCGAAGCCGTTGAAATTGTGCTCAATTCATGGAATACCCCCAAAACCAGGGAATACCGGGCTCTGATGGATGCTTCCGATTCCTGGGGCACAGCGGTAATCATCCAGACCATGGTCTTCGGCAACCTGAGTCAGGAAGCCGGCAGCGGTGTGGTTTTTACAGCACATCCTTACAGGAAGGTTACCCGGGTAGCTCTCTGGGGCGACTATGCCATTGGCGACCAGGGCGAAGATATTGTCAGCGGCCTGGTCACCACCTATCCCATATCCATTGAACAGGCGGAAATTGATGGCCGTTCCCAGGAAAACTCCCTGCAGAACCGTTTTCCTGAAATCTATAAGGCCCTGCTCGAACTTTCCCGTGAACTGGTGTATGAAAACCGCTGGAATCCGCAGGAGATTGAGTTTACCTTCGAAAGTTCTGCGGCCAAGGATTTCTATATTCTGCAGTCCAGGGATATGATCACCATCAAGAAAAAGGAAAATCTTTTTATCTTTGAAAATCCCGATACCCTTACGCCATATTTTCTGGGTAAGGGTATCGGTGTCAGCGGCAGTGCTCTGTCAGGCCGTGCTGTTTTCACCCGGGAAAATATTGACCAGATACGCCGGGAAGATCCAGACAGCTCCCTGATCCTGATCCGCCAGGATACCGTTCCGGAAGACATCAAGGAAATTGCCCAGGCCCAGGGTTTACTGACTGCCCGTGGCGGCCAGACCTCCCATGCAGCCGTTGTTGCCACCCAGCTTGAGAAAACCTGCGTTGTCGGCTGTAAGGACTTACGGGTCTACGAAAGTGAACAGCGCTGTGAAATCAATGGGCATGATATCCGCTTCGGTGAATATGTCAGCATTGACGGCAGAAAAGGTCTTTTCCTCAAGGGAAGTCATCCTATACGGGAGGAGCTCCATATTCTGCCGATATGATTCGTGAGAGGATATTATCAAGTAGTATTAACAAGTTAAAATTCTAAAAAGAACTTCTTGATTTTGCCATTTCACGATGCCAAGCAGCACAGCAAAAAACGGATAAGCGACTCGGCGGAGTGAAACGACTTTCCGATGTCGCCTGTTTTTTGCGTGCAGCGCAGGGTATTCCGCGATAGCGGAACAAGTGACTGGCTACCCTTTCTTTTGGTTCGTTTTCTTTGGGTATGCAAAGAAAATGAACGAATAGTAAATGTATCCTGCTTTTAGTCTCCTTCTTTTGTTTGCCCAAAAGAAGGAGCAAGAAAAAGGCACCCTGACTGTCCTGTCCGCCTGCGGCGGATGCCTTGCGCTTCTCATTGTTGGCGGGACGCTGAAAACTCTCCGCCTTCGGCGGTTCAAACAGATCCAGCGTCTTTTTCCGCCAACAACTGCGATGCTCAGCTGGACAGAATGGGTCCAAATTACTGACATTTAAAATCCTTTCACATGACTAAAATAAAAGCCATCCTCTTCGACCTTGACGGTACCCTGATCGACTCTGTCACTGATCTGACAAACAGCATCAATTTTACGCTGGCTGAGCTTTCTCTGCCAGTCCATACAACTGAGGAAATACGCGGTTTCGTTGGAGACGGTGTCCAGAAACTGATAAAAAGATCACTCGGCCACAGCCATATGGATAAATTTGCCGAAGCATTTGCTCTATTCATGGCGCATTACGGCAAACACTGTACTGATAACACCGTCCTCTATCCTGGGGTCGCAGAAATCCTTCCGGAATTAACAGAACAGTACTCGCTGGCTGTCTTAACCAACAAAAGCAAGAAGTTTTCATTAAAGATTCTGCACACCCTGGGTATTGACTCTTACTTCAAGGAAGTTTTGGGGGGCGACAGTCTGCCCACCAAGAAACCTGACCCGGCAGGTATTTTTTTACTGGCTGACAAGTGGGGACTGGATCCCGGCAAGGAGATGATCATGGTAGGAGACCATGCCACCGATATCGAGGTGGGCCAGAGAGCCGGATGCAAAACAGTCTTTATTGAAGGTGGCATCGGCATAAAACGCGACCTGGCCCCAAACCTGGTTATTCATTCAATGACCGAACTGCCCGACTTGCTGGAAAGATTATAGCCTGCCAAGGGTTTGTTATATCAATACCGGTTTAGCCTCCACGTCATGACAAAATCTTCTTTTACTGCTGACTGAGAGCTTTTCGCTGATCGCTTTGCGCTATATAACCAGTTGCCCGAACTCAGAAGCGACAAGATCCTGCAGGGTTGAAACGGCCTTAAAGGCATGGCGCAGCGTTTCCTTGTCCCGGGGCGAGAGGATCCTCGGATCTATGTAGGTATCAAGCTTTTCCCCCCGGCTTGCCTTGGAGATCTGCGACTTCAAAGCATAATGCAGGAGCACCTGGTAGGCTGACTCAAAGTACTCCCCATCATTTTCATGGATAAATCCGCCTTCCACCAGCTTGCCTATGCGCTTGAGTGTCCCTGTTTCTCCGATGTTGTGCTGCAGTGATAGGATGCGGATCGCCTCCACCACAAAAATGAGGCCGCTCTTCTTCACATCCAGATGACCCTTGTGCAGCCCTTCCTTGTCCGTGACAAAGCGGCCAAGAAATCCGAGCGGCACCCGGTGCCCGCCCTCCTCTTCGTGCAGAATACGGAAAACCTCATGGTGCTGGCCCAGGACCTTGAAGGCATATTCCTTCAATTCCTTGAACAGGTCAACCTCCCCGGCTATTGAGGCGGCATCGAACAGAACCGTGACATAGCGCCCCAATTCCCGGACCTGTGCCTCAAACCAATAGCGGACCTGCTGCTTCCATTCATAAAGGCTCTTGCGCCAGAGAGGATTGCTGGCCATGAGATACCCCGGGCAGTAGACAAAGCCTATCTGGTCTAGATAGTCTGAAAACCGCACTCCAAGGTCAATAAAGTACTGGTCATACTGGTAATTCTGTTCACTGTCCTCAATGATCATGCCGTGATCCTGGTCAGGGGTCAGCAAATTTTCCAGACGGCCGTGACTGCCGGTAAGGTAAAGACAGTAAGGAACCGGCGGTACTCCCAGGCCTTCGCCGGCCAATTCAAGGGCGCGCCGGTGAATGTCGCGGTTGATCAGGGATATCATCACCACTATGTCATACGCTGTCCGGCCTGATTCCAAGCGTTCCTCCGCCATGCGGGGAAGCCTGTTCTTAATGGCCTTTAAGGTTGCCACATCCTCGGCCTCCCGTATTCCTTCAATGAGGGTCAGGGGTTCAGGGTAGCGTAGTTTCAGAAGCTGACGCATGGTGACAATGCCGACGATTTTACCATCTTCAATCAGCGGCAGATGTTTCACCTTGCTGTCAGTCAGGACAGAAAGGGCCCGGTAGATGGTATTATCGGGATGCAGGGTGATGGGGTCAAAGGTCATCACTGTGGATATCGGGGTGGTATCAAGATCAACGCAATCATTTGTTATGACCCGCTTCATGATGTCGCGCTCGGTCAGGATACCGACAGGCTGCTGTACATGGTCGACAACAACAACGCTTGAGATATCGCGGGCAGCCATATCCCGGATAACGTCGCGCATAGTGCACAGCGGTGTGCAGGTGTAAACTTCGGAGTCCATGATTGAACGCAGATTTTCCCTGTAAGGAAAGGATTCAACCCGTTTCAGGCTGTCACGGGTTTCCTGGAGCCTCTTGAAAGACTCCAGATCAACTGCGGCTCTTCTTGTTTCCCTGTTCATGGGCTCCAATCTCAGTAGCAATGATCTTACATAATTTATCTATTATAACATTACCTTCAGTATTCCGCTAAGGCTTATGGAGATTTTTGTGGTATGCACTATAAAAAAACGCAGGATCCCTCGCCGAAGGAATCCTGCGCTATTTTTGGTCAGGTGAAAGGGGGATTGCTCAAGATAAAGCTAATTCACGCGACCAGCTCTGAGTTTTTCTTACTCTTTCGTACTCTAAGTGTCTCATGTAATCGGGGTTACGTCGTCGTCTCCCTGGACCATCTTCTTTATTTCATCAACGATTTCCGGGTTGGCCAGGGTCATAACATTTCCAACATCACCAAAATTGGAAATAGCACCCAGAACACGCCGCATGATTTTGCCGGAACGGGTTTTGGGCATGTCAGGCACGATCCAGACCTTGCGCGGCCGGGCAATCTTGCCGATATCATCACAAACCTGATTGGAAATCTTTTTGGCAAGCTCTGGCGACGGTTCGAAACCCGGCTTCAACGAAACATACAGATCCGGCTCCTTGCCCTTGACCTCATGGGCCACCGGCACAACCGCAGCCTCGGCAAGCTCAGGTACATTAAGTGCTGAAGACTCAATTTCCTTAGTTCCAAGCCTGTGGCCCGACACGTTGATAACGTCGTCGATACGACCCAGGATACGGAAGTAGCCGTCTGAAGCTACCACCGCGGCATCACCGGCCAGATAGGGCCAGTCGCGCCAATCCTTGGAATTGCGGTCCTTGCAGTATTGACCGTAGTAGGACTCGATGTAGCGCTCACGATTGCCCCAGACCGTCTGAAAGGCACCGGGCCAGGGGTTCTTGATGCAGATGTTGCCGGCCTTGCCTTCGCCCGGCAGGATCTCTTTGCCGTCCTCATCCAGAACAAGGGGATGAATGCCCGGGGCACCTGGGCCGGCGGAACCCGGCTTCATCGGAGAGATGCCCGGCAGTGTGGTGCAGAGAAAGCCGCCTGTCTCTGTCTGCCACCAGGTATCAACAATGACCGCCTTGCCCTTGCCGATTGTCTCGTAGTACCATTTCCAGACAGCGGGTTCAATGGGCTCACCAACCGTGGTCATATGCTTGAAGTTGTAGTTATACTTGGCCGGTTCATCCGGGCCGATCTTACGCAGGGCCCTAATGACCGTCGGTGCCGTATGAAAGATATTGACATCCAGTGCTTCGGCGATACGCCAGCAACGGCCGGCATCCGGATAGTTGGGGACTCCCTCGTAAACCACGGATGAGGCGCAGATGGAAAGCGGACCGTAGACGATATAGGAGTGGCCCGTGATCCAGCCGATATCCGCCATACACCAGTAGACATCTTCCGGATGGATATCCTGAATGTATTTAGAAGTTCCAGCGGCATAGGAAAGATAGCCTCCGGTGGAGTGCTGGCAGCCCTTGGGTTTGCCTGTGGTACCACTGGTGTACATGAGAAACAGAGGTGCCTCGGCCGGCATGGAGACAGGGTCAACCTTGGCATGCTTGAATTTCTTCAATACCTCGTTCATGGAAAAATCACGGTTTTCCTTCAAGGGAGACTTGCTGCCATATTTGCCGGGATGTCTCTCCCAGACCAGGATCTTTTCAACTTCATGGCCCTCTTTTCTGGAAATCTCGAAGGCCTCGTCGGCATTGGCTTTGTGATCGATCCACTTGCCGCCGCGGTAGTAACCGTCAATGGTGAACAGGACACGGCTCTGGGAGTCAACGGCACGGTCGGCACAGGCTGACGGGCTGAACCCGCCGAAGACCACAGAATGAATGACGCCCAGCCGGGCACAGGCCAGCATGGTAATGGGCAGCTCGGCAGTCATTGGCAGGTGCAGGGTTACCCGGTCGCCGGTTTTCAGGCCGCAGAAGTCACGCAGAACTGCTGTGACTTCGTTCACCCTGGTGTAGAGTTCCTGGTAGGTGATATGCTCGATCCGCTCATCTTCTGAGTCAGGCACAAAATGAAGCGCTGTTTTATTCTTGTTCTTTTCCAGGTGTCTGTCAATACAGTTGTAGCTCACATTGAGCTTGCCGCCGACAAACCATTTCCACAGGGGCGCATCGCTGGTATCAAGAGTGGTATGCCATTTTTCATCCCAGTCAAGGAGTTCAGCATATTCATGAAAACACTCCGGGAAATTGTCCAGGCTGAACCGTTCATAGATTGACTTGTCGTTTACGTTCGCTTGGGCTACGAACTCCTCGGAAGGGTAGTAATAGTCCTCTTCCTGCCAGTGTACCGCAATTTGGGATTCGGATACTTCCATTTCGTCTTTTTCGCTCATGAGTCCAACTCCTTCACAAAATAATGATTAATACTTTAGGGCTATGCCACCGTCCTCAACCTTGAAAATTACCTTATATACAGCTCTGGAATATAAAACTTAGGTAAAAACACCTACGACACATTACTAGGTAAAAACACCCACGTCAATCATCAATTTTATACATTCGCTGCTTTTCGTCGATTTCGGGCACTTTTAGCAGCCTTTCGGCCTCCGGCTTGGCAAGTTCTGCCTCGAGATAAGCCGCCCTTTCCTTGATGGTTGGCGGTTTTTTATCGATATTGCGCATAAAACGCCAGAGCCAGCCGGGGCCTTTAAGAATTTCATCGTCAAGTTCTATCGCTTTCTTGTAATCGGCAAGTGCTTTTCTATGCTCCCCCATCCGGTCATAAAGAATTCCCCTGTCGGCATAGGCAGGGGCCAATTCCGGATTATTCTCAATCACCAGGTTGAACTCCTGCATGGCCTCAGCCTCTTTTCCTATCTGCATATAGGTCACGGCAAGACCCAGGCGGGCCATGGCATGATCAGGATTTTCCCCTAAAGCGTCTGAAAATTCTTTAACCGCCTCTTCATATTGGCCGTCTTCGAGCCTGTAGTTCCCTTTTTTGACGCTATAATCGCCCGGGTCTTGCTCAACCCCGACCCGCCAGTAAAAGATGAACCCGATGATGGCCAGCAGCCCAAGTATATATGGGACGGCCTTTGTATCAAATTGTATTTTTTTCTTCATTTGACAGACACTATGGCTGGAAAAACTTCACTATCATGTACTTGTTGTAAAAAAAGGCAAAGGTCACGGAAATAATGGCAGCAATGACGTTAACCTTTTTTTTCAGCACCTGCACTTCTTCCTCGTTAATTGCCCGTTTGTTTTTTGCCTGGAACCGGTTGATGTTCATAGCCAGCAGCAGTTTCCGCACCGGAAAGAATAAAACAACAGCAAAGAGAAATGACGTGATTCCGTACCAGAATGTCAGCATACGCGGTTAAAAAAAGGGACTCCGGACTCCGGGCAAAAGCCCGTGGTCGCGGAGTCCCTGAAAAGTTATGGGTTAACGGTTACGGTTTATCAACATCAAGCCGTGCCGCTTTGACATCACCGATATCCTCAACAAGCGCGACGATGTCTTTTTCCGGCATGGTGGACATATTCATGTAATATGCCAGCAGCCACATCATGGCAACGCCGAGAGCCCACCAGATGATCTGCCAGGCCCAGATGGAGGGCATGCCGAAGATCCAGGTGGTGGCGTCATTGGGGTTACCGAAGATGGTGTTTCCGATAACAGCGCCCGGTCCGATGGCAAAGATGAACCAGACGATGGTGACGATCCAGGCCAGGGGCTTCATTCCCTGCTTGGAGGCAGGCACACTTGCGGTTTCAGCCAGGAAGTCATGGAACTTCTGCTTGTGTGCCTTGTTGTCTCCTCCCTGCGTCATGGCGGAGACAATAACGGCCAGACCGAGGTTAAAAAAGATACCCCAGCCGGCTGAATGGATGGTCCAGGGCCAGCGGCCCCAGGCCTTGATACCGAACCATGATACACCGATGGACTCAGTCATCATTACAGCGATCAAACCGGCGATCAAACCGACGGTGATACCCTGGCGGGTCAGCCACGGAAAGTAGCAGACGCCCATGAGGGCGGGCCACATCTGGAAGCCGAAAGCAACAGCCAGACCGCCCAGGAGAACGAGGGCATCCTGGGACGTGGTGGCAACGAAAAGTGCCAGGCCGCAGATGACCACAACACCGAGACGGCCGAACAGTTTCTGGGTCGTATGGGATGCTTCCGGATTGAGGTAGCGTTTGTACAGGTCACGCGTCAGCATGCCGCCTGCTGTGGACATGTAGGCAGCACCGGTTGACTGCATGGCTGCCAGGGCGCAGACTGCCAGCAGGCCGACAAGCCAGGGGGCCGTATCGGCCATGAGATGGATCAGGGCCGGTACGATCATGCCCTGCTTGCCTGGCATTTCCATGATGTTTCCTGTGGGCAGCTGCAGAACATCCTTGGCGATTCCAGCTTGTAAGGCAGCAGCGTCAGCACCGATGAGGTGGCCGCCGAGACCCTGGATAGCCGTGAAGAAAATCAGGATGAAGCCGATACCGGCCGAGGAAGCCCAAACTTGCTGCGGAGCGAAAGGTCTGGGATTCTTGTTGGAAAAGGACCACATGGAGAATGCCGGGGCGGACTGGATGCCCATGAGGGCGAACATGTAGGTCAGGCACATGATGCCGGTCCAGGCGCCGCCTGCCGCCTTGGTGCCGTTGGACACAAACTGGATCACACCCGGAATCGCGGTATAATGGCTGTACCCGTCCGGAGTCCTCTTGGTATCGATCGCGGTGCCGAGGACCGGATTGATATCCGGTGAGGTCAGCTTGGCGATACCTTCCTGCAGGGCAGCCCAGCCGCCAACGGCGTTCAGGGTTATCACGCCGATAACGGCAATACCGAATGCCAGCAGCAGACACTGCAGGGTATCAACGTAGGCCACAGCGCGGAGACCGCCTGATGCCACGTAGATGATAACAACGATGGACAGCATCCACATGCCTGCCTCTACGCCCAGCATGCCATCGGTCAGAACGTTGAACAGAAAGCCCGAGGCCCGAAGCTGTACGCCGAGATAGGGTACTGAAAAGATCATGGCCACGATAACGGTAAGGATCCGGATGGCCTCTGAACCGTAATAGTCAGCAAACATCTCGCCCGGGGTTACATAGCCGAAACGCTTGCCGATGATCCACTGGCGTTTGAGAAAAATTACGCCGGTAAAGGGAATGGTGACGGTATAAAAAGATGCGTAGGCATACTGGAAACCATCACGGTAGACAAGGCCCGGGTGGCCCATGAAGGTCCAGCCGGAAAAGCTTGTAGCGGTAGCGGCCAAAACGAAAACCCAGATCGGGATCGTACGGCCGGCAATAAAATAGTCTGATGCAGTCTTAGCCGACCTGGCGCCTTTTATCCCCCAAAAAATACAGTAGGCCCAGTAGGCGGCAACAAAAATAAATAACCAAACAGTTGCAGTAGTCAAAGCTCCCCTCCTTTTTCTTGCAAGTTGAGTGTCAATTTCATTTACTGCTGCAGCAGGGCGTCTCTCTTCATCACCTCCTTTTGTTCTGTAGGCCCGCCACCAGCAATACCTTAATTACTTGGTGCAATTACTCGTGTTTCTCCTTCTGAAGACAGTTCAATTAATAGTGCCATATCTACCACATTGTAATACCGAGGGCAAGAATTGTCGTTCCTTGCCAATGTACCACTCTGTAGCAAATCCTCCATGCAGTTTTTGCATATCATATCAACATGTTAAATTGAAACACATTTAACAGAATAGCGCTTAAAAGAACCATAAGGGATTCTCTGATTTTGCACTTCGCAAAACCTTATATTCTATTGTGTTGTCTGTTGAATGGCTGCCGCGGTATAACTTTGTTGGGCATAAGACCGCTAATCAATTGACGTGAGCCCTTCGCGGATGGCATACTTTGTCAGGTCAGCAATATTGTGCAGGTCAAGCTTTTTCATGATCTGCCGGCGGTGGGTTTCAATGGTTTTTATACTGACGTAGAGGTGGGCGGCAATCTGTTTTGTGGACCAGCCCTCGGCAATAAGCTGCAGCACCTCGCGTTCCCTGGCGCTCAAGAGCGATGCCGCGGATGCAGCTTCTTCTGAGGCTCCCCCCAGCAGAAAGTCATCAATGACCACCCCCGTTATCTCGGGGCTGAGGTACTTTTTGCCGCCTGCCACCTGGTGAATGGCAGTGGCAAGCTCCTGCGAGGCGCAATCTTTAAGGAGGTATCCGGAAGCGCCGGCCCGCAGCATGCCTATGACAAAGCGCTTGTCAGAGTGCATTGACAGAGCAATAACCTTGGTTCCGGGTAAGCTTTCGATGATCTGCGTTGTGGCTTCCATGCCGTTCAGGTCCGGCATGGAAACATCCATGACAACCACATCAGGCTGCTTTTCCTGGGCCAGCTGCACGGCTTTTCTGCCATTTTCAGCCTCAGCCACGACGTCAAAATCAGTCTGCTTTTCAAGCAGGGAGCGGAGACCGGCCAGCATGATTTTATGATCGTCTGCAATGAGAACACGAATGGTCATACAATACCTCAACCGGATGATTTCAGAGGTGCCACCAGGGTCACCATAGTGCCTTTCCCCTTCTGGGAATCCATCTCCAGCTTGCCCCCGAGGTGGCGTATTCTTTCGGTAATGTTAAAGAGTCCGAACTGCTTGTCTTGATAGGCCCTGGTCATTTGCGTTTCCTGCTTGAACCCGATGCCGTCATCCGTAACCCTGATGCGGAGATTTTTCTTATTGACCCGGATGGTAATTTTTACCCTGTTCGCCCGGGCATGTTTAACGATATTGATGAGCAGTTCCCGCACTGAGCGGAAAAGAACAATCTCGATGTCCTGGCTCAAGGGTTTTGGCTTCTTGTCAGTTTCAACGCTACATTTAAGGTTATGCTTGAGCTGGAACTGCTCTGCCAGCCAGTCTATGGCCGCAACCAGACCCAGCTCATAGAGAACCGGCGGACTTAATTCAAAGGTGAGGGTGCGGGTGTCCTTGATCGTCTGCTTGACCATTTCCTTTATGTCATCGATTTGCCTGAGAAGAGCGGGATCCTGCAGGTTATCACGCAGTGCAAAGCAGCGCATTTTAATGACAGAGAGAGTCTGCCCGATCTGGTCATGCAGGTCAGTGGCAATGGAGCGTCTCTCACGTTCTTCCACCAGGGTCAATTCAGAGGCAAGGGACTGCAGCTTTTCCTGGTAATCCAGAAGTTTCACTTCAGCATGCTTGCGCTTCGTAATATCGTCGTAGACATCAACAATTTCTCCGGATGGCAGCCGGTATACATAGTTTTCTTTCCATATTTTCAGCACCCCGTCTTTATAGATGGCCACAGGGTGGTATTCCGGCTTGCCTGTTTTCAGGACCCTGCGAAAGGTATCGAGCAAACCATATTTCTCTACCGACGGAATAACCTCAACGAAATTTCTGCCGAGAACATTTTCCTTCTTCAGGTGTTCAATGCGTTCAGCTGCACGGTTGAAGTCTATGAAAACAAAATCTCTGCCCCTATTTGTCGGTTCAAAAACAGCAACGCCGCTGCTCATATTGTTAAAAAGCTCGCGATACCGCGCCTCGCTTTTTTCAAGGGCGTCCTCGACTTTGCGCAGGGCGTCAATATTCCGTATGGCAAGCACAAAGTGGCGCTCCTGGTCCAGAGGCATGGTCATGACTGAAAGCAGACCTGTTTTAACAACGCCATCCTTATCAGTAAACCGGGTCTCCTGGTTGATAACGGGGCCCCGTTTTTCAATGGAGCTGAGCAGCTGTTTCTGCTCTTTCAGGTTCTGCCAGACTGCCAGCTGGGAGAAAGTCTTGCCGATAAAATCTTTTTTTGCATAGCCGAGAAAAAGGCAGAACATCTCATTGACATCTGTATATGTCCTGTCCTTGGCCCTGATAATGGCAACAGAGTCGGGGCTTGTTAAAAATGCATAGCGAAACCGTTTCTGGCTCCGGGCCACGGTTTCCCGGCTCTGCAAATCTCTGTTTGAAAAACCAGCATGCCTGGCATCTGCATTGCCAGGTTGCGCAGGATTGATGCCAATGGTTTTCGATGCAGCACTATTTCCCATGGTCATGGCGAGCAACAAATATTTGTATCAAATTTCCTTATCCGGCAGAGAGGGGCATTACTCTGTTGCGCAATCTCCCTCTTTCAGCTAACATTCTTTACCATCGAACACGAAAAAGTTACAATATTTTTTGAAAAAACATTGAGATAGCAGGCGCACCAGATCCAGGGGCAAACTGCTGACCGGCTTTACGCAGGACAACATAACTGTTTGATTTATTTATTCTTATGATTTTGTTTCAGCTTCAATTCTGCATGTATTCCACTTTATATCCAAAGGGTCAATAGCCATGGCAAAATATATCCTGATAGTTGATGATGCACCCAATATCGTTTTATCCCTTGAATTCCTTATGCAAAAAGAGGGGTATGTTGTCCAGTCCGTAAGCAACGGGGAAGAGGCGATGGCGGCCATAGCTGAAAAAGTTCCGGACCTGGTTCTCCTGGATGTAATGATGCCCCGCAAGGACGGCTATGAGGTCTGCCAGGAACTGCGCTCAAACCCTGATTGGAAAGATATCAAAATTATTATGCTGACTGCAAAAGGGCGGGATGTGGAAAGGGAAAAAGGGTTGGCTCTCGGTGCGGATGACTATGTAATAAAACCCTTTGCAACCCAGGAGCTCGTTGCAAAAGTAAAAAACTTACTTGCCTGAAATTCTATCATTATCCAGCTATGAACCATGCTTTTGACGGAAGCAAAAACTTTCTCATAATTGTTGTTCACAGATTCAATGGACCATGGCGCGCTTTTAAAAACTCTGCTGCATGAAGTGAAAGACGGTGTACTCGTCTGCAATGCAGATGCAAAGATAACCCTCTTCAATAAGGCAGCAGAAGATCTCTTTGGCCTGAGCCAAACGCCGGAAAAGGAGAGATCCTTGTACAACCTGTGTTTACGGGCCCCGGTTGAGCAGGCCCTGAGCCTCCTGCGCTACCAGCATGAGTTCAAAAACCAACCTGGGTCCTGCCCCTCTGTCCAGTTTATCAATACATCTATTAGTAAGGAACAGTTTTTCCGCTGCCGCGTTGGCTTTACGTTGCCCCTTGCTGCTGCACACAGTTTTTTTGTCATTATTTTTGAAGATATCTCGGCCTGGTATATTCCTGACAATCCCCTTTATATGAAGATTGAAGATTTTCGGGGCCCTATGACGAATTTGCAGGCCGCCGTGGAAAACCTGACTGAATACCCGGAAATGTCACCGGTCATGCGCAGCGCCTTTGAGAATGTTCTTGTCCAGGAAACCCTCAAACTCTCAGAAGCCTTTAATGCTCTTGCTGGCTCCTGCCGTCTCATTATGCAGACGCAGAATAATCTGACCGAATTAAACACTGGGGTGCTCTTCGGATATGTGGCACAGCATCTGCAAGAAAAAATACCTGTTGCTACTTCAGCACAAGAATCCATATGCGTAAAAATTGACATTTACGGACTCCTTTTGGTGCTCGATTACCTCGTCACGTCACTCCAACAGTCTAAACAAAAGAAAACCGGGTTTTCCTGTGAGCTCCACACCGGCCCTCAGTTTGTCTATATTGACTTTATCTGGTCCGGTCCGGTTATACCGTCTGCAGCCGTGGAGAAAATGCTGCAAAAAAAGCTGAAGCACAGCATTGGCGGCATGACCGCTTCCTCTATCCTCCACACAATGGAGGGGGACATCTGGAGCCAGCAACGTGAAAATTCGAAAAGCATGTTACGTCTTGCCCTGCCAATTTCCCAGAAGGGCATCCAAGGAAACTTGAGAGGATAGTGCCCATGTCCCCGGTAAGAAGAAAAATTCAACGGCTTCTGGTGCTTTTCACCTTTGGATGTCTGGCTCTCAATTATCCACTGCTGTCTCTTTTCAGTAAAGTTGCCCTGTGGTACGGCATCCCCGTGCTCTATTTGTATCTCTTTGTATTCTGGTTTCTTTTCATCCTGTTTATTGCCATTGTCACCGAAAGAAAAAAGCTGCCCAAGACATCATTTCCACCAATTTTCAGCAGGAAGCCAGAGTAAGATGCTGCCGGAATGGATCATACTGCTCGTTTCCCTCTCCTACCTGGGAACTCTTTTTGCCATAGCATATTACGCAGACTGGCGCTCCGACCGGGGCAGGTCAGTTATATCCAACCCCTATATTTATACCCTGTCCATTGCTGTATACTGTACGGCATGGACATTTTACGGTTCGGTGGGGCGGGCAGCCCAAACCGGCATCGGATTTATGCCCATATATCTGGGACCAACCCTCATGGCCGCCCTGTGGTGGTTTCTGCTGCGCAAAATGATCCGCATTGCCAAGGTGTACCGCATTACCTCAATAGCCGACTTTCTCGCCTCACGCTATGGCAAGAGTTCCTTGATCGGCGGTTTGGTTACTATCATTGCGGTTGTCGGCATCATGCCTTACATCTCGCTGCAGCTAAAGGCTGTTTCCACGAGCTATACTGTTATGCTGCACTTTCCTGACCTTGCAATGATAGAGGAGCATAAGACGTCCCTGTGGAATGACAATGCCTTTTCAGTGGCCATGTTAATGGCGGCTTTTTCCATTCTTTTCGGCACCCGCCATATTGATGCCACGGAACGCCATGAAGGCATGGTCGCAGCCATAGCTTTTGAGTCTGTTATCAAATTGCTGGCGTTCACTGCTGCCGGCACCTTTATTACCTTTATCCTGTTTGATGGGCCGATTGACCTTTTCGACTGGGTCGTCCGCTACCCTGAAACTGCCAGGCTCTTGCAGCTTGAAGTTTTACCCGGCAGCTATACCAACTGGTTTACCCTGATCTTTCTTTCCATGATGGCTATTATGTTCCTGCCCCGGCAATTTCAGGTGCTGGTCGTGGAAAATGTCAACGAGGAACACATCAGGAAGGCCGCCTGGCTCTTTCCCCTCTATCTTCTGGCCATCAACCTTTTTGTACTGCCCATTGCTTTCGCCGGTATGCTTACGTTTCCGGAAGGACATGTTCCTCCGGATATATTTGTTTTGGCCCTGCCCCTTACTGAAGGCCAGAATATTCTTGCTCTTTTTATCTATTTGGGGGGGCTGTCAGCAGCCACAGGTATGGTTATTGTTGCAACCATTGCCCTTTCCACAATGGTGTGCAATGACCTGGTCATGCCGGTTTTACTGAGGTTGCTTGCCATCCAGCAGGTGGACCTCGGCCGTGTCCTGCTTTTCATCAGACGCTGCAGCATCGTCGCGGTTCTCCTGCTTGGTTATCTCTACTACCGCTTAATCGGCGAATCATACACCCTTGTTACCATGGGCCTGGTTTCCTTTGCCGCTGCGGCCCAGTTCAGTCCGGCAATCCTCTTCGGGGTTTTCTGGAAAGACGCCAGCCGCCGGGCAGCTATAAGCGGACTTTCGGCAGGTTTCCTTGTCTGGTTCTATACCCTGCTGCTGCCTTCTTTTGCCAGATCAGGCTGGCTTTCCGCTTCTTTTCTGGAACATGGTCCATTCGGCATTGAACAACTCCGACCCTATCAGCTCTTCGGACTGAACATGTTCGACCCGATCACGCATTCTGTTTTCTGGAGTATGCTGGTTAATACCGGTCTCCTTGTTATCATTTCTCTTCTCGACAGACAAAACACCATGGACCGGATTCAGGCCTCTCTCTTTGTCGATGTTTACCGGCACAGCGGCGGGACACACCTCTGGAAGGGCAAGGCCATGATAGCTGAACTCAAAGATTTATTGGCCCGATTTATCGGGCCGCGCCAGTCTGAAAGGGCCTTTGCCAATTACTCCCGCAGCCATAAGATTGATTTCACTAAAGATATGCAGGCTGATGCTGAACTCGTTGAGTTTGCCGAAAGATTGCTCTCCGGTGCTATCGGCGCTGCCTCCGCCCGTGTCATGGTTTCCTCGGTAGTGGAAGGAGAGGAGATCAGCCCTGAGGGTGTTATGAAAATTATTGATGAAACATCCCAGGTGCTTGAATACAGCCATCAGCTCGAGGAGAAATCCATTGAACTGGAGGCGGCCACCAAAGAACTGCAGGAAGCCAACATAAGGCTCAAGGAGCTTGACCGCTTGAAGGATGAGTTCGTCTCAACCGTAAGTCATGAGCTGCGCACCCCTCTGACCTCGGTCCGGGCCTTTTCAGAGATCCTGCATGACAATGCGGACATGTCGCAGGAGCAACGCCAGAAGTACCTGGACATCATAGTTAAAGAAACGGAACGGCTTACCAGACTTATCAACGAGGTGCTTGACCTGGCCAAGATTGAATCGGGCCGGGCTGACTGGCACATGGAAAATATTGACCTGACAGAGGTGATAAAGGAAGCTGTGGCAACAACCAGCCAGCTCTTCCGCGATATGTCGATTGAAATTATCGAGTTGATACCAACCTTCCCGATCAGGGTTTTTGCTGACCGGGACAGGATTATCCAGGTCATCATCAACCTCTTGTCCAATGCGGCAAAATTCAGCTCGGCGGAAGGAGGCAGAGTCATTGTCCGCCTCTACTTCAAGGAGAGAGAAATCCGGGTCGAGGTGGCTGACAACGGCCCCGGCATTCACCCCGATGAACAAGAAAAAATATTTGAAAAATTCAAGCAGATAACAGACCTCAGGGACGGGAAACCCAAGGGCACGGGCCTGGGCCTCGCCATCTGCCGCAGGATAATTGAATACCACAATGGCAATATTTGGGTCGAAAGCAGGCCCGGTGAAGGCTCAAAATTTATCTTTTCTCTCCCAGATTAACTTCGTGCCTGCAACGAAAGCTTATCAGGGCCTGGCAACCTTGAGGAGTTCCTTGAGGGTTCTGATCCCGCATTCAGGTAAAAATGGGGCAAAACGCTGAAAAAGCTGGGCCGTAATATAGGCATCGCTGAAGGCATTATGTGACTTGCCCCCATCCACCCCGTATTTCTTTGCCATGGAAAACAGGTCTGATTTCATGGTCATGCCATGGTAATGTCTGGCAAATCGCGTGTCATTCTCATAGAGCCAGTCATGAAGAGTTGATGTATCCAGGGCCGGATTTTTAAGCGCAACCCCAAATGCCTGCTGTAGAGGCTTATTGACAAAATTAATATCAATATGGACAAAGTGCCCGATGAGAACAGCATCACCGATAAATTTTACAAAATCGCCGATAACATCAAGAAGGTCTTCGGCACATTCAAGGTCACTGTGGGTGAGTTCATGCACCACCACACTCTTGTGCTTCAGTTCACACTCAGGCTTGACGAGCCGATAAAATGTTTTCCCGGGTAATATTGTTGTACCACGCAGTTTTAGAGCACCTATCGAAATAATAGAATCCTGCTTGAAGTCAAGCCCGGTCAGTTCCGTATCAAAGGCAACAAAATCCGTCTCCTTAATTCCCTTTTTCGGATCAAACCTTTTCCTGAGGTTCTGCTGGCGACTCAGCCACTCCGGTAGCTCTGCACTCGGCTTCCCTCCCAGTATTCTTTTAAAAAAAGAGGTCACGGCAGCACCTTGCCACTCCAGTAATTTCCTTCAATATCTTCATACAATCTTGCTGTTAACTGGAAGGATTCCTTGAGGGTCTTGCGCTCGAAACTGGTAAGGATATCAGGATTAATGAAATTATCAGGTAAGCCTCCCTCTTCAGCCTGGCGCAGCTGGCTGTGTATCAGCAGGGCATTGAGATACCCGAAAGCCTGGGCCATATCTTCGGCAGCCTTGAAACCATGCCTGGAATTAAGCTCATGCAGGCGCCCCAGGGTTGAGCGGCGTATAACTCCTTTCTCAACTCCATAAATCCTGGCACAGCCGACAAGGGGTTTTATCCCTTTTTCATAGAGATTCAGCTCATTTTTGTGTTCCCCGCCCTTTTCCACCACAATATCTCTGAAAAATCCCAGGGGAGGTCTTGTCTGCAGCGTATCTGCCGCAAGAGCTTCCATGAGTCCCCTTGACTGAGCTGCACGGTTTATGAGATATTGCCGCAGGGAATTTACCCTGATGTGCTCACCTCTAATAGCACGCATGTCAAACAAACTAGATTGACGGCCCGTGCCGGCTCCGGTACCCCACTTTTTAAACAGTTCCTGCCAGGTGGAACCGCTGCGGATATTCTCCTCTTTCATGCACCGCTCTTGGCCGGTGAGATCACATGCCAGCAGCGAGTTGTTCAGCGTTTCGGACAGAAGCTTGAAATAGTTATCAACCCTCTGCTGCTGTTCTGGTGAGGAAACATCCTGGTAGACTATCCCCATTTTGACTTTAAAGCTCAAGGTCAATTCATGCCTGCCTCCGCCTGCATAGAAAAAAAGCGTATAAGGAACCGGGGATTCACCGTTTTTTTCTTCAAAAATATCAACTACGGTGTTGGTAATTTTTTCCATCAACTCGGTGATCATGCCGGTAATATTGTGTGGCCTGGCGCCATAGCGCAGCAGGGAGGAGACCGCTTTGTAGAATTTCGGGGCCGTATCCCGCAGCTCCTCAATTGTTTTAATCTGGCCGATCTCCTTAACAAGTACGGTTGGTGATGAGCCCTGGAGAAGCATGAAATCGTGGTTGGTCAACATGCCCGTTAACTTTTCGTTCTCCAGGACAAGGATATGGTGAATCCTGTGCCTGATCATTCGCAGCAGTGCCTCAAAGCAATTATCCTCTGATCCGATGCTGATAAGTGGGGTATTCATAATGGCCTTCACAGGGTTGGCCACATCCAGGGCCTCGGCAACAACCTTTTCCCGGAAATCACGGTCTGTGACCATACCAAGGGGCAATCCTGCAGAATCAACGACCACCAATGAACTGATTTTGTTTGCGGCCATTTCAACCGCAGCCTGCTGAATGGAAATATCCGGCATGATTGTTTTTGGTGCTGCCCGGACGATATCCTTCACCTTTGTGCTGAAAAGCAACTGTTCACCCGTTGTCCCGGCTGTGTATGCCTTGCGCGTTTCTTCGTACGTCTTGTCAAGGAGATTGACAAAAAATGACTTGAGAAAATATTCATTTACTTCCGGGTTTTTCTGCAGGATGTCAAGGACCGTTTTTTTGGGGACCTGGTAGCAGATTGTGTCCTCGATGGTGACAACATTATTCCGTGAGCGGTCGCCGCTGAGCAATGACAGCATGCCAAAATGCTCCCCCTCTCCTCGTAAATCAACGACGACTTCCTCATCATTTTCTGTGGTCTGATAAACCTTTACTCCCCCCTTCTTGATGACTCCGAGAAATTCGCTCGGCGGTCCGTCCTGCTGCAGAATTTCCTCTCCCCTGGGATAGTATTCCATGGAAATATCCTGGATCATTCCTGCCAAGACATCTCGAGGAAGTTGGTTAAACGGCATAACTTTCACAAAAAAATCAATGATCTCGTCTTGTAACATGAGCCTGCAATTCCTTTCTGCAAAATGAATAACATGGAAAACGTTCTGAAAAGTCCAGCCACCTTTAAACCACTTATTATAATGATGCCAATAATATGTTTTTTGGGCAAGACCTAACTCCTGAAATTATCAAAACAAATGCTATGCTTTCTGTTCAGCTTTACCGTGGGATTATTTTTCCCGTCATTAAAAAAATACTCTTGATAAAGTAAAAGTAGTGGCTATACTGGCTTGTTATGCAAAGTTAAAATATCTTTTTTTAACCCTAGAGCTTATGCAGCCATTACATGAAAAACTGAATCAATTCATATAGCAGGAATGTGCCATGCAAGATAACTATGATTTATTGACGCCGCAACGCTGTTGCCTCATGATCGTTGATCCGCAGGAACGTCTCATGGCGGCCATTTACAAGGCTGAAAGGGTAGTGCACAATGCAAGTTTGCTTATTCAGTGCGCCAAAACCCTTGAAATGCCTATCCTGGCCACAACGCAATACAAAAAGGGCCTTGGCCCATTTGTCCCTGAACTTGAAGCTCTGTTGACTGATGTCCCCTGTATTGACAAGACCGAATTCAACTGCTTTGCCAATCCAGCTGTCAGCAAAATGACACAAGCACTGCCCAAGGGGATTGACACCATCATACTTGCTGGAGCCGAGGCCCACATCTGCATCTTCCAGACAGCAATGGGAGCCTTGAAGTCAGGCTATCAACCCTGGGTCGCAGCAGATGCTGTGTCCTCAAGGGAAAAAAGAAACGCTAAACTGGCCCTCAACAGGATGCAGGCTCTCGGCATGACCGTCGGTCCAACCGAGATGGCAGTATATGAACTTCTGCACAAGGCAGGCAGCCCAGCCTTCAAAGCAATGCTGCCCCACTTGAAATAAATCTTTTCATACGCTGCTTACCCTGCATCAGAACAATTACGTGGAACATATTATGACTGGCGACGAAATCCGTTCTCAATTTCTCAATTATTTTGCAGCAAACAACCATACCATTATCCAGAGTTCTTCCCTCATACCGCAGGATGACCCGACCCTGCTTTTTACCAACTCCGGCATGGTGCAGTTCAAGCGGGTGTTCATGGGGGAAGAAAAAAGGGACTACACCCGGGCGTCAACCTGTCAGCGCTGTGTCCGGGCCGGCGGCAAGCATAACGACCTGGAGAACGTGGGCCATACTGCCCGGCATCACACATTTTTCGAAATGCTCGGCAATTTTTCCTTTGGTGACTATTTCAAGGAAGATGCCATCCGCATGGCCTGGGAGTTTCTCACGGTCAACCTGGGGCTGGACAAGGAGAAACTCTGGATTTCTGTCTTTAAAGATGACGATGAGGCCTTTGGGCTTTGGGAAAAGATCGAGGACCTGCCCAAGGGACGTATAGTGCGGCTGGGAGAGGCAGACAACTTCTGGGCCATGGGTGACACAGGGCCTTGCGGCCCCTGCTCGGAAATTCATATCGACCAGGGTCCTGAGGTTGGTTGCGGCCGGCCGGATTGCGCCCTCGGCTGCGAGTGTGACCGCTACCTTGAACTGTGGAACCTGGTTTTCATGCAATTCTACCGGGATGAAACCGGCAGGATGACACCTTTGCCTAAGCCCAGCATTGATACCGGCATGGGCCTTGAACGGGTTGCTGCCGTTATGCAGGGCAAGCACAACAACTATGATTCTGATCTATTCTCCGGACTCATCAGCAAAATAGCCGGATTAAGCTCAAAGACTTACGGACAGGACAATCGTGTTGATACCGCTTTACGTGTTATTGCCGACCATAGCCGTGCTACGGCCTTTCTCGTAGCTGACGGCATGCTGCCGTCCAATGAAGGCCGTGGCTATGTCCTGCGCCGTATCATGAGAAGGGCTGTACGCTTCGGCCGTGCCCTTGGCCTGAAGCGTCCCTTTCTCGCTGCGATCACGGCTGAAGTCGTAAACACCATGGCACTGGCCTATCCACACCTGGCAGAGAGTGCAAATCTTCTGGCCAAGGTGGTCAATAACGAAGAGGAGCGGTTCCGCGAAACCCTTGATAATGGTCTTGCCATGCTTACCGGCGAGATAAGCAGACTGCAGGAAGAAAACAGCAGCACTATCGCGGGTGATTTCATCTTCAAGCTTTATGATACTTATGGGTTCCCGGTGGATATCGTACGTGATGTTGCGCTGGAACAGGGTTTATCCATCGACGAGGCCGGTTTTGCCAGGGCCATGGAACTACAGCGCACTCTCTCCAAAAAATCCTGGAAGGGCGGTGTTCTGGCAGCCATGCCCCCCGGTGTGAAAAAACTTGTCGACGAGGGCCATAAAACCAGCTTTGTCGGCTATAAAACCCACAGGGCACAGTCAGTCATAAAAGGGCTGCTTGATCATGAAGGAGAAAACACAGGTAAGGCAACTGCAGGAGAACACGTATCCGTCTTCTGTCCCGAAACCCCGTTTTATGCCGAAGCCGGTGGCCAGATCGGCGATCAGGGCGAAATAGTTGGCCCACACGGCACAGCCAGGGTTCTGGACACCATTATTGTTGCCGACGGCCTGATACTGCACGATACAGAAGTGACCCGGGGGTTCTTGTCATTTGATGATCAGGTTGAGCTGAAAGTGCAGGAAGGCAGGCGCCAACGCATTGCCTGCAACCATTCTGCCACCCATATTCTGCATGCAGCGATGAAATCGGTGCTCGGCGATCATGTCAAACAGTCCGGCTCACTGGTAACACCAGAGCGCCTGCGTTTTGACTTTACCCATTTTTCTCCGATAACCAAGGAAGAGCTTGAGATGATTGAAAAAATTGCCAATGAAGAAATCCGGGCAAACACCTCGCTCAACACCGAAATGCTTGACAGGGATGAGGCCATAAAGTCAGGTGCGGTAGCCCTTTTTGGCGAAAAATACGGTGACAAGGTCAGGGTCGTTTCCATCGGCAGCTTCAGCAAGGAGTTGTGCGGCGGCACCCATGTCAGGGCCACCGGTGAAATAGGGCTGCTGAAAGTTACTGCAGAAACGGGTATTGCCGCGGGGGTCAGGCGCATTGAGGCAGTAACCGGGCCAGAGGCTTTCAAAATCTTCCAGGCCCATGAGAAGCAGCTGGAAAAACTTGCCACCCTGCTGAAGGTACCTGCTGAAAACCTGGAAACAAAAATCGAGAAACTTCTCGCTGCCAACCGGGAACTGGAAAAAGAGGTCAGCCGTCTCACCTCAAGGTTGACCCTCGGCGGGATTGACAACATTATTGACAATGCCCAAACCATCAATGGTGTCAAGGTAGTGGTTAACCGGGTTATCCTTGACTCACCCAAGACCCTCCGGGAAATGGGTGATAAGATCCGCGACAAGCTGGGCAGCGGCATCGTGGTCCTCGGCGGAGAATACCAGGGCAAGGCAGCTCTGCTTGCCATGGTCAGCAAGGACCTGACTTCCACTTATAAGGCCGGCGATATCATCAAGAAAGTTTCAGCACTCGTGGGCGGCAGCGGTGGTGGCCGGCCTGACATGGCCCAGGCCGGCGGACCAAATCCGGGCAAGTTGGACGATGCCCTGAGTGCCGTCGCCGATATTATTGCAGCTCATTAGTTTAATGGCAAAAACTTACTCATTTGGACTCTATTGGGGGGGATTTTAAAAACCTGCAGGAAGCGTAACAGCCTCGAGCAGCCCCATGGCAATCCTTCAGCTGCAGCCTCTTTCAGGAAGCCTACAGGCGATTATACTTTCCCAGCAACTGTTCACTTCGGTTCAGGAAGATAAAAAATTATTTTTTCTCCTCTATCAGTTTGAATAATCCCGCGCATAAAATATTGATAAAAAAAGTTGACAGTCCCTTCAGTATACATTAGATAAGCACCATTAATTTTATGAACGAGCATTCATTCATAAGGCTTTAAAGT
>Ga0209536_100001453_pt1 | contig 39349 bp, 38 predicted proteins | sample DeeMarSeWOR28_12_FD_187461 | JGI IMG/M metagenome (GOLD analysis project Ga0209536, IMG submission 187461) | Marine sediment microbial communities from White Oak River estuary, North Carolina - WOR-2-8_12 (SPAdes) (version 2) | ecosystem: Environmental > Aquatic > Marine > Intertidal zone >... | reverse complement strand
CGTATCCACCTGTCGGATTTGATCGACATATCACCTGATTCCTGAACATGCCGGGCGCAGGCCCGGCCGGGAGGTCATAAACACAAAACACTTACCGTAGAGACACAGAGGGTGCAGAGAAAACAAAATCAATTCACCGCAAAGACGCAAGGGACTCAAGGGACGCAATGACAAATTACAGAATCAGTCCGGTTCGTCGCTGGATCCATGACCAGACCCAAACGTGTTTGGTGTTCATCATCACCAGAACCCTGGCGTTCTTTGCGCCTTTGCGGTAATACGCTTTTCTCTGCGCCCTCTGCGTCCCTGCGGTGTCATTTTCAATCGTTCTGGATAACGATCTGCGGGAACCGCGCCGCGTAGTCCTTGCTCTTCAGTGACAGCTTGGCCGCCGTGCGCCGGGCTATCTCGCGGTAGATCTGCGAAATGCGGCTGTCCGGCTCCGCCACTACGGTCGGCTTGCCGGAATCCGTCTCCTCGCGGATGCGGATGTCGAGCGGCAGGGCACCGAGGAAATCAACATTGTACTGGTCCGACATCCGCTGGCCACCGCCCTCGCCGAAAATGTGCTCCTCGTGGCCGCACTCGCTGCAGATGTGAATGCTCATGTTCTCGACGATGCCAAGCACCGGAACCTCGACCTTCTCGAACATCTTGAAACCCTTGCGTGCATCAAGCAGCGCGATGTCCTGCGGGGTGGTCACGATCACGGCACCGCTGACCGGCACCTGCTGTGCCAGTGTGAGCTGGGTGTCGCCGGTGCCCGGCGGCAGGTCGACCACAAGGTAGTCCAGGTCGTCCCAGTTGGTATCGTTCAGCAGCTGCTGCAGGGCCTGTGTCACCATCGGGCCGCGCCAGATCATCGGTGTTTCCTCGTCGACCAGGAAGCCGATGGACATGGCCTGCAAATGGTAGCTGTTCATTGGCTCCAGCGACTTGCCGTCCTTTGACTCCGGCTTGCCGGACACGCCAAGCATGCGGGGCTGGCTGGGACCGTAAATGTCGGCATCCAGGATGCCGACCTTTGCGCCCTCCGCCGACAGCGCCAGCGCCAGGTTGACGGCCGTGGTGGACTTGCCGACGCCGCCCTTGCCCGAGGCGACAGCGATGATGTTCTTGATGTTTTCGATGTGCTTGACGCCCTTCTGCACCTTGTGAGCGGCAATCTTGCTGGTCACATCGATCCTGGCCGTGCTGATGCCGTCGATCGACTCCACCAGCTGCTTGAGGTTATCGGCCAGCTGGCCGTGATAACCCTTTGCCGGGAAACCAAGGACCACCTGGACCGACGCGGTGTCGCCGTCGATGCTGATTTCCTTGATGCACTTGCTCGATACCAGGTCCTTTTCGAGGTAGGGATCCACGTAGGATGCCAGTTTTTCCTCAACCTGGGATTGGGTCACATCAGCCATTGCTTGCTCCTTGGAACTGTCACTGGCGCGAATGCGCCTGTCTGCATGTAAAAATTGACCGCGAATTGTACACCAACTGCCCTGCCCCGTCCCCAGCCCTCCAGACGGGATATACCGCATTGGTCATACGGCTGTGGCATACTTGCGGATTGATAACTGCACGCGATACAAGGTTTTAACGCGAAACCGCCGATATGAGCCCGAGCCAACGCACAATCCTGGTGACCAGCGCCCTGCCCTATGCCAACGGACCTATCCACATCGGGCACCTGGTGGAGTATATCCAGACGGATATCTGGGTCCGTTTCCAGAAACTGCGCCGCCATGACTGCCTGTACGTCTGCGCCGACGACGCCCACGGCACCCCCATCATGCTGCGCGCCGAGCAGGAGGGCCTGACCCCTGAACAGCTGATCGAGCGAGTCGGCGAGGAACACCGGGCCGATTTCCGCGATTTCCACATCGGCTTCGACAACTACTACACCACCCATTCGCCGGAGAACCGCGAGCTGTCGGAGCTTGTCTACCGGCGCAACCACGATGCCGGCCACATCACCACGCGCACCATCACCCAGGCCTTCGACCCGGAACGGGAGATGTTCCTGCCCGACCGCTTCATTCGCGGTGAATGCCCGCGCTGCGGCGCACCGGACCAGTATGGCGACAGCTGCGAGTCCTGCGGTGCGACCTACGCGCCCACCGAGCTGAAAAATCCGGTATCCGTGATTTCCGGCTCGACACCGGTCGAGCGGGACTCGCTGCACTTTTTCTTCAAGCTGGCTGACTTTGAACCCATGCTGCGGGAATGGACCTCGGCGGACCACGTACAGGACGAGGTCAGCAACAAGCTCAACGAATGGTTTGACGCGGGGCTGCGCGAGTGGGACATCTCGCGCGACGCGCCCTATTTCGGCTTCCGCATACCCGACACCGAGGACAAGTACTTCTATGTCTGGCTGGATGCACCGATCGGCTACATGGCGAGCTTCAGGAACCTCTGCGAGCGCGAGGGCCTGGACTTCGATGCCTACTGGGGCCAGGGCAGCGAGGCCGAGCTCTACCACTTCATCGGCAAGGACATCATCTATTTCCACACCCTGTTCTGGCCCGCCATGCTGGCCGGCGCCGGCATGCGCACCCCGTCCGCGGTCTATGCGCACGGCTTCCTGACCGTTGACGGCCAGAAGATGTCCAAGTCACGCGGCACCTTCATAAAGGCGCGGACCTACCTGGACCACCTCAACCCGGAGTACCTGCGCTATTACTTCGCCGCCAAGCTTGGCAGCGGCGTGGACGACATCGACCTCAACCTCGATGACTTCATCCAGCGCGTCAACAGCGACCTGGTCGGCAAGGTGGTGAACATCGCCAGCCGCTGTGCCGGCTTCATCAACAAGCGTTTCGAGGGCCGGCTGTCGGCAGAGTGTGCCGAGCCTGCGCTGTACCGTGAGTTCATCGGCAGCAGCGAAGCCATCGCTGCCGACTACGAGGCGCGCGAGTATGGCCACGCGATACGCAAGATCATGGCGCTGGCTGACCGTGCCAACCAGTACATCGACGCCAACAAGCCCTGGGTACTGGCAAAAGAGCCGGGGCGGGAACAGCAGGTGCAGGATGTCTGCAGCGTTGGCCTCAACCTGTTCCGCGTGCTGGCCACCTGGCTGCAACCCGTGCTGCCGGCCATGGCCGGGCAGGTCGAGACCTTCCTGAACCTGCCTGCGATGCGCTGGGATGCGATCGAGACGCCGCTGGCAGACCACAGGATCAACAAGTTCACACCCCTCATGATACGCGTCGAACAGGACAAGGTGGATGCCATGCTGGAAGATTCGAAGGACAGCCTCACCAGCAGCCAGCCGGTGGTGCCGGCGGCCAGCGGGCCACTGCAGGCCGACCCGATATCCGCGACTATCGGTTTCGAGGACTTCGCAAAACTGGATCTGCGCATTGCCCGCATCAACAGGGCGGAGCATGTCGAGGGCGCCGACAAGCTGCTGCGCCTGGAACTGGACCTCGGTGGCGAGACCCGTAACGTGTTTGCCGGCATCAAGTCCGCCTATGCCCCGGAAACCCTGGAAGGCAAGCTGACGGTCATGGTCGCCAACCTGGCGCCGCGCAAGATGCGCTTCGGCCTTTCCGAGGGCATGGTGCTGGCCGCCGGCCCGGGCGGCGGTGACCTGTGGATTCTGCACCCGGATGACGGTGCACAGCCGGGCATGCGGGTGAAATAGGCACGGTGCTGGCGCGGCCAGGCTTTTCAACGCAAGGAACGCAAGGGCATTTTTATCCAGGGATTGCTTTGCGCCCTTTGCGTCTTTGCTGTGATTACGGGATTTTGAAATAGTATCCAGACCAATGACCGAACTCGCACTCATCCTCGTCAGCACCGTCCTGGTCAACAACTTTGTCCTGGTCCGGTTCCTTGGCCTGTGCCCCTTCATGGGCGTATCGCGCAATGTCGACACGGCCACCGGCATGGCACTGGCAACGACCTTCGTGCTGACCATGTCCTCGATCTGCAGCCACCTGGCCAATGAGTACCTGCTGCAGCCGCTGGGACTGGAATACCTGCGCACCGTAACATTCATCCTGGTGATAGCGGCCGTCGTGCAGTTCACCGAGATGGTGGTGCACAAGACCAGCCCGCTGCTATACAAGGTGCTCGGCATCTTCCTGCCGCTGATCACGACCAATTGCGCCGTGCTTGGCGTCGCACTGCTGAACGTGCAGGAGCAGCACGGCTTTATTGAATCGGCTGTCTACGGCTTCGGCGCGGCGGTCGGCTTCTCCATGGTGCTGATCCTGTTCTCCGCGATCCGCGAGCGGGTGGCCGCGGCGGACGTACCGGTGCCGTTTCGCGGCTCGGCCATCGCCCTGGTGACTGCCGGCCTGATGTCGCTGGCCTTCATGGGCTTTGCCGGGCTGGTCAAGGTCTGAGCCGAACGCGGGCCGCGGCAACCGGAAGACACGCACACCATGCTAGCCGCACTGCTGACACTCGGCGCCCTCGCCACACTGATCGGCCTGCTGCTGGGGTATGCCGCAATCCGCTTCCGCGTGGAAAGCGACCCGGTGGTCGAGCAGATTGATGCACTGCTGCCGCAGACGCAGTGCGGCCAGTGCACCTATGCAGGCTGCCGCCCCTACGCCGAGGCCATAGCCGCCGGCGAGGCAGACATCAACCAGTGCCCGCCCGGCGGCGAGGCCACCATCCAGGCGCTGGCGAACCTGCTCGGGAAGGACCCGAAACCGCTGAACCCGGAACACGGCGAGCACAAGGAGAAGACCGTTGTCGTCATCGACGAGAACGTCTGCATCGGCTGCACGCTCTGTATACAGGCCTGTCCGGTCGATGCCATCGTCGGTGCCGCGAAACAGATGCACACCGTGGTCACCGCCGAGTGCACCGGCTGCGACCTCTGCATCCCGCCCTGTCCGGTGGAATGCATACATGTGGTACCGCTGCGCAGGGACATCGGCAACTGGATCTGGCCGGCCCCGACAGAGGATGAACCGCAGGTGCGAACCGCGTGAGTGACCCGGACATGACATCGCACACCACCGGCAAACGCGACCCGGGCGGCAGCAGCTTCGCCCGGCTGCACCATTTCCACGGCGGGCTGGTACTCCCCGCGCACAGCGAGATGTCGACATCACTCCCGGTAGCGGCCGCCGGCATCCCCGACGAACTGGTCATCCCGCTGCAGCAGCATATCGGGGAAACGGCAATGCCACTGGTCAGTCCTGGCGACACGGTACTCAGGGGCCAGATGATTGCCGCGCCCCGCGGCAATGTCAGCAGCCCCGTGCATGCCTCGAGTTCCGGCACGGTGACGGCCATCGAGCCACGCCCCTTTCCCCACCCGTCGGGCATGTCGGCCAGCAGTATCGTCATCGCAACCGACGGCCGTGACACCTGGCAGCCCGCGAATACGGCGCTGGCCAATTACCGGCAGGCATCGCCGGACGAACTGCTGGAGCACATTCGCAATGCCGGCATCGTCGGCCTCGGCGGCGCCGGCTTCCCGACCGCGGTCAAGCTGGCCAACGCAACCTCGCATGGCATCGATCTGCTGCTCATCAACGGCGTCGAGTGCGAGCCCTACATTACCTGCGACAACATGCTGATGCGGGAGCGTTCGGGGGAAATCCTGCAGGGGACCCGCATCCTGCAGCACATCCTGCGGCCGAAACGGTGCGTGATTGCCATCGAGGATGGCATGGCGGATGCCGAGGCCGCCATGCGGCAGGCCGTTGCTGCAGCGACGACCGATGATATCGAGGTGGTCCGGGTGCCCGAAATCTACCCGTCTGGTGGCGAGCGGCAGCTGATCAGGGTGCTGACCGGGCGCGAGGTGCCGAGTAGCGGTTTCCCGTCCGATGTCGGTATCGTTTGCCAGAACGTCGGTACGGCGGCGGCAATTGCACAGGCCGTGATACAGGGACGTCCGCTGGTGTCGCGCTTCGTCACGGTGACCGGTGAAGGCATCAGGCAAGCGCGCAACCTCGAGGCCCTCATCGGCACACCGTTCAGCCACCTGGTCGCCGCCTGTGGCGGCTACACGCCGGATGTCGACCGCCTGCTGATGGGCGGCCCCATGATGGGCTTCGCCCTGCGCAGCGATGACATACCGGTAATCAAGACAAGCAACTGCATCCTTGCCGTCGGCCGTAACGAGATGCCGCCGCCACCACCTGCCCTGCCCTGCATCCGCTGCAGCAAGTGCACCGAGGTCTGCCCGGCCGACCTGCTGCCGCAGCAGCTCTACTGGTTTGCACGCAGCGGCAATCTCGATGCCGCGCAGGACTACAGCCTGTTCGACTGCATCGAATGCGGCTGCTGCGCGTATGTCTGCCCGAGCCACATACCCCTGGTGCAGTATTACCGGCACGCCAAAACGGAAATCTGGGCGCAGGAGAAACAGAAGAAGGCGGCCGATATCGCGCGCCGCCGGCACGAGGCACGCCAGCAGCGCCTGGAGCGTATCAGGCAAGAGCGCTCGGAGCGCATGGCAGCCAGGAAGCAGGCCGTCGCCGGCAAGACAGCGCAGCGCGACACCGCCAAGCAGGACGCCATCAAGGCAGCACTGGAGCGCGTCAGGCAGAAAAAGGCACAGGCCGGCGTGACACCGAAGAACGTGGACAACCTGACACCGGAACAGCAGCAGCAAATCGAGGAGGCCGAACGTCGCCGGCAGCACCCCCCGCCGCCCGGCGAGAAATGACCATGGAATTCCGCACCTACAGCTCACCGCACCTGCCGGTCCCGGGCAATGTACCGGTCATGATGCAGCGTGTGCTGCTCGCCCTGCTGCCGGGTATTGCCTGCGCCACCTGGTTTTTTGGCTGGGGCATCCTGATCAACATCCTGCTGGCCTCGGTCACGGCCCTGGCCGCCGAGGCCGTCATGCTGCGCATCCGCGGCAGGCAGGTCACCTTGACACTGCTTGACGGCAGTGCCCTTGTCACCGGTGTGCTGCTGGCACTGGCCCTGCCACCGCTGACCCCGTGGTGGCTGCCGGTGATCGGCAGCCTGTTCGGTATCGTGGTGGCGAAACAGCTCTACGGCGGGCTCGGCTACAATCCCTTCAACCCGGCAATGGCCGGCTACGTGGTGCTGCTGATTTCATTCCCGCTGGAACTGACCCTGTGGGCACCGGCCGGTGACTGGCCGTCGTTGCAGGACACCCTGGCACTGGTATTCACCAACAGCCTGCCGGTTGGCACCAGCCTGGATGCACTCACCATGGCGACCCCCCTGGACGGCATCAAGACCCGCCTGGGCCTGAACGAAACCGTCAGCGAAATCCGCGCCACCGGGCTGTTCGGCATGATCGGTGGATACGGCTGGGAATGGATCAACCTCTGCTACCTGCTCGGCGGCCTGGCCCTGCTGAAGCTGCGCGTCATCCAGTGGCACATACCGGTCAGCCTGCTCGGCAGCCTGTTACTGGTTGCGCTGCTGTTCTACCTGATGAACCCGGACCACTACACGCCACCGGACTTCCAGCTGTTCAGCGGCGGCACCATGCTGGCGGCCTTTTTCATTGCAACGGACCCGGTATCCGCCAGTACCACCCCGCGCGGCCGGCTGGTATTCGGCGCCGGCATCGGCGTGCTGATCTACGTCATCCGGACCTGGGGCGGCTACCCTGATGGCATCGCCTTCGCCGTACTGCTGATGAACATGGCCGCACCGGTTATCGACCACTACACCCAGCCAAGGGTATTCGGACACGACAAGCGGCAATGAAGCTCCACCAGATCACCATCACCGCTGCCGTGCTGATGCTGTTTGCCGTCATCGGCACGCTGCTGGTCGCGCTCACATTCGAAGGCACGCGCGAACAGATCGCTGCCAACGAACGCGAGGCGCTGCTGCGCAAGCTGAATATCCTGGTACCGCCGGAACGCTACGACAACGCCATCTTCGAGGACACAACGCAGGTCAGCAATGACCACCTGCTGGGCACCACGGAACCGGTGACGGTCTACCGCGCGCGCCGTAACGCGGAACCGGTGGCGCTGGTCATCACGCCCGTGGCACCGGACGGCTACAGCGGCACCATCAGGCTGCTGGTGGGCATCAACCTCGACGGCAGCCTGAGCGGCGTGCGCATCCTGGCACATCGGGAAACACCGGGGCTTGGCGACAAGATCGAGGCGGAACGCAGCGACTGGATACTCGGCTTTGATGGCAAATCGCTCGGCAGCCCGCCACTGGAAGCCTGGAAGGTAAAGCGCGACGGCGGCGCCTTCGACCAGTTCACCGGCGCCACCATCACGCCGCGGGCCGTGGTCAAGGCCGTGAGAAATTCCCTGATATACTACCGCGACAACCAGGAGGCGCTGTTTGCGCAACCCTGATACGGCAACCTGCGCCGCCCGGGCGGGCAACCAGTAGCAGACCATGAACACATGAATGCACCAGCATACAGCGAGATCATCCGGGACGGCCTGTGGAAGAACAATTCCGGGCTGGTGCAACTGCTCGGGCTGTGTCCCCTGCTGGCCGTCACGACCACCGCGATCAACGGCCTCGGCCTTGGACTGGCCACCACCCTGACGCTGCTGACTTCGAACGTCATCGTCTCGCTGATCCGCACGCTGGTGCGCCCGGAAGTCCGTATCCCGGTCTTTGTGCTGGTGATTGCCTCGACGGTGACCGTCATCGACCTCGGCATGGATGCCTGGTTCCACGACCTGCACCGGATCCTCGGCATCTTCATTCCGCTGATCGTCACCAACTGCGTCATTATCGGCCGCGCCGAGTCCTTTGCCGCCAGGAACAGTGTTGACCGTGCCGCGCTCGACGGCCTGGCCATGGGCGTCGGCTTTACCCTGGTACTGGTTACACTGGGCGGCATGCGGGAACTGGCTGGACAGGGCACCCTGTTTTCACAGGCACACCTCATGTTCGGCGAATTCGGCAGGGACCTCACCATCACGCTGCTGGATGACTACCGCGGCTTCCTGCTGGCGATATTGCCACCGGGTGCATTCATCGGCCTGGGTCTGCTGATTGCCGTGATGAACGTCATCAATGCGCGCCGCGCGGAACGCGCGGCCCGGGTAAGCGTGGCAGTCCCCCGACCGGCAGAAGCCTGAGCCCTGTGAACCGCGACAAGCGCCAGCAGATATTCGAACGCCTGCGCGAGGCCAACCCCCACCCCACCACGGAACTGGAATACGGCAACCCCTTCCAGCTGCTGATCGCCGTCATCCTGTCTGCCCAGTCGACGGACGCCGGCGTCAACAAGGCCACCCGGGCACTGTTCAAAAAGGTCAAAACACCGAAGGCCATGCTGAAACTCGGCGAAGCGGGCCTGCGTGAACACATCAAGACAATCGGCCTGTTCAATACCAAGGCAAGGAACATCATCGGGACCTGCGCCATCCTGGAGGAGCAGCACGGCGGCAAGGTCCCGCAGGAACGGGCGGCCCTGGAGGCATTGCCGGGGGTCGGACGCAAGACGGCCAACGTCATCCTCAACACCGCCTTCGGCCAGCCAACCATTGCCGTCGACACCCATATCTTTCGCGTCGCCAACCGCACCGGCATCGCACCCGGCAAGAACGTCAATGACGTTGAAAGGCGTCTGCTGCGGGTCGTGCCGGACGAATTCATGCACGATGCGCACCACTGGCTGATCCTGCTGGGGCGCTATACCTGCATCGCCCGCAGGCCGCGCTGCAGCTCCTGCGCCATATCCGATCTGTGCGAATACCGGGAGAAAATACTTGATTGAAATCATTGCCTTGCAGGACTCCCGCGTGACATGGCGAACCACCAGCGCGAACGGGACCGGTTAAAGTCCGTACCCGGTCCGTCAACTGCCGCCGAAACTTTATCGACAGGCCAGTGTCACAACGACTGACAACAACTTCAGGTCGTGGCAAACGACCTAAAATCCGCGGGCACACCAGACCCGCACTCTGAAAAACCACAATGGAGGCTCTACCAGATGTCCAATAAAACCACTCGCAAACAACTCGCCATTGCTGCTGGCGCCGCTCTCGTCACATCACTGGCCAGCACCTCCACAGTCAATGCTGCGGAAAACCCTTTTGCCATGACCCAGCTGCCAGGTGGCTACATGGTTGCCGACTCCCACATGGAAGGTAAGTGTGGCGGCGCCAAGAAGGAAGCGGAAGAAGGCAAGTGCGGCGGCGCTGCGAAGACCGCCGAAGAAGGCAAGTGCGGTGAAGGCAAGTGCGGCGGCGCTGCGAAGACTGCCGAAGAAGGCAAGTGCGGCGAAGGCAAGTGCGGCGCAAAAACGGAAGACGAAAGCAAGTAAGCACGACGTAGTCTCGCCGTGAGCACCAGAAACTATCCTGTTACCGGTGCGGGACTTGGACTGCGGCGGACCCTCATGGGTCCGCTGCAGGATAGCCCTGCTGAACAGGTCGGCTTCTTCGAGGTTGCACCGGAGAACTGGATCGGCATCGGCGGACGGCTTGGCAGACAGTTTCGCGAATTCACCGAACGTTACCCGTTTGTAACCCACGGTCTGTCCCTGTCGATCGGCAGCCCGGCGCCACTTGACGAGACCTTCCTCTACCGGCTGAAGCGCTTCCTGGACAGCCACGGCATACGCAGCTATACCGAACACCTGAGTTACTGCAGCGATGACGGGCATCTTTATGACCTGATGCCCATTCCGTTCACTGAAGAAGCCGTTCATTATGTCGCCCAGCGCATACGGCGCGTACAGGATATCCTGGAACGCCGCATCGCCATGGAAAACATCTCCTACTACGCGGCCCCCGGTCAGGAGATGCCGGAAATCGATTTTATCAACGCGGTCCTCGAAGAGGCGGACTGCGACCTGCTGCTGGATGTCAACAATATCTACGTCAACAGCATAAACCACCGCTACGATGCCGATGCCTTCCTGCGGGCACTGCCGGCCGGGCGCGTCGCCTATTTCCATGTTGCCGGGCACTACGACGAGGCCGATGATCTCAAGGTCGACACCCATGGCGCAGCAGTGATCGACCCTGTATGGCAACTGCTCGAGGCGGCCTATGATCACTGCGGCGTGGTACCAACCCTGCTGGAGCGGGACTTCAATATCCCGCCACTGCCCGAACTGCTGGCGGAGATCGACACCATCCGGCAGCTGCAGCAGCAGCGGGAAACAGCAACACCACAGGACACGGCGCATGGCGGCCGAACAACCTGAATTCATCCGCCGGCAGTACGAGTTCGCTGCCCATATCCGCGACCCGGAAAACAGCCCTGCGCCGGCCGATGTCGAGGACCGGCGCATGGCGATCTACCGCGAGCTGTTCTACAACAACCTCGAGGGGTTCATTGCCAATACCTTCCCCGTGCTGCGCAGCCTGCTCGACGACACGGCGTGGCATACCATGGTGCGGGATTATTTCTCCGGCCACCGCGCCCAGACACCCTACTTTCTGGAGATACCGCGCGAGTTTCTCGCCTGGCTGGAACGCGAGCGAACGCCACGCGAAGATGACCTGCCGTTCCTGCAGGAACTCGCACATTACGAGTGGGTCGAGCTTGCGCTGTCGGTGTCGGAAGAAACCCTGGATGCTGACGATGTTGACCGGGATGGCGACCTGCTGGAGGGCGTACCGGTACTCTCCCCCCTGGCCTGGCACTTCAGCTATACCTTCCCTGTTCACGAAATCGCACCCGGGAATCAACCGGCGGCACCAGCCGATCAACCGACATACCTGGTGATCTACCGCGACCGCAGTAACGAAGTCGGCTTCCTTGAGGTCAACCCGGTCACCAAGCGACTGCTGGAACTGTTCGGTGCCGGCACCGGCCAGACCGGCCGGCAAATACTTGAACAGATCGCCGCCGAGATGAATCACCCCGATCCTGCCGTCGTCATCGAGGGCGGCACCGGGACACTCGTACAACTGCACGAAAGGGACATCATCAGCGGGACCCGGCGCTGACACTGCCTGCTGCAGTGCACGCAGCGGCAGGATGACGCTACCGGCCGTTCCCGGCACGGGGCATCGACAAAAACGACAATCTGGAGGAGACAAGCATGACCGGTATCTTGAACTGTGCACAAAGCCTGCTGGAACGGATCACACGCCCCTTCGACTTCCTGGCACCGCTGGCGCTGCGGGTATACCTGGCTCCCATCTTCATCCTGGCTGGCAGCAACAAGCTGAAACATGCCGGGTCTCTCGGCCCCTACTTCGAGTCCCTGGGCATTCCTGCACCGGAACTGATGGTCTACATCGCCGGCCTGACCGAACTGCTGGGCGGTATCGCCCTGCTGGCAGGTTTTGCCGTTCGCTGGGCCGCGATCCCGCTGATGTTTACCATGCTGGTTGCGGCCAGCACCGCACACTGGGAGAACGGCTGGCATGTGCTGCCGGAGACGGACCTCACGGTCCCCTGGGAATGGCGCACCGACCTCATCGAGGAGGCTACCACCCGCAAGGATGCGGCCAGATCCCTGCTCAGGGAACATGGTAATTACGACTGGCTGACCGAGACCGGCAGCATCACCATTCTCAAGAACGGCATCGAGTTTGCCGCGACCTACTTCATCATGCTGCTGGCACTGCTGTACCTGGGCGCCGGCCGGTTTTTCAGCATGGATTACTGGATCGCCAGAAAGTGGCGCAACACGGGCAGCTGCTGACAGGCAACATCTCATACTGGCACAGGCCACCACCATGGCGTCGCCGAGAAAAACTGAATAAGTATATTACGATTGATTACAGTTACTTGAAAAGTATACACAGAATCCGCCTGAAGATACTCCAGGGCCGGATGGAACCGGCCCGCGATACCGTGGTCAGAGCTACAGGTCTTCAGGGTTGGCAATAGAGCCAAAGCGTGAACCAGGTCGCAGCCGGTGACAGGCGCTTGCTGAATACTGGAAACTCGTGGTGAGGACTACATGCAGTGAAAGGTGAATACTCTTGCACTGCAATTAGTGGTAGTATTTAAATTAGGCTTAACGAACAAAGGGGCCAGATCCAGACAGATTATCTTGTCATTGCACACATGTATTCCCCTTAACAGCAAGGTAATTAATCTGGCCCCTTTCTTTTCTGCAACGCGCGCACCCGCTCCAGCAAACCCTCATCGTCCCACTCGCGACTGCCGATCGCGCGAAAGGCAATAGTGCCGTCCGGTGCCACGATATAGGTGGTCGGCAAACCCTTCACCGGCCACTGTGCAATTACCTCGCCCGTCAGGTCCATCAGGATCGGAAAATCGGCCGGATAGTCCGCGTTAAAAACAAAGATCGTGTCCTCGTCCTCGCCCGTGTTGATGGCCAGCATGGCGATGTCTTCCTGCTCCAGGATATGCCAGGCGCGGTTCATGGACGGGATTTCCTCCCTGCATGGCGGACACCAGGTCGTCCAGAAATTGATAATAACCGGCCTGCCCCGGTAGTCGGACAGACGATGCCTCCTGCCTTCGGTGTCCATGAGCGCGAAATCAGGCGCCATCACCCCGCCCGGGATTGCCGTCAGGGACTGTTCGGCATGCACACTCCCCGCGACCAGGCACAGCATGGCGAAAGGCAGCAGCAGGCCAGCCAGCACCCGGCCGGCGGAGCGCTGTCCTCGCCTGGTCACGGCAGCCCGTGAGGCAGCGATAACAGCGGCCGGATGATTCGCAAGCTTCATTTCAGCCGGTCCACATCCGGCGCACACAGGATGTCCTGGATCTCACCGGAGTGCGGCTTGTCACCCTCCTTCCAGCTCACCTCGAGATCAAACACCGACCCCGGCGGTATGCCGTAGGCAGTCAGCCCCCAGTTGTAATCGCCCGGCAGGAATTCCTGCTGTGTCGGGAACATCCCCCAGCGCACCACCAGCTTCGCCGCCGGGCTGGCGTCCTCGTCCGACCAGGATGCCAGTAACGGCTCCTTAAGCAGGATCCCGAACGTGCGGCCGTCATGCCGCAAGCGCCACTGTGTCAGATCGGCTGACACAGCCTGGCCCGAACCGGACTTGCCGGTGTTGCGGATAATGGTCTGGAACATGCAGCTGAGCGCCAGGTGCTCGATCACCTCAGACGAGAAATCGTGGTTCATGAACATGGCTCGGGTCTGGTCCGGCAGCCGCTGGATGAGTTCGATCTCTATATCGCCACTGGAAAAGGCCCAGCCTTCCAGGCCATTGTCCGGGTTGACGCTGCGTGTCACGTCTGCCCCGCCTGTCGACACCAGGCCGGCACCAAGGAGTAGCAGCACGGCTGACATGCTGCATTTTCGCATCGCTTTCATCAGGGCCTCCGAGTTGACATGAATGGACTGCCCGGCGGGTCTGTCGTGAACTGGCTATTGCGACCGTTCCGGCTCGCCAAGCCGCTGGCGGATGGCAGTAACTACCTGCTCCACATAACGGCCGGTCATGCGGGCCACCAGCCAGTCGGGAACCAGGCCGCCGGGATCACTGTAGACGGAGTAGCTCGCGTCTGTCGCCCTGCCGCCATCGGCCGGCGCCAGCTCCCAGAAGCCGGAAAACGCCGCCGGCTGGACAGCCGCGGTTTCCTGCAATGCCGGGAATACCCGCTCGGCAAGTTCCCAGTCAACGCGATAATACCCTCCCGACGGCCAGTTGACACGATCCCGGCTGCGGATCACATAGGCCCGGTCCTTCACCGGCACCGGAAACCGCAGGTGATGATAGACCCAGCTGGTACCGTCTGCCTGCTCATCCAGTACCCGGCTCACCCTGACATTGGGAATGAACTGTGCAAACCGGTCATAATCCGTGACCACCGCGTGCACCCGCTCCGGAGGTGCCTGGAACCCTGTCCTGATCATCACCTCCGGGAGGCCGGATCCCTGCCTGCAGCGGTGAAAGAGGATACCGGCAGCGGATTCCCGGACCGGCTGCCACTGCCGGCAGTCACCCGCGGCCGCCGCCATCACTCCAGCCCCGGAGCAGAGGGTCATCAACACGACAAGCAACAGGCGGTACATGGCCTGCCGGTTCCGCAACCACAGTGTACCGGACAGGAGAGTTGCAACAGGTCGCCGGCAAAACGGGCTACACTGGTTGGTGTCGGGCATAGCTGAAGCCTGCCGCGGGCGCGGGCAATGCCGCGTCGCAAAGGAGGTTGAATGCGTACTCATCATAACCGGAAACGACCGGCCACGGCATTTTATCCGTTGCTGCCTGTAGCGCTGATCCTGCTGCCCTGCATGGTTCATGGACTGGAGCCGCCACGGGAAATTGCCATCACCATGGGGGATTACCATTACGCACCGGATTTCATTGAAATGGACAGCGGTGAAACCATCGTCCTGCATGTGACCAACACAGATGGCATCACACCACACAACTTCACGCTTGTCGATCAGCCCGCGGGACTGGACGTGGATACAGACATCAGTGCCGGCAATTCGGCCCGCATCAGCCTCACCCCGCAACGGCCCGGCACCTACACATGGTACTGCAGCAAAAAGCTGCCGCTCATGAAAAGCCATCGCGACCGCGGTATGCAGGGTACGCTGGTGGTCAGGCAAGCACACACCGGCATATAAAAACACATGCGCGTTCTGCTGGTATCCGCCAACCGGGAGCACATCCCCGATCCGATCTTTCCGCTGGGCCTGGCCTATGTCGCCGCAGCCACGCACCAGGCTGGCCACGATGTCGCCGCTGCCGACCTGTGCTTCGGCCGCAGGCCACTGGAAACGCTGCGGCGGACAATCCGCACCTTCCGGCCCGATGCGGTCGGCCTGTCGTTGCGCAACGTCGACAATGCGGCGTGGCCGCGCACAACGGACTACCTCGACTGGCACCGGCAAGTGGTTGCCACGGTGAGGCAAAGCAGCGATGCGGTGGTCATACTCGGCGGTTCGGGGTTCTCCATACTGCCGGCCGAATACCTGCAGGCGCTTGGCGGTGACTGGGGCATTCGCGGCGAGGCGGAAGGGGGCTTCGTCAGCCTGCTGGCATCGCTGGACAACGGCCTCGACCCGGGGCAGTTGCCGGGACTGGTCAGGCGCGAACCAGATGGCAGCACCGCCGCCCCCTGCCCCGAGACACTGCAACGGCCCTTGTCCGCGCGCCGGGACGACGGCCGGTGGCCGGACCGGCAGCTGTTCGATTATGCCCGCTACATCCGCCGCGGCGGCACGGGGAACCTGCAAACCAAGCGTGGCTGCGTATTCAAGTGCAACTACTGCACCTATCCCCTGCTCGAGGGTGAGCGTTTCCGCAGCCGCCCGACGGAAGACGTCGTCGATGAAATGGAAGCACTGCAACAGGACTACGGACCACATCCACTGTTTTTTGTCGATTCCATCCTGAACTTCCCGCGCGGCCACGTTGAGGCCATCTGTGAAGAGGTCCTGCACCGTGGTCTGCAACTGCGCTGGAGTTGCTACGCCACACCCGTCAAGCTCGACCGTCACCAGGCCAGGCTCATGGCGCGCGCCGGCTGTGAAGGCGTCGAACTGGGTAGCGACGCTGCCGATGACGGCCAGTTGCAGCGGCTGGACAAGTCCTTCGGGACCGATACCGTGATCGCGGCAAACGCACATTGTCTCGATGCGGGCCTGCGGGTATGCCACACCCTGATTTTCGGAGCCCCGGGGGAGACACGGGCCAGTATTCGCAATACCTGCAGGGTCATGCGTCAAATCAGACCCACTGCCGTGGTTGCCATGACCGGTGTGCGACTATACCCCGGCACAGCGCTATCAAACCGGCTGATCGCCGCGGGCAGGCTCCGCAACAGCGACATCGGCCTCAGGCCGGCTTTTTATATCGAGCCGGAAATCGCCGGATTCCTGCCCGGCCACCTGCAGCAGCAGGCCGCCGAGGCAGGCAACTGGGTATTACCAGGACTGGAGCCGCCATTACTGCCTGTCAGCCAGCGCGTGCTGCGGGGACTTGGCGTCTCGGGTCCACTATGGAGACTGCTGCGTTACCCGGCCATGCGCCGTATCAGTCGTATCAAGTTCCGTCGCCCCGGCACCAGTTGGGGCATTCCAAACCCCCGGAGGATCGAACGATGAAGCTGGAGAAAACCGCAAACGATAACACCTACCGCAACGCCATGGGCCAGCTGCTGGTCCTCTACACCCAGGTCGACCGCCTGATCATGGAGGCCTGCGCAGAGCGTATTGCCAGCGCGCCGGACGAGGCAGCAAAACTCGCACTTGCCAGGCAGGTTGGCGACGAATCACGCCACGTGGCCATTCAGCATGGCTGGATGGAACAATTCGGCACACCGCAGACACCGGTCCTGTCGACCGCACAGGAAAGCGCCATCCTGGCGCACTTCCGCCGGCTTGACTGGATGGAGTTTCTCACCGACATGTACCTGTGCGTCGAGGCGCTGGGCAGCGATGCGGTCGAGAAGGTAGTGCCGCTGGCCGATCCCGGCACCCGGGAATCACTGCGCATGCCGCTGCAGGATGAACTGGACCACATCGCCTTCGGCGTCAATCGCCTGAAACACGAACTCGGGCAACTGCCGCCCGCTGAGCGTACGGCGTTCCCGGCCTGGGCATCACAGCGCATCGATGCACTGAACTGCATGCTCCAGGGCATGGGGCTGGACCTGGAAACACTGTTCGAGTCAGTCGGCGCGGACTACGGCACGCTGTGCCGCTCGGTGCGGGAACGCAGGGACGACGTGCTCAGGGCCGTGACAGAACCGCTGGCGGCCTGAAGCACAGGCATTGCCGCAGCTGTTGACGGCTCGCGGCGCCAGTATGCGTGTGGCAGGGCACAGCTACAGTTATTCGATATCCGCGGTCGCGTAGTACTTTCTGGCCTGGACATTCATGCCGAGTCGCACCTCGTCATCAACGACAGAGGGAATGGCCTTCATGCCGAAGTCGGACCGCCTGATAGACGAGGTGGCCTTGACGATGATGGTGTCAGTATCCTCGGCATGTTCACCGAAGACGTTCGTCAGCCGTACGTCGAAGGTAACCGGCCGGGTCACACCATGCATCGTCAGGTCGCCGACCAGCGTTGCACTGGTCTGCGTCATCCACTCGAACCGGGTGCTGACGAACAGGATCTCCGGGTAATGCTCAACGTCGAAGAAACTCACGCCCCGCAGCATGTTCTCGATGAACGCGCAGTTCGTGTCCAGGCTTTTCGTGCGGATGGCCACCAGGATCTGGTCCTGCTCGAACCCCAGGGTGTCCACGGCCATGCCGCCCTGCACCTCGTGAAAGTGTCCCCTGACCTCTCTCAGCGAACTGGTGACGGTAAAACCGAACTCGGACATGGCCGGCTCGATGCGGTACAGACGCCCGTCATCCGCCGCCGCGAGCATGATGTCGAGCCGCGCGGGATCCACCTTGCCGTCCCGGAAGGCCGAACAGGGCTGTGTGCCGCCCGCAATACCGGGCAGTGCCGCCAGCAGCAGGGCCGCCAACAACAACCTGCAGAGTCTTGCAAATCTCATGCTGACTCTCCTTTGATGTAAATATGATCGCGCAGACAGTCGATGTCCGCCATGTCATCAGTCAATTTTGACGACTCGATTTTTTTCGCAATTTCTTGACCTCGGGCAACCCAAACGGCCGACATCCGTGTAAAATCTTCCGTCCCATGCCTATACCAGCACAATATCCAGCCAAACCCCGCCGGACCAAGATCGTCGCGACCATCGGACCTGCCAGCGACTCGCCAGACGTCATCAAGGCAATGATCAACGCCGGCATGAACGTGGCCCGTCTGAATCTCTCCCATGGCACCCTGGAAGAGCACAAGGCACGCCTCGACCTGTTGCGCTCCGTAGCCGCCGAGATAGGCCGCCACCTCGCCATCATGATCGACACCCGCGGCATCGAGATACGCACCCGCACGCTGGCCGACGGTCAGGTGGATCTGAATCCCGGCGATCACTTCAAGCTGTACATGGATAACCGACCGGGCAATGGTGAGGGCGTCTCGATCACCTACAGCCACCTGGCCGTGGAGGTACAACCCGGCACGCCCATCCTGCTGGACGATGGCGCGATCGAGCTCGAGGTCAGGAAGGTCGAGGAAAACGTCATCCATTGTGTCGTCATACACGGCGGCCGACTGGGCAACAGCAAGAGCGTCAACCTGCCGGAGACCCGCCTCGCCATCACCGCCGTCAGCCCGGAAAACCGCGATGACGTGCTCAGGGAACTTGGCTTCGCGGCGGAAAACGACGCCGACTACATTGCCGCCTCCTTCATACAGAGCGCGGAAGACATTTTCACCATGCGGGAGATACTCGTCGAGAAGGACGCCAATATCCCGATCATCGCCAAGATCGAGAACAAGGCCGGCATCGATAACCTGGATGCCATTGTTGCGGCCGCTGACGGCATCATGGTGGCCCGCGGCGACCTCGGCGTGGAACTGCCGCTGGCCGACGTCCCCAGCGCACAGAAGAAGATCATCCGCACCACCGTCAGCAATGGCAAACCGGTCATCACGGCCACCCAGATGCTGGCCTCCATGGAGCACAACCCGAAACCGACCCGCGCCGAGGCCAGCGACGTCGCCAACGCGATCCTGGACGGCACCTCGGCCGTGATGCTCTCGGGCGAATCGGCGGCCGGCATGTACCCGGTACAGTCGGTCAGCACCATGTCAACCCTGGCGCTGCGCGCCGAGGCGGCACTGAGCGAGTACGGCTACCTGCAGAAGATCCTGCCCGCGGCCTCCAACGTGATTACCGAGGCAGTCAGCCAGGCATCGGTCAGCATGGCGCAGAACCTCAAGGCCGTGGCCATCTTCAGCCTGACCGAAACCGGCTTTACTTCGCGGCTGGTATCCAAGTACCGGCCGGACTGCCCGATACTGGCCATCACGGCATCACCCCGCGTCGCTCGCAAACTGTCGATCAACTGGGGCGTCATCCCGATCCTCTATGAAGGTGAACGCACGGACGAGGCCAAGATCGAGTTTGCCGTGCAGCGCTCCAAGGAACTCGGCTACCTCGCTGCCGGCGACACCGTCATCGCCACGGCCGGTCACCACCAGACTGCCGGTGGCACAGACCTGATCCGCGTCATCACTGTTGAAGATTAGCCGCCTCCCGGGTCGGCTGAGTAACACTGCACCACGCCGGCAACCACCGGCCAGTTATGCTTGCCTGCCCACCGTCACTGTACGTAGTTTCCGCAATACCCGCGATGCAGCAAATCTGCTAGCGTTGACCATGCGACACCTGACGCGCGCCAGGAAACGCATCGAACATGGTCAGCCAGCGTCTTTTGAATGTACCGCGGTCCTTCCGGCATGACGTCGCCGAGGCCAGGGCATCCTGCGGTTTCAGGCTGGACTTCATCAGCACCACTGATGCCGCTGGCAGCCAGCCGAAATTCTTCCTGAACATCTCCGACGTGAGCGCTGGCCGGGTCATGTTCACCTTCCAGAACACCGTCCCGGAAGACTATTCCATCACGCATGTCTATTTCGATGACGGTGAGGTCATGGCTATCAATGTCCTCATGCAGCCAGCCAATGACACAGAGGCATCGCTGCCTGACAGGAAGGTCGCCATCGCGGGGAGCCGACACCGGCACGAGAACCTGGCCATCATATTCGACCTGCGTGCCGGGATTGGCATGGCGGATATCGTTTGTGCACTGAAGGAGGAACGCCTGAAGGTCAGCCTGAAAGCGGCGCGGCCAGGCAGCGATGCCGTCGAAATCTTCATCAACGAGCCCCTGCTGACCCTGGGCTGCCCCTCAATGCTGGGATAAGCCGGCTGACAACCGGTTAGCCGGGGTCAGCGCCGCAACAAAGGCCACCCGGCGCAAGGGCCCCGGGAAAACTACCCCGTGCCGCGATTGCCTCACCCGGTGTACCGGGAAAGCGCTCAGTGTGTCCTGGCAGCGGCCTGGATGGCGATCAGGTCATCGAATCGCTTGATCTGGCGCAGCAGGCCTCCCGTTATCGGGTCATTTTTATCAAGATATTCCTGCGCATAGGGGAAAATACTGCTTTTCCTGGGCAGTGGCCGGCTTTTCTCCAGGATGTGCTTCATGCGCGGCAGCAGGACCCACTGCAGCCACTGCTCGAGGCTGAGGGTATCGATACAAAAAGGGGTCGCGCTGCTGAGCGCCTCTGCAGGCGGCTCAGCCGCCTCCCACTTGCCGCCTGTGCGTAGCGCGGCCTCGACCTCCAGCAGGACGTCGGCAATTCGGTCTGGAATATCATGCATGACAAATTCACATCCGGGTCCAAAAGCTGCGATTATCGCCGATTTTCAGTCCCGACGGACAGCCGCGCCATCATTCCGCCACACCGGGACACCACTGTCATGGATTTATTGCCGCATTCGTTTATAATCGCGCGTCGCTGATCCGTACGTAACCGCGTGTTCCCAAATGTGTATCCGGGCAGGTGTCACACCAGCCGTGCCAGTCATCCTGGTTCGTGGTCGAGGACGCTCGTCGATTGATGAATTAACCTTAATTATCTAGAGAAGCAGGAAAATGACTGATTTAGCCAACTACCGAAATATCGGCATCTTCGCCCATGTGGATGCCGGCAAGACAACGACCACGGAACGCATCCTCAAGCTAACCGGCAAGATCCACAAGACCGGCGAGGTACACGATGGTGAGGCCACCACCGACTTCATGGAACAGGAACAGGAACGCGGCATCACTATCCAGTCGGCCGCCACCAGCTGCGAGTGGAACGGCCATCGTCTGAACATCATCGACACCCCCGGGCACGTCGACTTCACCATCGAGGTATACCGCTCGCTGAAGGTACTCGACGGCGGTATCGGCGTGTTCTGCGGTTCCGGAGGCGTTGAGCCGCAATCCGAGACCAACTGGCGCTACGCCAACGACTCCAAGGTCGCGCGCGTCATCTTTGTCAACAAGCTCGACCGCATGGGCGCGGATTTCTACCGCGTGGTGAAGCAGATCAAGGACGTGCTCGACGCTGTGCCGCTGGTCATGGTTCTGCCAATCGGTATCGAGGACGACTTCAAGGGTGTCGTCGACCTGCTGAGCCGCAAGGCCTATGTCTGGGACGACTCCGGTGATCCGGCCGCCTATGAGGTCCAGGAGCCACCGGCGGACATGGCCGACGCCATCGAGGAATGGCGTGAAAAGCTGGTCGAGACCGCCGTCGAGCAGGACGATGACCTGATGGAGCAGTACCTCGAAGGCGAGGAACCGGCCATCGATGACCTCAAGCGCTGCATCCGCAAAGGCACCATTGCGCTGGACTTCTTCCCGACCTACTGCGGCTCGGCCTTCAAGAACAAGGGCATCCAGCTGGTACTGGACGCCGCCGTGGACTACCTGCCCGATCCGACCCAGGTCAGGCCGCAGCCGGAAGTCGACCTCGAGGGCAACGAGACCGGCAAGTTCGCCATGATCGACCCCGACCTGCCGCTGCGTGCACTGGCGTTCAAGATCATGGACGACCGCTTCGGCGCACTGACCTTTATCCGCATCTACTCGGGCCGGCTTGAGAAGGGCATGACAGTGCTGAACACCTTCACCGGCAAGACCGAGCGCATCGGCCGCATCGTCGAGATGCATGCCGACTCGCGCGAGGAACTGAACAGCGCACAGGCCGGTGACATTGTTGCCGTCATCGGCATGAAGAACGTGCAGACCGGCCACACGCTGTGTGACCCGAAGGACCCGGCCACGCTCGAGCCGATGGTCTTCCCGGACCCCGTCATCTCCATCGCCGTATCACCCAATGACAAGGGTGCGGCCGAGAAGATGGGCATCGCCCTTGGCAAGATGATCAAGGAAGACCCGTCGTTTCGCATGGAGACCGACCAGGACAGCGGCGAGACCATCCTCAAGGGCATGGGCGAACTGCACCTGGACATCAAGATCGACATCCTGCGCCGTACGCACGGCATCGACGTCACCGTCGGCAAGCCGCAGGTGGCCTACCGCGAGACCATCACCCAGCGGGTCGAGGACAGCTACACCCACAAGAAACAGACCGGTGGTTCCGGCCAGTTCGCCAGGATCGATTACACCATCGAGCCCGGCGAGCCCGGCAGCGGTTTCGAGTTCGAGTCCAGTGTGACCGGCGGAACCGTGCCGCGTGAATTCTGGCCGGCGGTTGAAAAGGGCTTCAGAAAGAGCATGGAAAAAGGCGTACTGGCCGGCTTCCCCTGCCTCGACTTCAAGGTCAACCTGATGGACGGCGCCTACCACCCGGTTGACTCGTCAGCCGTCGCCTACGAGCTGGCATCGGCTGCCGCCTATCGCCAGTCGATGCCGAAGGCCGGTCCGCAGCTGATGGAACCGATCATGCGCGTCGACGTGTACACCCCGGAAGAGCATGTCGGTGACGTCATCGGCGATCTCAACCGTCGCCGTGGCATGATCAAGTCACAGGAGCCGGGCGCCACCAATGTGCATATCAAGTCCGAGTGTCCGCTGAGCGAGATGTTCGGTTACATCGGTGACCTGCGCACCATGACCTCGGGCCGCGGGCAGTTCTCCATGGAGTTCCTGCATTACATGGCCTGCCCGAAGAACGTGGCCGATGCAGTCATCAAGGAAACCCTGGAGCGCGAGGCACAGAAGTAACGCTGCCGGACCAGGCGAAGCACGGAAAAGGGGCGGTTATTACCGCCCCTTTTTATTCACACCACATGTCGGGTTACGGCACTCACGCGCCCGACCCGACCTGCGGTTCTAACCTGGCATTACGTCATGCAGGCCGCGGGCCGGATTATCCCGAAGGGCGTAATCCGACCTGATGTCAGGCAAACATGACATCAACAGTCCAGACACTCCACCTTGACGCTGATCTGCTGTGTGCCGGTCGCGCCACTGCGTGCCGACTGGCCGATATCCCTCCGGCTGTCCGTCTCTGCCGTGTCAATGCCACCCAGGTCGATCCACTGCCCCAGCCGGCCGCTGACACTCGTACTGGTGCTCTGTGTCCGGAAGGTACGGGGGGTATCGCCGGGCCTATCGTCATGCTGCAGAATTTCCAGCGTGACGATATCGCCACTGACCCGCGGGATCACGTAGAAGCCACTGCGAACGTCATGGTAGGAAATGGAGCGCCGTTCGTAGGGCACGCCGCCGGCAATATAGCCCTCGCGGGTCTGCACCGGCACCTGCACCCCGGCATTGATCCAGGCGCGCCGCCCTTCCAGCACCTGCACATGCTGTCCGATCGTCCGGCCGCCCTGCGACGTTGCATCGTGCACCCCGATGCGCGCGCGCGAGTCACCGGACCCGATGCCGGCACTGGCCGTCTCCCGCTGGCGGCCGCGCGGATTGACGGTGATATTGCCGTCACCGGCATTGATGTCCGCGGCAGCTGAATAGCCGCGGGAGTAACGGTTGAGGTCACCCTGGTTGCTGACCGTTACGATCAGCCGCCGCGGCGGCCGGTCGATCTCGGTCAGCAGTTGACGAATCTGATCGACTCGCGCCGGTGGCGCCTTGATGACCAGCTGGCTGCCCATGCCGGTCACGGTCTCGCCCTCCCCCATCAGCGGCCGGATCACCGGCAGCACATCCTGCAGCAGGCTGTGCCGCAGATCGATGACCTCGATGGGGTAGTCGGCAGCACGCGGTGCCGGGGCGAGCAGCAGAAGAAGAACAAGCAGACCGGGCTGTAATCGACTGAACATGGTCACCTCAATTATAGGGAGCAGAGCGGATTCACCCGCCTGTCAGATGTTCCGCAAGCCATATCAGGTGCTCGCCGGGAAGCCCCGCAACGCAGTGGTAACTGTAATCATAGTCCTCCTGGCGGCGCAGGGTGAGCGGCAGTTCACGATCCGCACAGACGACCCCGCGGCTCTCCGGGCCAGCTGTCCGGCAAGACACCCCAGCCATGCCCAGGCCGATCAGCATTGGCAGGCGCCGCTGGTGTATTCGTGGGCGAGCAGTTCGGGCAGCAGCCCGATTCCCTGGTGCGTTCGCCCTGTTCCATGCCGGCCACTCAGAAGATGATAACCGAGCGGATGCTCTTGCCTTCGTGCATGAGGTCGAACGCGGTGTTGATGTCCTCCAGCGGCATGGTATGCGTCACCATGCTGTCGAGCTCGATGCTGCCGTTAAGGTAGCGGTCGACATAGCCTGGCAGCTCGGTACGGCCCTTGACGCCGCCGAAGGCCGTACCCTTCCAGGTGCGCCCCGTGACCAGCTGGAACGGCCGTGTACGGATTTCCTGCCCGGCGCCGGCCACACCGATGATGGTGGAGACGCCCCAGCCCATGTGGCAGCATTCCAGCGCCTCGCGCATCACATCGACATTGCCGATGCACTCGAAGGAATAATCGACACCACCGTTGGTCAGTTCGACCACGGCCTCGGTGACGGAGACGTTGAGGTCCTTCGGGTTGATAAAGTCGGTTGCGCCCAGCGCCTTCGCCATCTCGAACTTCTCGGGATTGACGTCGATGGCGATGATGCGGCCGGCCTGCGCCATGACCGCACCCTGGATCACCGACAGGCCGATGCCGCCGAGGCCGAACACCGCCACGCTGGCGCCGGGCTCGACCTTTGCCGTGTTGGTGACTGCGCCGATACCGGTGGTGACGCCGCAGCCCAGCAGGCAGACCTTGTCGAGCGGCGCCGCCGGGTTGATCTTTGCCAGCGCGATCTCGGGCACGACGGTGTACTCGGAGAAGGTCGAGCAGCCCATGTAGTGATAGATCGGGCTGCCGTTTTTCGAGAAGCGTCGCGTGCCATCCGGCATGTAGCCTGTCCAGACGGTGCCGGCAATGGACTGGCACAGATTGGTCTTGTCGGACAGGCAGTATTCGCAGCTGCCGCATTCCGGGATATACAGCGGAATGACGTGGTCACCCGGCTTCAGGTCCTTCACGCCCGGCCCGCACTCGACCACCTCGCAGCCTCCCTCGTGACCGAGCACGCAGGGAAATGCCCCCTCCGGGTCCTCGCCAGACAGGGTGAAGGCATCGGTGTGGCATACGCCGCTGGCGACCACCCTCAGCAGCACCTCGCCCTGCCGCGGTCCCTCAACCTCGATCTCCTCGATTGCCAGGGGCTGCTTCGGTTCCCAGGCCACTGCCGCGCGTGCTTTCATGTCGTGTCTCCGCTATTGCTGGTGTGAGGCCGGATGCCCGGCCGGGCTGGCTATTCTAACCCGATCACACCGCGCCGGATTGCCCTATAATCCCACGCTTGGCTAATAAATTCGACGCAGGAGCGAATTCATTCGCGATCCGCTTTACAGCTGAAAACACCATCGCGGCTGAAGTCCTTGCTACCGGAACACACGTATTCCCGGCAAACAACAGCAACAGGAAAATACCATGACCCGCATCGGCACCCCACTCTCCTCCACGGCCACCCGCGTCCTGCTGTGCGGCGGCGGCGAACTCGGCAAGGAAGTCGTCATCGAACTGCAGCGACTCGGCGTCGAGGTGATCGTGGTTGATCGCTACGACAACGCCCCGGCGATGCAGGTCGCCCACCGCAGCCATGCCATCTCCATGCTCGACGGCGACGCCCTCAGGGCGGTGATCGAGCAGGAAAAACCGGACTATATCGTCCCCGAGATCGAGGCCATCGCCACTGACACGCTGGTGGATCTGGAGTCCGAGGGTTATACCGTCATCCCGACAGCGCGCGCCGCCCGCCTGACCATGAACCGCGAGGGTATCCGCCGGCTCGCCGCCGAGGAACTCGGCCTGCCGACCTCGCCCTACCGCTTCGCCGCGACCCGCGAGGAATTCGACCAGGCCGTTGAGGCCATCGGCCTGCCCTGCGTGGTGAAACCGATCATGAGCTCCTCCGGCAAGGGCCAGAGCACCATCCGGCAGCCGGCCGACATCGACACCGCCTGGGCCTACGCGCAGGAGGGCGGGCGTAGCGGCGCCGGCAAGGTCATCGTCGAGGGTTTTGTCGACTTCGACTACGAAATCACCCAGCTGACGGTGCGCCACGTCAACGGCACCAGCTTTCTCGAGCCGGTCGGCCACGTGCAGATCGACGGCGACTACCGCCAGTCCTGGCAGCCGCAGGCCATGAGCGAGACCGCGCTTGCCGCGGCGCGCGACGTTGCCGGCAGGATCACCGAAGCGCTGGGCGGCCGCGGCATCTTCGGCGTCGAGCTGTTCATCAAGGGCGACGAGGTCATCTTCAGTGAGGTATCGCCGCGCCCGCACGACACCGGCATGGTCACGATGATCTCGCAGGACCTGTCGCAGTTCGCACTGCATGCGCGTGCCATCCTCGGCCTGCCGGTCCCGAACATTCACCAGCACGGGCCGTCGGCCTCCAGCGTCATTCTGGTGGAAGGTGACTCCAGCCGGGTCAGCTTCGGCAACCTCCAGACCGTGCTTGCCGAGTCCGACACCCAGCTGCGCCTGTTCGGCAAACCGGAAGTGCACGGTCACCGGCGCATGGGCGTGGCGCTGGCACGCGGGATGACCATTGATGAAGCACTGGCAAAGGCCAGAAAGGCTTCGGCTGCCGTGACCGTTGAACTGTAGGTAACCCCATGTCCGATGACGAACTGACACAACGCCTCGAGGCCCTGGAGATGCGCCTCATGGAGCAGGATGCCTCGATCGAGGAAATGACACACACCCTGCTGGACCAGGAGCAGCTGCTGCGGGTACAGCAGGAAACCATCAGCCGGCTGGAGCAGCTGCTGCAGTCGCTGTCGCCCGGGGACAACGACCTGCCGGGGGAAGAACCACCGCCTCCGCATTATTAATCACGGGCCGGGTTACGACCTTCGGTCTGGTACAACCCGCTCCTTGCTGGACCTTGTTACCCACGGGAGCGAATCCCGACATGATGCTGCAGTACTTGTGGATCAGGTATGACTGCGCAGCCCCAGACCGTCCGGGTACGGCCACAGGTACCACTGCATGCTGATGTAGTCATCGGGATGATGCCGGAAATGATGTCGCAGCAGCGTTACCGGTACGATCATAGGCACATCGCCCCGGCGGTAGGATTCCATGCTGTCCAGCAATTCCTGCTTGTCGCCCGGCGTCAGCCGGCGCTTGAGATAACCCATGATGTGCTGCAGCACGTTGACATGGCGCGACGGGCCAACGCGGCGCTGCAGAGCGACCATCAGTTCATCGATATAGTCGGCCGCAACCTTGTCGAGGTCGACACCCTTGAGATGCGACAGCAGCTGCCCCATGCGACGGTAGGCCGCCTGCGAGTGCGCCATGACAAGGTACTTGTGGCGGGTGTGAAAATCGATCAGGCCGGCCGGCGTCAGGCCCTTCGAGCGCAGCGTGATCCAGCGATGCCAGACGTAAAGGCGGGTGACATAATTCTCGCGCAGGACAGGATCGTTCAGTCGTCCTTCTTCCTCGACGGGCAGGTTCGGACAGCGGCAAATGACGGCCGCGGCATAGGCACCCCGCCCCTTTTTCGTCGCCTGGCCGTTGTCGAGGCGCACCTTGACGCGGTACACGCCGCAGCTGGGTGACTTGCTCATGAAGACGTAACCAGCCATGTCGTTCAACTGGCCCGCGACTTCCTCGCCGTAGGCGTGCAGGGCGTCGGTGACGTCGATCGACTGGTCAACGACGCCCCGCACGCGCGGGTTCTCCGGGTCGCCGTAAAGCTGGATCGGTTCGCGCGGCACACCCAGGCCGATTGCCATCTCGGGGCAGTAGGGAACGAAGTCGGCAAACCGTCCAAGCGCCTCGACCAGCCAGGGCTGGCGCTTGTGATTGCCGTCATAGCGCACGGCTTTGCCCAGCAGGCAACTGCTCACGCCGATGCGAAGCCGGGGAAACTCGATATCAGGGGAAGCTGTCGTCATCATGGCGACAGTGTAGCCTGCCGGGAGGGAGATATCCCCCTCCCCGCCATTACATGCCGGCGTAGCGTATGGCCTCGACGCTCATGCACAGGTCAACGGTATCGCTCACCAGACCGGGCATGCTGTCCATGCCGAAGTCCGCACGCTGGATCCTGGTCGTGGCCTTGACCTTCATCCGCTCCACGGTGCTGTTGCCTGCCTGCTCGATCGGTATCAGGGTCACGTTGAACACCACCGGCCGGGTAACTCCCCGCACGGTCAGGTCACCGAGGATCTTCGCGGTGTCGCGGCCGGTCCACTCAAAGCTGTGGCTGACGAACAGGATCTCGGGGTACCTGTCGACGTCAAAGAAGCTCTCGCCCCTGATCAGGTCCTCAACCACCCTGCTCCTCGTATTTAGACTGGCGGTGCGGATAATGACCATCGCCTGCTGTTCACTGGCATCGAGACTATGATCGGGCAACAGGGCGAGACCGCCGCTGAAGTCATGGAACTCGCCCTTGACCGTGGTCCAGCCACTCGAGACGCAGAAACCGACTTGCGAGGTATCCTGCTTGATGCGGTACAGATAACCACCCTCGGCCGCCTCCAGCATGCTGGCAACCAGGGTCTCGTCGACCTTGCCGTTCATGAACGGCGAACAGACGTCAGTTTCCCCGGTGCTGGCCGACGCGAGTGAAAACACGCCTGCTGCTGCCAGGAAAAACAGAATACGTTTAATATTTATATATAAATTCATACACATACCTCATAAGAACATTTGCGTATGAGAATACGCTAATATACTAATTAGTCAAGTTCCATTGCCCGAGGTTCCGTACCCGTTCACACTTTTTTATATATTTAGTTCATGGTGTTATGATTATATGCACGAATGATTCTCATTACGGTGCGACATAATGCCCCGGAAAACCGCTCTACCAGCACGCCTTGCATCCATCGTGCTCGGCCTGCTGCTGATCACCCTGCACGCACGCGTCGTGGCCGACATGCCCCCGCTGGCGGATGTCCACACCCACTACAAGTGGAGCCAGCAGGAGACCACCACACCGGCACAGGCGCTCGCGATGTTGCGCGACAACAACGTTGCCCTGGCCGTGGTGATCGGCACCCCGGCAGAGACGGCCCTGAAAATTTCGGCCCTGGACCCGGCGCGCACCCTGCCGGTATGGAGCCCTTACCGGATCGGCGGCGACTGGTCGCGCTGGGCATTCGACAAGACAGTGCCGCAACGTGCCCGCGAGGCACTGGCGACGGGCCACTACCACGGCATCGGCGAACTGCACCTGATCGGTGGCTTCGTGCCGGACTGGCGCAGCCCGGTCATCAGCGAGCTGATTGCGATAGGTTTAGAACACGATGTTCCGCTGCTGCTGCACACCGAGTTCAGCCGCAACACCTACCTGCTGGAACTGTGCCTGGCACACCCCAGGCTGAAGGTCCTCTGGGCGCATGCCGGTGCCCTGCTGGCGCCGGCGGCAGTCGACGAGGTCATGCAGGCCTGCCCGAACGTCTGGACGGAGCTTTCGGCACGTGATCCCTGGCGTTACATCAACAACCCCATCTCCGGTGATGACGGCGCGCTGTTGCCGGAGTGGCGCGCGCTGGTGGAACGCTACCCCGAGCGTTTCCTCGTCGGCTCCGATCCCGTCTGGCCGGTCGAGCAGCTGGACAGCTGGGATGAACCGGACACCGGCTGGCAGGAGTATGCACGCTTCATCAGCTTCCACCGGAAATGGCTCGGCAAACTGCCGCCGGATATTGCGGAAAAGGTACGCCTGTTAAATGCCTATGATTTGTTCGGCAGAACACATGAAGGCGCTGTCACCACTGACAGTGATTGAGGCTTTGAGGTCGCAGCTTATTGCAGACGACCAGCGTCATTCACCGCAGAGACGCGACGCACGCAGATAAAAAACAGTTGGGTAATCTCACCGCAAAGAAGCAGGAAGCGCAAACAGAAGAGTGACACCGGGTATAACAACGCCATTCCCGCGCAAGCAGAAATGACAGTGGCGTTTTATCCCGACCTTCAGATCCAACCGGCCGGATTTGTGACCCAATCGACAAAAATCGTACAAGCGTGGAGTCCAGTCTGGAAAAACCTGTCAGTAACCTAAAGCCCCACACCGGCGAGCCGCTAGCCACTGTGGAATCATCTACAGGCACTGTCATGGAACCACTCATTATTATACTGATTACGCTTGGCGCAATGACCCTGGTCGCGCTGTTCTGGCTCGGGGTCAATGCCTCGAAAAAGGGCACGGCCTGGGGGATGTTCGTGCTGCTGCTGTCCCCGCTTAGCGCGTTCATCTACGGCATCCGCCACTGGAAGCATGCCCGCTACCCGTTTATGGCCTACAGTCTCTCGCTTGTGTCCGCCATCACAGTTGGCGGGTACCTGCTGTATACCAGCGGAACCTGGCAGGTCGTGTCCACCTCGGTGCACATGCACCAGGCTGTCCAGTCAAAGCAGCTGTCGGGACGGGACGCGCTTGCCTTCACCCCGGTCAGCCTGTCGCAGTTTGGCCGGATCACACCCCGGGAACGACAGCAGCGCCGGCTGCAGCTGATGCAGAATTTTGTCGACAAATACGAGCCGTCATTCACCGAGGATGATCGTGAAGAGATCAACCTGGTCATTTCTCGCCTGATGTACGGCACGGCCGTGACCGAGCAGCAGAAACAGCAGCTGGTGGAGTTGCAGCGACGCGTCGCCAGCAGGCAAATGCGGGTGAAAGCAGATACCGAAGAGCCCGCCGTGGAGCAAACATACCGACAGGACATGTTCAGGACACCGTCCAGGCGGGAAACCTCGAAACCGTACTACCGTCTGGAATTCCTGCCTATCAGTGCCCGCGAGGCCAGGGACTACGTTGGCAAGATGTTCATGGTGACGCGCAAGGACGGCATCGAAAAGCAGTACAAGCTGGTCGGGACTTCACCGGGTGCATTGCGTTTCGAGCGCCGCATCCCCGGCGGCAGGTATTCATTCGAATACAAGCACCAGGACATCGAGCAACTGCGCATCCTGGCCCAGGTCACCTACTGAACAGGCGCTTCCCCCGCCACCGCAGGCTGGCATCAGCGCACTAGCCGCCGGCGGGCTGTTCCCCGAACAGACCGCTGGCGTGTTCTGCAAATCCGGCACCGGCCTCGGCGTAGAGATTGAATGCCGCATGGATGCCGGCCTGCTGCAGGGCCTCGATCTCGTCATCGAATTTCACCGTTGCGGCGATCTTGCCCCGGTAACCGGCCTCGGCCAGTTCCCTGGCGGCCTGCAGGTCTTCCTGGTGCTTGGGCAACGCCAGCAGTATCAGTTCGATGCAGGTATCTGACAGGTGCAGGCGCGACCAGAAATCCGGGTCGGTGGCGCTGCCGAGGACAACATTGCGACCGGCTTCGCGGTGACTGGCAACGGTCCTGTCATCGAAATCGACCCCGGTCACGTCCCTGCCGTATTTCTCCTGCAGTGTGTCATAGGCACTTTCGCCGACATGCCCCATCCCGAAGATAAGGATACGCGCATCGCCCACGTCGATCGGCCGCTCCTCCGGCAGTCGAACCGGGTGCTCGTAGCGTTTCAGGAAGGTGCGAATACGCATGTAGATATCGTGTGCAGCGGTATTCAGCGGCGAGGCCAGGATAAAGGTAATCGACAGTGAAATTGCGATAATGGTCAGCCAGGCCTTGTCGAGCAAGCCACTGGACACGCCGATGGCGCCGACGATGAGTCCAAACTCACTGTAGTTCGCCAGGCTGATGGCGGCCAGCATCGAGGTGCGTACACGCAACCGGAAACGCGCCAGCAGGAGAAAGAACAGCCCGACCTTCAGCGGCACCACGACAGCCAGCAGCACGGCCATGCCAAATTGCGCCGTGGACGGCATGCCGGACAGCCCGATGTTCAGAAAGAAGCCGACCAGGAACAGGTCCTTGAAGCCATACAGTGCGCGCGACAGCTCGGACGCCTTCGCGTGTTTCGACAGCAGCACGCCGAGCAGCAGCGCGCCCAGGTCTCCCTTTACATTCACCAGTTCAAACAACTGTGCCCCGCCAAGTGCCAGCGACAGACCGAACAGCACCAGCAGTTCGCCGTGGCCACAGCGCTCCAGAATCCATACCAGAACGAAGCGCAGCGGGATAAACCCCAGCAGAAGCAATGCCCATAATGATGGAACCTTGCCGGTGGAAAAGGCGAGGAACACCACAGCGGCGATGTCCTGCATGATCAGGATGCCGATGGCGATTCGCCCATACAGCGCCGACATCTCGCCCTTTTCCTCCAGCACCTTGACTGCGAACACCGTACTGGAAAAGCTCAACGCGAAACCGATCAGCAGGGCCGTTCTGAAATCCAGCCCGGCGACAACGGCAAGGCCCGCGCTGCCCAGGGCGTAAAGACCAGTGGCAAACAGCAGCACCGTCAGCAGCATGTGCGCAGTGGCTGTTCCCCAGACCGACGGCTGCTTCAGGCCGCCGACGTCGAGCTTCAGGCCGATGGTAAACAGCAGCAGTGTCACACCCAGATCGGCAAAACGCTGCACCGTCTCACTGCCCACGGCGCCCTGGCTGGCAAGCAGGAAGCCGGCCAGCAGATAGCCGACCAGCGGCGGCAGACCGATCTGCCGGACACCCAGCCCGAAAAAGAATGCAAGCACGATCCAGAGAATGTCCATCCCAGCCGGTCCTCCAGGGCTGATAACAGCTGCAGCAAGACTGCATCAGTGTAACCCAGCCAAGGTGGCACCGTAATCGTACGGTGACGCGTCCCGGGCTGGCGAATTCAGCTGCCCTGTGCCCGGCACGGAAATCCGCCAACATCTCCCGACTGGCATTACCTCTGGACAGGCATCGGCAAGCCCGGCACGTCGTGAGTGACGCGGCAGGAAATCCGTGAATTACGAAGGGCAACGGAACCGGCGACATACGGGCCGGTGCACAGGGCGCAGATGGCAATAGCGATGCCGACTGCATGTCCCGAACCGGTTCACCGGGCACAGGCCTCCGGTATCTATTCTGGCGGGGATGCGCCTACGCCGTTTGTCGACGTGCAACATTCAGCCGACGCCGATGACAAGAGCCCGGCAGTCAGCAGGGACTGATGCAAGAAGCGAGTGCAGTCAGATGATGTCAGTGCAGGGCGAGCGTGACAGAGGCTGCCTTTTCGGCGAGCGCGGACAGGTCACGCGAGTACTCCGTAATATCGTCACTGACCTCTGCCAGGTCATTTCTGGCACGCTCATAGGCGGCCTTTTTGTAACCCGCATACAGCAGCCCGCCCGGCATCAGCACAGTCAGCAATGCGTCACCGGAATCCAGCTGCTTCTCGTCCACTTCCTGGACAAGCTGCTGCTTGCGCACTATCAGCCTGCTGCGCAGCACCTGCACCTGCTCGGCCAGCGTGCCGTCATCGACCACCTGCAGCTGGGTGATAAAGCCCCGTGGGCCAATTACACTGACCAGTCCGGACTCGTGACCATCTGCCCGCAGGCTGAGTATGTCTTCAGCATGCACGGCCTTCACCGGCAACAGTGCGGCCAGGATCAGGCAGGCAAGGATCGGTCGTAAACGTATCGGGTACATGAAACACTCCCCCGCATGTGCGGGATGTCAAACAGGGTCACCTGGAAAACAAATCAGTGAAATAGGATATTAACAGATATTATCGATAACGATTAATAGAGTTTATAAATGGCGCCATCAGATTCTGGTTTAATCATTAACGAAAATCGAAGCGCGACTGATTGGTCTTTTTATTCGTATTGTAATAGTTTCATCGAATAATCATTTTCCGATGCATACTGTTACTGCATCACCAAGGGGCACATTACATGACCAGTGAACACACGCCAGCAAAGACGCGCGCGCATAATGCCCCACCTTCCGCACGCGAGCAACTGATGCATCCGCTGCATTTCGCCATCAAGGTTCTGAGGGACTTTCGCAATAACCAGGGACTGCTGCTGTCAGGCGCCTGTGCCTATTACACCCTGCTGTCCATTGTGCCGCTGTTTGCGCTGCTGCTGATCGTGCTGTCGCAGTTCTTCGAACAGGAACAGTTGCTGCGGGTCATCGCCACGGAAACCGAGCTGGTCATTCCCGGTTATGCCGATGCCCTGGTCACGCAACTGCGGGTCTTTCTGCAGCACTGGGAACTTATCGGCGTGGTCGGTTTCGTGTTTCTGCTGTTCTTCAGTTCCATGGCATTCACCGCGCTGGAAAATGCCATGTCGGTAATCTTCTTTCACCGCGTTCGGATCCGTCGCCGGCATTTCCTGATGTCCGCGATCATCCCTTACCTGTTCATCCTCTCGCTGGGGGTCGGCATCCTGCTGGTCACGATTGTCAGCGGCACGCTGCAGACCGTGGAGAAGGAAACCGTTTCCGTGTTTGGCATGGCATGGTCGCTTAGCGGTATCGCCGGGAGCGTGCTGTACGGTATCGGTGTCGTCGGGCTGATCATGATGCTGACCGCGTTTTACCTGGTCATGCCGGTCGGGCGCCTGTCGGTGCGCCATGCGCTGCTTGGTGGCATCATCGCCGGCATACTGTGGGAAATCGCCCGCCACGTACTGGTGTGGTACTTCTCGACCCTGTCCTTTGTCAATGTCATCTACGGGTCACTGGCGACCGTGGTCATAACCCTGGTCAGCCTGGAGATCGCCTCCATCATCCTGCTGCTGGGTGCACAGGTGATCGCCGAGTTCGAACGCCGGCGCGTCGATGACTATGCCGATGCCGTCGGGCTGGGGACATGACATGCCGGTCCGCCCTGCCGACAGCCGGCGGGCAGGAGCGAATTCATTCGCGATAACAGCACGGCAGCGATAAACCGGTTGCGAAGTAATTCGCTTCTGCCGCCGTTGATCGCCGGCACATATGGGACAGCCGTTGCCCGTCATGTATCATCACCCTGCCCCGTAACGGACCGAGCAACGCATGCAGCTCAAGACCTTCGGCCCCGCCATCCTGGTTACCCTCATCGGCTTCCTTGTCGCCTGGCAGTTCGTCAACCCGGCACCGCCACGCCAGATCCGCATCGCCACCGGGTCGGAACAGGGTGCCTACTACCTGTTCGCGCAGCGCTACCGGGAACGGCTGGCGCAGGGATGGCATCGGGCTGGAAATCCTCACAACCGCGGGCTCGCTCGAAAACCTGCGGCTGCTCGCGGATGACAGCGCCGGGGTCGATCTTGCCTTCGTGCAGGGCGGCACAGCCAACAGCGCCTGGGACGACCGGTTTGCTGGCCTCGCCAGCCTCTACTACGAGCCGCTCTGGGTGTTCTACCGCGGCACACGGCCCGTGAACCGGCTACCAGCCCTGATCGGCAAACGACTTGCCATCGGCGGTCAGGGCAGCGGCACGCACGCCGTGGCCCGCAGCCTGCTGGAGGACAACGCCATCGACATCCGGGCACCGGGCATCCTCGCCATGGGCAACCGGGAGGCAGAACAGGCACTGCTCGCCGGCGAGATCGACGCCGCCTTCTTCGTGGCATCACCGAGCGCCCCGCTGGTGCGGCGCTTGCTGCACAGCGAGGACATCCGGCTGATGAGCTTCTCGCGCGCCACCGCCTACACGCGCCTGCATACCTACCTGACCGCCATCACGCTGCCCGAGGGGGTCATCGACCTGCAGGCAAACATCCCGCCACAGGACGTCACCCTGCTGGCGCCGACTGCCAATCTGGTGGCACGGAGTGACTTCCACCCGGCACTCGTCAGCCTGCTGCTGCAGGCCGCGACAGAAGTCCATGGCACCGGCAGCCTGTTCGACGCACCCGGCAGTTTTCCGGACAGCCGCCATCTGGACTTCCCCCTCGACGCTGATGCCCGGCGTTATTTCCGGCACGGACCGCCGTTCCTGCAGCGCTACCTGCCCTTCTGGACCGCCAACCTGATTGACCGCCTGAAGATTATGCTGATCCCGCTGCTCACGCTGATGGTGCCGCTGTTCAAGATCATGCCGCCAGCCTACCGCTGGCAGGTGCGCAAGAAGATCTACCGCTGGTATGTGGAACTGCGCGCACTGGACATCGATCATCCGGGCCAGCAGGCGACGGCGCAGCTACAGGAACTGCTGCAGCGGCTGGATGCGATCGAGGCGGATGTGCGCAATGTCAGCGTGCCGCTGTCCTATGCCGACGAGCTGTACAACCTGCGCCAGCACATCGACCTGGTCAGGGCAAAACTGCTGGACGCACAGGGCGGGCAGCCACCGCCGTCGATTGCCCCCTGACTGACTTACATCAATAATCGGGCAAACGGCATGTGCCAGACTGCCAGCCCTGCGTAGCACCCGGACGGTGTCATGAAAATGTAATATTAACGGCCAGGCAATATTTGGTAGGGTGGGCCGTGTGTACCCCGCGACAGACCGTTACGGATAACCGGGTGGTGGATGTTTGCAGGAAGCCGGGTTTGCGCACCGGATTTCATCCACCCGCAGGACCGGGAACGTTAACTACAGGCCAGCAACAACGTGGAAGCAGCTCTCAGCAGTGCCGCAATCGCCGTGATGTTCATGCTCATCCTGGGGCTGTTGCTCGCCGGCATCCTGGCCATCGCCAGCCAGCGACTGTTCGTCTACGAGGACCCGCGCATCGATGCGGTTGAGGATATGCTGCCGCACGCCAACTGCGGCGCCTGTGGAACAGCTGGCTGCCGTGCCTTCGCGGAGCAGCTGGTAGCCGGTGAACTGCAACCCGGAAAGTGCACCGTCAACTCCGTAGACATGAACCGGCAGATTGCCAGTTTTCTCGGCGTCGATCTCGGTCAGCAGGAAAAACGCGTTGCCCGGCTGGCCTGCGCCGGCGGCAGCAACGTCGCGCACACCCACGCCAGCTACGCTGGACTCGACACCTGCCGCGCAGCTGCGCTGGTCTCCGGCGGCGGCAAGGGCTGCGTCTGGGGCTGCCTCGGCTTTGGCGACTGTGGCGAGGTGTGCGACTTCGACGCCATCACCATGGACCGCCAGCGCCTGCCCGTGGTCGATGCCGTTCGCTGCACGGCCTGCGGCGACTGCGTCGACATCTGCCCGCGAGACCTGTTCTCCCTGCAGCCCGTCAGCCACCGCCTCTGGGTGGCCTGCAGCAACCCGGAAGCGGGCGATGCGGCCGAGGCTGACTGCCGCGTGCTGTGCAACGGCTGCGGGCGCTGCGCCGCGGATGCGCCGGAGGGCCTGATCACGCTGCATGACAAGCTGGCAGTGGTCGACTATAGCCGCAATGCACTGGCCTCCCGGCTCGCCATCGAGCGCTGCCCGACAGGCGCCATTGTCTGGCTGGACGACGCCGACACGGTTCTCAAGGGCAAGGCAGCGATCAGGATTGTCCGCAAGGAGGCACTGCCCGTTGGCTGACGCAGGACAAGGGTGTAGGGTGACGGCACGACGGGTCCGGATATTTTCCAGGAATTTCAGCTAGAGACAGGTTAACCATGCCAAAGAAAACCGCAGCACAGCAGTTCAAGTATCCCGGCAGACGGATGGCGATGGACGGTAATACCGCCGTTATCATGTGTGAAAGGGAATCGTCGGATGCCGCGGGTGCCTACCCCATCACGCCCTCCACGCAGATGGGCGAATACTGGGCAGAGGAAGCCGCCAGGGGCCACGTGAACATCTCGGGCCGGCCGCTGATCTTCGTCGAACCGGAAGGCGAGCACGCCGCTGCCGCGGTGACGGCCGGCATGTCCATGTCGGGCCTGCGGGCGAGCAACTTCTCTTCCGCGCAGGGCATCGCCTACATGCACGAGTCGCTGTATGCCGCGGTCGGCAAGCGCCTGCCCTACGTGCTCAACATGGGCTGCCGCGCCATCACCAAGTCCAGCCTCAATGTCCACTGCGGCCACGACGACTACCATTGTATCGACGACACCGGTTTCGCCCAGGTCATGGGCAAGAACGCCCAGGAGGCGGCCGACCTGAACCTGATCGGGCGCAAGCTTGCCGAACTCTCGCTCACCCCGGCGGTCGTGGCGCAGGACGGCTTCCTCACCACCCACCTGATCGAGCCGCTGCAGGTACCGGAACGCGAACTGATTGCCGAGTATCTCGGCCGACCGGACGACATCATCGACTGCCCCACCCCCGCCCAGCGCCTGGTCTACGGCGCCACGCGACGCCGGGTGCCCGAACTCTGGAGTGTGGACAACCCGATCATGGCGGGCCCGGTGGAGAATCAGGACTCCTACATGCAGTCCGTGGTCGCCCAGCGCCCCTATTTCTTTGACCATGTCGCGCCCATCGCCGACCAGGTCATGGAGGAGTACTACCAGCTCACCGGCCGGCGCTACCGGCGCGTCAGCGGCTACCGGATGGATGACGCGGAGTACGTCATCCTCGGCCAGGGCAGCATGATCGTGCAGGCCGAGGCCGTCGCCGACTACCTGCGCGAGACCCGTAAACTGAAGGTGGGCGTGGTCAACGTCACCATGTACCGGCCGTTCCCCGGCGACCTGCTGGGCAGCATCCTGAAGGGCCGGCGGGGCGTGGCGGTGCTCGAACGTACCGACCAGCCGCTGGCCGAAGACCTGCCGCTGATACGCGAGGTACGTGCCGCCATCTCCAAGTGCCTCGAGAACGGCGCCACGGCCGACGGACGGCCGCCCTATGCCGGTCACGACACCTACAGGATCGGCGACATGCCCCGGCTGTACTCGGGCTGCTACGGCCTCGGCAGCCGCGACCTGCAGCCGGAGGCGCTGCTTGCCGCCATCGAGAACATGCTGCCCGACGG
>Ga0209536_100001452_pt1 | contig 39349 bp, 40 predicted proteins | sample DeeMarSeWOR28_12_FD_187461 | JGI IMG/M metagenome (GOLD analysis project Ga0209536, IMG submission 187461) | Marine sediment microbial communities from White Oak River estuary, North Carolina - WOR-2-8_12 (SPAdes) (version 2) | ecosystem: Environmental > Aquatic > Marine > Intertidal zone >... | reverse complement strand
CTTACAAGTCAATCTATAAAAGTAAACTCCGCTTGATAATTCTTTTGAATCGAAGCGGACTTCATAATCTCCGGCTGTTTTTTCCTCATCAACAAGTGTGGCAATTTCATTTCCCAGCACATCAAAAACTTTAAGCGTAATATAACTTAATTCCGGAATTTGATATTTAATCTTTGTTGAAGGATTGAATGGGTTAGGATAATTATTTGATAAATAGTATTGTTCGGGTATTTTTAAATCCTCAGCAATATTAGCTGGTATTGTAGTGCTAAAAGAATATAGAGCTTCCCAGATTATATTCTTGCCTTCGTCTGATCTGCCGTTGGTTAAAACTACCACCCCTGTATGTATGTTATTGTCCAGCGTGTAGTCCATCCGGGTTCTGACTCCATAACTGTAACCACCATGCCCGCAGAAAGTATAAGTTCCAAAACCGGGCACAGTATCTGGAAAAACAAACAGGAACAATCCATATTGATCATAAAGACCAGGGAATTGAACTGTTGTCATTAAATCAACAGTAGTGCTGTCTAAAATTCTAATTCCATCAATTTGTCCCTTCTTCATAAATGCAATTAATAGTCGGGCAGTTTGAGCAGCACTGGTTCTTAATTGACCAGCCGGATAATACACCATTCCATAGTGACCGTATGAATGATAGCTTCCTTCGCTGAAGTAATACGGTAATGCAATATGGGTTGTATCCAGGTTGCTCAGGAACCAGGAAGCTTCATCCATTTCCAGGGGAATAAAAACAGAATCCTGACAGTATTGCTCAAATGACATATTAGATATAGTCTCAACCAGGTAGCCAATCAAAGCAGCTCCAACATTAGAATAATGCCAGGAGGTTAAAGGTGCTGAGCTGCTGTAATTTTCATTTGCAAAGTAGACTCCTCCCGGCACAAGATAATTAGTAAGAAAAGAATCTAACGGAATAGGAGAATCAGCTCCCCATGTAATTAAGGGGGTTAATATCGAACCATTATCTACAATACTCGATGTGTGTGTTAAGAGCATTCGAAAAGTAATTGGATCATCCGGATAATTTGGATTGCGTACTGAAAAAGGCAGATGATGATTTATATCCTCATCTAAATCAAGAAGGCCATTTTCCATAAGTTGCATTAAGGCAGTTCCCGTAAACGGTTTTGAAACTGATGCAAGCTTGAACAGTGTTGAATCAGTAACTAATCTATTATTATCAATGTCAGCATATCCATATGCACCTTTCCAAATAATCTCTCCACCTCTCACTATACAAGCAGAAAGTCCAGGAATATGAAATGTATCCATAGTTGCCGTAATAAATGAATCTATATCAGCCGAAAAATTGAAAAGGTTTGTTGATGTATATTCAGGATGTGATTCACTTCTGTTTGATTGCAATTGTGCTGAACATATTCGTGTTAGAAGCAAAAAGAAAATCAATGATTGTATTAAAGTTTTCATATTAAACTTTATGTTAAAAATAATTTTCAACCTGGCTGAATCATCGTATTGCCCCTACTTTTAAATTTTTTGTTTCCAGCAATCAGCAAAACAAATCCCGTCACCCCGGCAACCAGCAACCCGGTATCTTCAGAAATGGTTAAGTTAATTGCTGCGGTAAAACCAATAACGCTCCAGAGCAATGGGATAATTAATAAATGCCACGGCATTTTTTTATTAGTAAAAAGTAAAATTCCAAAAGTAAAAATTGTTGTCGGACAGGGCAGACCGAATGTTGGTGAATAAGGATAAGTGTGACCGAGATTGTAACCAAGCACAGGGTAAATGATCAAAGCATACAATAAAAAAACCAAGCCAATATAATTGTATGCACTCTTCGTATATTCAAACGAAAGTTTTTTTCTTATCAGTCCGCAGCCGGAAAACATAACTCCCTGTAAGATAAAGAGTCCGCCAAAAATATAAGCTGCTGTGTTTATTTCAGAAAAGAAAATGATATGATAAACAATTCCCATCCACAACCAGAAAAAAGCAAGCGTAATACTTATTAACATGGTTGCATTTTTATTCCCGGTAAACAAAAGGTATATGCACAGAAAAGCTATTAAGTAAAAAAGAATCTGGAGAGGGAATATCGACTGGTTATAGTTTTTAAATACGTTTAAGAAATCCGCAAGCGAAAACGGTAAATTCATTTATACCTCCTAAAGGTATTCTGTCTGAATAGTTAAATCAGAACTTGGGATCAGCAACAAAATTCTAATTAGCTGTCTTTTAAACTTATCCTAAAAACAAAAAAGCATCAAATACCACATAATTTGTTTTGGTTGGTTAGCAAATCTTATTTACTCCAGTCATATTCTTCAAGAACAGTTATTTCAACTATTAACAATGCATTTGGAGGGATTATACCGTCAACTCCTTTTTCACCATAAGCAAGATTCGGCGCAATCTTTAATCTCCTGGTTCCGTGTACTCTCATTCCTTTAATTCCATAATATATTCCCGGGATAAAGTTTTCCCGATGATATCTGTGAACTTCAGTTAGCACAGTTCTTCCCCTGGAAAGTTTTGTGAATTCCTGAAACTGGTTGGGAATATTGTCATGCCATACAACAGGACCTCCTTTATTAAGCCACATCTGAAACTTCATCCGGTAACTGTGCAGTTTTTGTATCTCTTCACCGATACCCGGTATATCCTCTAATATTTCCAATCCCTTTCGGAGTTTCATATATACTTTTTAAAATAAATGAAGACAATAGTTTAGTTTGTTTTTGTATGCGCACTTTTTCCCAAATTGATAACATACTTCTGAAGCGTATTTCAAAAACAAAATAGCGTCAAATATTTTAATGCAAAACAGTAGCTGGATCTGGCAATTGGTTAGCCAGTGCTGGAGAGCACTAACTAATTATATGATGATGTGAGAGCTACGGTTTTAACTCACGAACCTTTTTGCCGCTTGTTGGTCCGCCCAATAAAGCACTGATAAGGCAAAGGTCTAAAGCTCCTGCTGCCAATGGAATGAGTCCGATAATCATAAGCACAATTCCATTACAATCGTACCCCCAGATGATAAGGGCAAGCCCAACAACAATCCGTGTAATACGTCCTGCGGGACTATTAATAAATTTAGCAAAACCCGACCGACCAAAAGATTCAGCGATACTCATAAAAACCTTCCTTATAATTTTCTAAATACATTACTGAACTGTAAACTTAACTTAATTTAAAACCAAGAACCATCAAACATTTAAATATAAAACAGTAGCCAGGCTAGGCCTCACCCTTCACCGCCCAGGCTCTTGCTATCAGTGAAATTGTTCCGTCTTTTTCTATCGGTAAAGTTTCCAGCAGTTTATTTTTTAATTTTTTTCTTTCAGTATCTCCAAGACTCATAACATAACCTGGCGCAGGACCCACGTTACCAAGAAACGGTAGCCAGTAATCATCAAAATTCTTAAATACAGTTCTTACTTCTATCGGTATTGCTTCAAATTTCTTCATCTCGCTTTTATTAACCAAAGTTTCAAGCTCTCCCTTTCTGCAAAGCGGAAATCGCAATCCTTCATCGTACTCTTTTGCATTGCTGTCAAGTTCAACTGCTGCATCCCAGAAATAACGCAGCATTTGCATGCCATCTGCATAATCCCACAGAAAAATTCCTATAGTCCCACCGGATTTTGTTACTCTTAACATTTCATCAACAGCTTTTTCGGGCTGTGGAACGAAGTTTAGCATAATTCCAGAAACCGTTGCATCAACTGAATTCGACTCCAGTTCAAGTGACTCAGCATTTCCAACACGAAAACTTACTTCAGGATTTGTTAGGGATTGTTGTGCGTGAGATATAAATTCATCAGAAAAGTCGATGGAAATAATTTTTTTCGGACGGTTTGTTTGTAGTATAAGTTTTGTTAATGCACCGGTTCCGCAGCCCACATCCAGCCAGATGTTACCCGGTGGAATAGCAAGCCAGTTAAGAAATTTTTCAGCAACCAGGTTACTCCATCTCCCCATAAACTTTTCATATAGATTGCTGCTTGACCATGAATCGTTTTTGTTCTGCACTTTTCTCCTGTAATTTTTATTGAATGTGTATCCTGAATGCCAGCATACCTTAAATTAAAAAAAATCTTTTTCTCTAAACCGCATTAAGTAATATTATAATAAGTGTTGAACCAATTATTGCAGTGACCCAATACCAGGTTGTTGATATCTTTTTGTCTTTGTACTTGTTAAGCACTCCCTCAAATACTACTGCAATGAAAGGTGGAATAGCAGAAAGTAAATATCCGATCGGTTCTGGCAAAACACGTTTAGAAAAATATGCCATTACGATTATGCTAACGCCAGTAGCGAGAGCAATTTGTATGTGGGGTGATTTTAAGAGTTCTTTGAATTTTCTCATATCTAAATTTAAACTATAAGAAAAAGAGCATCAAAAATCATTGGAAATTATATTCTAATAAAACTTTAAACTTCTGTGATAGATTCGTTATAAGTGAGTTTTAGATTCGAAGTAACATTTAATTTATTTATCCCCCCAATAAAACAGGAGAAAAAAATGAAAAAACTTCTTGTCTTGCTCACATTAACATTTCCGTTAATGTTGTTTTTTTATGGATGCAATGAGCCTACAACACCAATTGATAGTACTGTTTTGGAAAAACAGCAACTGGAAAAAAACGATGGTTTATTAGGAGTTGGTGGAAATATAGTAATTGCAAACCGTAACTCGGGCAGTATATCAGTTATAAATACAAAAACTGATGAAGTATCCGGCACCTATCAATTGCCCGGTGCCAACACGCCTGAACCGATGTACGTAGTTTTTGTTAAGAAAGGTCACCGTGTGTTTGTTGGTGACAGAGCAAACAACCAGGTGGTAGTATTTCGTTCGTCAGATTTTTCAGTTGAGACAACCATCCCGGTTGGTCAGGGTGTCTTCCATATGTGGGCCGATCCGCAGGGAAGACGGTTGTGGGTTAACAATGATATTGATAATACATCCTCAGTGATAAACCTGCACACACTTAGTGTGATCGCAACCGTTCCAATCCCGGCTGACTTAGTAAGCATGGGTGGAAAACCGCACGATGTAATTTTAAGTCCGGATGGAAAATTGGCATATGTAACAGTCGTTGGAGTTTCAGGACCCTCAGATTATGTTGTTCAGTACAGCACAAAGACTTTTCAGGAAAAACGAAGAGCAGCGGTTGGTAAAGATGCTCACTTATCACTCACTGAAAGGAACAAATATTTATATGTACCCTGTCAGAACTCAGATGCTGTGTATATATTAAATCGTAAGAATTTGAATCAGGTTGATGTACTTTCCGTTCCGGGAGCTCACGGAATAAATATTACTACAAATGGAAAAGTTTTATATACAACAAATCTTCCCGGTGGTGGTACGGATGGACTATTTGCAATAGACACGAAACATAGTAGCGTGATTGGAACAAGTAATACTCCTTATGCTGTTCCGCACAATATTGCTTTGACTCCCAACTCCCAAAAACTTTACTTGACACATTCAGGCGGAACATCGGATAAGGTAACGGTATATAAAATATCCAATCATAATCCGGTTCCTGAATTTGTAAAAGAAATAACAGTGGAACTAAATCCATTTGGTCTAGCTTACGCGAAGTAACATTAAAAGGATAGTTAATTTAAACCGGATATGTGAATTCATTTCCGGTTTTTTGTATGCTGTGCCGGAAACTTAAACTTTTTTCCCAATTGCAAATATTCTTTCGTTGGAAATTTCAAAATCATATGGATTTCGTTGATCAATAAATTCTATTATGAATCCTGAATCATTAAAATAATTTTCAATTTCTTCTATGGTAAAAAGAGTAAAGTAATGTTTAGAATGAATCTCTAATAGACCCTCAATAAATCCTTCAGTTGTTCCTGTCTTAACTGAAACAAGTAAGTAACCATTTCTTTTTAATACTCTCTTAAATTCGCCGAATAGTTTATTAATATAAATTTTCGGTGTGTTGATGATTGAGTAATAAGATATTATTCCATCCAACGTATTGTCGTTGAAAGGCATATTGTTGATGTCAGCACATTCGAATTTCATTTCCGGATTATGAAGTTTAGCAAGTTCAATACATTTTTCCGAGATATCTAAACCAACAACGTTAAATCCCAAGTCAAATAAATATCTTCCGATATGTGCAGAAGGTCCGCAGCCGGCATCACAGATTAGAGATCCTTTTGTAAATCTTGCAGCAAATGAATCCAATAGATTTTGATCGTATTTTTTTTCATACATCTCGTTGTGGAAAAGGTCGTGATATTTTTGTGCAGCCCGGTCATATGCATTGCGCGTTAGTGAGTTTATATATTTTAGATTATCCATCTCAGAATATTTACTTATTTCATTTTTCCAATTCTCATATGAAGCGGCCAATTAAGTTTTCGATTTAGTTTTTCATCTCCCCATGAATTTAACAAATCATCCCATATTTCAGTTAGAGGGTGATGTCCAACTTTCTTTTGATATTTTTTAGTTCCCGACCAGCTGCTTAAGAAACCTGCAACCTGGTCAAGATTCCATTCGGTAATCATTTCAAAATTTGGGGGTAATATCTCATCAAACGGGAAAGGTAGATCCGTGTAGCGGGTATCAACGTAGTGGAATTGCTCTGGCCAATAATCATTTAAAATTTCTTTATAATATTTTACCAGCAGTCGATCTACTTCAGGTGTGATACTAAAAAGATGATATCCCCAGACAGCAATAACTCCATCCGGTTTCAATACGCGTTTAACTTCTGTATAAAACTTATCAAAGTTAAACCAATGGACTGCAGCCGCGACTGTTACAAGATCAGTACTTGTATCTTTAAGTGAAACTTTCTCAGCAGGCTCATTCCTAAAAATTATTTTGGGATGATTTAAAGCTTGTCCCAACTGTTCTTTGCTTGCATCAGTTGCAAATACTTTATCAAAATATTCGGCAAGTGATCTTGCAGCTTGCCCGTTTCCTGTACCGCAATCCCACACTTGCTCGTGTTCTTTGCAACAGCTTGCTAAATATTCAAAAAGTTGAGATGGGTATGTTGGTCTATACTTTGAATATGTTGATGCAAGTTCTGAAAAATGATCTTCGAATTTCATAAGAAATGTATTTTAAACTAGTTGTTATTGTGTCAAATCTTTTTCGAGTAATGAGTAAATTACACTGTCAAGGAATTTATCATCGAATAAATAGTTCTCACGGAAATATGCCTCCTTTTTAAATCCGACCCGCTCTAAAACTTTTTTAGATCGTTCATTCATTGGGTTAACGTTCGCTTCAATACTGTGAAGCTTCATCTCTTCAAATCCAAATTTTGCCAGCATGTCTATAGCTTCGTACATATATCCCTTGCCCCAGTAGTCCGGTTTAAGTGCATAACCTATTTCCGCTCTGCAGTGTTCGGAAGCCATCCTGATGAATCCTATATAACCGAGAAAAACATTCGATTGTTTTTGAATAATTGCCCAGTTGATTCCAGTTTCATTTTTATATGAATTTTCAATTGATCGAATCAATTTTTCCGAATCGCTTACAGAGTAATGTCGTGGCACATCCATAAATTTCATTACGTCGTCATTCGACCTTATTAAAAATATTTCTTTTGCATCGTCAAGAATTATTTTTCTGAACAGCAATCTTCCGGATTCAAATTCTGGAAAGTTTTTAAAAACATTTTTGCTTATTTCAGTGTTCATTGTGATTGATCTAAATTTGTTTAACTGCTTCAGAAGCAAGAATTTCCAGTTCTATTTTATATACAGGCTGTAGCAACTTACTTATTACCCAGAACTCAAATTTTTTCATTAAACCCGAATAATGTGCAAGCTCAGTTGAAAAAGTTACTAAACAACTATTCCCATTGTTTTCGGATTGAACAGAGAAAGTAGTTATATAACCTGTATCAGTTGTCTCAACTAAAGTTTTACCAGGCGCCGGTTCAGTTACAACAGTCCGGTAGGTTTGAACTTTGCTAAACATTTTTATCTGAACCGACATTTCAGTGCCTGCGCCAATTCCACCCCTCTCAACTTTGAGTGAAATAAAAGGTGGTTTGGGTAAAATTTTTGGATGAGCATCATTATAATCGGCAATGATTGAGTAAACAACATCAGGTGATGAATTAATTTTTTTTGATACTGAAAATTTTTTTGCTGCCATCTTATTTTTTGTTGTAAAAAGTTATTCCTTCACTTTTCAATTTTTCAACCCACATCTGCCCTAGAGATTCAAGTTCTTTTTTCAGTTCTCTTTCTGTTTCATCCTTCACTTCAATTTCATCTAAAACAAATATTTCAAACTGATCTTTGCCGAGTCGTTCGTAGTCTTCAGCTAAATTATGATAAGCGTGGCTTCCAAGTTCAAGTTCGAAAGTAACACCCCTGATTTTTGCAGGCAGGTTCAGAGAGGTGCCAATAAACATTTTATTTTCAGGTGTGTTCTTAACTGCAAACAATCCAGCAGGATGTTTTTGATTTTTGTATTCTTTAATCAATTCTTTTTTGTTTAGCATTCAATTCCTACATTTTTAGGTGAGAAAAGTATTGTCATTTTACCAGGACAGATACAACTTAAGTCAAAAATTAAAAAGTTCAAATTTTGTAATCTCTGTTGGTGATACAGGTCAAAAAATAAAGAGCGAAAATTTTCTCCCTGTTTTAATTATGTTCGGTTTGACTATTTATCCAGAAAATAATTTCCAAATATTATAAGACTAAAATGAAAATAACACGTAGAGATTTTTTTATAAAGTCAGCAGGTGCAATAGTTGTATTATCTTCATCAGGTTTATTAAGCTCAATTGTAACCAGTTGTTCTGATAACCCAACTAATCCGGCAAACGGAACACCATTAAGTACTATTCAGGGAACTGTCGTAAATAATGAAATTACAATTGATATAGCATCTTCTCCAATTTCAAATAAGAACACAAGAGCTCTTGTAAAGTATAATAATGGCAACGGTTCAATCCTTGTCGAACATAATTCTGATGATACGTTTAAAGCTTTGTCAGGAATTTGTACTCATCAAAACTGTATTGTATCTGAATTCGACGGAAGTAAAAGCGTCTTCGTATGTCCTTGCCATGGATCTCAGTTTGATTTGAACGGAAATGTTAAACAGGGTCCGGCAACATCAAAATTGGGAAGCTATAGTACAAGAGTTGAAAACGATTCGTTAATCATTACTTTGTAAAATTTATTTAAGCTTTAAATCTTTTCCCCACACAGCGAAGAAGATAGTTCCTGCAAGACCGCAGGCGAATGCAGTAATAAAATTTGTAAACGGCGAAATGTTCCAGAGAAAAGCACTGCTGAGTGCAGCAAAGGAGACAACAACATCACGGAAAAGATAGTAAGTGCCGAATGTTTCTGCTTTTGCACCATCAGGTGCCAAATCCATTATCAAAGATTTTCTGGTCGGCTCACCGAATTCTTTTAATCCTCTTATAACGAAGGCAACAACCAAAGCTGCGAATGATCTTGAAAAATAAACTACAAGCGGGAAGATCGTAAAGAAAATAAATGTTATTAATATAAAAGGCTTTTTGAAATATCTGTCTGCGAAATATGCAACCGGGATGTAAACAAGTACAGCGGTTATCATTTCAATTGCAGTAAGAATTCCAAACTGAAATGCTGAAATCCCAATAACATTAACTGCCCACACAACTACAAATGCATAAGGTATTTGCTCGGCAAACCTGATGAGTATATCTGAAACTAGTAAATTTTTTAAAGAGAGATTAAAATTTCTTAGTCTTAATATGTCTCTTAATCTTGTTGTTCGCGGAGCAACTGTTTCGTCTTCCATTAAAAAATGAATTGCTAAAAGTGCAACTATTCCTAATACAAATGCAGTAATAAATGAAATTCTGATTCCTGTTGTTGTCCCATAGATTGAAATAAATGTTCCGCCAAGAAGGGGTCCGAGTGACATCGGTATTCTTTTTACAATTGAGTGAATAGTAACACCCATTGCTCTTCTGTTTGAGGGAACTGTTTTTGAAATCAAACTCATAATTGCTGGAAGCGAAACAGCACTCCAGGAAATAAAAAGAACTGCCCCAATAAATACAGCTTGCCACGATTGGAATATTATTACAACAAGGTAACCTATCATTGCAATTGCAGTAAACAGGAGTAAAGCTTTTTTGTAACCAATTTTATCACTTAAATAACCACCGGGAAAAGAATAAAGTGCGCTCAATAGGTTATCCATTGCGTTAAGAAATCCAACCGCAAGGTTAGTTCCGCCGATTGCAAGAATATACAATGGCAGGAATCGTTCTCCCATTTTTTCCCCGAGCATAATTAACACAACCATAATTATCATTCCGGTTATGTTTTTATTTATCCCGAAGAAGTTTATGATTCGATTTTTCATTTCTTAAGTAGATTTAAATCCTTGATTCCGCTTTTATGCTCATCCAAAATAATTAAAATTTTATTACTTAATTAAAGTCATATTTGCTGAGTGGCAGGCTGTCCGCAATTTAGAAGTTACTGAATTCGTAATTGAGTGCCTTAAGACAGGTGTTGCAGGGTATTTTTAGGCAATTTAAAACTTTTCTGCTGTTAATTTCCTTTAATTGCTCTTAATTCTCAGCAATACTTTTCAAACCGAAGATCTTCACTTTTTTTTGTTTTCCCTTCAGTTGAAGTTCGCCTAGATACTCGGAACGAAGGTAGGCAGGAAGTTCTGTATTCTTGAGCATATACTCGCTTATTAAAAACTTTTGTCCCTGCTTGTTGCACTCTTCCTGTATTCTTGCAGTAGTGTTAATAACATCGCCGTGGTAAACTATTTCTTTTTTTATCGTCCCGATCCACGTTACTGATACGTTTCCCGCATGCAATGCTGCCTTAAACTCAGGATAAACGCCATATTTTTGAAGATATTTTTCTTTCTTCATTTCGATAGCGGTAAGGATATCAAAAAAACAATTTATGCAGCGTGCATATTTAACCCCCTTTTCAAATGACCAGGTCAATATAATTTCATCACCGATATACTGATAAATTTCTGCTTTTGACATAAGTATTGCACCTGTCATATCGTGGAAGTAATCAATTAGAAACGAACTGTATTTTGTATTTCCAAGTTTCTCAGCAGTCGCCGTTGATGATTTTAAATCAATAAAAAGAAAAATTTTATTGATTTCTTCGGGTAGATGATATCTTCCTGTTACGTACTTAATCAGATCACCGGGTCTATGAAGTCTTCTTATCTGAAGTGTTGCGATCAAAATCGTAGAAATAACAGCAATGATTAAAAGGTCCCGGGGAAAGTTTTCTCGAAAAACTGCAGAATGTATTGACTGGTCTATAGTTAGACCCTGTGTCAAAAAATTACTTGCCGAATTAATTAATAATTCGTTAAATGCAAATACTATAGAATAAACAAGGGTTCTGAAGGAAAGAAGAAACAGATAAGACTTTCGTCTGAATCGATCGAGAAAGAGAAACTCCTCACACAAACCAATAGTTGTACCGACGAGAAAACCTATTAGCATACCGCGGAGAGTTGGACCAGCAAAGTCGATCTTATCAATCAGGTGAAGAATAATGCCGATGATTGTTCCGACTAAAGTTCCAATTACAGTATAAATTGAAACGTTTTTTAATTTGTAATTTCTGGTTACAAACATTTTTTAAAAAGAGTGATGATAGAAGACAATACAGATAATACAGATAACTAAAAACTAACTTAAGCAAAAGATTAGGTTAGTTGAAAAATTAAATGATGAACGGGAATATTTTTAATTGATTCGAATTACTTAATGATTTTTAGGCTGATTTTTGGATTGATCGTTAAAATGTTCGGAATTAAAACATCACGGCAACAAACTTTCTTATCTGTTGCCGTGTAGTACAGAGTTATTCAAGAGGAATTTTATTTTTATTTTTTTCCAGCCAGCTGCTGAATGTCTGCAAAGAAGGATTTAAAGTTTTTGCAAGTTCAATACTTCGTGATTGGCAGTAGTCCTTTTCAAACTCAGCTTTAAATTGATACATATTCCCCATATCATCTGCGCCGGGGAAACCAAAGCTTCTGTATGTATCAGCAGAGATAGCATTGTAGATTACTTCTTTACCTAGTGCTTTCGAAAATGCTTCGGCAAACTGTTTTCCGGTCAAATGCTCTCCGGCTATTCCTACGGTTTTGCCAATATATTTATTTCCATTCTTAAATATTGCAAAAGCACATTTCCCAATGTCTTCTACTGCAATTGATGGGAGTTTTGTATTTGCCATTGGTAAAGAGAGAGTAATTTTGCTATCAGGTCCCTTTTTTGGCCCCTGTCCGAAATAAATAAAATTTTCCCAGTAAAAAACCGTATTCAATATTGTGGTTGGCACACCTAATTCAGTAAAGTATTTGTTTGATTCTCCTTTAGCATCGAAATGGGGAACTTTGTATTTATTTTTTATAGTAGGCATACGGTTATCACTCAGTGATATCCATTTCCGCGTGTCATCAAGTGAGGACCAAATAACATGCTTCACATTTGCTTCTTTTGCTGCTTGGGCGATATTCTTTGCCTGCTCTATTTCCTTTTCAGGGGAGAAGTGTTCCCAGAAATTTGTTATTCCATAAACACCATAAGTACCGTCAAACGCCTTCTTAAGACTTTGTATGTCATCTAGGTCAGCTTTCACTATTTCGGCACCCATTTTAGCGAATTCATTTGCTTTATCTGAATTAGGATTTCTTGTTATTGCACGGACTGCGAATTCTCCTGATTTGTCATTTAGAATTGCACGAACTAATCCCCCGCCCTGGGCTCCCGTAGCCCCAACAACCGCAATTATTTTCTTTTCTGTCATTTCTAACCTCCTTATAGTTATTTTATTTTGATTGATTGACTAATTGTTAATAACAACTTAAAGATAGAATAAGTTCAACACATTCAAAGTGTAATTGCTTACACACTATATTTGTTAGTTTAGACGACTAGAAAGGTTAGGTATCTTTAAATGGACGTGAATAGAAATTATTGGTATTAAAATATTAAATCCATCTCGCAACTTTTTTCTTGTATGCATTAAATTCATCACCGAATTTTTCTGCCATTATTTTTTCTTCCTGTTTTATGAATAGTATCTCCATTGCCACAAAAAATAAAACTGCACCGACAAATGATGTAACTGATCCAAGTATAAGTCCGACTCCAATTACTAAAAACTCCATACCCAGATACATTGGATTACGTGAGAACCTGAAGGGACCATTCTTAATTAGTGAAGTTGGCGTTTCATCGGGTTTTACCGTGGTATTATTTTTTTTAAATAATCGGTCTGCCCAGATATTTAAAACTCCCCCAGCCAGAATAAATAATAATCCCGACCAATTAAGAGGATAGTTTATTAATTGTATGATGGGAAGAATGAAATGAACAAGAACAGCAATCACAAGACAAATAAAAAAATATGTTGGCGGCATTATTTTTTTCATTTTAAAATGCACCCCAAGCTTTAATGACTACAAACATAGTTCTCCAAAATAAATAAAAGTCCAAACAGATAGTTTTTTTCTTTACATACAATAAGTCATACTGAATCATTTTTTGAACAGATAATAGACCTCTTCCACTAACCTGTGCAAGTCCTGTTATTCCTGGTTTAACAGTAAATCTTTTCATCTGATGCTGTTTATAATATTTAGTCATTTCGGGAATCTCAGGTCTCGGACCAATTAAATTCATATCTCCTTTCAAAACATTAATCAGATTTGGAAGCTCATCAAGGCTTGTCATTCTTAAAAAAGAACCAGCCCGGGTTATTCTTGGATCGTTTGAAATTTTAAATTTAACTTTCTTTATCTCTGTCTCTGAATATTCGTATTTATAAAGCTCCGGGTATTTTTCACGAGCATCTTGCCACATCGTCCTGAATTTGTAGAAAGTGAAGGATTTTCTATTCTTACCTATTCTTGTTTGCGAAAAAATCACACAACCAGGGGAATCGATCTTAATCCAGATCGCAATGATTAGTATAAGAGGAGAATATAATATTAGAAAAAACAAACCAATTGAACGATTGACAAAAGAAGAAAGCATGATATAATAATAAAAATTTATTTATTAAAGATTTATCCTATTATAGCTTTTCTATCTCATCTGCATATAGCTTTAGCATTCGATCAGTGGTAAATAAACGGCTCCTTTCCAGAGCTAGATTAGAAAATTTAGTGTATACCGCTGGTTTTTTTAACAACTCCAAAATAGCTTCTTTAATTTGAATGTAATCATACATAGGAACTAAAAGACCATACTTTCCATCTTCCAGAATCTCCCTTGGCCCGTACGGTGTATCGGTGCTAACAACCGGAAGTCCAAATGAAAGAGCTTCGATCAATACATAGGGAAGCCCTTCTCTTCTAGAAGACAATGCAAAAATATCTGCTTTAGAAAAATACTTATCAAGATTCTCTTGCCAGCCATGAAAAATAATATTTTTATCAAGACATTTTTCTTTAACGAAAAGCATCAACTCATTTTTTAGAGGTCCGTCCCCGACAAGCCACAAATAAGTATCATTTAATTCTTTATTTATCAGTTCAAAAGCTTTTAATAAAGTCAGATGATCTTTTTGCTTATCAAGTCGTGCAACTGAAAGTATTACATTATTTTTATTCTGAAAATTTCTTGTGATGGATTTATTATTATCCAGCCCATTATATATTGTTTTGATTTCTTTTTTTATACTAAAATTGGATTGTAAGCTCTCTGCAAGCTGCTTCGAAACACAGATTATGGAATCAGATTTACTATAAAAATATTTAATAATTCTCTTCAAAATTTTCTTTAAAAATCTTGTGGCTCTTTGATCTAAATTTCCGTCCAGGTCTGAATGTGTTAAAAAAATTGTTTTTAATTTCTTTTTAAAAAATGTTTTAACAATACCAATATGAATATTGCAATTAACATCAAAACAAAGAATTACATCTGGCTTCTCCATGTCGATAATTTTTCTTATCCAAAAGAATTCCTTAATAAAATCAAAAATATTTTTATATGATAAAGAATATTTTTCAAATGAATAGTCTCTTTTCTTCATATAAATGAACCCTTCATTTGAAGGTTTCATGTAAATGGGTTTTTCCAGTACAGCTACCGAAATAAGAAACTTGTTTTTAATAATATCTTTGATTTTAAGAAGGTTTGTTAGATACGTCCCCGTTCCCCCATCTATTGTTTTTGCTAAAATCAATAATTTTTTCACGGCAATCTGCTAAAATTTTATTTTTCAGACTAACATAGTGAATGCACAAATTTAGTTTATTTTAAATAACACCTGAATAGATGTAAATGCTAGATGCCCCAACTATTTCTTTTTTGCTAATATAAATATAGGCAAATAGTTAATTCCATAATTGTCATCACAAAATATTTTATTTAGATATCTCAGGGGACTTCCATTTTTTATCAAACTGAATGAGGATAATACCTTAATATCATACCAACCATAGATATTTCAAAGTATGTACAAGGTCTGATTGTGTTTGTTGTTGTTTTTAATGAGAGCAATTGATAGTGAACAAAGTTTAAAATTTTTAAGTAACTTCACCTTCAAAATAAACAAGGAATAATTTAACAATGAAAATCTTCTTTAATTACATAACGATGATATTTGTTTTATTTGGATGCAGCAGCTCCAATAAGATATCAAATAGCTGGAAAAATCCTGAAGCTACGGCGGAGTCAATAAAGTTTCAAACTGTAGCAGTTTTTGCAATGGTAAAAAATCCTGATATGCGAAGGAATACCGAAGAAGCAATCGCCAGCCAGATGCCGAACACGGTTGCCGTTCCGGCATACAAACTTGTTTCAGACGAAGATCTTGCAGACATAACCACAGTTAAACTAAAGCTGAAAGAAAGAGCTATAGAAGGGGCGCTGGTTTTATCCGTGAGAAATGTCGATCAAAAAACATCCTACTACTCTCCCGGGCTTTACCCTTCATCTTATTACAGCTTTGGCAGCTATTACAATTATGCGTGGAATTATATGTTTGATCCTTATGTCTATTCAAGTACAAATGTTTATGTGGATATTGAGATTCTGATATATTCACTAAAAGAAGATAAACTTGTTTGGTATGGCGAGAGCACATCTATTAATCCTAAAAGTGTTGAGCAAACAATCTCCGAACTTGCGGTCTCCGTAAAAAATCAGCTGGTTGAGGATGGTCTATTGAATCCAATACAGTAATTTGTTTATCTATTCAGCTGAAGTTTCAGAACTTTTTTCTACATTTGAAGTCAAATTTAAAGTGCACGATTATTTGACCCAACCTCCAGCGAACAAATCTTTGAACGTGTCACTCTAAAGATTAATCATCACAAATCTTTTAGGGTGAAAAATGAAAAAAGAATCAGTTGCTCTCCGAGTCATTTTAATTGCATCGATAATAATTATACTTGTAATTCCTTTATTATTAGTTCAATCTCTTATTAATGACAGGCAGGATTATAGAAAGCAAGCAGTAAGTGAAATTAGTAAAGGGTGGGCAGGTCCACAGTTAATTGCTGGTCCGATAATAACTATTGCCAGAAAGGTAGAAAGAGTTAATAGTAAGGGGAACAAACATTTTACTACGAAATTTGATAATTACCTGCCAGAGAGTCTGATAGTAGATGCTGAAGTTATTCCCGAAAAAAGATACAAAGGTATTTACGAAGTGATGCTTTATAAATCAAAATTAAAAATAAACGGAACGCTGAATCTTTCTAAGCTTAAGGAAAAATATCCGGGCGAAAATTTTGATGAAAGTTATATCTCATTCAACATTAGTGATTTAAGGGGGATTCAAAAGAATGCAGAGCTCATTTTAGACGGCAAAAAATACAAACTTACACCGGGTTCGAAAAATAATATTTTTAAAATTGGTTTTTATAGTGATTTGGATTTGAACACAATGGACTTACCGAAGAATTTTGAAATAGAACTTGAGATCAACGGAATTGAAAATCTGAATTTTGTTCCCCTGGGAAAATTTACAGAAGTGAATATGAAATCGTCCTGGAATAATCCTGGCTTTGAAGGTGCATTTCTTCCCTCAACACGTGAAGTAACGAAAGATGGATTTACTGCGCAGTGGAAAGTTAATTACTTTAATAGATCTTTTCCGCAGGAATGGGAAAACAAAACCTATGATCCTTTTACCAGTTCATTTGGTGTTAAGCTTCTTGTTCCCGTAGACGAATACCAGAAAACTATGCGTACATCCAAATACGGTTTAATGCTGATTGTTCTCACTTTCTTAAGTTTCTTTATGGTTGAACTTTTCAGCAAAAAAGTTATTCACCCAATTCAATATCTACTAGTTGGTTTGGCTCTGATAATTTTTTACTCAATCCTTCTTGCAATTTCGGAATACATTATTTTTCAATACTCCTATTTAATCTCGAGCCTGCTGATAATTGCACTAATTGCTCTATATGTTAAAAGCATTTATCAGAGCAAGAAAATTTCATTAATAATTACAGGAATGTTGATAATGTTTTATGGATTTATGTACGTGATTCTGCAGCTTCAGGATTATTCTCTGTTGATAGGAAATATAGCACTGTTTATAATACTTGCGGCGATAATGTTCTTCACTAGAAAGATTAACTGGTTTGATGTTCTGAGTAATAAATCGAATGTTACTCAAATTAGTTAGGTTTTATAAAAACCGCAGAATTCAATTTCTGCGGTTTGAAAGTCTGATAGCTTATTTCTTGAATACCAATCTTCTAATTGTCCGTGCTAAACTAACGCAGTAAAATCATTTTTTTAGTTTCAATATAATTCTCAACCTTTAACTGGTAGAAGTAAATTCCACTTGGTAAACCTGATGCATCAAATTCAATTTCGTGGTCTCCTGCTCCAAGTTTTTCATTCACAAGTATTGCGATTTCTTTTCCAAGAACATTATAAACTTTCAGAGAAACTTTGCTGGTTATTGGCAAGTGATAACTTATAACCGTACTTGGATTAAATGGATTTGGATAATTCTGTTTTAAGATAAAGTTAATATCACCCGATAATGATTCATCAGGAACTGATAAAAGATTTGATTGCCTTAAAACAACCGCATTCGGTGTCATCAATCCACCCGAACCACTTGGAATTAAATCTTCAACGTAATTACCATTGCTGTCAAACATTTTAACTGAATGAGTTACACCATTTCCAATAAGAATATTTCCATTGGGAAAAAAATCCACACCTTCCGCACTACCTAATCCTGTAATAAAGTCATTTAAATAATTACCGCTGGAATTATATCTTTTAACAGCAGTACCATTGTAATCTACTACTAGTAAATCACCTTTATCATCAAACCAAATATTAGTTGGGCCTGCCAGATTTGAAGAAACAAAAAGTCCCTGGTCATTTCCGTTTTGATCGAATTTTCTTACATTGTCTCCGGAATATGAAGAGACGTACAAATTCCCATCACTATCCCAATCAATACCTATACTCTGGGGTACACCTACACTGGTAAAATCATCAACAAAAGTTCCGTCTAACTGATATCTTTTTACTTTACCCGAACCCGACCATTGCAGAACATATAATAAACTGTCTTCTCCGATTTTCATTCTTGTTGGCCCACTGATTCCTGTTGCGAAGTCTCCCACGTATTCACCATTGAAGATATTATACTTTGTTATCCGACCCGAATTTAAATTTGAAATTAGCACGACTTGCTGATCTTCAAGGAAAACAATATCCTGCGGCCAGGCAAGGAGAGTATCAATATAAGTTTCGGGATTCTGCCCATCTTCATTAAACTTTAAGATTTTCCAGGGAGGATTTGAAAAGTTTCCCGCATCGCTCACATAAATTTCCAAGGGTTGGCAAAAAATGTTTGAGGGAAGAAAAGAAACAATTAGAAAAATGATTGTTGTAAATAATGAAGTAAAATTCTTCATACTATAGCTCCTTAGTTTATGTTAAAAAACTTGCCAGTTTGATTTTGTTGATATCCGGCAAGTAATTTTTGAAAAGAAGCTATAAAAAGCAGTTAATAAAGGATAGGTGGAAAATTAGTGTTTTTGACGGCAATTTATTAGGAATGTATACCGTTACCACTTGCCCTTAATAAATAGCTTGTTCCGTAGTGAAACCTATAATTCCATTTTATTTACTTAAATGAACTTATTTCTGGTTTGGCATCTGCATTAACTCTGATACCTCGAGTGTTCCGCCAACTTCAAGGAAAGGACAATCTTTGACCATCTGCATTGCCTCAGCCATTGATTCAGCTTTTATAATTGTATAGCCAGATATTTTCGTAATACTTCCGCTTTTAATAGAACCGTCTGGGTTTACTGTGCTGGTATTCTTAAACGGATTCATCGGGCTAACAGCGTTTTCTCCTAATGAAGCAATCCATTCCATATATTTTGCCATATTCTTTTTTCCTTCATCAGGACTCGATGGCTGGTTACCACCAAGATAAGTAATAACATAGTGAGGCATTGCATATTCCTTTACTTAAATTTATTTAATAGTAAACTCTACGGTTTTATATTCTGATTAAGTCTGAAAAAATTATCCGGATCATATTTGCGTTTTAGATCAACCAATCTTTTAAATTTTTTCTCACCGTATGTTGCCGCAACACGTTCCTGTGATTCATCAGCACTTGCAAAATTAATATAACCGCTTCCCATTGAAAAAGGTTCTGAATACTTTTGAGTTTTTCTTGCCCACTCAATATGCTCTTCCAGAGCAGAATGATTCTGCCATTGTGTGTTTATATTTAGTGCGTAACCAGCATCACGATAACTGTAGGCTGTATCTTCCTCACAGATATCGGTAATTGCACCGCCAAGTTGGAAAGCAGCAATGATTGAAGCTTTCGAACTCATGTTCAAAGTCTGCTCAACGAATTTTTCTGATAAATCCGAAGGAATCTCTTTTGTGTATTCAGATTTCCAGTAATAGCTGGCTCCTTTAGGTTGTCCTGAATCGAGCATTGCCTGGTGAACAACAAATGGTTTTGCTGCAATCACATCTGCTACAGGAGAACCAAATTGCTTTAGAGGTTTTAGTATTTCCAGACCTTTATCTGCTTTACCAGCGTAAAGTGCACCAATTCCAAAAACCGGTGTACCGTGAAATTCTTCCTTGATGAATGGCGCTGGTGGGCAGTAACGGTAAACAAGGACCGTTGTTATTTCATGTGGAGCAGACGAAATATAGTCGTGATAAAATGATAATACTTTTTCAGTATCCTCAATTTTGTAAAGAATTAATCCGCCAGCGATTTCAGGACCGAGCTCACGAAGATTAAATTCAAAAGAAGTTACTATTCCAAAATTTCCTCCTCCACCCTTTAATCCCCAGAACAAATCCGGATTTTTATTATTATTTACTTTAATAATTTCTCCTTCGGCTGTAACTACCTCAGTTGAAATAAGATTATCACAAGTTAAGCCCCATTTTCGCGAGAGCCATCCAAAACCACCGCCAAGAGTCAGTCCGGCAACTCCTGTTGAAGTAACAATTCCTGCCGGAACGACCATACCATATTTCTGTGTTTCTTCATCTGTATTTCCAAGTGTACAACCAGGTCCAACCTTTGCTGTTTTCTTTTTATGATCAATTGAAATATTATTCATCAAGGAAAGGTCAATCATTAATCCTGCTTCACAAACTGCGTTACCAGCAACATTGTGTCCTCCTCCGCGAATGGATGTAAGCAGATTATAGTCTCTTGCGAATTTTACAGCAAGAGCTACATCTTTTGAATTTTTGCAGCGGGCGATTAAAGCAGGGTGTTTGTCTATCATTCCGTTCCAGATTGAGCGAACTTCGTTGTAATCCTTATCTTCTTTTGTTAAAAGCTGACCGGATAAATTTTTCTTGAATGAAGAGATATCTAAATCAGAAAGAAACATTGCCTCCCCTGAGAGCAACATAATTGAGTTTTTCATTTAACACTCCCAGAAAGCTATTTTGAAAATTAAGTTAGAATTAAAACCAGAGGGTATATAGTTAGTTTACTTGTCGGGTTACGTATTATAACTTGTATCAAACAAAGTTATTCTGCAAGGTAATATAATGAGCATTACGATGGGAAAAAATATTTTATCCCTAATTTTTTGCAATTCAAACCAGCACGTCTCTTATAGATTCTGTTTTTTCGAAAACAGATTTTGCAAACGGGCAAAGTGGAATTATTTTAATATCATTCTCTCTCACATACTCAACTATCCTGGTTATGATTTTGTTGCCGATTCCTTGTCCCCGGTAATTGATATCAACTTCGGTATGATCAAGTATCATTTTCTTTTCAGCTGCAGAAGTATAAAAAATTCTTCCAGCTACTTTGTCACCGTCAAATGCTGCAAAGTAACTTTCATTATTATCCTGAATTTGTTTTATCTCAATCATATTAACTTTCTTTTTTATTTATTCTCTTCCCTTCATCTTTTTTACATCTTTCATTGTTGAATGAAAGAATTTACCAAACTTTTTATCCTTTTGTCTCTTTTCAACGTAGGACATTTCATTATACAACGACTCTTTATAAATCTTTATGTAGTTGTTGTATCGCTCTTCTGAAATCTCTCCTCTTTCCAATGCTTCGAGAACTGCGCAGCCAGCTTCGACAGTATGTGTGCAATCTTTGTATTTACATTGATCTGCAAGCTCATCAATTTCGTTGAAGGTATTGCCGAGACCGGATTCATTAGAGATTACTCCAAGCTCGCGCATTCCCGGATTATCAATTATTATCGCTCCGTTTTCCAGAAGGAGTAGCTCACGGCGTGTTGTAGTGTGTTTTCCTCTTCCATCTTTTTCTCTTATTGGCTGCGTTTTGTAAAGTTCCTGATTAATCAAATTGTTCAGCAGAGTTGTTTTACCAACTCCCGATGAACCAAGCAAACAGTAAGTTTTTAATGGTTCAAAAAAGGTTTTAATGTTTTCTATATCACTTTGGTTATTGTTGCTGAAAGAAGCAATCGTAACATCAGGAAGAATTTTACGGATGTCATTTTTCTTCTGCTCAATTTCATCTGCACTTATAAGATCGCTTTTACTTAAGAATATTGCAGGAGTTATTTTGCCTTCGTTTATCATTACGAGGTAACGCTCTAGTCTTCTTAAATTAAAATTAATGTCAAGCGACTGCATAATGATGGCAGTATCAATGTTCGCAGCGATAAGCTGGTATTCAACTTTTTTGCCGGAGGCTTTTCTTTTTAGTAATGATTTACGCGGAAGGATGTCGTGAATAATTGCAAGCTCATCATCATCGAAGAGCTGTGCATAAACCCAATCGCCGACTGCAGGCATATCAAGCGAGTTCTCCGAGTTAAATAAAAACTTTCCTGTAAGCTCTGCATATATTTCCTTTACGCCGTTGGAAACAACAAAGCTGTTTTTGTTTACTGTAATTACTCTAACGATTTTAAAATCAGTATTAGATAAATCAACTTTATCCTTAAACCAATTATCGAAGCCGAGTTTTAGGATGTTGTTCATAGATTATTGTGATTAATTGCATTGTAAAAAATCTGCTCATACCAAAGGCTAATAAAGATAAAAGCATTGGTTGGGTGTGAAAACTGATTATTTTATTTCTCATTTAAATGATTTTTAATATTGCCATCAGCTATTTGAAAAACAAAATTCTCTCCTAAAATACCAGAAGGATATTTTGTTGTTTGACCCATTAAATCTTTTGCTTTAAAATAAATTTTAACTTCTTCAGTGCCTAAATTAATATTTACTGTGCAAGTATAAAGATTATCATTAGTTTTCCTCATATTGTAAACAAACTCATTTCTATCATTACCTTCTACTACGTGTGTTTCGACACTTTTACTATCTAAACCATAACTGCTAAGAACATAAGTATTTATTTCTATTTTGTTTCCACTTAGTTTCAACTCGGGCGTATTTGTAAAAGCGGGACCAAAATACGATACTGCTTTTTCTGCATCGGGTATTCCCCATCCATATAAAGTATCAGGAGAATTTGATTTTGAAGATGTTTTTTTTATTGCTTCAATAATTTGCAGAGCGGAAAGATCAGGGTGTGCTGATAAAACAAGTGCCGCTATTCCAGCAGCTATCGGTGCAGATAACGATGTGCCGTGATTCCAGCTGAATTCCGGTTTAATTTTCGGTAAATAATTAGCATTCCATACACCTTCACCTGGAGTGACTAAATCCGGTTTAATTCTGCCATCAACAGTAGGGCCACAGGAACTGAAAAATGAATGTATTAAATTTTTATCAATTGAACCCACTGATAAAACACCAAATCCATCACCAGGTGGTTCAATTATATGCCACTCTTCTTCATAATTATTTCCGGTAGAACAAAAGAATACTATACCTTTATTTACAAGACTATCCGCTATCTTAGTTATTTCAGCCACGGTACCATTCATTTGGTTGGGATAATAATAGTCAGCATTATCAAACTTATTAAAGCTTAGTGATGTAGTAATAATATTAGCGCCATTTTCGGACAGCCAACGAGAAGCTTTTACTGCATTAATCTCTTCCTCTTTCAATCTATCGGTTGATATATCTGTTTTTGCCAAAATGAAATTAGCTCCAAAAGCAATTCCTATTAGTTCATTTATTTTATATCCCCCTACAACAGAGAAAACATTTGTACCGTGATCCATTCCTGTAATATGATTATAATCGGAGGTGCTTGATTTGCCTGAAACAAAATCATATTCTTTTATTATTCTTGTGTTTGCAAACACCGGATGCTTGGTATAAAAACCAGCATCTATAATTCCTATTTTTATTCGTTCACCAGTTATTCCGTACTTATGTAATCGAATGGTATTAACAATTTTATTTTGTCTATATGAACTTCCATAAAAATATCCATCGGAGGTTTTGCTAGACTGTATTACAACCCATATTAAAAGCGTAATTATTATAATGGATATTATGATAATTCTATAGTTTCTCATTAATCTAATTTAGTTATCAGTAGAAGTCTATTGCAATTAACTTGCCTGTCTTCATTATGACATTGATTTGCTACTACTCTTGCAATTAAGAGCAGGCATCTCTGGATGGCTAAATATTCTCTTCAACCAACTATCGAAGCCAAGTTTTTCTATGTTGTTCATTCTAAGAACATTAATCTTGTTCAACATCTAATTAATTTATTCCCAAGTTTAAACAATGGTTTTAATAAGGAAAGTGTTATAGCTGTAAAAGCTAGTATAGCTATTATCAAATAATAAACATTAATTCCTGCAGAGATATACCGCGTAATAATTATGGCTGATAAGGGCAGGTTTAATAAAAGTGCTGTTATTAATCCGGGTGCATACCTTTTTAACAGGATTGTTGCAGCTAAGTGTGGAAGTATTGAGTTTAATCCCATCATTCCTATAAAGCCAAGATATGTATAACTAAAAACACTGCCGTAAGTATTATCAATTATTTCTGCAACGGTAACAAGATATCCGATTATAGTTACAACTATAACCGCAAAAATAAATTGGTTTCTTTCAACGGGTTCATGGAATTTTTTTGAGTGCTTAGACCAATCAGGCAACCAGACGGATTCTTCTATATTGTGAATTGTGAATCCTAAAAGAAAAATAAGTTTTAATGCGAGTGTTATACTATCGTTCATCTTTTAACTTTCTTACCTTAAAACCAATTATCGAAGCCGAGTTTGTTGAGGCTGTTCACATAAATTAATCTTTACTAAACTCTATAAATTCTACTGGCGCACCATTTTCCAGTATCATTGCAGTGCGCACCCCTTTTGAAGGAGACGTAATTTCGCCGATTAACTGCCGACCAATTATCGCTGAATCAAGATCATCCACTTCAAAAGCTATATGAGGAACTTTCTGAATAATTTCAGAAACGGGACTGTCTTTTTCAAAGCGCATCCACTCAATCCCGAATTCACTGGTGTCAAATCCTGAAACATAAAATTTATATTGCCCTAAATATTTTTCTTCTGGTTTGTGCTCGGTTGTTGGGATACCTATATGATGAAAACGCATTCCTTTTCCGGAAATTGCAAAAGGCGGTTCGGTATCTTTTCTTATTGTACTTTTCTTTTCTTTCATTCATACCTCATATAACACTTTGTTGTACAGAATAACATTGTAAAAACGTTCAATCAATTATTCCTTAGTAATTCTCAAAGAATATATCCTAAAAGAATTAATATTGCAGAAGCTGAAAATAAAAACGGGCATAATTTAAACGGCAGAAAATTTACTTTATAACCTGTGAACACCGATATAATAGCAAGAACAATTAAAGTAATAGCTGATGAAATATATATAAAGACAGAAACATTATTATTAGATTCCATGATGGTAACACCTGCAACTACTAACCCTATGAAAATCAATGCAACACCTTCAATTATCCATTCCATTGTTATTATGTTCTTGTTATCAGCACTAATCTCTCCAAATCCCTTTACAACAGATTTTGTTGGAAAAAGATGGGCAATGCCCCAACCAATTGTAATAACGCTGCCGATATAGAATAGTATTTGATTTGACATATTACACCTCCTGTTTTGTAACGCACAATACTATTATGGACACAACCAATCTGTATCCCCAGCTTTGCACAGTCACACACCCAAGCCTTGGGGTGATTAGTAAAGAACTTAAATTAATTAATTAAACTTCATAATTCTTTCTAAAGAAAACAACAAAAGTCCTTAAAATTCCTGCTCGTAAAATTAAGAATGCCATCCAGAAAAATTTGGTTTTTTTAATAAGAGTTACGTAAGAGACAGCAGTGCAGTAGAAGATGAAGAGTCCATAATACCGTAAGTAACTAATCAGTAGTTTATAACCCAAGACTTTGAAGACTTTTTTAGTTGCCAATCGTATAAAGTTGCTGGATTGTCACAGCCTGTATGTGCAAATTGCATTTTAAATATTCCTCTACAAGTCTTAAGGAGGTGGTGGAGAAGATTGTTGTACTTTTCATCTTATTCTTACCATAAATATCCTTATTGAGATTGGGGAAAGTAATTTGCTTCACTTTCATTGGAGGGCACAATGAAACATTTAATTTGCCTAATACTGAGCTTTTTTTTCTCAACTCTAAATTCTCAAACATTATTCTGGGAAGAAAATTTTAATTTTACAGGACGATTGATAGATAATGGCTGGGATGTTTATGGCGATCCACCTTATCCAAATGCAATTGAGACAACAGATGGTTTAAGTTATGAGGAATATGTTTGTTCAGGTATAGGTAACGCAGCTTACATTAATGGAAACCGTAGTGAGAGAACATATAAAACATTTACAAGTACGAACTCCGGGGCTATATATGCATCTTTTTTGTTCGAAGCTAAAAATTACTCTGGCGCTGAACTTATTTACTTTAATAAAAATCCATTCGAATCTATTGTAGCCAGTGGAAATTATGCTTGGATGGATATTATTGGTGCAGGAATGGGGATATTTAAGTTTGGTTTAAAAATTGATTACTACGATACAATTGAGTATACCACTGAGACTTATAGCTATAATACTACCTATTTAGTTGTTCTTAAGTATGAATTCATATCAGGTGGCTCAAACAACGATGAAGCAAGTTTATATGTTTTCGAATCAGGTATTCCAGCGTCGGAACCCTCCTCTCCCACAATAGGTCCTTTGTCAAACAATGATGCTACAAATTTAGGCTCGATTGTTCTTGGTTATCAAGGAAATCCAAATTGTGTTATTGATGGTATCAGAGTCTCTGATTCGTGGAATTTTCCTAAGGCACTTTATGTAGACATTGCACTTGTTGACGATTTAGGTGATGGATTAAGTTGGTCGACTGCAAAAAAATATCTGCAAAGCGCATTGGCTATTGCTTCTGCAGGTGACGTAATATTTGTTGCTGAAGGGACTTATTATCCAGACGAAGGTGCAGGACAAACTAATAATGATAATACCTCAACATTTCAAATGATCGAGGGTGTTGATATTTATGGTGGTTATCCAACTGGTGGGGGAACAAGAGATCCTGAAACTTATGTCACAATTCTTGATGGTGATCAGGATCAGAGTGGAACAAAAAACTTAAATGATGCTGCTAATGTAGTCAGAGGAGCAAGTTATGCAACAATTGATGGATTCACCATAAAGAATGGTAATGCTAATACTGGTACAACGTGGAACGGTGGGGGAATGTACAATACTAACGTTAATCCTACTATAAATAATTGCAAATTTATTTCAAACAGATCCTATTATGGGGGTGGGGGGATGTTTAATGATTATAGTAGGCCAACAATAACTGGATGTAGGTTTGAAAATAATAATACAATATATCAAGGAAGTGGTGGTGCGATAGATATTGTTCACGCTACTTCAAATGTTGATATAATGGATTGTTCTTTCCTAAATAACTATGCTTCTGCTCATGGTGGTGGAATAAATGTAGAGTTGAGTCAAAGTTCTGTTACGGTAACACTCAATAATTGTACATTTGAAAGTAATTCAGCTAATTCCTATGGTGGGGGTTTGAGAATTTATGGTGCGGATATGAAAATTGAAAGGTGTACTTTCGATGATAATTCTTCTTTTTCTGGTGGAGGAGCAGATAACCAAGGCGGGGGTACACTGGAATTTATTAATTGTATTTTCATAAATAATACTGCAAGTTCATGGGGGGGGGCGATTAATAATTACGGCCCAACAACCTCTTTAATATACTGTACTAGTTATGGCAATTCAGGTGCAGGAAACGACGGATTAGTTAGTTATGACTGCTCTGTAACAATTACCAATTCAATTTTTTGGGATTCAAATGATCCAGTTGGCCACGGTGGCTCAGGAACATTAACTGTTACGTATAGTGATATTCGACAGGAAAGTGGAACTTACTCGGGAACAGGAAATATAAATCTTGATCCATCATTTATCAGCAGTACTGACTTGCATCTCGCGGACGATAGCCCGTGCATTGGTACGGGAACAGATGCAGGAGTAACTAATGATAGAGATGGTAATATTCGACCAAACCCACTGGGCAGTATTCCTGATATGGGGGCATATGAGAATCCATTAGATGAGCCATTACCAGTTGAGCTTTCATCTTTTACAGCAAAGATAAATGGAACATCTGTTGAACTTAAATGGACAACAGAAACAGAAGTGAATAATTATGGATTCGAAATTGAAAGATGTTCAAATGAAAATTGGATAAAGATTGGTTTTGTTAAAGGAAATGGAAATTGTAATTCTCCCAAAGAATATTCTTTCACTGATGCCAATCCGATAGGTGGCTGCAACTTTAGCTACAGATTAAAACAATTTGACATCGAGGGCACTTTCGAATATTCTGAAATAGTGGAAGTTGTAATATTTCCAAAACAATTTGAACTATCGCAAAACTATCCTAATCCATTTAATCCATCGACTAACATTAATTTTTCAATATCCCAAAAATCATTCGTTAATCTGGAAGTATTTAATTCTTTGGGCGAAAGGATAAATGTTTTGATGGCCAAGGAATTAAATGTGGGTAATTATAAGTATGAATGGAATGGGCAAAACTTGCCAAGCGGAATTTATTTTTATCAGCTTAAAGCTGGTTCTTTTGTTGAAATCAAAAAGATGATTTTGTTGAAGTAGTTAGTAACCAGAAAAAAGAATTTAAAAGAGGTGAGTCGGGGTCTATTTATCAAACTTCTTAATTCTTTTCAAATAAAACAATGAGAAGAAATATTTTTTATCAGAATCTTAAACCTCTGAATTTTCTTTAAACGCCAGCATAGTACTGAATTTATGAATATATAACTCTACGAACTCTTAAGCATATTTATTCTTGCCGAATATAAAACGAATTTTGCTTCTGAAAAAAAAATAATACAAGTTAGCACCAGGGAATATCTTTCTACACCGGAAAATTAAGAGGACAGACATATCAACTGTTTCCGGGGCAGAGGTTTTGAAATTAACTATTTCATCTTCACATCACATTGGAGGTTACAATGCGAACTTTTCTACTGGCCTCATTTTTCTTATTCACTACTTTTATTTATTCACAAACAATTTCTTGGGAACAACTCAGTGGTCCGCACGGAGGGGCTATTTACTCCATTGTCTCTGACAACAATGGAGACATATATGCTAACAGCATTGGAAGTCCCGGTCCTTTCAAATCCACCGATGACGGAGAATCCTGGTTTTCAATTATGAATGGGCTGACCCCTGGTGATAATGGTGGTTTTCATCCGCTGAATATAAATTTTAGTGGTGACTTGTTTATTGGCGGTGCACATAATGCCGGAAATCTGTGTCGTTCCACTGATGGTGGTTCTTCCTGGGAGCTGTTGAATAATCTGAATCCTGGCTCAAGTATAATATGTATTTCATTTGATAACTATGAAAATGTTTATGTTGGAACTGGGACGGGAATTTATAAGTCGACTGATAACGGAGATAACTGGACTCAGTATGGAATGAGTGGCTCTCAAGTTGAAGCAGTTACATTTAATGATAGCGGACATGTATTTGCCGGGACTTCTTATGCTGTATATCGGTCTAAAGATGATGGTGCGAACTGGACACAACTGCCAACAGGAGGTGGTGCGAGAACAGTTGCAATTGCAGATAACGGATACATTTTTACAGGAAAACTAGAGGGTGGAGGAATTGCTCGTTCGACTGACAATGGTGATACCTGGACTTATGTCTATCCACAAAATTTAAGTGTAAATTTTGCATCAACTGTTTTATTTGATGTTAATGGCGATATCTATTTCCCAACCTGGGGTGGTGGGGTGTTGAAGTCTACTGACAACGGTGATAGCTGGACAGAATTAAATGGAGGAATAAGTTATAAGTACATCAGAACTATTGATAAAAATTCAACCGGATTACTATTAGCAGGTGGTGCTTATGCGTTATTTAAATCAACAAATGCAGGCTCAAATTGGTATTCTGTTGGATTACCTATTTGCGGTGTAAATCATATAGTGATGAATTCTAACGATGATATTTTTACTGGCGTTTGGGGAGTTAACCGTTCTACGGATGGAGGACAATCCTGGCAGACTATAAACAACGGCTTTGTTAATTTTGAAATAAGAGCATTGGTTGTAAAAGATAATGGATATTTATTTGCAGGAACAAATGACAGTCAGGCTGGAACTGTATTTCGCTCAACTGATAATGGTGAGAACTGGTTAAGAGTAGATAACTTCCCAACTGGAATAACAATTAATGGTTTGGCTGTTGGACTTAATGGTGAAATTATTGCCACAGCTTCTGGTTATCATGTTCTCTGTCAAAAATCTACTGATGATGGTATTACCTGGCAAGATATCAAGTACGGACAAGATATTGGTTGTGGAAAAGTTGCATTCAATTCCGCAGGAGATTTGTTCTCGGCGAGTTGGGGTGGTGGGTTCTGGAAACTACCTGCTGGAGATACTGTATGGGTTGACCTTACTTCAAACTACGGTTACAACTGGATACCAAGTCTTTTCGTAGCCAGTAATGATTTCCTTTATGCCGGGGGCAGACGTTCAACTGATAATGGACTTACATGGACAGATTTGAGTTTAAACCAGGGTTATACAGCATTTGCTGAAAACTCTATAGGACATATTTTCTCTGGAACATCTAACTTTGGTACCGGTGTCTGGCGTTCAACAGACTATGGAGATACCTGGGAACAAATAAATTCAGGATTACCTACAATGGATGTCCGATCTGTTGCCGTCGATTCTGAAGACTATTTGTATGCTGGTCCGTGGGGATACTCGTTGTTTAAGACAACAACATCTACATTTGTATCGGTGGAAGATGTAAGATTTGAACCAACATCATTTTCATTAGAACAGAATTATCCAAATCCTTTTAATCCTAGCACAAAAATAAAATATTCTATTCCTCAAATATCACAGGTTCAAATTAAGATATTTGATGTATTGGGAAATGAGATAGAAATATTAGTTAATGAAGAAAAACCATCAGGCACTTATGATATAACTTGGTATGCTGAGCAATTGCCAAGCGGAGTTTACTTCTACAGGATAGCTGCAGGAAGTTTCGTTGAAACAAAGAAGATGATATTGATGAAATAAGAAGAGCTATAAAACTTGAAATCAGAAAAGGCGAGCCAATGGCTCGCCTTTTTAATTTGGCTTAATATTCTTTACAAAAAATACAACTAGGAGTTTGTAAACTAACTTCCCTACTTTAAGGGAGTGCTATATATTCTACTTAGACCGTTTTGATATTTTTTCAATTCATTCAGAAAACCCTTAATCGTATTGAACTTAGACTGAGGATCATTAATAGAACTTCTTTTACTTGTAAAGTATAAAGTTTTCGTTATTGTATTTACAAATGGGCAGTAATCCATCTTATTTGAATTAATATTCTTTCCTAAATTTTTTGCTTTCGTCCAATCATCGTCTGAAATTTTATAGCTGATATATAAATCTCCGCTTCCAAATCCTTCCTCTCTCTGGTACCCTGTAAAAATGATATATGATTCATCAGGAGCCACAAATGCATTGAATTCATAACCGTCAGAGTTAATTGAATCGCTCAGTGATTCCGGCGTCGCATATTTACCATCCCGCCACCTGCTTAAGAAGATGTCATCCTTCCCTTTTGTGCCACGGGCATCACAGGTGAAATAAAAATTCAGGTTATCGGACATTGAAGGATAAAATTCATTTTCTTCAGAATTTATGGGCGGGCCAATATTTATTGGATCAGACCATTTCAAATTTTTATTTTTTCTTTCAACGTACCAGATATCAAAGTCCTTTGTTTTATCGCTGGTTGCTTTCAATGGTCTGTTTGAAGCAAAATAAAGCTTCATCCCATCAGAGGATAAAAAAGGTTCTATATCAAAATATTTTCCGGAAAAGTTTGCAATTTCAGGTTTGGACCAGGTGTTATTAATTTTTTTTATCCAGGCAATAAAAGAAACTTCATCCTGGTAGCTTTGCACAGAAAAATAAATCTCATCTCCTTCTGAAGACATTGCAATATCACGAACATTTGGAAACTGTGAAAATATTTCTGGCAGAAAAGGTTCTGTTGTATTCTCCTGTGCAAAAATTATGGGAGGAAAAAATAACAGAAGTACAATGAATATGTTTTTCATAAAATTTGTCTCATAACTAAATTTTTACTTGAACTGATTTTCCCATCAAACTCCCCCATTCTTCTTAAAAAAGACAACTGTAGGAATAATTCAACGATATTTTTTTCTTCCGGTTAAAAATAAACTTTTTGATTTGTTTCCAACAATCTTTGACTCTTCAATCGAAAATCCTTTTGACACCATTAAAGAACCAAGGCTATCGGGCGAAAATCTATGTGTATATCTAGGTGGTTTACCCCAAACCTTCATAAACCTTAAACCTAATTTTATTATTTCCAAAGGCTTCATACTATAGTCTGTAAAACTTGTTATAATCAGCAACCCATCATCTTTTAAAACCCGAAAACATTCCTGAAGAACTTTTGAAGGTGCTTCAATAACATGAATCAAGTTAGCCATAAAAACAGTATCAAATTTCTCAGATTCAAAAGATGTATTATAGCAATTCTCTTTCTGGAATGTGATATGCTTGATGCTGCTTAGTCGTTTTTTTGCATTCTCAAGTAGTTCATCGGATAGATCAGTTGCAAAAACGTGATTAGAGTTATTTGCTATTACTTCCGTGAAATAGCCAGTACCGCATCCTAATTCTAAAACCTCTCCCAAATCGGTTAAATTGTTTAAAGTTATTTTTACTTCATTTAAAAAGTCTTTTCCAACAACATATTCCTGATTTTTATCATAGGTTGCGCTGAACCGGCTCCAATATTTTTCTTTTATTTCATCTTCCATTTATTTTTTCTTGCTCTATATTTTTTTTCGAAAAAACACAAAGAGAAACTTTTTAATCTCTATCATTATGTTCAATAGAAATAACTACATTTCCTTTTTTGCGTCCTTTGTCAACATATCTATGAGCTTCGACTATTTCTTCCATCGGATAAATTCTGTCTATCACAGTTCTCAGCTTCCCAGCTTCGCAAAGTTCTTTTAGAGAGTATAGATCTTCTATCTTTAACTTAATATTTCCTGACATAGTAAGAACGTTTAGGTAGAGTCCTGATTTGGTGAGCGATTTTTTACGTTTTGAAGACTCAATTTTTCCTACCGCATCATAAATAACATCGTAAGTCTCGCCGCTTTGAGTAAAGTCTTCTTTAGTGTAATCAATAACTTTATCTGCTCCCAAAGATTTCACCAATTCCAGGTTAGAGGTACTGCACACAGCCGTAACTTCTGCGCCATAGTTCTTGGCAATCTGAATTGCATAAGTGCCGACACTTCCCGAAGCACCGTAGATTAATACTTTTTGACCTTTACGGATATTCGCTTTTCTAAGATGAATCAACGCGGTTATTCCGCCATTGGAAACCGGTGCGGCTTCTTCGTGTGTCATATTGGTCGGTTTTATTGCAAGAATTCCTTTTTCGGGTATGCAGCAATATTGGGCGTACGCACCAAATCTAAATTCGGTGGATGCAAAAACGGGATCGCCTACCTTAAAGAGCGTAACATCTTTACCTGTTGCTTCAATTTCACCGGAGAGTTCCATACCGAGTATTTTTTTCCTCGGTCCGGTAAATCCAACAATTACCCTCATAATCGGTTTGAAGAAAAAATCTTTAACCGGTCCTAAGCCGGGCTCAAAGCGTCGGATTTTAGTATCCCCAATGTGGACAGTTGTAGCTAATATTTTTACAAGAACTTCATTCGGTTTTGGGAGAGGTTTTTCAACTTCTTTAATCTGAAGAACCTCAGGCGAGCCGTATTTTGTGCATATAACTGCTTTCATAAAAATCCTCAAATCAATTCTCGAAATCTAACGATTTTACACAACCACCCGCCCAAACCCTTGGGTAAAGAGGTTAATTGACTAAAAAGATCTATTGCCTCCGTTTATTCATCTTTTGAGTATTCTCTTTCAGAACCATAATTAAATATCTTTTTCATAATTATGCTGTTATCATTAACAATAAACTTAATCCTAAAAAAATTTAATCCCTCAACGATGAAGTAATATTCTGAAATAGGAATCAGCTTATTGGTTGAGCCATTTTCAGGCTGGTAAAACAATTTTTCATCCATATACTTGATAAGGATATTACCATATCGCCCCGCGAATTTTTTAATTTGTTTTACATCAACATTATCATAGCTTGCCGATATACCTTCCAAAGCCCACTGAAATTTATTAATAGCAGTCTCTTCAGTCACAGATTTAATAAGTCTTTGTAAAAACTATTTTTAAATTGCATGGGAACAGGAAATCAATTTACATCAAACATCATTAATCTTCCCAAAAGAAACAACAAAAACCTTCAAAATCTTCAAGCAGCTTGTCCACTGAACTGCTGCGGTAGATTAGTATAAGCAAAATGGAGAAATCTTTTTTGTGCGTGAGCGTAAACTAAAAAGGGGCAAATAGTACCATTTTCGAAATTGAACATTCCCATTCTCCACAAAAAATGATTTAGTTTATATTGAGACGTTCAAATAAAAATCATTTTTTCCTTTTAAGCACGACTAAATATGAACAGAATTGATCGGCTCATAGCTATCCTGACTACGTTGCAATCAAAAAAATATGCAACTGCAGAGTTTATTGCAGATAAATATGAGATCAGTCTTCGTACTGTTTATAGGGACTTAAAAGCTCTGGGAGAAATTGGTGTTCCCATCTACTTTGAGAACCAGAAGGCATATTCAATCCTGAAAAGTTTTTTCCTTCCTCCGGTTTCCTTAACAACCGATGAAGCTAATTCCCTTATTCTTGTTTCTACCCTTTCTGAAAAGTTTGGTGATAAAACAACGAAGAATAATATTGAGAGTGCTATTGGTAAGATTAAAGCTGTATTAAGATCAACGGATAAAGATAAAATTGATTTGCTGCATTCTCAAATAAAAATTTATAAAGCTCCCGATGAACCAGAGAAAAAAGATTTTTTAACAGATATTCAAAATGCAATAATCAATAAGGAAGTCTTGCGAATCGAATATATAAACAATAATGAAGAAAAAAGCCTCAGGGAGATAGAGCCGATCGGCTTAACATTTTATTCGAATCAATGGCATTTGATTGCATGGTGCTGGATGCGAAACTCCTACCGGGATTTTAAAGTGGCGCGAATAGTTGACTTAAAAAATCTGAAAGAGAAGTTTAGAAAGCCAAAGCACTATGATATCAACGAGTATATAAAATCACTTTCCTAGAAAATAAAAAGCCACTGACATAAGGTTGTCAGTGAGGTTATTTATCTTTACAAAAACAGAAAAAGAAAGAGTTGTATGGAACAGAACTACAAAAATTGCCAGAGCTGTGGTATGCCTATGAAAAAATCACCAGGGGGAGGCGGGTCTAATACTGATGGAACAATAAGCAAAAAGTTTTGTGCTTATTGTTTTAAAGACGGGCAATTCATTAATACCGATTGGACTGTAAACCAAATGCAGGAGTTTGTTAAAGGCAAGATGAAAGAAATGGGTTTCCCCGGATTCTTAGCAGGATTTTTCACTAAAAACATTCCTAAGCTTGAAAGGTGGAATAAAGCATGAGTGTTATTAATAAACTTGCTTCATCACTAAATCGCAGAGATGAAGTACCTAACCAGGAATTAGCAAAACAGATAGCAACCAAGGGGGACAAGAAAGCCGTTAAAGAACTTATTGATAACCTTAACAATAAAAGTAAAGATATTCAAAATGATTGCATCAAGGTGCTGTATGAAATCGGGGAAATAAAACCAGCTTTGATTGCCGGCTATGCGAAAGAATTTATTGCATTACTCGATAGCAAAAATAACCGGCTGCAATGGGGCGCAATGACGGCAATTAATACAATCACGCTTGAAAATCCGAAGCTGGTAAACGGTGCACTAACTAAAATTATTTCATCTGCTGAAAGAGGCTCTGTAATTACAAGAGACTATGCAGTAAATATTTTAATAAAACTTTGTTCTTTAAAACAGTATTCAAAAAATGCTTTTTCCCTTTTGAATGAGCAGATTCTGGGTAGCCCGGTAAATCAATTGCCAATGTATGCGGAAAGGGCAATGACTATTATTAATGATAATAATAAGAATATTTTTATTAAGACATTATCCTCAAGGCTGGTGGATATTGATAAAGAGAGTAAAAGAAAACGAATTCAAAGAGTAATAAAAAAGTTCAGTTAGCTGTAAAGAAAACCTTTTTGTGCTTGAGTGGAATCTAAAAGGGGGCGGTTTGTGGCCCTTGGTTTATATAATGAAATTTAGAAAATATTTGTCCATTTGTTTATGAATATTGTTGATCTAATTGGTCAAATAAATATTTTGTATTGCATCCTTTTAGCCAACTTTTTTTATTCCAAGTTGATTGAATAGCTACAATTTTTGCAAGAGAAGGTAACCACAACTTAGCTTTTTCTTCCTTGAAGATTTTGATTTTAAAAATAAAGGCCCCACTTAACCCACGTGCTTCAGGTAAAATGGTTTTTAGATCTCTTTCACTAATTATATTCATTTCACTTTCTGTTGGATAATCTAAATAAAGAAAATCTTTTGTTGATGAGATTGATTTATTCATTAAAGTAAGATAACTCATCCAAAGTATAAATTCATTTCCATCTTTTTCATATTTCAATTGAGATGGGTAGCCAAAAACAAAGAAACTTGTTTTATCGTCATCAGATTGGTTAAAGTTATCAATGATTTCGAAATCCTCAGTTGTGTAGAAAATTAATTTGGCATCACATTTTAGTATCTCAATAATTGCAATATCAATTGAATTACTAGTTCGGGTAACGTACTTCAAATCGCTTTTAGATATTTTTTTATTTCCTCTTAATAGAACATTTCCGTCACTATTTGAGAAAAATTCATCTGCGACGTGTCTACAAGTAATTATATACTTCTTATCATTATAGGATAATAAATTACCAGTTGCATTGTTTATAAAGCAACTACGGTCTTTGCTTCTTTCCATTAAAGCAGTTTTCATTTTGTTTTCAATCTGATTAAAATTCATATATTACTTCTCTTCTAAATCATGATTTCAGATGTATTCTATTTTAAAATTTAAAATTCTTTCAAAGGAAAACAACCATTTAAAAATAAAAAAACCGCAGAAGATTTTCCTGCGGTTTTTCTAACAGCTCCTTTTATTCACTGGTAAGTTTTCTATCTTCTCGAATTTCGCCTATATGGTAGTACGCAAAAATCTGTTCGATTAAATTATCTTTAATATAATACCACTCGCTGACATCTAAATTAAAGTCTCCCTAGATTGCCCTGTAACGCACACAAGCTTTGTTCGCATCGTAAATTTCATCCAATATGACAAAACGATAACCTAAGAATTTATCTTTGTTTGATACGACCAGCTTGATGTAATTTTCTTTCCCGCTGATTGTTCCAAAAGGACTGGTATGCTGGAAGTTTTCTGAAACCGGCAGATTGTGAAAATCTCCCTCCAACCATTTATCAAACCACTTTTTTACTAAGTTTTTTGAATTCATCTGTTAATTCATATGTTATTTCACAAATAGAAAATATTAAAAAGTCAGAGAACTTGTCAGGTAGATGATACCGATAGACAAAACAAATTTTCTGTCGGTTATTTTGGGAAAAATTTGGTTTTGTCTTCTTTCAGGATTTATTTGAATTTATTAAAGAGTAATACAAAATAAATTATTTTGCTCCATAACTAGAGGCAAAAGATGAACAAAGTATTTTACCATTATGTTTTACTTACACTTTTTATTTTCACACCAGTACTTGATGCTCAGAACACCCAAACAAGTAAATGGCGACCATACGAGAGAGATCTAAAGAAGCATCGATGGATTAATCTTTCCGAAGATATTTTCTACCCGGGTGATCAAACAATAGATGTTATTTATTATAAGTTGGATCTTACGGTAACCAGTTCTCCAGATTATGTTAAGGGTAGTGTAACAATCTTTGCGCGGGTGGACACTACAAATATTGATTCTTTATTTTTAGATTTTGCCCAAAATATGATTGTTGATTCAATAATTTTACAAGAAACGACCCCTGCTCAATTCAATCATATTGATGATATAATTAATATAAGGTTGGATCGAAATTACATGTTCAATGAAGTTATTACTTTAAATGTTTTTTATCAGGGGTTGCCAAATTCAACAAGCACGGGTTCAGGATTTAAATTTCGTTTTCATAACGGAGTTCCAGTTATATTTTCTTGTAGCGAACCGTATTTTGCAAACTATTGGTGGCCTTGCAAGGATACTCCATCAGACAAAGCTGATTCAGCAGATATTATCCTAACTGTTGACACTTCTCTAATTCCAATATCAAATGGCAGTCTAGAAAATATTATAAATAATAGCAACGGTACACATACTTATAGCTGGAAAGTAAGCTATCCTATAGCTCAATATTTAATTTCTGTAGCTATTTCAAACTATCAGTTATATACAAATTATTATGTGTACTCTGAAAACGATTCAATGGCAATAACAAATTATTTATATCCGGAGAGTTATACTGCTCAAAACCTAAGCAAACTGGATTTGATTCCTGAGATGCTTGAGATTTTCTCTTCGTTATTTGGCGAGTATCCATTTATAAATGAAAAATTTGGTCATGCTGAATGTTATGCGGATGTGGAACATCAAACAATAACATCAATAGTGGCATTTGAAGAAATTTTGCTGGCTCACGAAACAGCTCATCAATGGTTTGGTGATAAGGTTACTTGTAAAGACTGGCATCATATCTGGCTTAATGAGAGTTTTGCGTCGTTTGGTGATGCCTTGTGGAAAGAATTCAAATATGGGAGGACAGCCTATAATCAAGAAATTCTTAACTTAATGAATATTTCAAAACCTCTTAATAATAGTGTGTGGGTGGAAGATATTTCACATGAAGGTAATCTATTCAGTTTGGAAACTTATGTTAAGGGAGTTGTGGTTTTACATATGCTTCGCGGTGTTATGGGAGACTCATTATTATTTAAAAGCTTATACAATTATATGAACGATCCCGAATTGGCTTACGGTGTTGCAACAACTGAAGATTTTCAAACAGTTGCAGAAAATGTTTATGAAGAAGATCTGAACTACTTTTTCAGCGAATGGATTTATGGCAAGAAACATCCCAAATACAGAATATACTGGGGTAAAGAGCAAGTAAACGATGGCTGGAATCTCGGGATAAAAATTGAACAGATAGTAAATGTATCACCTCCATTTTTTACAATGCCAATTGAAATCAAGATTAACTATTCTGAGAGTGATACTATCATCAAACTTTTTAACAACTCTCAGATTCAGGAGTACACTTTGAATT
>Ga0209536_100001451_pt1 | contig 39361 bp, 43 predicted proteins | sample DeeMarSeWOR28_12_FD_187461 | JGI IMG/M metagenome (GOLD analysis project Ga0209536, IMG submission 187461) | Marine sediment microbial communities from White Oak River estuary, North Carolina - WOR-2-8_12 (SPAdes) (version 2) | ecosystem: Environmental > Aquatic > Marine > Intertidal zone >... | reverse complement strand
AGGAGAAGAATTGCGTTATTCCTCCACTTTAAAAATAGATATGCTATATATTGCTATCCCCATAAGGGAAGGGATAGATGTAATCGGCGTCTTAAGATTATCCCTTCCTCTTACTCAAATCCAGAAACAATTAGCAGCGATTAGAAATACCATTGCCATCAGCCTTATCTTTGCCTTGGGTTTGGCTTTTGTATTGGGTACGTTATTGGCGCAAAGTATTATAAAGCCCATAAATAGAATTATTCACAGTGCCCGTAAGTTTTCTCAGGGTAACTTTAGCCATCAGATATTAATTGATTCAAAGGATGAAATAGGAGAGCTGGCGTACACCCTGAATAAAATGACCCAGGATATAGAAGACAAGATTGAAGAATTAGAACTGCGTAACCAGCATTTGGCCGCCATTTTACAGAGTATGGCAGAAGGTATAATCGTGGTAGATAACAAAAGTCGAATACTCTCCTTAAATTCTCCTGCCGAAAACATTTTTAATATTACAAAAGAAGAGGCCAACAATAAGTTATTCCTTGAAGCCATACCCAACAATGATATAGCCGAGCTCATCAATGAAGTTTTGGAAAAGAAGGAATTCTTATCACGGGAACTTTCTCTGGTATGGCCGGTACAAAAGATATTCCAAATTGACGTTTCCCCGATTTTTGAAAAAAAGCGGACGAGCGGTTGTCTGATTGTTATACACGATATCACCGAGATTAGAAGGCTGGAGACTATGCGCCGCGATTTTGTAGCCAACGTTTCCCACGAATTAAAGACTCCCCTTACCTCTATAAAAGGATTCACTGAAACTTTGCTGGAGGGGGCGTGGCGGGATGAGAAAAATGTCCAGCATTTCCTGGGGATTATTCGGGAACACTCCCAACGTCTGGATAATCTTGTAAATGATCTTTTGAGCCTTTCGCATCTTGAGTCGAAAGAGATAGTTTTGGATAGGGGCAACATAAATATTAAAGAGTTCCTCGATGAAATCCTGTCCGGATTTAAGGCGCAGTTGAAAAATAGCCATATCCAGGTCCATAACGATTTACCCGTTAAATCATCAATAAAAGCCGATAAGAATAAATTAAACCAGGTTTTTACCAATCTTATTGATAACGCCATCAAATTTAATAAAGAAAAGGGCTCTGTCAGGATTTATAGTCAGGATTCCGCTGATTTTGTTAAGATAGTTATAGAAGATACGGGTATGGGTATCCCCCCCAAAGACCTACCCAGGATTTTTGAGCGTTTTTACCGCGTGGATAAGGGGCGTTCGCGCGAAATGGGCGGTACTGGCCTGGGTCTGGCCATAGTCAAGCATATCGTGGAGTTACACGGCGGCATGGTTGGCGTAGAAAGCAACGAAGGTCTGGGCGCTACTTTCTGGTTCACTCTTCCCAAATAGTAGGGACGGTTCTCGGGGCGTTCGGGGACGGTTCTCACCACAAAGCAGAACCGTCCCTGTTAAAGTATTGACAGGCGGTTATTCTGTGTTACAATTATTAGAAAAGTAATACTTAATTGGGGCTTGAGATGAGTAGCTTAGTGCGTTTTGGTGTATCTTTAGAAAAGGATCTACTGTCAAAGTTTGACCAGCGGATTAGAGAAAAAAAATATACTAACCGCTCCGAGGCCCTGAGGGATTTAATCCGCGAAGACCTGGTTAAAAAAGAGTGGCAGGAAAACAAGGAAATCTCGGGAGCGATTACGCTCATTTATGATCACCATAAAAGAGAATTGCTTGACAGAATTACAGATATTCAGCATGATTTTCAGAAACTCATCATCTCCACTCAACATATTCACCTGGACCACAATAATTGTCTAGAGATCGTCGCAATCAGAGGTAAATCTAGAGAAGCACAGAAGTTGGCCGAGACCCTTAAGGCTATTAAGGGGGTCAAACACGGCACCTTAAGCATGTCCAGTACCGGCGATCACATAGATTAATTGTATTATTTTTTTACCTATTCGTAACACGATTTTTAATTTTATAATACTAGGGAGGTAGCGATGAAGTCGCGTATTATTGTATTTATTTTATCATTAGAGTTTATATTTTGGGTTAATCTTAGCCATATCTTTGCCGAGAGCCAGGAAGGACTGGAGTGGGAACCGCTTTCTGCCGGTCCGGTAACTACCTGGACTGCTCCTGTTTGCAGCTCGGGTGAATTTGTGGTGCAACCTTTTTTATTTTATACGCGTACCAGAGGGGTTTTTAATGGTAGAGGACACTATGATTCTTTGCCTGGGGGCGATAAGAGAATCCAGTATCAGGAGCAACTTTTTATGCAATACGGGCTCCTTGAGCGTTTAGAAATTTCTAGCCTCTTAGTTTATCAGCAGAACTACGTAAAAGAAGGCGGGCTTAAGGCGCATGCGCGGGGATTGGGCGATAGCTATCTTTTTTTGCGCTATTGCGCGCTGGAGGAAAGCGATTTATATCCGCACATAACCGGTGTATTCCAATTAAAAATTCCCACCGGAAAATACCAGCATTTAGATCTCGCTAAACTTGGTGCTGACTCTATGGGGAGCGGCACTTATGACCATGGATACGGCGTTATCCTTTCTAAAAAGTTTAAACCTTTAGTATTACATTTTGATTTAATATATTCTTTCCCGGTCGAACGAAAAATAGACGGCATTAAAACCCAGTATGCGGGATATTTAAATTATGACTTTGGAGTGGAATACTTTTTGCCTAAAAGATTTAATCTGTTGTTAGAGCTAAATGGCTATGCGCAAGGAGACCAGGAAGAAAACGGTGTAAAGATACCTTCTTCCGACAGCCAAAGCCTTGCCATTGCCGCGGGAGTAGGTTGGTCCAACGAAAAAATTCAAACTTTATTAGTTTATCAGAGGACGCTTACCGGCACCAACAGCGATGCCAATGATTCGGCTGTGTTAACCTTAGTTTATGGTTTTTAAAGTAGAAACACTCAAATCAATAGGATGATTTGGTGTTCGCTTACTGCGGGAACGCCCGAACCTATCGGATGGTTCGGCGTCCTGTTTTCTACAGGAGGAGGTGAAGGAAGATGTGTTATACCGTACCAACAGCAGCAGCTATAGTTACAACCTTTATCTGGAAGAAAAATAGGTCCCTTGGTCTTTGGTGGCTTTTGCTCCTTTTTTACGGAGGCGCCCTTTTTGGAGTAATCGACCATCTATGGAACGGGGAGTTGTTTTTGATTTCCGAAAATTGGGTGAGAGATTTTGCCCTGGGATTTGTAATCACAGGCGCAATAATTATAGCCTGGTTTGTGATTATGGCAGTAGCAAAAAATAGTCCCGTTATGAGCTCCGATTTAAACACCGCCCGCAACTAATCCTAGGGACAGCGCCTACTTTTCTTCAGTGGATAGCAAAAAGTAGGCGCTGTCCCTACTTATCCCCTACTTATCAACTTTACCTAAATTTTACCTGCCCTTAAAGAAAATTTAATAGCTTTTTTTTATACTTATCTTAAAATTGCGAAATAACAACAAGTATGTAACAAAAGGAGGAGGTATGAAACAAGCAGTTTTATTAGCATCAGTTTTAATATTGTTTTTTTGTGGTACTGCTTATGCTTATGATGACGGCGATTTTCAAGTCTGGAATACGAATGGCCAGGATTTTAAAATTAACGAAGAGCTAAAGCTGACGCTTGAAGAAGAATTTCGCTGGGCAGATAACGCCAATGAATTTTTCTACCACCATTATGATATCGCAGCTTCATTAGCTTTCAATAAATCCACAACTTTTGGCGGCGGTTATCGGCATATCTATAACTTAAACAACGGAAAATTTAAACTGGAAAACCAGCCTTACCTGATTGCTTCTGTGTCTTGGCAGAACCACGGATTTACCCTTGATAGCCGCAACCGTATGGAATACAGGCATGTTAAGTCTAGCGATGATTCCTGGCGCTACCGGAATAAAATTACCTTAAAACCCCCCTGGAAATTCACTAAAATCCAGATCCAGCCGTATCTTGCGGATGAAATCTTTATCGCTTTCGGGAACAGCCAGGAGGAATTTAATCAGAACCGTTTTGCAGCGGGTTTTAGCTTGAGATTAATGGAGAGACTAAAAGCAGAACTATATTATATGTTGGCGAGCATCAAGAAAACAGGTGACTGGAATGACGTCAATGTATTAGGGGTGAAGCTAAAGTTGTCTTTCTAAATTTAACCTAAATTTTACATTACTTTAACAGAAAGATAATATAATTTAAAGATAATATTGATAAAAAGGAGGGAGAAAATGATCAAAAAAATAATACTATTTTTATTATTCACTATGTATGTTTCGTTTGCTTCGGCTGCTGCAGGGAGAAATTCGGTACAGATTAAAGGTTCGGACACCATGGTTAATTTAGTACAGGCCTGGGCTGAGCAGTATATGGAGTTAAATCCCGAAGGCTTTGTTGCGGTTACCGGTGGCGGTTCAGGTACAGGTTTGTCCAGTCTTATCAGTGGCACCTGCGATATTGCCATGAGCTCCAGGAATATTAAAGGTAAAGAAGTGGCTTTAGCTAAGCAGAGAGGGGTGGAGCCATTTGAGTTAAAGGTTGCACTGGATGGTTTAGCCGTAGTAGTAAACCCCGAAAATCCAGTAAGCAACTTAACTATCGAGCAGCTGGCAGATATTTTTACCGGACGGATTACCAACTGGAAAGAAGTAGGAGGCAAAGATAAAAAGATAGTGCTTCTTTCCCGGGAGGTAAATTCAGGCACGCACGTATATTTTAAAGAACATGTTTTAAGAAAGAATGACCCTGCTTCTCAGGAAGAATTCGCCCCCTCGGCTTTGATGCTTCCTTCTTCCCAGGCCATTGCCGATGAGGTAGCGCAGAATTCCGGGGCAATCGGCTACTACGGAATGGGATATATCTCAGATAAGCATAAAGCGATTCATGTGGCTTTAGATGGAGCCTCTGGCTTTATTGCTCCTACTATCGAAAATGTGGTCAGTGGAAACTACCCCATATCCCGGCCGCTATTCTTTTATACCAATGGCGAGCCGAAAGACCCGGTAAAAAAATTCGTGGACTTTGCGCTTTCCAAAGAAGGCCAGGAGATCGTCGTAAAGACTGATTTTGTACCAATTAAGTAGAAGACGCGATGCGTAAGGTTAAAGAGTTTATTATAGAGAAGCTAATCTTGCTTTGTGGATTAGCTTCTATCTTCTTTGTCCTATTAATATTTCTTTTTCTGCTGAAAGAAGGCCTCTCCTTATTTAAGATTATCTCGCCGTTTAAATTTCTGCTTGGTGATAAATGGTATCCTATCTCAGAACCTGCGCGGTTGGGTATCCTGCCGTTGATTCTGGGGTCAGTGGTGGTTACGGTGGGAGCAGCGGTTATTTCTATACCCATTGGCGTGGGGGCTGCGCTTTACATTGCAGAAGTCGCTCCTTTAAAGTTAAAGGAAGTACTTAAGGCCGGAATTGAGTTGCTTGCAGCTATTCCAAGCGTAGTTTTGGGTTTCATCGGCATGGTGACCTTGGTGCCGTGGGTAAAGACACTTTTTAAGTTACCCACCGGGCTTACTGCTTTATCCGGCTCAATAATGCTGGCCTTTATGGCCATGCCCACAATTGTTTCTATTGCCGAAGATGCGTTATATTCGGCTCCCAAAACATATAAAGAAGGGGCTTTGGCGCTGGGCGCTACGCGCTGGCAGGCGATTTGGCGGGTGATGCTTCCAGCAGCTTCTTCGGGGATCTTGGCGGCAGTGATGTTGGGAATAGGCCGGGTAATCGGAGAGACTATGGCAGTAATGATGATTACCGGCAATGCCGCAGTGATACCTACAAGCATCCTGCAGCCGGTCAGGACCCTGACTGCCACAATCGCCGCGGAAATGGGAGAAGCAGTAGTGGGCAGCGAGCATTATTTTGCGCTTTTTGCCATAGGTATAGTTTTATTCGCGATCAGTTTTGCCATTAACGTTACTGCCGACATGTTTTTACACAAAAGAAGATGAGGAATCCGCAGAGAACAGAAAAAATTGCCTTTTTCTTTTTACTTTTAGCTACATTGTTGATTGTGGTTCCGGTGGGCTTAATCATCGTAGTGATTATCCAAAAAGGTGCCCCTGCGATAAATTGGCAATTTTTAACTGATATGCCGCGCCAGGGCATGCGCGCCGGAGGTATATTTCCGGCTATCGTAGGAACGATTTATCTAGTTTCGGGTGCGATTCTTTTTGCCCTGCCTATTGGATTGCTAGCTGCGGTTTATTTAAGCGAGTATGCAAAAGATAATTTTTTGACCCGCATAATCAAGCTAGCGATTGTGAATTTAGCCGGCGTGCCCTCGGTAGTTTACGGGTTATTTGGCCTGGCCCTATTTGTAGTCTTCTTTAAATTTGGGGCTTCCATTCTTTCCGGAGCGCTTACTCTGGGAATCATGATTTTACCGATTATTATTACTGCCTCGCGGGAGGCATTGGAGAGTGTGCCTTATTCATTTCGCGAAGTTAGTTTATCACTTGGCGCAAGTAAGTGGCAGACCATCAGAAATATCGTATTACCCAATGCTATCCCTGGAATATTGACCGGGACAATTTTAGGTTTAGGTCGGGCAGCAGGGGAGACCGCGCCAATTTTATTTACCGTGGCGGCGTTTTATCTGCCACAGTTGCCGCAATCCATTTTTAATCAGGCTATGGCCTTACCGTATCATCTCTACGTAATTTCTACCCAGGTGCCCAATGTCGATGAAAAAATCAGATACGGCACCGCTTTAGTTTTGTTAGCTTTGGTTTTGTTTATGAATTTAATAGCGATTATTATTCGTTATCGCTTCCGAAAGAAAAAGAAATGGTGAAAATCAGCGTTCGTGACCTCAATATATGGTTTGGCGAAATCCATTCACTAAAGAATTTAAGTATGGACGTCCAGACCAATGAAATCTTGAGCATCATCGGGCCGGCCAGAAGCGGAAAGACAACGTTTTTGAGGGAACTCAACCGTCTTAATGAGCTGGAGAGGAATGTTAAGGCAAGCGGCAGCGTAACGATTGACCGCTCCAATATAAAAAAGATAAATACAGAGTCATTACGTCGGAGGGTAGGCATGGTTTTTGCTTTGCCCTTACCGCTTCCCTTATCCATATCTGATAACGTGGCTTACGGGGCCAAGATGTGCGGCGGTAAAAGTAAGGCGAAATTAAAACAAATAGTCGAGCAGGCGTTAAAAAAGGCCTATCTGTGGGATGAGGTTAAAGATAGGTTGGAGACTTCTGCCTTTAAATTGTCCGGGGGCCAGCAGCAACGTCTGTGTATCGCCAGGACCCTGGCGGTTGAGCCGGAGGTTATATTGTTTGATGAGCCTTGCTCGGGGCTTGACCCTATTTCTACCGCTAAGGTAGAAGAGGCTATGCTTAAACTGAAAAATGATTATACAATAATATTGGTGACTAATAATGTCAAGCAGGCGGCACGCGTGGGTGACCGTACGGCTTTTTTCTTAAGCGGCGAACTTGTGGAGCTGGATAAGACCGATAGGATATTTACTACGCCACGCGACCAGCGCACTGATGATTATATTAGAGGTAAATTCGGCTAATGGATAAGATCATCACCAAAAACTTAAATCTGTGGTATGTAAAATTCCAGGCGCTTATAAATATAAACGTTGCTTTCAAGGAAAAGCAAATTACCGCCATAATCGGTCCTTCGGGGTGCGGGAAATCTACCCTATTGCGTGCTTTTAACCGCATGAACGACTTAATTGAAGGGGTACGTACTTCAGGAGAGATATTGGTAGAAGGAAAAGATATTCTAAACGGCAGAACAGATTTGGTGTGGTTGCGCAAAAAGGTGGGTATGGTTTTTCAAAGACCTAATCCATTTCCATTGTCGATTTACGAAAATATCGCCTTTGGCCTAAAGATTCACGAATCGATGAATAGATACGCGATTGAAGAAATGGTGGAAAAGAGCTTAAAACAGGTAGGTTTATGGCAGGAGCTGAAAGATAAACTTAGGCATTCGGCACTGGATTTATCTTTAGAGCAGAGGCAGCGGCTTTGTATTGCTCGGCTCGTGGCAGTCAAGCCGGAAATTCTCTTGATGGATGAGCCTTGTTCTGCCTTAGACCCGCAGGCAACCGCGAGAATCGAAGAATTAATGCGTGAACTAAAAAATAACTATACTATAATAATAGTGACGCATAATATGCAGCAGGCAGCGAGGGTATCAGATGAGACCGGTTTTATGCTTTTGGGTGAATTGATAGAATTCGGCAAGACCCAAGACATCTTTACCAAGCCCCAAGACAAACGCACCGAAGATTATATAACTGGCAGATACGGGTAGGGACGGTTCTCGCCGCAGAAGGCGGCGCACCGGCCTATCCTTTAAGGCCGGGTGCTGCCGTGAATAGCGTCTAGAACCGTTCCTAAAGGAGAGAATAATGGAAAGGCATTTTGATGAAGAATTAAAAGAGTTACATAAAGATATCCTGAAAATGGGGGCCATGGCCCAGGAGGCCATATTTAAGTCAATCGAGTCATTGAAGAATCGCGATAAGGCCCAGGCCCAGGAAGTTATTGAGTGCGATGCTAAAATAGACGAATTAGAACTGGTAGTCGATAATAAATGTATCGACTTAATCGCGCGCTATCAGCCGATGGCAGGGGACTTGCGTTTTATCACAACCGGCATGAAGCTTAATGCTGAATTGGAGCGTATTGCGGATTTGGCTGTAGATATCTGCCAGCGCGTTTTGGAATTGGTGGATAAACCTTTACTTAAACCGCTAATAGATATTCCCAAGTTATCTACCGTCGCACAAAGTATGATTCGTGACGCCATCGATTCTTTTATCAAAAAGGACGCTGCCCTGGCCAGAAAAGTTACCTTATCCGATTCCGAAGCGGATAAGTTGCGCAATATGGTCTGTGACGAGCTTACCCGCGATTATATGTCAAAGGATGCTAAGACCGCAGACAGGGCAGTCCCGCTTTTGCTGATTGCCCGACACCTGGAGCGCATCTGCGACCACACCACCAATATCGCCGAAGACGTCATCTATATGGTAGAAGGTAAAGTAGTTAAACACCGCCACGAAGACTAAGGCTAAACTAGCGAAGAAATAAGGCTCAAGCCAATGAAGTAATAATGACGGTTAAGGAATATCAAAGTTTTGATTTTATAAAAGGTCTCATAGCTTCGGTAGCCGCAATTTTGTCTGTGATTTTAGTATTATTTTTTTCTCATCCCGCCAAGGCAGAGAATTTTCAAGCCCAAACCATAAAACTCACGAATTGGTTAGTGACAAATAGAGATCAAAACACTGGCTTACCCCACAGCCACGTCGGAGATGATAGGTTTGAGAACTGGGCAATCACTTATGATTCGGCTATAGCCGCGCTTGCTTATATCGCTATCGGTAATATAAATGACGCAAAAAAAATCATCAATTTTTATATTCAAACACCTAATGTCTGGCGATTAGGAGGGATTATTGAGGCGGTGAATCCTACAAATCCTGTTTTAGGTGAGGATTGGTCGGTAAGAACAGGTTCAAATTTATGGATGGGTATAGCCGGCTTTCATCTTTATAAAGCAACCGGCGAGAGTGAATATTTACAGCTTGCCAAAAAACTGGCTGATTTCGCTATTACACTGCAGAATAACGCAAAAGATGATCCTAATTTTGGAGGCATTCGTTTAGGCCCGCAAGGCGCAGGAAACGTAGCCAGCGATCAGCACCTTGGTTATGATCTGAATCAACCGAGTTTCTATGAGGTATTTGCTACAGAGCATAATATAGATGCATATGCTTTGTTTAATATGCTTTACCAGGAGACAAAAGATGCTATATACACAGATGCGATAGATGGGGTGCTTTCTTGGCTTAAGCGCGTAGCGCATAATAAGCAAGAGCACAGGTTTAATCGCGGTTATAAACGCGGACCCGACCCTTTTATAGCGACAGATATACATTCTTGGGGTATTTCAGCGCTAGGGATAGATTTATTAAATACTTTTGAACCCGATTTAGCTGAAAAAATGATTGCCTTTATTGAAAAAAAATGCCTTTCAGAAATTACTTATACCAAACCAACCGGCCAAAAAGTAAAAATCAAGGGAGTTGACTTTATAGATCATAAAAGCGCTGCGCGTTTAAATAGAGAGCCATTGGTATCACCCGAATGGACCTTCCAGTTAATTAACGCATATAGAAGATTAGAATTAGATTTTAAAAAACGCGGGGAGAGTATAAAAATAAGTGAATACAGCACAAAAAGACAGCAGTTAATAAAGGCAATGTTAGATTTGGCGATTGAGAAAGATAATACATTAGCTTATCCTTATGCTACACAGGCAGAGGCTGCGATAGGTCACGAATATAATACTCCGAAGGAAGGTAATTTAAGTACAATAGGCGTGGCTTACGGAATTCTGGCTCTAAGCGAGTTTGATCCTTTAGTTAAATAGGGACAGCGCCTACTTTTTAGTTGTCTATTGTAAAAAGTAGGCGCTGTCCCTATTTATGTGATATAATGTTTAGAATGCGGAAATTTATTATTTGTCTTATTGTCGGTATACTTATTCTTAGTAGTTTTTCTTTGGCATTTGCCAGAGACAAACGGCCTACCCCCAAACTGCTGTTTTTCTTTTCCGAAAACTGTCATGCCTGCCAGAAAACCAAACACGAGGTCATGCCCGAGATAGAAAGGGAGTTCCTTGATAAAATCATCTTCGAATATTTAGACACCGGCGACATGGGCAATTATCAGCTGATGCTTGCCTTAAAACAGAAATATCTTTGCGCTGATACCGGCGTGCCCTCGGTCTTTATTGACGGAAAGTTTATCGTGGGGTTTCAACCGATAAAAGAAAAATTAAGAGATACTTTATTGGCAACGCTGGAGAAGGAAAGGATAGAAGAATTCAACAGGCTGCCGGGTATCGATTTGGTAAAGCACTTTCGTTCTTTTAGGGTCTTGGCGATTGCCGTTGCCGGCTTAATTGACGGAATAAACCCTTGTGCCTTCACGGTCATTGTATTCTTTATTTCGTTTCTGGCCCTTCAGGGTTATAAGAGAAGGGAATTGGCGATTATCGGGTTATCTTTTATCCTTGCGGTCTTTTTAACCTATGTCTTAATCGGTCTGGGGATATTCCGCTTCTTATACAGTTTCAATAAGTTTTATATAATCACCAGGCTCCTGTATTATTTTATCGCTATTTCCTGCTTTGTTTTCGGTGGTTTTGCCCTTTACGATATTTGGATATTTAAAAAAACCGGGCAGACCGAAGGACTGGTCTTGCAACTTCCCCAGGTCGTAAAACGAAGGATTCACGCGATAATCGGCATGTATTACCGCAAGAGCAAAGATGAAAAATCAGCGGATGCGCCGGCGCCTAAATTATCCAAACTTGTCGCCAGCGCTTTTATCACCGGCTTTTTAATTTCGCTTTTAGAATCAGTCTGCACCGGACAGCTCTACGTCCCCACTATCACCTTTGTCTTGAAAGAAACCTCTTTAAGGCTGCGCGCCTTAGCATATCTTTTGCTTTATAATTTGATGTTCATTGTGCCGTTAGCGGCGGTTTTACTGTTGGCGCTCTTGGGAACGAGCCAGGAAGGTTTTTCCCGATTTATAAAAACACACCTGCCGGCGGTCAAGTTAAGCATGGCCATCCTTTTCTTCGCATTAGGAATTTTTATCCTAGTAGCGGTATAAAATCACACAATGAAAAAGAAAAAAGTACCCCTGGCCACCATACCCAGACTTTCATTATATTATCGCGCGTTAATGGAAAGAAGCGATACCCAGCTAATTTCCTCACAGGAGCTCGCCGGGCTTAGCGGCACCAGCGCCGCCCAGGTAAGAAAAGACCTGGCTTATTTTGGCCAATTCGGAGCTGCGGGAAAAGGCTACCGCGCAGATTTCCTGAAGAGCTCAATCAGTAGAATTTTGGGAGTGGATAAAGACTGGTCGGTAGCACTGGTGGGTATCGGAAATCTAGGCTCGGCACTGCTTTCTTATAAAGGGTTTCTCAGACAGGGATTTCACATTGTGGCGGCATTTGACAATGACGTAGAGAAAATCGGTAAAAACTTTGCCGGAATCGTAATTCAGGATATCGCTGCCTTAGAAGACGAAATCAGGCGCAAGAAAATCAAAATGGCAGTGGTTACGGTATCTCAGGAAGCCGCCCAGGAAGTCACCGATAAATTGGTAAAATACGGCGTTAAGGCGATCTTAAACTTTGCACCCCTGCGGCCCGGGGCCCCTAAGGGCGTAGAAGTCCACAGCATAGACCTATCGATTGAGTTAGAAAAATTAGCCTTTTTCTTGAGTCAGCGCACGAAATCCCGCGGACAATAGGGGAAATTTTTCCTTGACAATGGCAGGGGAGTGTAGTATTTTAAGAAAGAGTTTTTATTTTTTTAGGGCTTATTTGTGATAATTTTCACAAGATAAACCTGCCAGAATTTTATTCCCTTGTAGATGAGTAAAATTTATTTTATCGAAGCCTCGCAGCTAAATCGTTTTTTCGTCTGGATTAAAGAAGACTTCAGGGTATTTACCCCGGCGGCAAAAGCCCCTTTAGGCAATAATGTAGAACAGGATTATTGCTATGTGCGGGCCCAGGGCGATGCCCCCATGGTCTATAATCCCTACCGCACAGTTGAGCCCCTAAAGTCATTCTTTACCCCTGCCCAAGAGAAACTCCTGGATTATTTTTCCCCTGATAAAGATAGTAGTCTTCAGCAGAAAGAGAAAAATGTAATCTTCGGCGTAAAAAGCTGCGATATCGCCGGACATAAAGTCCAGGATTACGTTTTCTTAGAGGGTACGGAGGTGGACAGCCAGTACCGCTTAAGAAGAGAGAATACCCTGATAGTCTCCAGCGATTGCACGGGATATAAAGGAGTCTGTCACTGTCTGGCCTGGGATATTTTGCCGTATCCTACTGCCGGCTTTGATATTAACCTGTCTCCTTTAAGTGACGGATATCTGGTGGAAGTCGGTTCTGCCGCAGGCGATAGCTTTGTGCAAAAGTATGAAGAATATTTTTCGCGCGCAAAAGAGACACAGATTAACGCGCGTAAGAAAAAAAGGGAAAATTTCATTGAGCAGCTCAAAAAACATCTCCTGCCGCAAAACCTCGTCTCTAAAGATGCGGTGCAGAAATTGGTAAAAGATGGTTACAATTCAGCTACCTGGCAGGAGTTTATGCAGACTTGCGTGGAATGCGGAGGGTGCAATTTAATTTGCGATACCTGCCATTGTTTCTTATTGGCGGATAGGACCACGCCTGGCGAGGGAAAAGCCGACAAGGGTAAGCATGAAAAATTAAGGCTTTGGGATAGCTGTCTTTATGCCAATTATGCCCGGGTGGCTGGCGGGGCAAATCCCTTGAAGCTGCGCGCGCAGAGATTAAGAAATAGATTTATGAAGAAGTTTGATTTCTTTGTAGATAACATGAACATGCCTGCCTGCTGCGGCTGCGGAAGGTGTATCGAGGTCTGTCCGGGTAAGATCGATATCCGTGAAGTGCTCAAAGACTTAAGCAAGAAAGCAGGCCATAAAAGATGAAGAATATCTATCGCCCCATAGAGGCGAAGCTGGAAGATATTATTACCGAAAGTCCGACCATTAAGACTTTTGTCTTACGGTGCAAAGAACACTTTGAGTTCACCACCGGCCAGTTTGCGGAGTTGACTTTGCCCGGCGTAGGAGAGGCCCCATTTACGCCTTCATCCAATCCCAATATCAAAGATAAAATAGAGATGACCATTATGAACGTGGGCAGGGTCACCTCTTTATTGCACAATAGCCCGACCAATATCTCTCTAGGCATAAGAGGGCCTTACGGCAAGGGTTATCCTTTAGAGGATTTTTTCGGCAAGGACATCTTGATTGTCGGCGGAGGAGTGGGATTGGCGCCGCTACGTTCTCTACTTTTCAGCTTATTTGACCAGATAACCAAATTCAACAAGATAGTTTTACGCTACGGGGCGCGTACCCCCAGCGATATGATTTATAAAGATGCCCTCCCGCAGTGGGCAAAGAAATCCAAAGTGGATTTAGTGACTACCGTTGATGTGGGAGAGCCTGGTTGGCAGGGCAATGTGGGATTGGTTACTACTATATTAAAGGACTTGCCGGTGGATTTAAACAAGTCAGTGGCAATAGTCTGCGGCCCGCCGATTATGATGAAGTTTGTTACCTTGAAATTATTGGATTTAGGGTTCCAGCCGCCGCAGATATATCTGTCTATGGAGAAAAATATGTCTTGCGGGCTGGGTAAATGCGGGCATTGCCGCATCGGAAAATATTACATCTGCAAAGACGGACCGGTATTTACATACGAACAGTTAAAGGATATCCACGATATCTGGGATTAATTTCGTTTAAAAAATGAAGCGCTTATTCGTAGACTTAGACATATGCAATAAATGCCAGGAGTGCAAGGTGGCCTGCGGGTATTTTTACCATCCGCAGAATAACGGTATCGCCTCTCTGCGGGAATACGCTACTTTTGCTACTATCTGCCGCCATTGCGAAGAGGCCCCATGTGTCAATTCCTGTTATCACAATGCCTTGGAACGCGCACCCGACGGGCACCTGCAACGTTATAAGATGCGCTGCACCAGTTGTAAATCCTGCAGCATCGCCTGCCCTTTCGGGATCATTTTTACCGATTTTATACCTTACCTGGATTCAAAATGCGATTATTGCGTGGGCCTTTCGGGAAGGCTGCCTGCTTGCGTGACCAGCTGTCCGGAAAAGGCCATTGAGTTAAGGGACGATATAGAGGAAGACCTGGAAAAAAATATTTATCTTGTGGGCGAACATCTGGCAGTGCATACCCGCAAGTGGTCAAAAGAGGATTTACAGCTTAAACCAAAGAAGAAATAATTCAAAGGTATGAAAATATTATTTCATTATCTGATTTTCCCCGGCTTTTTATTCGCTTCTTGCATGGGTCTTATAGCCGGTTGGGTTGACAGAAAGGTAACCGCCAGGGTCCAGTGGCGTAAAGGCCCGCCCTGGTATCAGAATTTTGTGGATATCATAAAATTATTAGGTAAGGAAACCATTCTCCCCGAGGGGGCAAAGAATACTTTTTTATTCGCTCCATTCCTGGGGCTTTTAAGCGTAGTTTTAGTGGCCACAATTTTAGGCCTCTCCATACGTTTTCCTTTAGAAAGCTTTGTCGGAGACTTAATCGTAGTGCTCTATCTTTTGACTATGCCCGCCATTGCTCTGATTGTCGGGGCTGCCAGTTCCCGCAACCCCCTGGCCTCGATTGGGGTATCGCGCGAGATGAAATTGGTTCTAGGCTATGAATTGCCATTCATATTAGCGGTGATTGCGATAATCATAAAATCAAAAGGCGTGATACAGATAGGGGCGATTATTAATCACCAGATAAATTTTGGCTCCAATATATTTTTGCCCTCTGGTTGGGTTTCTCCCGCGGGCGTACTCGCTTTTGTCGTCGCAATCTTCTGTATGCAGGCAAAATTAGGCTTGGTGCCGTTTGATATGTCCGAGGCAGAGCAGGAGATTATGGGCGGTACCTTAATCGAATATTCGGGCCTGCCGCTGGCAATGTTTAAATTAACCAAGGCCCTTTTGCTTTACACCCTGCCTTTATTTATGATAATATTATTCCTGGGCAAAGACCTGAGTCCGGCAATGCTCATCGGAAAATATGTGTTACTGCTGGTAATTGTAGTTTTAATCAGAAATACTAATCCACGCTTGCGTATCGACCAGGCATTAAGATTTTTTTGGGGACCGATGACCTTTTTGGCAGGCGCGGCGGTAATTTTAGCAATACTGGGGTTATAAGATGAATTTAAGATTCAAGGCATTAACAAAATCAATTTGGGTTTTTCATGCCGCCTGCTCTCCCTGCAACAATTGCGACATTGAAATTCTGGATTTGCTTACTCCCCGCTTTGATGTGGAGAGGTTGGGTATGATTCTGGCGGGAAGCATAAGACATGCGGACGCGCTCTTGGTAACGGGAGTGCCTAATTATAAGACCAAGGAAAGGCTGAAGAAACTCTATAGCCAGGCGCCTAAACCCTGCGTAGTGGTAGCTGTTGGTAGTTGTGCCTGCGGCAGGGTAATGTTTAAGGATTCTTATAATAGCCCTTGCCCGGTAGATGAGGTGGTGCCGGTAGATGTCTATATTCCCGGTTGTCCCCCTAAACCCGAGGCCATGATTGCCGGAGTGGCTAAACTGATTAAAAAATTAAAAGGTAAATAGAGATGGAAAACGTAGTAGAGAAAATAGAAGGGAAATTTAGCGATAAGATACTGAAGTCTTATGAAAAGTCAGCCGTGCGCATTTACCTTGATTTTAAGCCCGAAGATATCCCGGAGGTCGCGCAATTCGTTTTTAAGGATTTGGGTTGCCGTTTTATCATCGCTAGCGGCACGGATACTCCGGCGGGTATAGAGATACTATATCATTTTTCTTATGACCAGCAGGGTAAAGTAATTTCTCTGCGTACGCTCATCACCGATAAAAAAAATCCCCAAATGGCCTCTATTGCCAAGATAATCAAGGGTGCAGAATGGATTGAGCGCGAAATCTGGGAACTCCTGGGAGTAAACTTTATCGGCCATCCGGATTTAAGACACCTATTATTAATTGATGATTGGCCGGCAGGTAAATATCCGTTAAGAAAGGATCAATAAACTCGCTATGTCACACAAGGTTGTTATACCCATAGGTCCATATCACCCCCTGCAGGAGGAGCCGGAATTTTTCCGTCTTTATGTGGAAGGCGAAAAAGTAGTTGATATAGATATCGTCATCGGGTACATGCACCGGGGAATCGAGGAACTTTCCGAGCACAAACATTTTGATCAGGTAGCTTTTTTGGTAGAGCGTATCTGTGGTATATGCTCAACCAGCCATCCTTTTGCTTATGTTAATGCGATGGAAGATTTAGCCCAGATAAAAGTTCCCGAGCGCGCACTCTACATCCGCACTATTATTGCTGAGATGGAAAGAATCCATAGCCACCTTCTCTGGTTGGGGCTAGCGGGTCATTTTATCGGATATAATACCGTATGGATGTGGGCCTGGAGATACCGCGAGCCTGTTTTAGATTGTTTTGAGATAATTTCCGGTAACCGTAATCACTATGCCATGATGAAGGTAGGCGGGGTGCGCAAGGATATAAAGGACGAAGATATTCCGACCCTACAAAAGGCACTCGATGAGCTGACTCCGGCACTGGATATGTTTAAGGGGGCGGTAATGGATGATCCGGTAATCCAGGCGCGGCTTAAAGGCGTCGGCATTTTAACCAAGCAGCAGGCGATAGACTGGTGCGTGGTCGGTCCCACGGCCCGTGCCTCTGGCGTTAATATCGATGTCAGAAAAGATGATCCTTATGGAGCATATGACCGGGTAAGTTGGAATGTGATTATAGAAACAGCCGGAGATGTCTTTGCCAAGACCGTAGTGAGAATCCTGGAAATGCAGGAGTCAGTCAGCATTATTCGTCAATGCCTGGATAAGATGCCTAAGGGTGAAATAGACGCGAATATAAAAGATATACCGCCGGGAGAGGGCATCGGTCATGTTGAGGCCCCGCGCGGCGAGTGTTTTCATTATGTCAAAAGCGACGGCACAAACAGTCCGGTAAGGCATAAGATAAGAGCACCCAGCTATGTCAACGTCGCATCCAATAAGGTTGCGGCAGTAGGTCAGACCATTTCCGATGCCACGATTACCCTGGCAGCGGTTGATCCTTGTTATTGCTGTACGGAAAGAGTAGCAGTCCTTGAAAGGGATAGCGATAGAAGGCTTATGAATGGTTGGGATTTGATAAAACTATCCCAGGAGAAGACCGAAAAATTAAGATTATCTTTTAGATGTCGGACTTAAACACCGTAAAGAAAACTATTGCGGGTATGGCCGGGCAGGCACTGGATATGTGGAAACTGACCCACCAGGCCTTTATGGAGCATAATTTAGATTTGTTCCCCAAGATATTATCCGAGGAGAATAAGCTCAATGATTTGGAAAAAGAGCTTACCGCGCAACTGGTGGAGTTAGGCCGGGCCTCTGGTTCGCCCAAAGATAAAAAACAGATAACTATTTATGCCGATGTGGTAGGAGATTTAGAACTCATCGGCGATTATTGCAAGGATATACTGGAGAGGGTTCAGATTAAGATAGAGGAAAAGCTTCTTTTTAGCGAGGAGGCAGTAAAGGAATACGGCGAGCTTTATGATAAGACCGAAGAGGCCTTAAAAGAGGTAGTCTTTGCCTTAGACCGGGATAGCCCGGAAGCAGTAAAGACGGTCTTAAGAAAAGAGGAACAAATCGATGGCCTGGTGGATGAATACCGCAGGCGCCATGATCAACGGTTAATCGACGGCATCTGTAGCCCTATGGCCTGTAACATGTTTCTGAATATGCTTGATTTTACGGCTGCAGTCTATCAACATACTAACAAAATCGCCAAGAGGTTACTGGAGTTGCAATAAAAGAAATATATGAGCGCATTCTTATCTTATCCCTGGTTTAAATTAGACGGCCTAAACGCGTTCGTGGTTTTGGCTATAGGATTATTTTCTCTGCTTACTCTTATTTATTCCGTACGCTTTATGAAAGGACGCAAGCACCTCCTGCAATATTATCTTTATATTATTCTCACCGCCTTGGTTTCAATACTGGCTGTGCTTTCCAATCATCTCATCTTACTTTTGGTTTTTTGGGGGTTCTTAGGTTTAACGCTTTATCTTTTGATAAATATGGGCAGCGAAAATTCCTCGGCAATAGCAAAAAAGACTTTCATTATCGTGGGGGGTTCTGATGCGCTTATGCTTCTGGGGATCGGTATTATCTATTATCTTAGTAGCGGTGTGCTGTTTGTGGATAAGATTAAATTAGGACTAGATAGTGGTTTAGCCGTGGGAGCCTATATCTGTATTGCCGTTGCCTGCTTTGCCAAGGCCGGGGCAATGCCATTTCATTCTTGGATTCCCGATTGCGCCAAGGAGGCGCCGGCACCGGTGGTGGCTTTTCTCCCGGCGTCTTTAGATAAATTACTGGGAATTTATCTTTTAGCCAGGGTATCCTTTGATTTATTCCGCTTGAATCAGGCGATGAATATTATGCTAATGCTAGTGGGTGCCTTTACGATTGTGGCTGCGGTAATGATGGCCCTGGTGCAGCATGACATGAAAAGACTTCTGGGTTATCATGCTGTTTCGCAGGTAGGTTATATGGTTTTGGGTATCGGAAGCGGTAACCCTATAGGCGTTGCCGGAGGCATATTTCATATGTTGAACCACGCAATTTATAAATCCTGTTTATTTTTTACCAGTGGCAACGTTGAATATAAGGCAAAGACTACCGAATTGAATGAGCTGGGGGGTTTAGCCAAGGCAATGCCTGTTACCTATATTGCTTGTCTGGTTGCCAGCCTTTCCATATCCGGCATTCCTCCTTTCAATGGCTTTGTTTCCAAATGGATGGTTTATCAAGGATTAATAGAAAACTTTCGCATGGCGGATTCAGGATTGCGTATTGTCAGTATCTTGTGTCTGGCCGCGGCAATGTTTGGCTCGGCTTTGACACTGGCCAGCTTTATGAAACTGATACACGCTGTGTTCTTGGGGCAGCCGGCTGATAGTAAGCGTACGGCGTTAACCGAAGCTAGCTGGTTTATGTGGTTACCGGCGATAGTCTTGGCTTTAATCTGTATAGTATTCGGCGTATTCGCCAATCAGGTTCCCTTGAAATATTTCATTCTTCCGGCAGTAGCAGGGGTTAGTTTCTCCGGCACCTGGTATGCGGGATTGGCAACCCTCTTGGTTTTTATCGGATTAATTTTAGGGGTGGTAATCTTTAAGTTAAAAAATCTCGGGCCTATAGTGCGCCGGGATAGCGTTTTTACCGGAGCCGAGACTGCGAGTTTGAAAGAAACCGAAGAAAGTATCGTCAGCGGAACGGAATTTTACAATACGGTAAGAGAAATCGGCCCCCTGAAAAGAATTTATCGTTTGGCAGAAAAAGGTATTTTTGATATATATGAGCAAGGCAAGGCAATCGTTTTTGGCATAGGCGGATTCTTGCAATATCTGCACAACGGGGTTTTGCCGACCTATCTTGTCTGGATGCTTTTAGGCATGATAGTTTTATTTTTAGTTTTGTAAAACATATGGAACTAAACCTGCTTTTGTTATTCATGATTTTTTCCGCGATTGTAGCCGTGCAAATCGAGGATTTGCTTTCCAGCGTGATTGCCGTAGGCGCGGTGGGCCTGGGTTTATCTCTAGCCTTTTTAGTCTTAAAGGCTCCGGATTTGGCGATTACTCAGTTAGTGGTTGAGATTCTTTGTCTGATTATTCTCATTCGCGCAACCATCAAAAAAGATTTGCCGTTTTCGACTTCCGGTCGCTGGGTTTTTAATACTATGTCTACGGTAGTATTTGTAGTTATGTTTTTGTTGTTTGCATTCTTTGCGTTAAGAGAATTGCCGCGTTTTGGCGCACCGATAATGCGGGTGGCGCAGGAATATATAGCCACAGGCTTACAAAAGACCGGCGCTGCAAATTTAGTTTCTTCAGTAATTTTAGATTTTAGAGCTTATGATACCTTAGGAGAGGCTACTGTACTTTTTACCGCGGTAATCGGGGTTTTGGCGGTAATTAGAAAGGTAGGACGGATAAATAATGAAAAATCCTGAGCCAGGCATGACCTTGATTGTAAAAACCATCACCCGGCTTACGGTGGGATTGATTCTACTTTATGGCATCTATATTGTTTTGCACGGACATCTTACTCCGGGCGGAGGTTTTGCCGGGGGAGTGATCATCGCACTTTCTTTTATTCATCTGATGCTTGCTTTTGGTAAGGAGACCGCCTTAAAGAAATTATCCGAGGCTCGGGCCTCCCTGATCGAAAGCTTAGGGGCAATTATGTTTTTATCTATAGGTGTATTAGGAATTGCCGGCGGTTATTTCTTGTTTAATTTCTTTGTGGATAAAGGCAGGCCTTTTCATTTATTTAGTGCCGGAACCATACCGTTTTGCAATATTGCGATATCTCTTAAGGTGGGGGCCGGTTTATTTATCATCTTTGCAGCATTAATAATATTTAGAAGTCTGGGGAGTGAGGAATGAGTGAATATATTTTGTGTTTTGTTTTATTTTGTATCGGGCTCTATTGTGTTTTAAGGAAGAGAAATATCATCAAGATTATCATCGGCCTGGGGATCATTGAGTATGCGGTAAATTTATTCTTTATTCTGTTAGGTTACCGTGCGCAGGGGCGTGCGCCGGTGTTAGCCAAAGACCAGGCCGTTACCAATATAGTTGACCCTTTACCTCAGGCATTGGTTTTAACCGCTATTGTCATCGGTTTGGCAGTTACGGCCCTAATCGTGGCCATTGCCATAAGAATTTACGATAAATACGGGACCTTCGACATTACCAAAATTCGCAGGTTAAAAGGATGAAAATACTACCTTTTTTTGTGATTATTCCCCTGGGCAGTGCTTTTTTGATCTCTTTGCTGGGTAAAAAGTTTAAAAAATTCGGAGATCTGTGGGCTAATCTTTCCACGCTCGCCTTGTTTGGTCTTTCCTTGCATTCTATCAGCTTGGTTGCCGCGCACAAGATGCTTGTTTATAAAGTAGGAGGCTGGCTGCCGCCGTTCGGCATTTGTATGGTTTTAGACGGCCTGACCAGTTTTATGTTAGTCACCGTAAACTTAGTCAGTTTTCTGGTTACGGTTTACGCGGTAAATTATATGCAGAAATTCACCGATAAAGCTAAATTTTATACTTTATTTATGCTTATGCTTGCCGGTATGCACGGCGTGATTATGACCGGCGATTTGTTCAATCTTTTTGTTTTTTTAGAGATTGCCTCCATCGCCAGCTATGCCCTGGTTGCCTTTGGCACCGAAGCAGAAGAGCTGGAGGCATCTTTTAAATATGCGATTATGGGGTCGGTAGCCTCTAGTTTTATACTTCTGGCGATTGCCCTGGTTTATGGCTATACTTCTACGTTAAACCTGGCAGATATTTCTCTGGCTTTAACGCAGAAAGGAGGCGGTTTTTTAATCAGTTTTGCGTCTGTTTTATTTCTGGTTGGTTTCGGGCTTAAGGCAGCGCTGGTTCCTTTTCATGCCTGGCTTCCTGATGCGCATCCTTCTGCGCCTGCTCCTATTTCAGCTATGCTTTCCGGAGTTTTGATAAAAACCTTGGGGATTTATGCCATAATAAGAATATTCTTTAATGTCTTCGGGGCGACTACTACTCCTGTTTTGTCAATAGTGATGTTTTTGGGCGTCCTGTCAATGTTAGTTGGGGTAATCTTAGCTCTCAGCCAGTGGGATTTTAAAAGGTTATTGGCCTACCATTCAATAAGCCAGGTCGGCTACGTTATGTTAGGTATTGGCTTAGGCACCCCCTTAGGTATCCTGGGGGGATTATTTCATCTTTTTAATCATTCGGTGTTTAAATCGCTGCTTTTCCTGGGGTCGGGAGCCGTGGATTACAGCCTGCATACAAGAGATTTGCAACAGATGGGCGGATTAAGAGAAAAGATGCCGGTGACGGCAAATACAAATTTAGTCGCCTCCATGTCTATCGCGGGCATTCCGCCTTTTAACGGTTTCTGGAGCAAGCTCTGGATTATCCTGGCCTGCGTTCAAGCATATATTCAATCCAGTAAGATGATTTATATAGTTTATGCTCTATGCGCGATTGTCGGCAGCATCCTTACTTTAGCCTCTTTCATGAAAGTGCAAAAATACGCTTTTTTTGGAAGGTTAAATGAAAAATGGCAGAACATAAAAGAAGTTCCCGGATTAATGCAGCTATCCATGGTTTTTCTAGCACTCATCTGTATCGTCAGCAGTCTATTAGTAATGTCTAGTTTTAAGCCGTTTCTGGATTCAGCAGCTGATGCGTTACTTGCAGGAGGCGGCTACCAAGAGGCGGTTTTCGCTAATGTAAAATGAAAAAAAGCGCTATCATTCTGTTTATTATCGGAGTAGCAACCTGGATGTTTTTAACCTGGCCGCCGGACGTGGAAAACTTTCTAGTGGGTATTTTGATTGGCGCTTTCGCCTCGTTTATGATCGGAGATATGTTTGTAAAAAGGCCGCATCTGTTGAAACATCCAGACCGCTATCTGTGGTTCCTTTATTATATACCGGTTTTTCTCTGGGAATGCTTAAAGGCAAATTTTGACGTTGCTTATCGCGTAGCCCATCCGGATTTACCTATTAACCCCGGCATTGTTAAGGTAAAGACTACCTTAAAATCGGACACCGGACTGACTTTCTTGGCTAATTCCATCACTCTTACTCCCGGTACGATGAGCGTAGATATTGACCGGGAAGGGGGATTTTTATACGTTCATTGGATAGACGTCAAGGATAAGGAAGTTTGGAAGGCGACGGAAATGATTGTCCATAAATTTGAGCACATATTAAAGAGGATTTTCGAATGAGACGACTGCGCTGGCTGTTGGGATTGGTGGCGATTACGATTCTTTTGTGGCTGGCTTTGTTTTATGATTTTTCTTCTCTAATAGAATGGCAGTCTTTGCTTTTAAAACGCTGTTTTTATATTCTTCTTTTGTGTGCCATATTTTGCCTATGGCGTATCTTAAGAGGTCCCACCCCCGCAGACAGGGCAGTAGCCATCGATATCTTCGGAATTTTAATTTTGGGTTTTTGCGCTATATTGGGAATTCCCACCGGTAGAGATTGGTATATAGATATAGGTATTGCCTGGGCTTTGCAGAGTTTTATTTCCACCCTTGCCCTGGCTAAATATCTGGAAGGAAGAAATTTTGATGAATGAAGCAATCGGCGTATTTTTCATAATCATCGGCTTGGGGTTTGATTTTTTTGGCTGCTTAGGTTTAATCCGGCTGCCCGATATATATAATCGCCTGCAGGCCTCGACTAAATGCGTGACCTTGGGCACATGCAGCATACTTTTCGGGTTATTTTTATTTAAAGGATTTAGCGCTGCCGGCATCAAAGCATTTCTTTGCATTATATTCATTATTCTGACTGCTCCGGTTGCAGCGCATGCTCTCGCCCGCGGCGCGCATAAATCCGGCGTTAAGCTTTGGAAGGACTCTGTCTGCGATAAATACGAAGAAGATAATCGATAATTATAATACCTAACTAAACCATATGCGCTACCCAAAATTAAGGGAGCTTAAAGAAGCAATTCGGGCGTTAATTAGAGGGCCTTATACGACAAAGTTTCCTTATCAGCCCCATACTCCTTTTGAGAGCTTTAAGGGTAAGCCTGAGTTTCACCAAGATGATTGCATCGGTTGTACTGCCTGTTGTCAGGTTTGTCCCAGTGGCGCCTTAAGCTTTCAAGACGTCAATGCGAAACGTCAACTGATCTATCGCGTTGACCTTTGTATATTCTGCGGTCAATGCCAGGCGAATTGTCCGACAGAAAAAGGAATTATGCTTTCGCATGAGTACGATTTAGCTACTACCGGAAAAAGGGAGGATTTAAAACAGGTAATCGAAAAAGAATTGGTTCTATGCGAGTGTTGTGGTGAGATTATCGCGCCGTACGATCAGATATTATGGGTGGCCAGGAGATTAGGGCCGCTTACTTTCAGCAATGCATCTTTGATGCTTTTTTACCTGCAGAATTTAGACCTCGCATCAAAAGAAGAAACCACGCCCCAAAAGGAAGATCAGTTACAAAGAGCCGACCGCGTAAAGCTACTCTGTCCTAAATGCCGCCGCGAGGCAGTGATTAAATCTTAATAGGATTTTCAATTAAAAAATGGAAGAGATAATTAACGAAAACAGGCTTTTCGAAATTTTAAAAGATTCTGCTACTGCTTCAGAAAAGCAAATTAAGGCAGTTCTGGGGAAGGCCGGGGAGAAAAAAGGTTTAAGCCTGGAAGAAGCAGGGCTGTTAGTGAATATTCCTGATAGACACATAGAAGATTTATATTCAGTTGCCTACCGGGTAAAACAGGAAATTTATGGAGAAAGGCTGGTTTTCTTTGCCCCGCTTTATGTTTCGGATTATTGTGTTAACGACTGCGAGTATTGTAATTTCCACCTGCGTAACCAAGAGTTAAAACGAAAGAAACTAAGTCTGGAGCAGGTCGGTGAGCAGACCGAATTTTTAATCAGTATGGGGCATAAACGATTGCTCTTAGAGTTCGGGGAAGCCCCCGAATATAATGATATTAATTATGTGACCAGCGTGATTGAGAAAATTTATTCTGTGCGTACCCCAAAGGGTAATATTCGCCGCCTGAACGTAAATATTGCCGCCACTGGCGTAGAAGATTACCGCAGATTGAAAACCGCGCATATCGGGACATACCAGCTTTTTCAGGAAACCTACCACCGCCAGACTTACGAAAGCCTGCACCGTGGCCCCAAGGCTGATTACCAGAGGCAAATTACAGCTCATGACCGGGCTTTCAGTGCCGGCCTTGATGATTTAGGGTTGGGTGTGCTTTTTGGGTTGTATGACTGGCGTTTTGAGGTGTTGGCATTAGTTTCCCACGCCCAATATATGGATAAAAAATACGGGGTAGGGCCACACACAATTTCTGTGCCGCGTTTTCAACCCGCAGAGACGGTTGCTTTTAAGCCCGCATATCCAGTAAACGATTCCGATTTTCTTAAGCTTATTGCAATTCTTCGGCTGGCGGTTCCTTACACCGGAATGATTATTTCCACGCGCGAGAAGCCCGAAATAAGAAGGCAGGCTTTTAAGATCGGTATTTCCCAGGCATCGGCTGCTTCCCGAACCACTACCGGCGGATATGGCAAGCCCCGGACTGACCAGCAGTTTCTTCTCCAGGATGAACGTAGCCTCGCAGAAGTGATTCAAGATATAGTAGGCGAGGGCTTCTTGCCCAGTTTTTGCACTGCATGTTATCGCCGCGGACGCACCGGAGAGAGATTTATGGAGCTTTCCAAGCCCGGAGAAATACATAACTTTTGCCGTCCCAATGGGTTACTTACCTTCGCCGAATACCTCCAGGATTTCACCACCGACGGCCTGCATGCAAAAGGCGAACAGCTGATTAATTCTTACTTGGAAAAAATCGATAATCCTACCCTACGTCAGGAGACCCGCACCCGTTTAGAAAAGATCAAACAAGGCGAGCGAGATCTATATTTTTAATTAGGGACGGTTCTCAACTCGTTCGGGGACGGTTCTCACCGCAGCAAGCGGTGCACCGGTCTCTCCTTTAAGGCCGGGTGCCAACTCGTTCAGGGACGGTTCCGCTTTGCGGTGAGAACCGTCCCTACTTTAAAAATATGTGCTACGCTATACCGGGAAAAGTAGTCGAGATAAAGGATAAATTAGTCACCGTAGAATATTTTGGCGAAAAAAGGACTGCCAAAAATGATTTCTATCGCTTAAGTCTCGGTGATTATATTTATGCCCAGGGCGGATTCGTCGTTCAGAAAATGAAAGAAGCCGATGCCCTGCCGATTCTTGATGGCTGGCGGGAGCTTTTTTTTCAACTGCAAAAGAAAGACAACGCACAGAGCAATAATCCCAAGACTTTATACCAACGGGCAAATTTTATCCGCAATAAACACCTGGGTAATGCCTGCTGCGTGCACGGCATCATTGAGTTTTCCAATTATTGCCGCAATGATTGTCTTTACTGCGGCCTGAGAAATAGCAACTCTGAATTGGCGCGTTATCGTATGGATACCGACGAAATAGTACAGACTGCCGAGTACAGTTTCGGTGAATTAGGTTTCAAGGCCCTGGTTTTGCAATCAGGGGAAGATACCTGGTATACCGGCGAAAAGTTAGTACAGATTGTCAGAGACTTAAGAAAAAAAGCCCAGGTTTTTTTGATTGTAAGCATCGGAGAAAGGGACTTAGAAATTTATAGAGAGCTTTATAAGGAAGGAGCCCGCGGTGTATTACTGCGCTTTGAAACCAGCAACTCTTCTTTGTATAGCAAGATGCGGCCAGGGTATACCTTAGAGGAGCGCTTGCGCTTAATTAAGAAATTGGTAGAAATGGGGTATTTAGCGATGACTGGTTTTTTAATCGGTTTACCCGGGCAATCGCAGGAAGATTTAATGCGCGATATCGAGCTATGCGGCTCATTGCATCCGGAGATGTTTTCTTTTGGACCATATATCCCTCACCCAAAGACGCCACTTGCCCATGAAAAACCACCCTCCATAGATATGGTTTTAGAGACCATTGCGCAGACCCGGCTTAAGTTTCCTGAATCTAAGATACTAGCTACTACAGCTACGGGAACATTGGATAAGGAGGGATTTAAATTTGCCCTGCTTGCCGGTGCCAATTCTCTAATGATAAATGTAACCCCCCAGAAATACCAGCCGCTTTATGAGCTTTATCCTAACCGCCAGGGAGTAGGCATTTCTTTGGCCCAGCAGGTTGCCCAGACAGTCGAGCTTTTACATTCCCTGGGCCGCGCGCCTACAGATCTGGGTTTATAGTTCAGTTAAGTAAAAAAATGAATAAATATATAGTAAAAAAAGTTTTAATATTTTTTTCAGTGATACCTTTATTATTGGGGGCAGAAATGAAAAACCAGGGAACTAATCAGCAGGAGATTCAAGTTTTTAATGCTGGCACAGGTAAAATTGAGCAGGTAGAAAAAATATACAAAACAGATGCAGATTGGCGCAAGATCCTTACTCCTGAGCAGTACCGGATTATGCGTCAGAAAGGCACGGAGCGCGCTTTTAGCGTGAAGTGTCCGCTTCCGCCAAAAGGACAAAGCGGTATTTATCAATGCGTAGCCTGCGGTACGGATTTATTCCGTTATGATAATAAGTTTGAGTCCGGCACCGGCTGGCCAAGTTTTTGGGAGCCGGTTTCTGAATTAAATATTCAATTATTGCCGGATAATAGTCTGGGTATCGAGCGCACCGAGGTGCTTTGTGCGCGTTGTGATGCACACCTGGGGCATGTATTTGACGATGGTCCGCCGCCTACGGGTAAACGTTATTGCATTAACGCCCTAGCTTTGAAACTATCTATGTCGGAAAAGATAAAATCGCACAACAGCCAACAGAAGGCTACTTTTGCTGGGGGGTGTTTCTGGGGAGTAGAGGCGATATTTGCCGAGCAAAAAGGGGTTATCTCAACGCGTGTAGGTTACACCGGAGGAGATTTTAAGAATCCTACTTATGAAGATGTCTGTTCCGATAAAACCGGGCATGCAGAGGCAGTAGAGATAATTTATGACCCTGCCGAAATTTCTTATGAAAAACTTTTGGATGTTTTTTGGAGTATCCATAATCCTACTACGCCTAACAGGCAGGGGCCGGATATCGGAAGCCAATACCGTTCAGCGATTTTTTATCATACGCCCGAGCAAAAGGACCAGGCAGCGCATTCCAAAGAAAGACTAGAAAAATCAGGCAAATTCAAGAGAGCAATTGTCACCGAGATTGTGGCGGCGAAAGAGTTTTATCCTGCCGAAGAATACCACCAGCAATATTTCAAAAAGCAGGGCGTAAAGCCAGCTTGTCATATAAAGGAGTAGTTTATGGATAATCCTCATTCGAAAAAAAAATGCGTTAAATGCGACAGTTTAAAAGATTGTCAGGATAATCCTTCTTCTTGGTTTTTTCTTTTTACCGGGCTGATTGCTACCATAGCCGTACGGATAGTAAATATAGCGATGGATTTTAGTCCTTTTTGGGCCAAGGTTGCCTGGTATATCGGAATTACGGGATTCCTGATTTACTTTCTTTATAAATATCGCCAGCATAGGGCTAGTCGTAGATTCCTGGTTAATTCTGGTCTCATCCAGAAGCTTAGGAAGGGTAGCGCGCTCTCGATAGACGATGCGGAATTTCTATCTTCGATATTATGCGCGCTGCGTTCACGCAAAGACAGCGCCAACTACTTTTTTATTTTTTTCACTTCGGCAATCGCTTTGTTGCTGGGTATCTATCAGGATTTCCTGCTGAAAAATTAATATACCCACCAAGTAATTTTTTAATTGCGCAAACCGGGATATTTTGATTGAAATAGGCATCTTTTGGTATTAAAATCAGCGTAATAAAGGGGGTCTGGAATGAAGAAGCTTAAAATTGTTTTAATCGTGGCTGGGGGGTTAATTTTAGTTTTAATTATTGCAGCAATAATTTTCCTGATGACCTTTGATATAAACCGCTATAAGGCTTCGATTGTCGATCAGGCCAGTGCTGCTTTGGGCCGCAGCGTAGATTTTGAAAAGGCAAAGCTTGCCCTCTCTTTGAAACAAGGCACGAGCCTCAAGATTATAAACTTGCGTGTCGCCGAAGACCAGGGGTTCGGCAAAGACGATTTTTTTGTAGTTAAGGAAGTCTCACTTGCTATTGATATCTTGGGTTTGATCTGGAACAAAAAAGTGGATGTTTCAAGTATCCTGATTGATTCCCCCCGGATTAGACTTATCCGCGAAAAAGACGGCAGCCTTAATGTAAATAGCTTGGCAGAAAGCACTAAGCAGGATAAGGCGGCAGAAAAAGCTGCTGCTGTCTCTACGCCTGCGGCCTCTACGCCTGCGGCGCTGCCGGCACTGCTTATTTCTTCACTAAAGATGACCGGCGGCACCTTGGTTTATGTGGACCGCATGTTTAGTCCTGCCTTATCGCTTGAAATCAATCAGATAGGCTTAGAGGCCAGCAAAATTTCCTTAACCGCACCTTTTCCTATTGTTTGCCAAGCCGCGGTTTTAAGTAACCAGAAAAATGTCCGCTTGGAAGCAATGGTTGAGCCGGATTTGAAGAAAAACGCAGTACATATTTCGCATCTTAAGGGTGTTTTAGATCTTTCCCGGATCACGCCCGATAAAATCCCGCTATATTTTCCCATGGCCAAAGACATAAGTTTGCCCAGCAGCCTTAAGGGCCAGCTACAGGTTTCCGATGGGAGCTTTAGCGTTGAGGAAAAAAAGCCACCTCTTTTTCTGATCCAAGGTTCTTTAAATGACGGTTTCATTAAGTTTAAAGAGCTGGCTTCCCCGATAGAAAAAATGTTGCTACTCTGGGAGATCAACCAAAATAACTTACGCTTAGATGAGTTTTCTGCGGATCTTGGCACGGGTAAGATTAAGGCCACCGGCGAGATAATAAATTATTTATCCGATCAAGAATATGATTTGAAAGCCGATCTAGACGAACTTTTACTTCAGGACGTAATCATCCAGGATAAATCCGAGGTAAAAATTGAAGGGATTGTTTCGGGTCTGCTAGAGTTAACCGGCCAAGGCCTTAGCCCGCAGGATTTTCAGACCAAGTTATACGGCCGGGGCGAGGTAAACGTGGTCAAGCCGCGACTAAAAAATATAAATGTACTGCGTACTGTACTGGATAAAATCGGGGCGATTTCTGGACTCTCGCAAGAGCTGGAAGCAAATTTACCCGAACGTTATAAAGAGAAACTCACTCAGAAAGATACACTCCTATCGGATATCAATATACCGGCTACGATTTCAAAAGGTCGTCTGATAACGGGGCCAATAGTTATACAGGCAGAAGAATTTAAATTTTCGGGGCAGGGGCAGGCTGGTTTTGACGGAACTTTTGCTCTGGAAGGGGCACTTTTAGTTCCTCAAGACCTTTCCGCAGCTATGGTGACGGCAACCAAGCACTTAGAATATCTTCTTAACAACGAAAATCAGATTTATATTCCCCTGAGGGTTTCTGGAAACGCCGGCCGTTTCGAATTTAATGTAGATGCAGCCTATATTGCCAGCAGGCTTCTGGCAGAGCAGGGCAAGAGGCAGCTTTTAAAGGTTCTGGATAAAGCCTTTGGCATAGAAGAAGAGTCAGGCCAGGCGCAACAAGAAGCGGATCCACAGAAAACCGAGGTGGAGGGCAGCGAAGAAAAAGAATCTTCTCCGGAAGAGGCGGTTAAGGGGCTATTGCAGGAAATATTCAGGTAGGCGGCAAGGAAACCATATTTTGTCTTCGCCGGCATATAAAAAAAGACAGTCTTAAACAAAAGACTGTCTTTTTTTATGCTGAGACGTTAATTACTTTGCGCCTGAGGCAGTTTGTTTTGCCTTGGCCAGAATCTTTTTTTCTTCCGCGATACAGATTAATCCTGCTAACAAGGGGAAGCCAAAAAGAAAGAGATTCCATTTTTCGATGGTACGAATGGCGTATCCAGTGCCGATACATACCACTATACCGGTTAAAATTTCCCAGGTTGTAAAAGTGCCATAAAAGCTCTTTGCAAGCTTATCCTGTTCTTCTCTTGGCGATGAGTAAAATTTCACATAGAAGTCGAAATTCTTTCTCAAGATGCTTTTCCACCAATAGGCATCGATTGCGCCCACGATTACTCCTAGAAAATAGGAAGGGTAATCTCCGTAGAAGTCTTTGGACAAGGCGATTATCCCTACGGCGAGCGAGAGCAGAGAAAAAGCCAAGTATAAATTTGGCTGTACGGGAATTCGTCCACCCCTAATCATTCTTCCCTCCTTTTGAATGAGCTGCGCTCCCCAGTTTTACTCAACATGCTGGACTACAGCCACTCTTTAGAGTATACCCCAAAATATTTTTTTTTCAACAAAAAAGAAATATTTTTTATCTACACCTACGTGTCTCTTTCATGGTAAAATAATGCCGGACAGAGAAAGGAGTTAGGCGAAATGAAGAGATATGGAATGATTATTTTTTTTGTTGTTTTCCTAAGCGCAGGGTTTGCCTGTGCCCAACAGGAATCCGGCGCCAAGTCAAAATTAGCGCTTTACTGGCGCAAGGTTAAAGATAGTACCGTCCAGTGCGTTCTCTGCCCGCGCCGCTGCGTTTTAAATCCGGGTCAGCGGGGATTCTGTACGGTGCGCATCAATAAAAAGGGAAACCTATATACGTTAGGTTACGCTAACCCCGTAGCTCTACATATTGACCCTATTGAGAAAAAGCCGTTTTTCCATGTTGCTCCGGGCGAACCGGTTTTTTCTTTAGCCGTTGCAGGTTGCAATATGCGTTGCGTTTTCTGCCAAAATTGGCAGATTTCCCAGTCCCGGCCGGATGAGGTAGAAAGCTACTATTTACCTCCGCTTGAGGCGGTGAATAAGGCCGTAGAGAGCGGCTGCAGGTTCATTGCCTATACTTATACCGAACCTACCGTTTTTTACGAATACATGCTTGATATTGCCAAGATCGCTAAAGATAAAGGAGTCAAGAATACCATGCACTCCTGCGGATATATTAATCCTGAGCCTTTAAAGCAGCTATTAGAATATATGTACGCGGCTAACGTAGATTTGAAAGGATTTAGCGAGGAGTTTTATGCTAAGATAGGCAGCTTTGCCAAGCTTGCCCCGGTTTTAGAAACCTTAAAGACCATTAAAGGTCAGGGGGTGTGGCTGGAGATTACTAATCTGGTTATCCCGGGTTTAAACGATGACCCCAAGCAAATAGAAAAGATGTGTCGCTGGATTAAAGACAACTTAGGCGATGAGGTGCCGGTGCACTTTAGTCGCTTTATGCCGGCGTTTAAATTACAGAATCTGCCTCCCACCCCCTTAGAAAAGCTTGAGGAGGCTTACGCCATCGCCAAAAGCGCAGGCCTGAAATACGTCTATATAGGTAACGTGCCGGGGCACAAGGCAGAAAGTACCTATTGTCCCCAATGCGGCAAATTACTGGTCAAAAGAATGGGTTACCAGATTCAGGAAAACAATATAAGGGAGAGCAAGTGTAAATTCTGCGGTTATCATATAGCCGGCAGGTGGGATTAATGCTGGATACAACTATTACATATCTGCAGCTTTTCGGTATCGGCTTTAGTATGGGCATTGCCGGCCCGTGTTTATTGACCTGTGCGCCACTGGTTGCCTATATCGCCGGAAGAAAGATTTCGGTTTGGCAGGGGTTTAGCGATATTCTGATTTTTTTATTAGGCAGATTCCTGGCCTATCTTTTGTTGGGTTATATTGCGGGTTTTTCCGGAGTTTATCTAAGGGTAGTGGCAAGCGGTGTGTTTTTGCCTTGGTTGAGGCTTCTGGCGGGAATAGTCGTTATTTTAATGGGGGTTTATGTGGGGATAGGTCAAAACATTATAAGTAAGATTTGTCCGGCCAGGCTGAGCAGGGTTACGGGAATAGGCAGTCTTTTTCTTTTGGGTATTATTATCGGTATAAGCCCTTGTCCGCCGCTTTTGGGACTATTGGTTGAGTTAGCTATAATTTCCAAGAGCGGTCTCGATGCGCTGTCATATACTTTATTTTTCGGCTTGGGCACATTTATTTCCGGCCTGCTGACCCTGGGTGTTTTATCCGGATTTTTCAATTGGCTGCCGGCAAGAATATTCCATTCGGCAAAAAGTAAATCGATCTTTCGGATCATCTGCGCTCTGCTTTTGGTATTACTCGGTCTTAATCTTATAGTAGTAGTTTTTAAGTTTCCAGTATAAAAACAGATGAACCAGAAACTAAGACGGACAATTTTATTTTCCATGGCCTTGGCGGGCTTTAGTTCCATAGCCGCCCAGATAGTTTTGTTGCGGGAGTTTCTGATTGTTTTTTACGGAAATGAGATTTCGATAGGTTTTATTTTTGTTAGCTGGTTTGTCAGCGGTTTTCTGGGTAGTTGGCTTTTGGGGGCTTTATCGGACCGCATAAATAGCAGGATTACGGTTTTTTCTCTTTGCCAGTTTTCTTTAAGCATCCTGTTGCCCGCCAGTATATTGTTGGTTAGGTCAATAAAGCTTTTCCTGGGGCTTGGCCCCGGAGAGATTATTGGTTTCTCTCCCATGCTTTCTTGTAGTCTTATTATCCTTTTACCTGTTTGCGCGCTTTTCGGTTTTATGTTTGCCCTGGGCGCTAAAATTTATGCCGGGGATAAGCCAGCCCCAGAAGTCAAGATCGCCACGGTTTATATATTGGAGGCAGCCGGTTCGATCCTGGCGGGTATATTAGTGGGTTTTATCCTAATCAGCAGGTTAAACTCTTTGCAGATTATGGTGATTTTGAGCCTGGTGAATCTTTTGGGCGCAATTTTATTGCAAAGCTACTCCCGGGAAACAAAATTTAAGGCGCTTTGGACTTTAGTTTTCATTTTTGTATTTTCGGTTTTTATTTTAGCCTGGAACTCATCGGGTTGGCAGCGCCTGCAGCAGGGTTCTTTAAAAAGGCAGTGGCGGGGACACAAGCTTTTAGCAACGCGAAGTTCTATATACGGCAATATCGTTGCCACAAAGACAGGTTCACAGTATAACTTTTTTTATAACGGCTTGCGCCTTTATTCATATCCCGAGCAGTTGATTGCCGAAGAGAGTGTACACTTGCCGTTATTAGAGCACCCCCGGCCTAAGAGTATACTGCTGGTAGGGGGAGGAACCGGAGGGTTAATTAGAGAGATACTGAAACACCCGGTAGAGAGCGTTGATTACATAGAGCTCGATCCATTAGTGATGACGATAGGCAAGGATTATCTTCCCGCGCAGGAAAGCTCTTATTTAGAGGATCGCCGCGTTAATTTGCATCATCTGGACGCGCGCTTTTTTATTCAACAGACATCTAATAAATATGACTGTATAGTAATACATCTGGGTGCTCCCGCCACTGCCCAGCTTAACCGCTATTATACTGTTGAATTTTTTCAGCAAGCCCGCCGGATTTTAAGAGATAACGGTATCTTATCATTTTCTCTTGCCTCTTCGGAGAGTTTTATCAGTGCGCCCTTGGGCAACCTCCTAAGTTCAGTATACTTTAGTTTAAAGAAAGCCTACGCAGACGTTCTGGTGATGCCGGGTGAGACAGCTTATTTTTTCGCATCGCCTAAGCCCGGGATGCTTACCTACGACTATAATCTTCTTGAGGAAAGGGCCAGAGAACGCCAGCTTGATATAAAATACATACGCCCCTACTATCTATTCGCAAAATTATCTCCTGAGAAAATCCGCTATATCAAAGAAGTATTGAATAAGCAGGATTCAGTTAATCTCAATTATGATTTTCGACCCTCAGCGCTTTATTATAATATGATTTTTCTCACCGCGCATTTTCGCAATTCTTTTCTAAAAGAGATACTAAGTGGCGCGAGCGAAAAAAATATTTTTGCAGCGCTTCTGCTAATATGTGTTTTCGTTATTTTATCCGCGCTGGCGGCAATAAGACGTAAACGCTCGTACAAGAGAATAGTGCTTACTGCGGTTTTGACTACCGGTTTTACCCAAATGAGTTTTCAAATGATGGTTTTGCTTACCTTTCAGATAATTTATGGTTATTTGTTTTATAAGCTGGGGCTTTTGGTTACTTCTTTTATGGTCGGTTTAACCTTGGGTAGCTTATCGATGATGCTTTGGATGCCGCGCACAAAAAATGATTTAAGGTATTTTATCGGATTAGAAATTTTAGTCTGTCTTTATCCGCTCTTGCTGGTTTTTCTGCCAAATTTCCTAGCCTCCATAAATAAAAGCTCTCTTTCCTGGCTAGGCCCTGGCTTGGTGTTTTCGCTTTTACCTGTGATAGCCGGATTTCTTGGCGGGGCGCAATTTCCTTTAGCCAATAAAATTTGTCTGCAAAAGGCCGGTCAGCAGGTAGGAAGGGTAGCCGGCCTGACCTATGGCATGGATTTATTGGGTTCATGCCTGGGCGCCTTTTTAACCGCTGTTTTTCTCATACCTATACTTGGTATTGCCAAAACCTGCCTCGCCGCAACCCTAATCAACCTCTTCGTCCTATTAGCATTAGTAGGGACAGCGCCCACTTTTAAAAAGTAGGCGCTGTCCCTACTAAAATTTTACTTGACAAGGGGGTTTTTGTAGGGTAAACTCTATTATTATGATAGGGTTAATAGACATAAAGGGGCATTGATGCGGATCACTTATAAGGGAGATTATGCTTTAAAGGCAGTTTTAGATTTATCGATTAATTACGGCAACGGAGTAGTAACTATCCAAGAAATGGCCAGGCGGCTGGATATTCCGACAAAATTCTTGGAGCAGATACTTTTGGATTTAAAGCGCGGGGGTTTTGTAGAGAGCCGCAGAGGAAAAATCGGCGGTTATCTTTTGGCGCGTTCGCCAGAAACGATCAGGGTAGGCGAGGTGATCCGCTTTATAGACGGTTCTATTGAGCCTATCGCCTGTGCAAATCTGGATAAAAAATATACCGGTTGCGTGGATGTCCATAGGTGTGTATTTAAAAAACTTTGGCAGGGCGTGGCCAGAGCTACCGCTGACATAGTAGATAATACAACTTTTCAGGATTTGGCCAAGGAGTACAAACTTAAAAGCCAGGCCATTAACTACACCATCTAATTATGGAAGTTACTAAAGTTAAGATTAAGGATGCAGGCGGACTGCATTTACGTACCGCTGCCAAGATTGTAGGTTTCGCTAAGAAATGCAAGTCTAAAATAAGCCTTTGCTATAAGTGCAAATTTGCGGATTCTTGTTCTGTCTTGCAGCTACTTTCTCTGGGCGCGCCCAGTAATTCTGATATTGCGGTCATTGTCCAGGGGCAAGACGAAAAAGAGGTAGTAGGTAAAATAGGGGAAATTTTTTCTGACGGGGGAGGAATATAAAAGGGGAGGGATTAATGAGCAAGAACGAAAACAAATTAAAAATAGAGACTCTGGCCCTGCACGGCGGACAGGAGCCGGATCCTGCTACCGGCGCGCGGGCAGTACCGATATACCAGACCACCTCTTACAATTTTAAAAGCACAGAGCACGCAGCCAATCTTTTTGCGCTCAAGGAGTTCGGGAACATTTATACCCGCTTAATGAATCCTACTAACGACGTATTGGAAAAAAGGATAACTCTCTTAGAGGGCGGGGCGGGGGCTCTGGCGGTAGCCAGCGGTCAGTCGGCAATCACTCTGGCTTTGTTAAATATTGCCCAGGCCGGCGATGAAATTGTTTCCGCGGATAACCTATACGGGGGGACTTATACCTTGTTTCACTACACCTTTAAAAAATTGGGCGTAAAGGTTAACTTTGTGAAATCTGATGACATCGCGGGCTTTAAGAAAGCCATTACCGCGAAAACAAAAGCTATTTATGCGGAATCTATCGGTAATCCCAAGCTTGACGTTACGGATTTAGAAGAATTGGCAAAGATTGCCCACGAAAACAAAATACCCTTTGTTTTGGATAATACGGTTTCACCCTATCTTTTAAGGCCATTTGACTTTGGCGTGGATATCATTGTTTATTCCTGCACTAAATTTATCGGCGGGCACGGGACTTCTATCGGGGGCTTGATTGTAGATTCCGGAAAATTCGATTGGACTAATGGTAAATTTCCCTTGATTGCCCAGCCCGATCCCAGCTATCACGGGTTAAATTTTGTAGAGGCGCTTAAGCCTTTAGGCAATATAGCCTATATAATAAAAGCCAGGGTTACGCTCTTAAGAGATTTAGGGCCGGCAATGTCTCCCTTTAATGCATTTTTATTTCTTCAGGGCTTAGAGACCCTGCATTTAAGGATGCCGCGACATACAGAGAATGCCTTGGCAGTGGCGAAGTTTTTAGAGAAACACCCCCAGGTCAGCTGGGTAAACTATCCGGGCCTGGATTCCAGTCCCGAGAAGAAAAAGGCAAAGAAATATCTATCGAAAGGTGCGGGAGCGATTATCGGGTTTGGGATTAAGGGTGGCCTTTCAGCCGGGAAAAAATTCATTGATTCCCTGGAGCTGATTTCGCATCTGGCCAATATCGGTGATGCCAAGAGCTTGGCCATTCATCCTGCGACTACCACACACCAGCAGCTTTCGCAGGAAGAGCAATTGGCAACGGGTGTTACGCCGGACTTTATCCGTCTTTCGATCGGCCTGGAACACATCGATGACATAATTGGAGATATAAAACAGGCATTGGAGAAATCGATTTAACACCCAAACCAATCGGATGGTTTGGTGTTCCGCTCGCTGCTTACACCCGGCCTTAAAGGATAGGCCGGTGTCCGCTACTGCGGAAGGAGGTATTATTATGTCAGGGATATTTTCGGATGTTACTAAAACCATCGGTCGCACGCCGCTGGTAAAGATTAATAAACTTACCCAGGGCTTAAGCGCTACTGTTTTAGCTAAGCTTGAATTTTTTAATCCGCTTTCCAGCGTCAAAGACAGGATCGGCGTAGCCATGATTGAGGCCGCAGAAAGAGAGGGGCGTTTAAAGAAAGGTGCGGTGATAATTGAGCCCACCAGCGGTAATACCGGTATTGCCCTGGCTTTCGTTGCTGCCGCCAAGGGTTACCGGATAATTTTGACTATGCCCGATACTATGAGCGTAGAACGCAGGCAATTATTAAAGATTTTCGGAGCAGAAGTGGTCCTGACCGAGGGGGCAAAGGGAATGAAGGGCGCGGTTGATAAGGCAGAAGAATTAGTCAAGAATACGCCGAACAGTTTTATGCCGCAGCAATTCAATAATCCGGCCAACCCCCAGATTCATCGCCAGACTACTGCCGAGGAGATTTGGGATGATACACAGGGTAAAATAGATTTTTTTGTTGCCGGCGTAGGCACTGGTGGTACAATAACTGGAGTCGGCCAGGTGCTTAAAAAAAGAAATCCGAACGTAAAGATAATCGCGGTAGAACCGCTGGATTCTCCCGTGCTCTCCGGAGGAAAACCCGGCTCGCATAAGATTCAGGGAATCGGCGCAGGTTTTGTCCCCGAGGTTTTAGACAGAAAAATAATCGATGAAATAATTAAAGTCTCAAATGAGGATGCCGGGGGTATTGCGCGTAAGTTAGCGCGCCAGGAAGGTATTTTTGCCGGCATCTCCAGCGGCGCAAGTATGTCTGCTGCTTTAGAGATAGCCAGAAGTAAAGATGCCGCGGGAAAGACAATTGTAGCGGTTTTACCGGATACCGGAGAACGCTATCTTTCTACCTGGTTATTTGAGGAGTATTTGAAATGATAAAAGAAAAAACTCAGGACATCGGGCTGGTTGAAACCCAGTATTTTACTTTTGCCCAGCCGCCTAACGAGCTTAAGCTGGAATGCGGACAAAAATTAGGGCCGATTACCCTGGCCTACGAAACCTATGGTCAACTAAATAGCGATAAGACCAACGCCATTCTAGTAGTCCATGCTTTATCCGGAGATGCCCATGTTGCCGGCTGGCACCAAGGGGATAAGGATCCTGGTTGGTGGGATAATATGGTCGGACCGGGCAAGGCCCTGGATACCGGAAAATATTTTATTATCTGTTCTAATATTATCGGTGGATGTAAAGGGTCAACCGGACCCTCCTCAATTGACCCCAAGACTCAAAAGCCTTATGCTTTGAGTTTCCCCATGATTACTATTGCGGATATGGTTAGGGCTCAGAAGCACCTGATCGAACATTTAGGCATAGAGAAATTACTCTGCGTTATCGGTGGCTCGATGGGCGGGATGCAGGTATTGCAGTGGGTGGCGCTGTATCCAAAA
>Ga0209536_100001450_pt1 | contig 39377 bp, 37 predicted proteins | sample DeeMarSeWOR28_12_FD_187461 | JGI IMG/M metagenome (GOLD analysis project Ga0209536, IMG submission 187461) | Marine sediment microbial communities from White Oak River estuary, North Carolina - WOR-2-8_12 (SPAdes) (version 2) | ecosystem: Environmental > Aquatic > Marine > Intertidal zone >... | reverse complement strand
TCTCCTCATAACTCCGCTCGCCATAGAGCCGCAAAAGGAGAATATCCCGATGGGCTTCCGGGAGGGAACGCAATACACCGACAACCTCCCGCTGCCGCTCGTCAGAGAGGGCCTCCTCGAGTGGCGAGGGATCCGGGGAGGCAGGATCAATCCCGGAGAGCGGCTGGTTCCGCCGGCGGAGGATGTTCTCCTTCAGCGCCAGCCGGTAGGCGATGGTCGAGAGGAAAGCTTTGAAGGACCCTTCGTAGTAGTCTCTGGACCCGTTCAGGAGGCGAAGGAATGTCTCCTGGACGATATCCTGGGCCGCATCGGTGGAGCCGGTCATCAGGGCGGCCAGACGGAGGAGCGGCCCGGAGTGCCGCTCAAAGAGAGCTCTCCACGCTTTCTGATCCCCGTTCCGGGCACGCTCCAGACTGGCCCAGTCCGAACTCAGTCGAGCAGATTCCGTTTGCGGCACCAATCCTTGATCTCCGGAATGTCATCCGAACGGCACCACATCCGATTCATCTCCTCCCTGTGCTTGTCGTGCACCAGCTCCAGCACGTGATCCTGATACCAGTGAAAGAGGTCCAGCCGATACTCCGGAGCCACCTCCAGAATGCGGTCCATCTGAGCATTCAACGCGGCGGGATAGTTGAACATGAGCATCTTCCCGGCCCGTGAGGGCTTTGCGTAGTGGAGATCCCAGCTATCCATTCCGCTCGTGCGGAACTCCTCCAGCCACGTCTTCAGAACCTGCCTCAGCTGGGATCGATCTGACTGTGTCGGCGGCGTCACAAGTGTGACAAGTCCCAATCCCCGCCCCACATCGCCGTACTTCTCTACAACATCACTCCTGGCGAGCGTGGCCGCAAAGTAGACCGGCCGTCCCGCCCTCTTGCAGGCCTCGATGAGACGTCCCAGCAGCGGGTCGCTGTAGGGACCGCCGGGCGGAATGGAAGCTCCTCGCTCCTGGATGTCCCGCCAGATCGCCTCGCGCAGGCTGTCACTCTCCTCCGGACCGATGAAGGTCGGAAGCCCGTCGTTCATGAGAATCTGCGGGTACCAGTCGGTATTCAGCAGGGAGCGGTTCACAATCCGAACGTCGGGCCGATAGTTGAGCGCATGTCTCAGGACCCAGCCGGGGTAGGTATCGTTGTCCCCGTTCGTCACGAGGATGGCGTTCTCCTCCAGGCAGGCTATCATATTGTACGAATAATCCATGACTTCGTTGGCAATCGCCCCGGCGTCCAAGAGCCTGCGGAGCGCCACGGTCATCCTCTCGGTGTCTTCCTGCTGAAGGTAGTGGATGACAAGGCCGAACCAGGGGTCCATGTAGGAGGGATCCAGACGTGTGGCTTCCTCGAGGAGCCGCTGGCCCTCGATGTCGTCGCGCTTCCCGTGTCCCACCATCGATTTGAGATAGAGAAGCGTGGGATTCGCCGGGTAGCGGGAGACACCCTTCTCCAGAAGAGACTCGTAGTCCTCCGCCCCGGCATAGCGGGCGGCATACATCCAGTTTGCGTATGCGTCTTCGGAGGGGTACTGTTCGTAGTACTGCTCCCAGAGACCTGCGAGCTCCCGGTAGGTGTCTCTGTCGTAGACGACCTCCCGCATGCTGAAGATCTTCTCGGGTCTCTGGATGGCTTCCGACTTTTCGTGGCAGCTCACCGCACCGAGGGTGCCGGCAAGCAACACCAGAAGGAGTGCAACAATGGGCTGACGGGTCATCTCACGTCTCCTCGTATCGGGTTACAGAATGGTTCCCGATCTAATAATCCTCCAGGAGCCGGTTTTGTTCAATCAGGAAGCGGGAAAGATGAAGACGCACGGGGAAGAACGAGGTATCCAGGACAACGGGGGCGAAACGCCCCTTCTGCGTGAGCGGTGCCCTGAGGCGGGCTCGGGTCAACTCTCCTGGGTACCCTCTGCCGGTCCCGTCGAGAAACGCTCCCGGACGTCGGGCCCGACCCGGATGGGCCTGCCGGTTCCAATATCGATGGGGCACCAGAGGGTCCGGGCATGCGCCAGCAGCTTCCCGTCACCAGCCCTGAGGATGTCCGTAAAGCGCTCGTATGCCCGTGGTGCGGCTTTCCCGACCCAGGTGCGAGCGATGATCGCGTCGCCCGGCATCGCGGCACGCTTGTAGTCGATCTCGTGGCGGACCACCACCCAGGCGATCGCTGCCTGCTGGGCGGGGGTCGCCGCGGCGCTCCAGTGGGCCACAGCCGCGTCCTGGACCCATCGGAGGTAGACGACGTTGTTCACATGACCGAGCTGGTCAATGTCGCCCGGTTCTATCGTGACCTCAATCTCGTACCGTTCAACTGCGGGAGAGGATTGCACGGGGGCTCACATTGTTGATCAGACGGATCTCTTGAGTTCGATGACGGTAATCTCTGGCGGCATCCCGACACGCCCGGGGAACCCGATAAAGCCCAGGCCGGTGTTCACATGGAGTTTCTGATTCGGCTCTTCATAGAGTCCTCCCCACCTCTTGTAGCGTATGTTCACGGGGCTCCACCTCCAACCCGGGATCTCGATGCCAAATTGCGCGCCGTGTGTATGGCCGGACAACGTCAGGTCGATGCCGGTACGACCCAGCACCTGCTCGTCCCAGTGTGTCGGATCGTGCGACATCAGCACTTTGAACGAATCGGGCTGCGCGCGTGAGAGCGCTTTGTTCAGGTCGCCATACTGCGGGAAGGGCCGGAGGCCCCAGTTTTCGACACCCACCAGATCCAGCTTCTCGCCATTCAGATCCAGCGTATGCGCATCGTTCAGGAGCACCCTGAACCCGAGGTCTTCCTGCAGGGTGATAAGTCTCTGAAGATTTTGCTGCTTCTCCTCAGGGGACCTCCATGGGACATACTCCCCGTAGTCATGGTTGCCCAGTATCGAGTACTTCCCGATGGTTGCGTTCAATCCGCGGAGCGCCGGGAGAAAGGCATCCATCTCGGAGGAGACATTGTTGACAAAGTCTCCCGTAAAGACCAGCAGATCGGCATGCTGGTCGTTGATTGCCGCCACAATACGTTCTACCTCTTCAGGGTATCCCCCAAAACTCCCGATGTGGAAATCGGAGATCTGGACGATCCTCAGGCCATCAAACGAGCGTGGGAGAGTGGGAAACTTCAGCGAGTGTTTCCGCACGGTGTAATTGAACCTCCCCCACGTGATGCCGTATGCAATCGAGAAGAACGGGACGGCGGCAAGGATGAGACCGGTACGCGTCAGGAACTGGGCCCGGGAGATGGGCTCCCCCTTCGGCAGATCCTCCCGGTTCCGCTCTCTTATCTTGAAGTAGAGCTTCCTCAGAAGGAGAATGAGGTCATCAAGGATATTGACCAGCACGAAGACCAGCTTCGGAACATAGAAGAGAATGAACGTCCCGCTTATCAGATGGAAGTATCCCAGATAGTCAGACGGGTTGATGGGGAGCGCGACGAAGAGAACCAGGCCTGAAATGAGAACAAACGGGACGATCCAGAAGAGGATCCAGATGGCCCTCCGCAGCTTCCGGCCGTATGTGCCCGTGAGTTTTCGGACACCCCAGTAGGCATAGGAATCGATGGCCAGGATGATGGCGCTGAATACCAGAATGAAGACGATCGGGTTGTTTCTCATGGATTACTCTTGTTCCCGCCTTGCCAGTCTAATCATATCCCTGGCTTCCAGCGTCTGCTTCTCCGACCCGCGCAGCACAACATTGATCATCGCCTGGCCGACCTCCTCCGATGTCATAACGGATTTTGGGAAGAGAAGTTTCCAGAGCGGGTAGAGGGGGCCCCCTATTTTGTAGAGGAAATGGACACGCCTTGCATCTTTCCGGGGCTGTATGTACCCGGGCCGCATCAGATAGACCTTCTTGAAAGGGAATGTCTTGAGCGTGTTCTCCGTCTCTCCCTTCACCCTCGCCCAGCTCAAGCTGCTCTTGAGCGTGTCATCCGTCCCGGCCCCCGATACGTAGCAAAAGACCATCTCGGGATTGAGTCGGGAAAGGAGCTGGGCGGCCCGTACCGTGTACTCGTAGGTGATTCTCCTGTAGTGTTCCTTCTCCATCCCCACTGATGAGACACCCAGGCAGAAGAAACAGGCGTTGTAGCCTTGCAGCCTCTCCCCGATAGCCGAGTAGTCCAGAAAATCCTCGTGGAGAACTTCCGCCAGCTTCTCATGTTGCACATTGGAGCTCTTCCTCCCCACCGACAGGACGGATGTGATGTCGGGGTGCTCCAGGCATTCGTGAAGAACTCCGCTGCCCACCATTCCGGTGGCCCCGAAGAGTATTGCGCGTATATCCATATCCAGATCTACATTGTTCGAAAGATACGAGAAGAGGGCGTCCCGCTCCACTGCATACTCCCGTACAGAGGGCCCCTAGAGAGATGAACACTCTTTTTGCGTCAAGGGTTCGCTCAAAGAACTGAGAGCGACCGTTGCAGGCTCGATATTGAGTCTGGAATTCGGGATATTTCGGGGGTAAGGCTATGAAGCCCCAGGCAGTGGACAGTGAAGAAGAAGTGGAGATCTCCGGATGCAACGACTCATCCTGTTTCTGCTGGGATTTCTCTCGATCATGCTCATCCTCCTGGTCGCGCTCTGGTTCGTTGTCACTCAGCCGTTGTTCCTCACCGAAGAGCACGGAAGTCCTGTAGAGGTGGACGCCAGACGACTGGAGAAGCATGTGCGTGTGATGGCTGAGAGATTTGCGCCGAGGGACTACACACACGTCAAGAACCTTGACAGTGTTGCCTCGTACATCAGGAGAGAGTTTGAGCAGACAGGTGGCAGAGTCTCGGAACAGGCTTTCGAGGTGGAGGGCAACACCTATCGCAACGTGATCCTGCAGCTCGGTGCTGAGACAGAGGAGAGAATCGTGGTCGGCGCCCACTATGATGCAGCTCGTGAGTATCCGGGCGCAGATGACAACGCGAGTGGAACTGCGGGGCTGATCGAGCTCGCTCACCTGCTCGACGACTCCGACGTACCTATGACGGTAGAGCTGGTTGCCTACACTCTGGAGGAGCCACCCTTCTTCCGAACAGAGAGAATGGGGAGCGTTTTCCATGCGAACGACCTACAGGAACGAGGCATACAGGTTCGCATGATGATCAGCGTAGAGATGATCGGGTTCTTCAGTGACAAGGAGGACAGTCAGCACTACCCATCGTCCTTCTTGAGGCTCTTCTATCCCACCGAAGGAAACTTCATCGTTGTCATTGGAGACCTGGGTTCCCTGTCGGAGGTGCGTCGCGTGAAGCTGTCCATGGATCGGGCAATGGAGCTCCCGGTCTATTCCATGAACGCGCCCCCGGACCTGATCGCCGGCATTGACTGGTCTGATCACCTCAGCTACTGGGACAGAGGCTATCCCGCAGTCATGGTGAACAACACTGCATTCCTCAGAAACGTGAACTGGCACACGGAAAACGATACGCCTGAGAGACTGGACTACGAGCGGATGGCGATGGTGGTTCAGGGTCTCTACGAAGCGGTTCTAGATATGGCGCAGGAGTAGCTCATCCTTTCCTGCTTACGGTCTGCTCATACTCCAGATCACGCCCGAGATCAGGATTGTCAATAGGAAGCTTGACGGTGAAGTGAGTGCTGCCAGGCTGTGATACCAGGGAGATCTCGCCCTTGTGCATGTCGCGAATGATAGAATAAGCTGTTGAGAGTCCCAATCCTGTCCCTCTGCCCGGTTCTTTTGTCGTGAAGAAAGGGTCGAAAATTCGGGCCTGGATACTCTCTGGAATCCCCGGCCCGTCATCCGAGATCTCCACCACCACCCATCCCCCATCCACCTTCGTTCGGATCGTTATTTCCCCCTTGCCGTCAAGGGCGTCTGCGGCGTTGTCCAGGAGGTGTGTCCACACCTGGTTCAGCTCGCTGCCATAGGCAACGATGTTCGGGACGCCTTGCTGATACTCCCGCTTGACGATAATACCTTCCTTCAGCTTGTTGCGTAGAATGACGAGTGTATTGTCTAGGCCAGCGTGGATGTCGATCATCCTCAAGGGCGCCTGGCCGACATACGAGTAGCCCTTCATCGCATTCACGATCTCGGAGATACGTTCCGAACCCTCGGTAATCTCATGCAGCAGTCTGTAGACCACGAACGCGCTGGCTACCCACTGGAGAACCGCTAGGAGGTTGCCTCCGGCAAAGACAGATTCGAGCTCCGACATGTCGGCGGGCGTGAAGTCCAGCGCGGCCAACGCCGGTGCAACCTCCCATGGTTGCGGTACAGCCTGGTCATCGAGCCAGTCCTCGACGGCCGATTCCAGATCTGACTGCGACAGCGGATCCAGATCATTTCGCCGGATGGCATACTCCTTCGCCCGCTCCTTGAGCGTCTGCAACTCCTCACGGGCCCGAGGCGAGAGTTTGTCAGTATCGAGGGTGTACAGCGCTCCCTCCAGACGCGCAACGGCATCGCGAAGATGATCTGCCGCACGGCAGGTGGCGGCCGCCGGATTGTTGAGCTCATGGGCAATCCCGGCGGCGAGCGTCCCGAGTGTGGCCAACTTCTCGGACTGTCTGAGCGCCTTCTCAGCATGCTTCTGCTTCGTGATATCCGCCCCAAACACGAAGACCACCTTCGTGAGAGGATCACATCGGTGCGTGAAGACAAATATACATCCCTTCACCTGCGCCTCCAGCAGGACAGGATCTGCTGTGTCGTGAATAGACCTCCACAATGCCGGTGTCATTCCGGGACAGATCTCCAGCCAGCTCTGCCCGGTGATGTTCTCGTTCAGGATCTGTCGTGCACTCGCATTGGCAAGAAGAATTGAGCCCCGGAGATCCATCTTGAGCACCGGTCCGGGATTCATCTCCGGGAATCGGGCAAGCTCGGCCAGCTTCAATTCCATCTTCCGAAGCGTGGTCACATCCGATCCAAAGACAAAGAGCGTCTCTCCGGAGGAAGCGCGAACATGCGTAAAGAGAACGCAATGATCCCCGAAATCAGCCTCATGCTGAACCGGTTCGGTGCTGTTCAGGATGCTCAACCAGAGTGACTCTGAGAGGCCGGGACACAGCTCCTGCCACACCTTCCCCTGAAGCTCGCCCTCCCCGAACAATCGCCGCGCCACGGTATTCGCTAGAACCACCCTTCCGGAGCGGTCCAGCCTGCAGACGGGACCCGGATTCATCTCCGGGAACTCGGCAAAGACCGGGAGGTCTCTACTGTGCTCAGGGATCATAAGGTCTTCGTTAGGCTGTATGAGTGTGAGCCTCGATTTTCAAAGGCAAATAGCCATTCGCTGAGAGAGAAAACTTCCGGAGGGAACTGAACGAAAAGAGCCTCCACCCGTCATTGCGCCGACGCGCCCACTCGAGCCAAACTGGGTCTGGTGACAATCGCACCCCATCTTCCCGTCACGAGCTATAGCACACAACTATCGAGTGCGACGAACCCGCTCAACCACACCGCTAATGTTCTGGGCAGAGTGCAGGCTACGGCGGAACTCGGATTCCACGCATCGCCCTTCAGAGAGGCGGTGCCGTGGACTGCAGAGGAAGCGACAAGCCTCTTACTGGTGCATCTCCAGGACCTTCTCCGGATCAAACTTCGTGAGCCGAACCACCTGTCCCTCTCCACGGAGGAATGTCGGGATGCTCAGCATCGCCTGAGCTTTGTCCTCCGCCTCCAGAATGGCCCAGCCGGTGTGGATCCCGTCTTTGCAGCCCCAGTCAAAGTGCGTGAGATAGCCAATCGCCAGCGCCTCCTTGAGCGCCTTCACACAATCCTCTCGGCTGTGGTGTGAGATAACGAGAAATCTCTTCATCGGGACACCTCCTCTGGACCTGATCGAGTTTCTGGTTCTTCAGACAGTTTCGAGATACTTATGTATCGAGAATATCGCAGCCGAACCCTCACCCACTGCCGCTGCGACGCGCTTGTTGGCCCCGGCGCGCACGTCTCCGGCACAGAATATACCTGGGACATTGGTCTCGAACATGAACGGATCCCTCTCGAGCGTCCACCCCCGTGGCTTGCCGCTAGCCTTCAGAAGATCGGGACCGGTAATGATGTGCCCCCGGTCATCTCTCTCCACGAGGTCAGCCACAAACTCCGACCGTGGTGCAGTCCCGATGTAGATGAACATTGCCGAGGCGTCGACCCTGGACTCCTCACTCGTATCCAGATTACGGAGGACGACCTGGGTAAGGCCTTCAGTGCCGCAGACGGCAATGATCTCAACGCGCGTGAGGACATCGATATTCTCCGTCAGGTTGATGCGTTCCACCAGGTAGTGCGACATGGCGGTGCCGAGACCTCCGGCACGTACGATCATTGTCACACGGCGCGCATACCGTGAGAAGAAGAGGGCCCCCTGCCCTGCAGAGTTCGCCCCGCCGATGATACAGATATCCTGGCCGCGGCAGGCCACGGCCTCGCTGAGGGAGGCGCCGTAGTAGACGCCCTTACCAAGAAGGGGTTCGATCCCGGGAACGTCAAGCTCCCGGACAGCCATCCCCGTCGTGAGCACGATGACATATGCGGAGATCTCCTTCCCATCGGCCAGTCGCACGAACCGATACGGGTCCTCGCGACGGATCCCGACTGCCTCCTGCGCTGTCAGGATCTCCACCCCGAATCGCCGCGCCTGCGCGCTCGCACGCTGCGCGAGGTCGGCGCCGGTGATCCCGCCTGGAAACCCAAGGTAGTTCTCGATCCTGGAGCTCGTGCCGGCCTGCCCTCCCGGCGCGCTCTGCTCCACCAGCACGACGCGCAAACCTTCAGATGCCGCGTAGACCGCGCTCGCCAGCCCCGCAGGGCCACCCCCCACAACCACCACGTCGTAGAACTGCTTCTTTGCCTCCGTCTGGAGGCCCACCTTTGCCGCAAGCTCCAGGTTTGATGGAGCGCTCAGGTACGACCCGTCCGGAAAGAGGACCACCGGGAGTTTGGCCAACCCCCCGGGGAACGCGGAGATGAGCTCCCTCATGGAGGCATCTTCATCGATGTCAATCCACTGGTACGGCACCTGGTTGTTGGAGAGGAATTCGCGCACATTGTGGCTCTGCGGGGAGAACCGGGCCCCAGCGATGCGGATTCCCTCGTACGGGAGATGTACGCGACTTCTCCATTCCGACAGAAGGTCATCCAGCGCAGGGTAGAGCTTCTGGTCCGGAGGGTCCCACGGCTTCATGAGATAGTGGTCCAGGCCGATCTCATTGATGCTCTCGATCGCGACTTCTGTGTCGGCATAGGCGGTGAGCAAGACTTTCCGCGCTTCGGTGTGGAGCTCCTGGACCTCTGCAAGGAGTTTTGTGCCGGTCATCTCAGGCATGCGCTGATCGACCAGGAAGAGGGCGACCTGCGTCCCTCGCTGCTTGAGCTGGCGCGCAGCCTCCAGAGCCTCCTGCCCGGAGCCTGCTTTCAGGACCCGGTAGTCGCTCCTGTAGTTGCGGCGCAGGTCACGCTCGATGGCCGAAAGCACCTGCGGATCGTCGTCCACACACATGATTACGGGTTTTGCCACGACTGACTCCTAAAATGTCTCCAGGGACCACCCTGCCAAAAACCTGAAACAGATCATAAGAATCTCCCACCTCAAGCACAAGGGGGGTGTCTTCGCTTGACTTTCCCCCCATCCATCGGTACACTTTCTGGTCACATTGGGACCGGGAGGACCTGCATGAACATGCGTTCCGAAGAAATGATCGACCTGCTGGCGTCTCACCGCACAATCGGCAGGGCTCCGCGAGAAGAGCTGGCCTGGATCGCTCACAACGGCACCCGTCGCCAGTTTCGGCAGGGAGAGATAGTCTGCCCGCATACGGAGATGGTGGAGAACCTCCATATCCTGCTCACGGGACACTTCTGCATCTATATCAACCGCGGGACGGGCCTCCGCAAGGAGATGGAATGGTATGGAGGGGACGTCTGGGGGATTTTGCCCTACTCCAGGATGACCACGCCGCCGGGGGACACGCTGGCCGAGGAGCCAACCGACGTGATCACCATCTCACGCAGCCAGCTGCCTGATCTGATCCGGAACTGCCACGAGGTTACTTCCATACTTGTCCACATCATGACCGACCGTGCCCGTCGGTTCACATCGTCTGGCCTCCGGGACGAGAAGATGCGGTCCCTGGGTAAGCTCGCGGCCGGGTTTGCGCACGAGGTGAACAACCCGGCCTCGGCGGCCCTACGGGACGCGAAGTCGCTGGCGGACGCGCTGGCGACTGCCGACGAGGCAGCCAGGGAGCTCTGCGCCTCCGGCCTCACCACCGTGCAGCTGGCGGAGCTGGACATCCTGTGCGAGGTCTGCAAGAGGGGAGCGGCGCATCAGGAGATGTCCGGGCTGGAGCTTGCGGACCGGGAAGACACAATCACGGACTGGCTGAGGGACCACGACCTTACAGAGGACCTCGCAGAGGAGCTGGCCAGGCTTTCCGCGACGATCGAGGATCTGGACCGGCTTGCCCGGACTCTGAAGGGCGACACGCTTGGTGTTGCTCTTCGCTGGATTGCGGGTACGTTTACGGGGCGATCACTTGTGGCGAACATAGAGCGTGCTGCCAAACGCATTCACACCCTCGTGGCCGCAGCCAAGGGATTCACGCACATGGACCGGGCTCCTGATCTGGAATCGGTCGAGATAGCCCCGGGAATCACCGATACAGTTGCGTTGCTCGGCGGAAGAGCCCGTGCAAAGTCCGTCACCGTAATGATGGACCTCCAGGAGAACCTCCCTCCCGTTCGCGGATATGCCGCGGAGATCAACCAGATCTGGATGAATCTCATTGACAACGCCATCGATGCGTCACCGGAGCAGGGACAGGTTACCGTCAGCGCAATGCTGGATGGTGCGAACGTCATCGTGAACGTGGTCGACAACGGATCGGGGATCCCTCACGATATCAGGGAGAGCATTTTTGACCCCTTCTTCACCACGAAGCCGGTAGGAGAGGGATCGGGTCTCGGGCTGGACATCGTTCGCCGGGTGGTACACTGGCACAACGGCGAGATCACCGTGGATTCGCAGCCAGGCCGCACCGAGTTCAAGGTGAGGCTGCCGGTCGCCGGGGCGGAGAAGGGGCCTGTCACGAGCCCGGCGCGCTCCACAGGCGGCTGAATGCAGATCAGCATGAGCGCCATCTTGACGGGCTACACTCTGTATTCTCTTCGACGGTTTTTCCCAGAGACTCCAGAGCGAGATGGCGCCGGCATAACCTCCTCAGGCTGTCCCTTCGGTGACCACGTCCGCCGCTCTTCTTCTCCTCTGTCTTGATGACAAGCATGACACCGATCCCCAGTTCCTTGTGCTTGTTCTGATACACGAAGATGCAGTGGCTGAACAGATAACGCTTGGCGGGGATTCTGTTTGCATGTTGTGCTGCCCAACGGCCGCGATTTCCTGCATTCCGTTAGGCGCATGATCGGGGGGCTGGTCACCAGCCCTAAGCCCATAAACGTGCATGCAACAAATGCTAGAGCAGGTTCCTTGAGGTAGAAAAATCCAACACCCATGCCGATAAGTGAACCTCCACCGGTAGCCCATATGCTCTAATCGTCTTTCCCATTTGTCTTACCCATTTCGGTTAGCTCCTTTTTCGGGTCTTTGTCTGAGAAGTTCTGCACAGTTGCCTTGTTAGGCGTTGTCTTTGTGTTCCACAGTTACTACGACTTTTCCTCGGGCGTGCCCTTCTTCAAGATACCGGAGGGCTTCAGGAACCTCAGTTAGTGTGTAGCGTCTATCTATGACAGGCACGACTTTGCCGGCTTCAAGAAGCTCTTTCATAAAGGCCAGATCCTTTTTGGCCGGTTTCATCACAAAGCTGCCCATTTTCTTGCTCCCGGTCGTTGACATCCATGGTCCTAGGAACATGGCCTGGAATATTTGAGCCCCGGACCCTCCGGCCGTGACATAGATTCCCTTGGGACGCAGTGCACGCTTGTACGCTGAAATCGGATGATATCCGTTCGCAGCAAAAATCAGGTCATACCGCCGCCCAGTTTTTGTGAAATCTTCTTGCGTGTAATCAATGACCTGGTCTGCACCAATCGAGCGCACCATCTCCACATTCCTCGTGCTGCATACGGCAGTGACTTGAGCCCCGAACGATTTAGCAATCTGGACCGCAAACGTACCCACGCCGCCGGACGCACCATTAATCAAGACCTTCTTCCCCGGCTGAATCCCTCCTTTATCGCGAAGACCCTGCAGCGCGGTGACTGCCGCCAGAGGTACGGCTGCTGCTTCCTCGAATGTCATGCTGGCCGGTTTTAACGCCAATGCATCTTCCCGAGCACATACGTACTCCGCAAAACCGCCGTTACCACACTCGGATATGTCCCCGAATACCTCATCACCCGGCTGGAACTGCTGTACGTTTCTGCCAGCCGCTTCGACCCGCCCCGCTATGTCAGCTCCGAGTATCTTGTTCTTTGGTCGTAGAAGCCCAAAGCCCATGAGGCGGACAAAAAACGGTTTACCTCTCAGGAGATGCCAGTCATATGCGTTTGCAGACGCCGCATGGACTTGTATCAAGACTTCATCGTCCCGAGGGGTCGGCTTTGGGACCTCTTCAAGTTTAAGAACATCGGCTGAACCATATTCGTGATACACAATAGCTTTCATATGGATCTCCTTCCCTATGTGATTGATACCTCGGGACCCACCGTCGAACAATCCTTCCCGGCGCTTCGGCATCGCTTGCTAGCCGCAAATGCTGGACCCGAATGTGCTCCCATAATCAGGAAGGTCTTGTCTCCTAAGCTGGCTCGCTCGTCATCCGTATCTCTCGCAGCGATTGTGAGAGAAGGGTCAACTTCGAATTCGTGCTCTCTTGTAGTGGCTCAGAAAAGTGAAGAACATTGCGAGCACAAAATACACCATCGCTTTCGTACCAAAACTGTAATGGAATGGCAATGAGTCTTGTTGTATCACTCTTTCCGAAAAGTATAGACCAGAGAAAGGGTTCCCAAGGAGGGTGCACATCAACAGGGCTATCAAAAAGAAGAAGATATGGCTTCTCAGTTGGTATAGAGACGCTAGCTTGGCGCGCTCCTCAAGCGTTCTGTGGTTTTGTGACCAATACCAGAGGACCGCGAGGAAGAACATCACGATCAGAAAGCCCCCTATGCCAAAGAGTATGGGGTAGTAACCGAGTGTTCCAGGGAAGAGAAAACTGAAGACCATAAGTACAATCCCAATTGAATAGGGCCAGATATGCGATTTCACTGAGTCTCCGAGAAGCAGAGTGCCAATGGCAATCATCAGAATCCCGGCAGGGGCGAGCAATGACATTGCCATGAAGATTGGACCGAAAGCCTCCCAGACTGTTCCCTCAAAATGTTCCGGCAATGCACTGCTCCATACCGGCGAGGTAAACTAGGGGGTAACCCAGCTTACACCAAAGACAATCAATGCGCCTATCAGGAATACCACTAATCCGATTCTCTGTTTGTTCATCTTTCCCCTCCTACGGGATCCACAGTACTCCATCACAACCTCACCATAAGACAAGAGCTCACAATGCAAGAATCTAGAGGGTATTCCGAACCCACTCGTTCACCAGCAGAAGAGACGGGAGCGCAGTCAGGCAGTGTCGGGACGGTGCGCTCTCACATCTTCGGTGGGAGGCGCGGCGTGCCGCCGCATTTCATCTATGGTGGCACAGAGCAAAGGTAGGATGGTTTGCCAGGAGTATCAAGGTACATCTACAAAAATCCAGACCGTGCACACAAAAAGCAGCCCGGCGATCCGACCTTCACAGATCCGACCACAGGTACACTCGAACAGCGAAAAGTCGAAAATCCGGCGCGGTCTTGTGACTGGAGGATCTTGTGGGCTAGAGGTAACGTCTGATCAGTTCGTTTTGCACCACACGTCCTCCAAGAATACTCGGTGCGTGGACCGACGGTGGGTGATTCTGTGGAGACTATGCTACGTTTCGATTTAGAAATTCCACTGCTTCGTGTGGATTTGGCGAATAGAAATCAGCGCCAATGCGAGTGGAGAAATCATTCGTGAGAGGGGCACCGCCAACCAATACTTTTGTGTCAGGATACGCCTCCTTGATGGCCCTAACGCTCTTTTCCATATTGGGCATTGTTATCGTGAGCAATGCAGAAAGCCCGACAAAACAACCTGGGTGCTGAGCAAGTGCGCCCAAAAACTTATTGGTCGGCACATCCACGCCAAGATCGATCACCTCAAATCCTCCCCCCGTGATAATCATCGAGACGAGGTTCTTTCCAATGTCATGCAGATCGCCGGAAACGGTGCCAATCACGAATTTGCCCTTGCGCTTCACCTCACCGGATTGCAGGAACGGCTTTATATGTGCCAATACTGCATTCATTGCAGCGGCGGAGATGACCAGATTCGTCACTGCCGCCTTCTTTTCGCTGAACTCTTTTCCGATCTTGTCCATTCCCAGCATGCAACCCTGTAAGAGCACATCTGGATGAATGCCCTTCTCTATCGCGGCCGCGGCAATTTCATCGGCGCCGTCCTGATCTTTCATGTCAGGCGGATAGGGCGCACGTCTGGAGACCTTGCCTCGTGCGACGCACGTCGCTATTCTCTCAACATACTCCTGCATACTCCCTCTCGCTATTGTGCCACATGTAGCCCTGCTTCTGTCATTATCGTTGGAGTAATGCTCTCCCACATCACAGGCATGAAGTGGATGCCTCGAACGCCACGCATCGCTTTCAGGGCTTGAATCATCTCCACCGCCATTGTGACGCCTTCCTGCTCGGGATCGTGCGCGTGGCTCATTCTGTCAACATATTCGACCCCTATCCTGGTGCCGGGGACCCTTTCTTTCATCCACAGCAAGGTCTTTGCTGATCGTACAGGCATGACACCGGCGAGGATTGCCGCTCTCTCATGAAGGCCCATGTCGACTACTCTTTCCATCCAACGGGTGAACACCCCCAGGTCAAACACTGGCTGTGTCTGAATGAAATGCGCGCCGGCAGCGATCTTCTTCTGCAGACGTATCAATCGCATTTCAAACGGTTCCCCGAAGGGATTCGCCGCGGCACCAATCAGAAATTCAGGCGCCTTCTTCATTTCACGACCAGAGAGCAAGAAACCACTGTTCATGGTGGCCACACCGGCGATGAGCTGAACGGAATCAAGGTCGAACACCCCCCTGGCCTCGGGCTGATCACCAATGGACTGATGGTCTCCGGTCAGACAGAGCACGTTCCGGATACCCAGTGCCGCGGCACCCAGGAGATCACTCTGCATCGCGAGTCGGTTGCGATCCCGGCATGTCATCTGCATGATCGGTTCGATGCCTTCCTCCAGCAGTATCTTCGCCGAGGCAATACTCGACAATCGAACGATGGCTGTCTGGTTGTCGGTGGTATTCAACGCATCAACATAGCCCTTGAAATGTCTTGCTTTGTCCCGGATACGATCACCATTGCAGCTCTGCGGCGGGCGGAGTTCTCCGCAGACGACAAAGTGATTCGATTCAACCTTTTCTCGCAGCGTCATCAGAGATGATATCCTTCACTCTTTGCCGATCATTGCGGACAAAAACAACTGGCGCTTCAGTTCGCTTTCTGAATGCATTCAGCCAGGATGATGTTCCCTCGAGATTCCAGCTGTGACTTTTCATTCTGTTGAAGAGCAGGCTCACTCGATGCAGTTGTTCTGAGCGAACGTATATTCTGTACCACACGCACTTTCGGTCGGGAAACACCTCGCACGACCCGCCCTCGCCGGTTCCCCCGCAGGGACCATTGCGCATCCGTTTCGGACAATTCTGCGAGCAGATGAACGCTGTCGAAGACAGTATGCATTCGCCACAACGCTGGCAGCGAAACAGGGGGACTTTTATGATGTCCTCAACAACGAGGAGAAGACGTGAGAGCTTCCGTTCACCTGCTCCCATGGGCTGTCTGCTCTGCGTGGCGGAATCCGTTGCCAACGGCGCTCTCCTGGCTTTCACGATGGATGACCGATCCTCTCCTGTCCCTCAGGGAAAGGCATGCTCTGACAGTGCTGACATTCCTCGGCGTGTCAAGAGAAATACATCATCACTCTCATGACCGCCTCAACGCCCTCCAGCCTCAACACATCTTGCAAGCATTGCATCGCTGGATCATCCTCTGTCAGGAGGGCGTATTTGCGTTTTACCGACCCGATGATGGTATTCAATCCCAAAGGCATTGCCATGGTCAGAAACGCACTCTCCAGCGGGCCTTTCACCGGTGAACCGTCTGGCTTCTTTGAAGGCAACATTGCGGTGAAATTGCTCAACCCCACCGACACGTTCACACCGGCGAGATCACTGTCCTGATGAATCAGCGCGAGAGCATCCATGAGCCGCCTGAAATCTCCTTTTGAATCACTCCCGAGTGGCATGATACCAGGATCAAGAATGATCTGGTCATTGGGTAGTTGCCGTATGCGGCTTCGCGCGGTCGTCACCATCGACTTCGCCGTAGCGTGGATTTGTTCGGCGGTTTTGTTCAAAACCATCTCACCGGCGTCATCCAACCCCTCGGTCACCAGCAAAATGGGAAGGAAGGGCTGCCGTGTGTAGAGGTCGAACATTTCCAGCCGTGCTTCAGAAATGGAATTCAGAATCGGTATTCGATTGCCGGCACGTTCAGCATCGTACGCTTCCAACCCTGCAGCGGCAATGACCGAGTCAGGGGTATCTATGGAAAGCGGCAGCGATACATGCTCTTGAATTCTCCGAATGACATCCACCATGAGCTCCGGAGAGCGAGGCCCAACATTGACATCAATGTATGCTGCCCCTTTCTCGGCTTGCTGTCTGGCCAATTCAACGATGCCATCAAGGTTGTTCTCGTTAAACAGCGTGTGAGTGGAAGGGACAGAGTCGTTGATCGATTCGCCGATGATCGTAAGACCGGGGATACTCATTCACCTACCTCAGGATGTATGTCGGCTTCGGAAATGCAGATCGGAGAGATAGCATCCACCTGTGTACGAAAGCCTGCTGTGATCCGTGAAACGGGAAGAGGCCGCAATGGAGCAGAATTGGCCTGTCGACGACAATTGCCAGAGAGGTGACGTCGACTGTCAATATACCGCCACGTAAAGGGATTGTCAATCGACACCTCGTGTGTACTGCTAAGACGTCACCAGTCCCCGGTGTTCTCACTCGATTCTGACACAAGACCAGTGAGAGGAGTATACCAGCCTTTCGCCGTCCAGGGAGTATCCGACGAGCGGTGATCTGTGACCACTCGAGAGAGTTGATGCCCCGGAACCTCAACCAAGCCCTACTGCTGTCTGTCTGAGGTTCGGCAAAGATAGAGTCGGTACTTGCAGGCCCGACAAAGGGCTGATCGCACCTACTATGCCGCTCGGTACAGCGCTCGCTCCTTTGCACCGGTTCGTTGACACTGCGACGCCAAAGAGAAGAAACCCCGGCGAGAGTCGCCGCCGTGTAAGACATCTATGATGATGTCAAAGCACCGGATAAGGATCCCCAGTGCGCCGTGTCGTGTCGGACCAGGGCTGCAGCGGACCGTAGGCGCGGAAGAGCAATGTCCGGCCCTTTCGGGGGGATCGTCTGATGCCAGTCGCCTTCCCTCCCGCCGACCGGCACGCGGGGCAGCATGCAGACCTTTCGGGTCTTGCCGCCATCGGAGTGTGACCGCGCAAAACAGATCTGGCCTGGACGAAGTCTTGTCCGCTGGATGACAAAACGATAGGAACTATCTTGCCGGGCGAGCGTAGGGGTTCCCGCCCAAGGCATCTGATATCTCAGCGATCGCCTTCTGACCCCGCACACTGTTGCCCGCCCCATCCAGCGGCGGGGAGATCGCGGCAATACCGAACTTTCCTGGAGAGAGGGCAATGATCCCCCCCGAAACGCCGCTCTTGGCGGGCAATCCCGTATCGAAAAGCCATTGGCCGGCATCATCGTACATGCCGGCGGTGGCCATGACCGCAAGGACCTCAGGCACGTGCTCGGCATCGAGGACCTGTATCCCGGTGATGGGGTTCTGTCCGAAGTTGGCCAGCGTCCCCGCCATAACGGCAAGGTCCCTCACGTTGACGCTGATGGCACAATGCCGTGTGTAGAGGTCGCAGGCCTGCATCGGGTCTTTCCGGATCCGACCGTAGACCTGCATCAGTGCTGCAATTGCCTGGTTCCGCCGGTTTGTCGAGGAGTCCGCCCTGTAGACCTCTTCATTCATGGAGAGCTGGCGCCCGGCGAAGTCGCTGAACGTTCTGAGCAGATTGTCCCAGATCTCCTCCTTGGTCTCCCCCTTGACCATGGCGGTGGTGGCAATGGCCCCGGCATTGACCATCGGGTTCATCTCCTCCCCGCCGTTCCGCTCGATCGCCACAATGGAATTGTAGGCTTCGCCGGTTGCATCCACCCCGATACTGTTTCGTACTGCTTCGGGTCCCGATTCCTGGAAGACGTGGGCCATGGTGAACACCTTGGAGATGGAGGCCATGGACACCTCCGATGCGGCGTCGCCTGCTGTGTAGATCGCGCCGTCAACCGTCACAAGAGCGATCCCGAAGAGGTTCGGGTCAGCCTTCGCGACCGAGGGATTGTGGTCGGCTTTCTTTCCCTCCGTAAGACCCCGGTATTTCTCGTACGCTGCGTCAAGTGCGGCCTGGATTTCCTCGGGCGCCTGCGCATGGACCGGACCGGCAATCGATGAGGCGAGCAAGGCGACAAGCAACACCACCGCTCGCCTACGACGGATGCGTCGAACCATGATGAACTTCCTCTCGTAGAAGAAACCCGGGCATTGCTGCCCGGGCTCGGATGAGTGTCAGTATGTCGGGATCAGAACGTTACTGCTTTGACCCGGAGATGGTGATACTTGATGCACCAAACTGATGCGCCGCCTTCTTTGTGGAGTCGCTCGGGCTCCGGTCAAAGTAGTCAATCCGGCTGATCACCTCGGCATCGGCAAATCCTGCCTCGCGGATGAGCTCGATATACGCCTCTTCAGGAACCGCTCCAACAATGCATTCGGCCCAGAGCTCGGGGTTTGCCTTGGAATTCTCGGAAATTTCCTTGGCCAGTACGATATCCGAGATCTGGATTCGCCCGCCAGGCCTCAGCGCCCGGTAGATCTCCGCGTAGGCTGCCTTCTTGTCCGGGACCAGGTTCAGGACCCCGTTGCTCGTGACGACATCAAGGGACCCGTCCTCGAACGGAAGCGATTCGGCGTTTCCCTCAACGATCTCAGCATTCAAGATGCCTGAGGTCGCGACGTTCGCCCGGGCCTTCTGGATCATCTCTACCGTCAGGTCTAACCCAAAGACCCTCCCGTCAGGTCCTACCCTGAATGCCGCGTTGATGAGATCGGTTCCCGAGCCGGATCCGATATCCAGGACCGTATCGCCAGGTCGAATAGCGTCAGCCAGAAACGGGTAGCTGACACCTGCAAAAGATTCGATCGCTGTTGCCGGGATCGCGTCAAGCTCTCTCTTGGGATAGCCGACGTACTCGCAGGCGGGTCTTCCGGTCGGAAAGTGGAAGGCCTTGGCGGGATGGGATGCTACATCGGCATACATGCCCCGTACTGCGCTCAGGATCCGTTCCCTGAGCCTTCTTTGTTCTTCGTCGGTAGGACTACAACCATGGCATTACTCCCTGGGTGTGGTAGAGAAGATATATGTGAAAGAACGTGCTGCGTAAGTAACAAAAATCCTGTGAAACTCCAAACGGTTCTAGAGGTCTTCCAATATCTGCCTGACTTTGGGACTCAGATTCATGGAAGAAACATCGACTTTCAGGGCCCGAAGGCGGTTCTTGAAGAGTTTTTCAAACTCCACCCTGTCAAAACAGTGACGGCACGAGTCCAGATGCTTCTCCAGTGCCTCGGTATCATCCCCCTCGGCCTGCTTGTCCACGTAGGCAGCCACCAGCTTCAGTGCTTCCTGGCAGTCGATGTCTCTTGCCTTATCCTTGCTCATTGACGGCCTTCCTTTCTCTGTCTTCCCTCCTCTGTGCGACCCATCCCATATCAACGGCGTGATCATAGAGATGCTTCTGCAGCTCGGAGCTGGCCCGCGAAAGGCGAGACCGAACGGTCCCGATCGGGATGGTCAGCACCGAGGCAATCTCCTCGTAGCTGCAGCCTTCAACGTCGCACATGACGACGATTGCCCGGGACTCCTCCGGAAGAGAGTTCATTGCCCGCTTGAGGTCATCATCCAGGAACTTGTTCATCACCTCACGCTCGGGATTTCCCCACCAGAAGAACGGCTGCGAGAGCTCATCGAACAGCGAGAACTTCTGCTCCTCGTCTGAGTACTCGTCATAGACGACTTCGCGTCTGGTCTGCTTGGTTCTGTACTTGCTGATAAAGACATTGGTCAGTATTCCCATCAGCCACTGTTTGGCCTTGGAATGGGCTCTGAGCGAACCGAAATTCTCACAGGCCCGGACAAGCGTCTCTGCCACCAGCTCCTCAGCCTCTGATTGAGATCTGCAGAGCTCCATCCCGACTCGCTGGAGATCATCGAGGATCGGAAGTATGATCTCCTTCAGCTGCTTCCGCTCTTCCGGGCTATGTTGTGCGCAGGGGCTTGTCATCTCATCAGGTCGTTGATGCTCGTGTTGTAGAAGAGCATTAGAAATCTACTGTTTCTTTCCCGTTAGTTCCAGCCGAGCCGGTAGGTCTCCGCGCTCGTTTCCACAGCAGCCGGCAAGGGGGGCCTGACATCCTGCGGCATGCTTCCCTGGGGGTACCAGACCAGTGTGCCGATGTGTCCGAATCCCTCACATGTTTCCCCCTGAAGCAGTGCGCCCATGGGGGTCATCATGGCACCCACGAAGTAGAATTCCGTTGTGACGATGAGATACTCTTTCGCCTGAACCCGGTTTTTCAGGAGCTTGTGAGCCAGAATCACATCCGGGCCGGCGATCTTCTGCAATCCGTGCAACTTGGTGAATACCGCCTCACAGTGATGGAGCACAGCTTTCAGTTTGAGGCGTGAGCAGCCGGTGCAACGCTGGCACGGCATATCCACGTTCTGCTCGAAGAGCTCCTTCTCCCGCTTCCGGAACGCCTCGCAGACCGTGTCAACCTGCTCCCAGACCTGCCGTGCCATGGCCGGGCTTTCGTCCGACTCGACATAGAAGGTCACCGCGTCACCGGCGATCTCGTGAAAGACAAAGGGGGACTGGGCTGTGGTGATGATCGTGGAGAGCAGTTCACCGACAATCTGCTCAGCGTGAGCAATCCGATCCTGGTGGGCCCGCATGAACCTCGTGTATCCGCTGATATCGAACAAGATCATAAAAATCTTCTTCAGCTCGGTACTGCTCTGCATCGTGGGCTCTTTTTTTAATGAACGGGGGTTCTGCCTCTCTCTTGGTAATTGACGCACGAGGGCTGAAATGGTTCCCAGGAATTAAAAAAAGGAATAGTGCCTGGGTGGATAGGGCGAAGGGCTAGAAGTGGTTCGTTACCAACAAGGTAGCGGGGTATGGCCGCCGCCTCAGGCGAGGATGAGGCGACTGCCATATCACAGTGCAAACTCCAGGGCCATCCGCAGGAGCCCATAGATGGCCCAGATAGCCCCGATGGAGAGGAAAACTGCTCTGCCCACCCTCCTGGGTCCCGCAGGCCGGATGGCTCTTCCCGTGGCAGCTTCAACGGTCCAGGTTACCGCTCCGAGAAGCATTCCCGCAAAGAGGATGGGGCCCAGGAGATGCAACTGGAACGAGGCCAGCAGATGCCCGCCCGCCGCGGCGTGAAGCGAACGGGTGAGGCCGCAGGTGAAGCAGCTGTATCCGGTCAGATCGTGGAAGAGACACGACCAGATCGGGATCTCTCCCGGAGCCATCAGGAAGAGGATGGCCAATCCGGAAGCTGCCATCACTCCCAGAACGGCTCTCACAAGCCGGTCTTCCCTTCTCAGGGCGATACTGCGAATATTCATCAGATCACTCATCTGGTCACGACCCCGCCTTTGGCCTCGCCGGCTCCGTCCGGGGGAATATCTGATACTCTGGGCCAAACTGTTCCAGAAACTCGACGCTGAACGCCCGCAACGTGTATGATATCGGGAGCAGTGCAACAGAACTGATGTAGGGGATGATCAGGAATATGAGCCCTATGCAACACGTAAGGAGAACCGCCGCAATGACAATGACCGCGACAAAGATGGAGAGCCCGACCATGAAGAGACCATACCCGATGAAGTAGAACAGATAGGGTCCGAACAGGGAGAGAAAGGCCCGCCAGCCGGCCAGGACCCTGATCCTGGATTTGTACATGAGCGGCACGACGAAATCCGCAAGGAGAAGGTCCACATAGGCCCAGAAGAGGAATATGGCGATCAGCCCGAGTCCCAGCAGTATGGCAGGCCCGATGAGATCCACCGGATCCCAGGAGTGCTCGTACACACCCAAGATGACCGAATAGGAGAAGACAAGGTAGAAGACGATGGTCGCAAGGGAGAGGAGCATCACGGTGAAGTTCCAGAGAAAGAGGGAATTTCCCTCCTTTCTGTACTCGTACCATGGTTTGGCGACCTGCGCGCGGTCGTGCACCACGTTGTCCAGGAACATGAACTTCCCCCTGGAGCTGAGCCAGATGAGGAGGACGAGGAGCAGGAAGAGGAGAACGATCCCGAACACGATCAGCGCAAACCAGTGCGGGTTATCCTGGAGCCAATGCCACGCGTGCTGAGGGGCGTAGATCACATCGTCCCAATCCACATGTCCCCTCGGCCCCCCGTTTCCACCACCGTTGCCTCCATGGCAATCGGTCAGCCCGGCCAGAAAGGCGGTGAACCCGACCACGAACCACTTTCTCAGGTCAAAGGGATGGAAGAGCGCGTTCGTCATGCGCCTGTATGCACGGGAGAGCGGATCAAAGTATCGGATGACCATTGCGGCCTCCTATAGAAACGTGAGCCGGAGCCACCTGCCTCACCGGGGTATCTTGGTGGAGCTTGTTCAACAGCGCACCGGGGTGAAGCAGGAGAGGGCGACAGTACAAAGAGCGGTCGTGAGGTGTTGAGTCCTTATACGAGATCAGCCTCCTGCGAGTTGCGAACACTGACGCTCGCAACAGGCATGACAGACGCGACTCTCATTTCCTTTCTTCGAGGATCAACTGGGCCTCTTCTGCCGCCGCCGCCATCGCCTCCTCTGGTGACAGATCTCCCACGATCGCCTTCTGACTCCAGGGGGTCATGACATTTCTGGCAATGGAGATAATAGCCGGATGGGGGGGCCATGGCCGGGCGTGCTGGAGTTCATTTCTGTACGTCGCAAAATCCTTGAGTTTTCCCGCCTCAGGGCTGCCAAGAGCTCTCCTCGTAGTAGCGTAGGCGCCGAGATCCAATCTCACCCAATCCATGTCGGCTTCCTCGTTCCGCATGAACTTCAGAAGCTCCCAGGACTCCTTCAGATGTTTGGTGTTGGCGTTGATCGAATACATCACCATATCCTGAAGCGTCGGCATCGTGTCGTATCGATCCAGCAGTGCGTCGGGCAGGGGGACGGGAACGGTGTAAAACTCCTTCCCGGGGCTCTTCTGCTCCACGACAACCTTGAACCAGGGTCCCTCTATGCTCATCCCCACCCTGTTGCTGCAGAAGAGGTCGTTGATCTCCGAGAGCTGGTAAGCAAGAAAGCCGGGAGTGATGGACTTGTCAACGAGATGCATATCAGTCAGGAGCTGTAGTGTCTTGACGCCCATTCGAGAATTGAACTCCACGCGGGTGAGATCATCGGACAAGATGTTCACGCCCGCCTTGTAGAGGAGCGCCGCAAGCCGATAGGCAAAGCCTCCCTTGTCTCCTCCAAAGAGAACGAAGCCCCACTGGTCTACACTGCCATCCCCGTCGATGTCCTTCGTGAGCCGCCGCGACACCTCCCTGAACTCAGACCAGGTTCTCGGGGGCGCAACCCCCTCCGCATCGAACATCTCCTTATTGCATACGAGAACGAATGCAATGGCAGATGTGGGAAGCCCGTAGGTGTTTTCCCGGTACCGGACGGACTCAAAGAGGTTGGGCTCGTGTGTGCTCCTGACCTCCTCGAAATCCGGAAACGTGTTGATCGGATAGAAGAACCCCGCCCCGCCGAACTCCGCCGCGTAGTTGGCATGGACGTTCATCACGTCGGGCCCCGTACCGGCACTCAGGTTCGTGTAGAGGAGTTCCCTGATCATGTTCCAGCTCTTCTGGCTCTGCACCACCCTGATGCCGGTCTGTGTTGCGTTGAAGGCATCCACCCTCTTCCTGACCCACTCCATCATGGGGGGTGTCCCCCCGAAGTTCCAGAGCCGGAGCTCAACGACATCATCCTTCTTGCCGCAGGAGAGAGATAACAGGACAAGAAGCAGAATGGGGATCAGTCTATGTTTCATCGTGTGTCTCAGGCGTACTCCGCAGCCAGCTCCTGCGCCATCTGTGTCCACTCCGTCAGGCGGTGCGGTTCACCATGGAGTGTATGCAGGTCCTGCAGAACCACTTCCACGTGGTTGTCTCGTGTCTTCTGGAGAGCTTCTGCCAGCTGTTGGCGCGCCATCTGGAGGTCCCAGGTGTGCATGCTGACTGTTGTTGGATTGGGTTTGTGCGTGAAGACGTAGTCCTTTCCCACCGCTTCGGCCGCCCGATCGATATTCACCCAGGGGCTCATCGAGACGCGACGGAGGTTCCCGATCTGTCGGACGACGTGCATCTTCATGTCCAGCGGCTCGCAGCAACCGTAGCAGCTCAGGCCGAATCGTTGGAGCACCCGGTTCTCGTATCGAATCGCAAACTCCTCGTGCATTTCGGGCGAGACTCCCTCGGTGAATATCTGCGTCGATGCACGGGCCCACATGTCTTTGAGCCTTACGTGCCTGCCGTCAAAATCTGGCTGCGGGAGCTCGTCCGTCCAGCCATACCCTCCCGATCCAAGACGGGTATTCCCGTTACTGGGGGAGAGCACATTGAGCTCCTCCAGCTGCTCAATGTAGCTCAGATATCCGACGGTGATCCGCTCGAGGGCATCATGTATCCACTTGGGCCGCTCGAGGAGATCCACGAACATTTGCTCGATGCCCCGCCACTGGATGAACCAGTCCATGGGGCAGAGCCAGAAGAAGTCCGGGCCACGCTTCTCCACCCGAAGAATGCCGTCATAGAGGTCAGAGAGCTGTTCGTAGTGACGGTTGGTCTTCTCCCAGTCGACAGATACCTTCGGCTCGGTCTCTATCATCTCGAGGTCTTTCTCCTCATGGATCACGGGGTGGATAGCGTAGGCGCCCGACGGATCTTCTGGCATCTCCAGGTCCGAGGAGACCCCGAAACCCGTCGCGACCACATCTCCGTTGATCGTGATCGGGCAGGCAATGAGATCCTCCGTGACACGGTCATCATGAATCTTCTCCCAGCAGTAGAGACGTTTGCGCAGTTCCAGCTCCTGCATCCGCATGAACGGATCGGACGTCTTCAGCCGGTCACGGGGAATAAGCTCCTCCCAGATGTTCCAGTCGATGGCCTGAACCTGTATCAGCGGCCGCACCCGCTCAAGCCGATTCAGGCGCCTCCACATATCCCGCCTCACATCCTGAACCGGATCGGCAGCTATCTCGGCAACCCTCCCGGCAAGCTCACGGATGAGACTTTTGTCTCTGTCTGAGGCCGGCATCTCGCACCCTTCTCTGACCGGGGTCCACCAATGATACCCCGGCCCAGAACAAATTTCAAGAGGATCGTCACGGTCACACCTTGACTCTCTCAAACACCTTCCCTTACCTTTCAGGCAGCTCTTCCAAGACCCACTCTGACAATGATCACACCCTTCTCTGCCTGAACCCCGGCACGGGAGATGAAGATATGCCCTGGTATACGCTCATCGATGCGGTCAATAAGCCTCTCATCCCCGGGGAATGGGGAGACTCCATAGTAAGGGGAAAGAGCAATGTCGGCCGTTTTCTCTCTGAGATGATTGTCCGAGAGCATGCGAGAAGGATGAGACCCGTTGTGCTGGCACTGGATGGGTTCCTGGGTGCGCAGTTCAACGGCGTCGTGGAGGAGGTGAGCCTGCTGCTGGGCCAGCAGGGGCTGAGGGTCGAGACCGTAGAGGCGAACACGCTCTTCCACTCCCGGGAGAAGAGAGCCTCCTATCGCCGCCCCTACCTGACCGATGATCCCTCATTCGGCATTGTCTGCAACAGGGGAAGGTTGAAGGACCTGATGCATCCGGCCTTGATCAGCAGGCTTAAGAAGAAGATACAGAGAACGAAGAGGGCAAGGCTCTCCGCTGAAGCTCCGGCTGCTCTGATCTGCCATGGCATTGGGGCCGCGATCGCGGATCTGAGGCCGCTGTACGATTGGATCCTCTACTTTGACGTTACCCGGGAATCTCTCGTCAGACGGATGGGAGAGAACAGCGTCGTCCCTCTGGGCGGGAGTGAGCCCGAGAGCATATTCTGGAAGCAGCTCTACTACGTGGACTATCCGATTCTCAACAAGCACAAGAAGTACCTCTTCCCCCACATGGATTGGTATGTTGATGACAATGGCATTGATAATCCGGTACTCATGCCACGAAACGTGTATGACGGGATTGTGTCACGGTTGGTCAGGTATCCACTCAGGTTCAAGCGAGTGTTCATGCCCGGTCCATGGGGAGGTCTCAAGTTCAGAGAGCACTTCACCATGCCGGAGCTGGCGAACTGCGCCTGGAACATAGAGGTGAGCGGAGGAGACTCGAGCCTTGTCGTGGATGTGGGCAATGACAGCCCGATCGAGATTCCGTTCCACAATCTCTACATGCAATACCCCATTGAGGTGGTGGGGCGCTATTGCCACCAGAAGTATCCCGGGCTGTTTCCGATCCAGGTCGGCATTGACGATGGCTATTTCCGCAAAAGCGTTCCTCATGAGAGGAGAGCGATGCCGATTCATCTCCATCCCGACACGCGCTATGCGAAGGAGCATTTCCATGAAGCGCTGGGACGGTATGAGGTTTACTACATCGTGGAGGCGTATGAGGGGGCAAACACAATGCAGGGATTCTATGAAGATGCTGACCTGGAGGAGTTCAAGAGGAAGTGCATGGAATCAGAGCGTGAAGGGGTTCCCTTTGACTGGGCAGAGTATGTCAAATGCTGGCCCAGCAAAGCCGGAGAACTCTATCTCATTCCAGCCGGCACAGCACATGGCACAGGGGGAAATCAGATGGTCCTTGAGATGGATACCTGTCCCAGCATCGTGGGGACCGAGTATTCATTCTTCCTCTATGATTACCGGAGGCAGACCTGGGATGACTCGACGAAGTCCTTCTCGGGGAAACTGACAAAGCTACAGCTCAAACACGGAATCCACCAGTGCAGGTGGAACCGCCGGGAGGAGTGGGTCGCAAGGAACATCCGGCCGAAAGCCCGGGTGCTCAAAGAGGGGAAGGGCTGGTCTCTGGAGCGGTTTGACACCTACAGGCCGATGCCCTATCATATCGAGAGACTGCATTTCGACGCGAGGATCGAGACGGACACTCGCGGGAGGTTCTTTCATTTCCTCTGCCTTACCAGGGGTGAGAGGGCCCTGATCAGGTCCCGGAAACACCCGGAAAGGCAGATCGAGCTGGACTACATCCAGACCACCGTTATCCCCGCATGCTTCGGCGCGTATGAGTGCATCAACCTCGGCAGGAATCCTTGCACGCTCACACGCCAGATCTGGAAGCGGGGCTGACGCTCCCCGTTCAACGGACGAGTACCATCTTGTGACTCTGGAGGTAACCGTCAGCCTGGAGACGATAGATGTAGACCCCGCTGGCCAGTCCTGACGCGTCGAATCTCACCAGCCGGTAGCCCGCATCCTCCACCCGATTGACGAGCAGCGCCACCTCTTGCCCCAGTGCGTTGTAGACTGCGAGTCTCACCTCCGTCCTTTTTGGGAGATCATACCGTATGACGGTCACCGGGTTGAACGGATTGGGGTGGTTCTGATGCAGGCGATACTCCTCTGGAAACTCATCTCCAGATTGGCCGATGCTGCTCACCTCTCCTGTCGTAAGTGACCAGATCTGTGACCAGGAGCTGTTCCCGTCAGAGTTCCGGGCGCAGACGCGCCAGAAGTATTTCGTGTGCGGCAGGAGCGGCCCCACGGCTCTCTCAGGCGCGGGAACGAGGGAATCCTCCAGCACACGGTCCTGGAAAAGAGAGTCCAGTGCTACCTGGATGTGGTAGCTCGTCGCGTGATCGCAGGGTGACCAGCTGAACAGAGATGAGGTCGCGTGCTGGCTCACTCCGTTTACAGGAAAGATGAGCGAAGGAGGCTCAGGCGCAAGAATCGGCACGAGCTGCAACAACCGTTCATGACTGTTCTCGAAGCTGCTGAGCGTCTGAGGTGACGTGCCCGCTGAATCCACGATGGCGATCATCAGGAGGTGCTCACCGTCGCTGGAGAGGTTTCCGTTGATATTCGACAGCGGGCGATACCAGCCAGTTCTGAACTCTCGCGCGATCTCGCCGGTCTCAGGGTTGATCTGATGAATCATCGCCGAGTCTCCAAACATATTCATGGCGACGGCCCAGAGGCTCCCCTTATGCCAGGCCAGATCGGCATAGTTATGGGTGTGCAAATCGGGAAAGGTATGGTGCGCCAGCACCTGACCCGAGCGACTGACTTTCTTGATCTCGTGGGCGGGCATACCGGTCGAAGGAGCAGAGCTGCGTCCGCTCACCCAGAGGTCCACTCCATCGGTCGCGATGCCGTCGATCTGTTCCAGCCCCACGTCGAAGGAGGCATCTTTAGCAACGGACCCATCCGGCATCAGGGTGACCCGGCGGACAGACGCCGTCACCATCCCCGGCCAGTAGTCGGCAATCCACATCGAATCGCCGACAAAGCAGATATCGCGGGGAATGTACTTGTCACTGTAGTACGAGTTCGCCCATACACCCAGGGAAGTGAAGTAGCGGGGGCCGCTCGCCTTGTAGCCCGCCGTAGCACCAATGTGTGCGGTGATCCAGAGTTCTTCTCTCTCCGTCTGGCACCCCAGCCCGAAGATCCCCTCGACAACCCCACCCTGGAGAGGAGCGTATTTCCACCCTTCGATGGAAAACTCACCCCAGGTGCTTGCCACATGCTGGGGAAAGGGCTGTGCAGCGGGCAGGGCGATTTTTCTGATGCGGACTCCCTCATCCGTCCCGTTGGTCCTCTCCATCAACCAGAGGCATCCCTCGCCGGCACTGAAACCGATGTGCCGGAAGTAGTTCTCGAAATCCATCGAGTACGGCTCTGGGTACCCCCACGAACTCACGACGTCACCCGTCGCCGTGTCAACGGTCATGGCGCTCCAGAGATCGCGGCCGTTCGAAGGAGGAACGTTTCCCGTGCTCAGCAGAAGCCTGTCCTGGAACCAGGTGAGCGAGCTATTGTTGTTTGCCGTGCGATAGTTGAACCAGGCATTGGGGAACTGCTTCGTCAGCATCCCGCTCCGGTTGACGTGGTACAGCAATCCATCGAGCCCTTGCAGGAGCCAGAACCCGTCAGCATCCTTGACGATTCCTGAGACGTAGTAGGGATTGACGGGATCGAGGAGGTTCGCCATGGGAACGGGGATCCCCGGGCCGAGGTCCCGACCTTGAGCGTCCATCGGGATGATCGCCTCGCCGGTGGTGATCCAGAGCGTATCCCCATCATAGCAGATACCTCCCTCGCACCAGCCGCCCATGTCCGATCGGGGCGTCGTGATCAACGGCGTCGCTGCATTGCCCGACGTATCAATGACGAGAAGATCTCCGCGCTGGGTCAGACACCAGAACACACCGTTGCCGTAGGCGAAGCCCGCTATGGCGTTATCGTAGAAAACGGGGATGGGAAGAGACGATGCAGGCACGGCCAGTCTCTTGAGCGAGGTGAACTCGCCGTAGGGCTGCTGCCCTTGGGCTACCGGCGAGAGTATCCCGATCAGCCCGAGCAGTGTGAGAAGCGCGATTTTCATGTCAACCTCTATCTGGTATTCAGAAGAAGCTCATCCTAAGGAGAGAAACACCGCACGCCGTGAGGGCGGATGTGTGAGCTCGTCTCTTGAAACCGGGTTCGACCCGGAACGCAGCGGTCATGATCACGGGAGGATCATACCGTGGACTCTCGTGCTTGCGCACTCCGCGATCGCATTCAGTAAGGCAAGGAGCTTCCCCCGTGCGGTTGCTCATCTTGAACAATGATGGAGAGGTTACTGTGAAGGGTCTTGGATGCTCATAGCGAGTAGTCCCATTAGCTGACGTAGCCCGAAAGGGATAAGAGTTGGAATGGAAGTTCGTAAGAGGAAAGAACGGGTGATGCGTTGCGGTCCCGCTTTCACCTCACCCGTCGGTATTGGTGTGGCTCAACCGCAGCTGAGCTACTGCAAGCCAAATCTAGTTGTTCCGTGTTGCATTGTCAAGAGACGCTCCCGGCTGGCCCGGCCACCCGACTGCAGGGACAGGAGGATCAACACAGGTCCAGGGTGGGAGGGGTGTCCTGTATCACGAATGGACCGGGAGGCAAAGATGCTGTTTGCCGCCGGGGGGGGAACCGGACCAGAAGAACCCCCAGCCCAGTCACTGCAGAATCTCCCGTAAGGACGCCAGACAGAGTTGATGTATCGCCGGTTCAAATCAGCGAGGATGAAGCACAGCCGATCAGCCAGAGAGCTGAGACGCACAGCACCAGAACGCATCCGAGCTTCTTCATCGAAGAGTCTCCGCACTGAATGATGGACAATCGCGCACTATTGGTGAAACACCTACTGCTATGTCAGTATAGCAGACGAAATCCGAGAATCAGGCAGAGAGCGGGAGATTCCTCTACCCACTGCACGGGCGTGCCAGGGGAATTCTCTGGAGAGCTGCGCCATAGTACCTGCACAGTATCCGTGAAGACAGTGATGCTTTACGTCGCTCCTCAGATTCGCCGACCAGGCAACGGAGGAGATCTTCAAACGGGGGAGACATTCGGCGGAGGGCCGAAGGTGAACTACACGCCGCTCCAGTTCAGCCTGAAATTCTCTCCCAGGTCGAAGATGAAATCCTTCACCAGCCGGACTTTGCCACCCTCGAGGGTAATCACCGTAACCCCGCTGTTCTGACCCTCCCGTCCGCCTCGATTGGTGAGCCGCACGTCCCAGTGCGCGGCAATGACATTCGTTCCCGAAAGGGCGCCGATGTTCCTGACACAGATGTCCTTGAGATCAAAAGCAATCTTCGGATACTGCTCGAGGAAGCCCTTGAACCACTTCGCAACGGCGCTCCTCCCTTCGAAGGTGCCACTCACAGATATCTCGCCAGGATAGACAAACACCCCGTCATCATGCCAGGCCGACATGAACGCAGGCAGGTCGTGACGATTCAACGCCTCGAAGGCGCTCGCAATTGCTCTTCGTGCGAGAAGTGCCCCAATCATTGCATCCTCCTTTGAGCTAGTGTACCAGCATCATCCTCCTGGTCTGGGTATGGAGGCCCGCCGTCATCCGGTAGATAGAGACGCCGCTGGCAAGGCCAGCCGCATCAAACTCTGCCGACCGGTAACCGGCTTCCTCCACCCCATCCGCCAGAGTTCGAACCTTCTCCCCCCAGCACGTTATATACTTCGAGGATTACATGCGTCCTCTCAGGCAGTTCGTAGGGAAACTGGGACCAGAATGAGAACAGGGTCAAGCTGAACTGTTCCATACCGAGCAGTGGGGTGTTCGAAAACGAGCAGTTGTGAATTGGCCTACGGTGAGTCCGCGAAAGAGATGGGAGTGCAGGGACGGGGGGAGGTGCACTCTCAGGTCTAGCGCGGGAGGCAGAGCATCGCGCAGGAGGCTGCCACATCCACCGCATTCGACCTATGTGTCGCTACCTCCTAACATAGGGGCTGAAGACCACAGGCGCAAGAGATGCGACAGATCTGTCTGTCAGTAGATGAGTATGAAGGGCCGACCGGCTTGGTCCTTCTCAAGACTGAGGGCACGCCCGTGACGTCGGCAATCATCCACGAGCTTCACTATCTCCTCGATGCTGAGCTGTAGGGCTTCACTCACCAGGTCGAGATAGAGTGGGCCGTCGACGTCGGGGAGTGTCTTGATGCAGAGCATGAACCGTATGAGCCTCTTATCCTGATGTCCGTCGCTTCCCTCGCCATTCTTCCGCCTCGGTGGGCGGGGAGGCGGCGTATACGAATGCTTCCTGACCGGTTCCTCTGCAGTCTTCGTAGGCATTTCGCCCACCTTGCCGTTTCTCCTAGAAATGGGTTGAAAGAACCAGGCGGCCTCGCCCAGCAGGACGAATGACCTTCTCCTTTGGCTTCCACATTCCGTGCCATGAAAAAGACCATCATTGAGGGCCATTTTCTGGGAACTCCCGACCAACGACCGGCGATTTTTTCACCCCCCTCCCCCTTTTTACATCACGGTCCCGCGGTAATCTCCCTGAGAATGCTCCCGTCCCCCTGGCCCAGCAGACGCACAGACCGCCAGCTTCCGTCAGGGTTCTCTGTACGGCGATAGACACTCCCGTCAGCCGCGCCGTAGCTCCTGGCGAGCCGGATCAGGTCGCCGGCGCCGTTTCTGACCTCCGTGACGACTGCCGAACCGGAACCGTACCGGGCTGTGACCTGGATTGAACCGTCGGATGAGATATCTCGCGTGATGACAGGCGTGCGAAACGTGTAGGTCTCCGGAACCCCCTCCCGATCAGCGTGGGTCAGGATCCTACCGTCGGGGAGACCAAAGATCTCGGTCCGGATGTACTGCTCGGGGCGGTCATCGGCAAAATCCTGATGCGAGATGTATCTGCTCAGCTCCGAGACTGTCTCTCCCGATGCCCCACCGTATGTCCGCCTCACGGAGATCAGAGGTAGTCCCTTGGGATACGTGTGGCGTTCAGTCACCACAGCACCCACTCCTCCAACCTCCTCACCGTAGATGAAGACGGTATCCGCCGCCAGTTTGAACGGAACCGATGGTGTTCTGCCATCAGGAGCGATCGTCCCGGCTCCAGAACCGACGTTCGATTCGGCCCAGTCAGCAATCGTCTGCAGCTCCTCCAGTGCATCAATCAGCAGGTCCTCTCCCGTTGGGTCGAGAGGAAGTTGCTGCAGCGTCTTTGCGGCGTCTGGCTGGGTAGGCTGCGATTCGCAGCCGGCGAGTACGATGAAGAGGAAGAGGACCGGCAACAACGGATAACTCGTCGATGCGTGCTGGAGCATTGAAAGGCTTTTCATGACTGCCTCCCTTCATTCATGGTAGACGCGGACTCCGGCCTCGAACCTTCGGTGCCCGATCCTGATCACTCCCAGGTATTCTCCCGCGGGCGCAAAGAAACCCTGATCGGTGTCTCCGAGCCACGCGTGCTCATGATTTCCCTTTGTCTCCCTCCCATCCCTCCAGATCATCTTCACAAGGGAGTCCCTCCCCAGCGTGTCTCTCTTTGCAATGGCGATCGTGACCACTGCGGGAGCGCCCAGGCGGTAGCGGAGTTGTGTGTTCGCTCTGAACGAGTCAAACGCGCTGGGCGAGAAGCGAAGGTCGGTCAAGAGATCGGGATCATCCAGGGCAGACGGCTGAGTGCAGCCGGGGGTGGCAACAAGGTTGGCGGCTGTAAGAAGCCCGGCAACCAGGATGCCTGCTGTGCGCCTTCCGCTCACGATCACACCGGTGGATGGTTGACTGCTTCACGTCCAGTATAGGATCGGAACTGCGGGCATCAAAGCAGGCTTTTGCGCCGGGTATTTCCGAATGGAAGGATTGTTTCTACACGATCTTGTCGAGCTGACGCCGAATCGTCCTGTCGGTCAACCCCAGAATCCTGGCAGCTTCTGCCTGATTACCTTCGCTGCGAGCCAGAGCACGCACGATCATCCCCCCTTCAATGCGCGCCAGCGAGTCTTTCAATGAAAAATGGCGGCCCTCCTTCACCAGCAGAAGCATCTTCTGAAGCTCCTCCCTTTCGCCCGATCGTTCCGCCTCGGAGTGCGATGTCACAAGGAGATTCCAGAGGTAGGCTTTCAGACCGGCGATGTTATCTGGCCACTGCCTCACACGGAGTGTGTCCCCGAGTGTCTCTCCAACGCAGTCCGAAAGGAGCGCTCCGGCCAGCGCAGGAATATCCCCCGTCCGTTCGCTCAGAGGCGGGATCTCGATCGTCGTGTACTGTTCAAGGAGACAGGAGAGGGAACCGGCCAGTCTCCCCCCTTCGGACATTCGCCGGGGATGGCGAGGGAATGCAAACACGGGCCGGCAGGCGACGGCTCTGGCCTTCTCAGCCCCGTCTCTCAGCACGCGGCCGGATGAGAGAGACCTGGCAAGCCACTCCTGCACATAGGCGTGCGCCCTGTCTATGTGCTTGATGAGGAGAGTTGTTGGATGCTCGAGGAGGCTCTTCCGGGGGGACGGCGCCACCGGCCCGTCAGCGCCGAGAAGATCGATCCGGTACTGACGTTCGCTCAACACCCCGATGTCCACCAGGACGAGGGGGCGGTCATGGAAAGGCCCATGACTATGGATGTGCGCGGCAACGAGGGATTTCCCGACGCCGGGTTCGCCGACAATGACCAGGGGTGTCTGCTCCCGCCCCAGATGACGGATCCTCCTCTTCAGCCACCGGACGGTGGGATGGGTGCCGACGATCTCAGGAGGCATGGCGGCTCAGGCAGTTACGTATCCCGATGATGAGATCAAGCAGCTCCGATCTCTCCTCGTCACGCTCCAGTTCCTCCATGATCCGGAGAGATTCCCCGGGCGAGAGACGTCCCAGCGCAAGATCGACCAGCATGCCCAGGTCTGTTCTCTGTCTCATCTAGGAGTCCGGAACCTGATGGAGATAGAGTGGTTTGAGGAGGCCGGCGGTGAACGCAAACGCGCCGGCGGCCAGGATGAGCCCGTTGAGCAGGAGCTGAACCTCCTCTGATGCAGAGCTCCCTACAATCCACGCAACGAGCGCAGCCAGGATGAGAGCCGCATATCGCCCAACATAGGCCACCAATCCGGTCTCGCGGGTTTCTCGGAGAGATGCGGGCAACTCCCTCAGAGAGGTCAGGAGTCCCGGCGGGATCTCCGCGTCGGGCATCGCCTGGAGGGCCTGGTCGATGCCGTGCATCGCTCCCGCGTACGAGGTGCAGGCCGGGCAGAGATCCATATGTACGCAGAGATCGTCAGGGGGCCCGCCCTGAACCTTCTTGTCCAGATACCTCTGGTACTCTTCACGGAATTCAGCGCACTGCATGTCACTGCTCCTTCAGCGTGCTACCTCAGAACCTCCCCGCTCAACATCTCGCGCAACCTCTCCCGGCCCCTGTGGATTGCCGTGGCGACGGTCCCGGCCGGTATGCCCAGGGCATCCCCGATTTCGGAATATCGCAGCCCTTCCATGTAGTAGAGAGTGATGGCAGAGGCCTGCACCGGCGGCAGCCTTGAGATGAGAGCGGCGATCTGCATGCGTGACTCATTCCTGATGAAGCGCTCTTCAGGATCTGCATTCGGGTCGGACATCCACCGCTCGATCTCCTGGACGCCGATCGGCGTGATCTGCCTCGGCCCGCTCTTCCTCTTTCTCTGTTTCAGACATACCCGGAAGGTCACCCTGTGGATCCACGTTTCGAGGGCCGCCTCACCCCGATACCCCGGGAGATTCTTGAGAATCCTCAGAAATACCTCCTGCGTCGCGTCCTTGGCGAGGTCCGGGTCACCAAGGACCCGCACCGCATGGGCATAGACCCGGTCTGCGTAGGCGTCGACGATTCTGTCAAATCTCGGGTCAGTGGAGGACAAGGGGGATATCCGGCCTGTTTGAGCATGATTCTACGCCGTCCGACACTGACATTCAAGCTCCTGTATAGTTAGAGCCTTCGATACGCGATTTTCTTTCACTTCAGAGAAGAAATTTTCCAAAAAAATCTTCCTTACTATATATGGAGACGTTCAGTATATTCCCCCAGACCATGATCGAAGTGATCACCATAGGGGTAATACTCTACGGAGTGCTGGAGTATTTCCGCCGGGAGAAACAGCACCGGGAGGCCCTGGCATACCTGAAGGAGAACCACGCGCCTCGCCCGCACCGGGATCGCCCCCCCATCTGGAAGTTGCTGGTCACGGGAGTGGTCGGGCTGCCGGTCGTAGCCTTCACCGCCTGGCTGGTGATCTCAGGTGCCTCCCAGGGAGAGAGAGGGCTGCCGCTCATGGTCTTGGGGCTGCTCCTTGTCCCCATTCTGGTGATGCTGGGACTGATGCTGCGGCGGGATGCGAAAGCATACTCCGGCGTCATCAGTGAAGACAAGGGGACTCGTTGAATGGTCATCGTCTTTTTCATAGCAGCGGTTGCGGTAACAGCGGTGCTGGAATGGCAGGATCGGAAGCTCCGCACGGAGATGGCGAAGGAGTACAGGCGCTTGGGGATCCCGGTCCCCGAACCGAGACCCGGGGTTCCGCTTTTGGAGTCCTGGTTGACGGCGTATGTAGGCGTGCTGCTGATCCTTGTGGGGCTGGCGGCGACAGTAGCGGTGCTGCAATCGATCGGGGCCCTCTCAGCGATTACCGGCACCGAGCTGAGCGTGTCAGCCGCTCTCTATGAGGTTCTGATTCTCCTGGTTGGAGGGGGCGCGGGACTCCTCTTCCTTGGCCTGAGAGCCGTACGGGCGAACCGGAAGGCACGACTCAGCGAACAAGAGAAGCCACTTGCCTCGCTTTGAGAGCCGCCTGCGGCAGATAGAGCGCAAAGCCTCTCCGCTCTGATTCCCACCGTTCCAGCAAACCCCTCGCCGAAGCGCTCCCTGTCAGCTCATGATACCTGTTGAGCAGAGCCAGGAGCTCCTGCTCGTTCTCATCAGCCAGCTCGGCGGGAACCAGGTAGTTCTCGTTTGCATACTGGATGTTCTCACGCCGCATGTAGAGGAGACCCCCTGTCATGCCGGCCCCCACGTTGTGAGAAACGTTTCCCAGAATCAGAACCCGTCCACCGGTCATGTACTCACACGCGTGGAGCCCGACACCCTCGACAACGGCATTCGCCCCACTGTTGCGGACTGCAAACCGGTCACCGGCAAGACCGTGCACGAAAAGCTCTCCTCCCGTAGCACCGTAGAGCGCGCCGTTCCCCAGAAAGACGCGCAGATCGGTAATGTTCCTCTCGCGCAGGTAGTCCAGCGGAGGGTTCGTGACCTGGGCAAAGTTCTGATAGAAGTAGTCGTAGAAGGGCCGGGGTTCCTCGGAGAAGACATTGGGCCGGGCGGTGTCACCCATCGAACCGATCGGCTCCTTCCCCCGGAGGACCATCGGCACGAGAAAGAGATCCAGCTCTTCCTGCGTCAGAGAGAAGAGATTCATCCGGGAGATCAACGGTTGCGGAGGGCGCCAGATGCTCTCGTCAGGCCCGTCCACATCGAGGGAACCTGCCGAGATGGTCCGGGCATCGAATCTGGCGTCCCGGTTCTCACGGGAGTGTGCGGGGTCCCGGAAGTGGACCCGTCCGTTCTTCATATCGACCTTGACGGCAGAGCCGGCGTGGAGAGCTCCCTTGCTTCCCACACACGCGTCATCGATCTCGAATGCGCCGGCCTCCGAAGAGAGAGAGAAACTCTCCTCGGTCACAACCCACCGGGCCGGACGGAACCCGTTCCGGTCCAGCCGGGCACCTACGCTGTTCCCGTCCGCATAGAGTATGATCGCCGGGCCATCCCAGGGCTCCATCGCCCTGCTCCAGTAGGTGTAGAATGCTTCCTGGTTGTGAGCAGGAGGCATCATGATCGCCAAGATATCCTCCACGTGGGGGATGCTGCTCCTGTGCATCAGCGCTTCCACCATCTCGTTCAGGCTGCCTGAGTCGCTTATCCCCGTGTGCGTGACGAGCTGGTCCTCCGGCAACCCGAGCGACATCTCTCGGGAGATCGCCCAGGACCGGTTCCCGGCGATGGTGTTGATCTCCCCGTTGTGGGCAATGAGACGAAACGGTTGAGCCTTGTCCCAGGTGGAGCGGGTATTGGTGCTGAACCTCCGGTGAAACAGAGCAAAACGGGTCCCGAAAGCCGGGTTCCGGAGATCCAGATAGAACCTGTCCAGGCCTTCGCCCAGCACAAGTCCCTTGTAGACAATGGTTGTCGCCGAAAGGGATGTGAAGAAGAACTCTTTGGTGATCCCCTGGTTCTTCAGTGCGGTTCGTGTCTGCTGCTTTGCTGTATGGAGAACCCGCTCAAACGAGGCATCCGTCCGGCAGTGTGGTGGCCTCCGTATGAAACAGTGGGCGAGGCTCGGCATCGTCCTCCGCGCTTCATCACCCAGGACCGAACTGTCGATCGGGACTTCCCGGTATGCCTCCACGTGCAGACCGTAGAAGCGGAAGGTGGTCTCAAAGATCTTCAGCGCCGCCCGCATCCTCCCCTGATCCTGCGGCATGAAGAGCGCTGCAACAGCAACCTCTCCTCGTCTGAACCCGAAGAGCCCGAACGGTATATCCGTCATGATCCCGGCACCGTCCCCTGTGCTCCGATCGGCGGCACACGCACCCCGGTGCTCCACACAGCGGAGCGCCCGGAGTCCCTGCTGGAGGATCTCATGGCCGTACTCGTTCCGACGGTTGACAATGAACCCGACGCCACAGCTCGAGTGCTCCCCCCGGTCCAGCCAATGCGTCATCTCATCTCCCAGAGTGCCCCGTTGCTCAGGCTAGATGTGAAGTGAACTCTTCGTAGTCAGCGCTCACCGGTGTCATTCTCCGGGGGCGCCGGGCGATCTCCCTCAGCACCTCCGGAACGTCGACCTGGCTCCTGATCTCCTCATCGAGCGCTTCCGGAAATTTCGCGGGATGGGCCGTGGCGAGGATCACTACCTTTGCCTGGGTTGCCTTCATCTCCAGGAACCGTCGCGCAGCCCTGTACCCCACTGCCCCGTGGGGGTCGAAGACGTATTGATGCCGACTGAAGGCTTCTCTGGTGGCATCCCGCGTATCATTGTCCGTGCAGGAGTCAGCATAAATCCTTCGGCGCATCGCCTCCAGATCATCCTCAAAGAGCGAACGGATGCGGGCGAGATTGCTGGGATCCCCCACATCCATCGCGCTGGAGAGCGTCCGCTCCGCCCGTCGCGGCAGGTATGTTCCGGTCCTGAAATACTCCGGCACGACATCGTTGATGTTGGTGGCCATGACAAAGCGCTCCACAGGTATCCCCATGTCAGCCGCCATCAAGCCTGCCGTCAGGTTTCCGAAGTTGCCGCAGGGAACAACGAACACCACGCCGCGGTCCTTCACCATACCCCACGCAGCTGTGTAGTAGAACATCTGCGGCAGAAGCCGGGCGATGTTTATCGAGTTTGCGGATGTGAGTGTTCGATTTCGTGAGAGCTCCCTGTCTGCGAAGGCCCGCTTCACAAGTCGCTGGCAGTCATCGAATGTCCCGTCCACCTTCAGCGTGGTAATGTTCCCCCCGGCTGTCGTCAGCTGGAGCTCCTGGAGAGGACTGACCCTCCCCCCCGGATAGAGGAGCACG
>Ga0209536_100001449_pt1 | contig 39380 bp, 45 predicted proteins | sample DeeMarSeWOR28_12_FD_187461 | JGI IMG/M metagenome (GOLD analysis project Ga0209536, IMG submission 187461) | Marine sediment microbial communities from White Oak River estuary, North Carolina - WOR-2-8_12 (SPAdes) (version 2) | ecosystem: Environmental > Aquatic > Marine > Intertidal zone >... | reverse complement strand
TGGATTCTGCTCATTTAATTATTTCACTAAAAATCATGTTTCTATTGGTTTTGGACAGGGGCCGCGCTGCGGAGCTTAATTTCGAGTTGGGGGGGGCTCATTTGACGATGGGACGCAGGGCATTGAATTCCCGCAATTTTTCCGTCCTTGCAAACCCAAGCAATGCGAACCATTCTAGTGCATTCTGGACATTTGACGTAGTCACCTATGTTTACTATGTTCTCGTTTCCCCTCTTTTCTGCTGTTCATAATTCAATAAGTTGAGCCTATGGGATAAAAGCAACTCTTCAAATTGAACTTCGCAACCACACTTATAAACGAACGGGATCAAAAAAGCTCCAATGCAGTAAAAGGAAAAAAATCACTTGTAACTGAAAAAATTCATAGGAAAAACGTTGAGGGTTAATTATCGATGGCCTATTTAGTAGCGTCTAGGGGGTCGTCTTTTTGAGTAACATTCTCGGCAGTATACTGGTCTGGTTCCGTCGGGTTTGAATGGAACTTGACATTCTTGGTTGCATTCAGCGCAAACTGCCTTGTGCATCTCTTTACCGGACATTAATTATTCAACTCCTGTTTACTGTGTGCGTGCAAAAATCGCTTCTTACACGATCCATCTAATGTTTGAGGTGATGCTTATAAACTACATGCTTGAAGCGGGAAAAAACAGAGTGAATTTTTAAAAGAGGAACTTGAAAATTGAGAGGCGGGAAACCTATTTCTTCTTAGCGTGCTTTGCAGGAAGCGAAACCTTCTTTTTCTGTTTCCTTTTCATTTCCTTCTCTCTTTGAAGTTGTTTATGCTTTTCCAGACCTGCAATCTTGTCTTTCTTACTCTTTGGCATTTCTTGATCACCAACTAGTTTTATGGCAATGATGCCCATCTTTATAAAAACATTGCTGTCCTAGCACTTCCAAAACCGTGGTGGGGCTGCCCGGATTTGAACCGGGGTCTATAGAGCCCAAGTCTACAAGCCTAGACCAAACTAGCCGACAGCCCCCATGTTTTGCCATTTATCCTGAAATTGGGTGGCAGAGAAAGATAATTTCGTATGCACCATAAAAACCTTAGCCAAGCTAGAAACCCTTTGAACGGCGAGACTGGTTCTTTGATAAAAGTCAAACGGCACTTCTGCCTTAAAATTAGAGGTGGGTAATCGTTTCTGAGCAGTAGTCGAGTTTATTTTTTTCGGATGCTACACTGGAGTACTTTGGGGCAGAGAAGGCATTCTTCCGGCAGCGGTGTTACGTATGGTTGCGTGCTTAGTAGGCTGGAGAAGTGTGCACATTTTGCTGGTGACTCGAATACTTTGGGATATTCGACTGGTTTTACACCTGTGATTTTCATGTTTTCTAAAGTTATGTCGAGTTTAGACATGCAGTGTGGGCAAGCGTAGTATGACTGCCTCGGTATGCTGGATGAGTCGGTTAGGACTGTAGGTTTTTGGAATGGTTTTTCGCACCCCTTGTAGGGGCATCTGAGTTTTTCGTTATGGGGGTGCGAGTGGAAAAGAGGCATATGTCACCTACCTATTTGCGCGCCTAACTAGTATCGGTATTATTAATATTTTATAAACATTTCTGATCGTAGGAACAACACAACTACACCATGACGTAAAAAGCCTCGGGCGGGCTTTGATCCCGCGGCCTGCTGCTTACGAGGCAGCCGCTCTACCGGGCTGAGCTACCGAGGCACCTGCAACCTCTAAATCAGTGATGTACGCGCATTTTTAAATGTTAGGAAAGCACTTTAAAGCAAGCGTCAATTTTAAAAGGCTAAAATTCTAAACTAAAATTGTACGCGAAATCCGGAATGATTTTTTCGGGGGAGGCTTGCTTGTTTGAGTAAAACGAGAGCACACAAGGGCACTAAGGGCAAAACAAGCGGAGATTTGGGTGAACGAAAGCTAATTACGCTCATACAGAGCCACTTGAGCGTTATGCCAGGTTTGCCTGTGCCTTTTGGGGACGATGTTTCCGCTGTTAACATCGGCGGTGGACGAGTTGCCGTTCTGAAGGCTGATATGCTCATGGGCAAGACTGATGTGCCGCGCGGCATGAGCCTTTGGCAAGCAGCCCGTAAAGCAGTTGTGATGAATATCAGCGATTTCGCAGCTAAAGGCGTGGAGCCTACGGCGTTGCTTGTTTCGCTAGGGTTGCCGAGAGATTTCATTCGAAAGGACGTGGAGGAGATCGCACGCGGATTGAATGCTGCAGCATTGGAGTACGGCGCTTACGTCGTCGGCGGGGACACAACCGAAGCTTCGGACATGGTTGTTGCGATTTCACTTTTTGGAACCGCTAAGCGTAAAGCGCTTATGCTGCGCAGAGGTGCCAAGGCAGGGGACATAGTAGCGGTTACGGGCTTCTTCGGCAAGACGGCAGCGGGTTTGAGGTTGCTTTTGGATGGATGCGCAGCGTCTATGGAGTTGCATAAGGTGCTTTTGCGTTCGGTTTGCATGCCTAAGGCTAGGCTAAGTGAGGGCTTAGCACTTCGCAATTCAGGCGCGGTTTCAGCGTCGATTGATTCAAGCGACGGATTAGCTTGGAGTTTACATGAGCTGGCGCGGATGAGTGGTGTGGGATTTATAGTTAATAGTGTGCCAATTGCGAATGAAGTTCTCAGGTTTGCCGAGTTTAATGGACTTGACCCGTTGGAACTTGCGCTTTACGGCGGCGAGGAGTACGAGCTTGTGGTGACTGTGAAGCCTAAACGTTGGACTGATGCAGAAACGGCTGTTGAAGGAGCAGGTGGGCGTCTTTTGCCCATTGGTAAGGTCAAACGGGACAGGCAGGTTCTACTGAATGTTGATGGAAAAAAATGTCCTGTTGAAGCCCGGGGTTGGGAGCACTTCAAGAGCAAGATTTGACTTTGCGGTCCAAAATGTAGTTCAGTATGTTGATGCATGAGGCTGCGAGGTAAGGTTGCTTGCCTAAGCTGATTTTTTCTCCGTAGCGAAGTATTAACGCTTCTGTTTTTTTTGGTAAGCCTACGTGGTCGCCTAGCACGAACACGCAGTTCTCAGGCAATTCGGTGTTTGCTATGTCTTTTCCGCCTTCCTCAAGTACATATACGCTGGTTGTTTCCGCCTTAGATTTCAAGAGCGCTTCGAAACTTGTCTTGCGTGTTGTTATGCCTGGATGATGTTTGCCAGAAATTACCTTTTTGAGGATGCGTTGCCAGGTGTCCACATCTGTTCGCACGTTATAAAGCTTCGCGCCTTCTATTTCGATATGCAGAGGCGGATTGGGTGGACCGTTTAGAATGGCGTGAAAAACAACGTTTCTGCGTAAGCCGTGTGAGAGGAAGAAGCTTGCGACTATGCACTCGTGAACGATATCTAAGCGTCCTGCGTCGTGTAGGCTGCGGAAGGCGGTGTTGGTTTTTCCCAAGCGCGAAAAGAGTATGAACTCGCGTGTCAAGTGCTAATCACAAGTTGTATTATTTACGCCTGACCTTTTAAATCAGCTCGTTAATTGTGGCTTGGACGGGTACTATGATTCTTTTGATTCTTTCTCTCACGGTTTTGGTTAATGTTATGAGTATGTAGCCGACGTAAGCCATTATGGCGCCGATTATGTAGTGATGTGGAATGAGAAATCCGAAAGTGCCTGACCATATTGGGTCGCTTGGAGACTGATACGCCAGCTCGAAGGCTCCCCAGAAAAACGTCCAAAACCCAATTTTGATTATGGTATGTCCTACCCAAGTTCTCAAATTCATTTCTAGTAATTGTCTCTTCCTGATAACTTCATTGAGGATAGGTGATAAAAAAACTTTGCATGCTGTATTGACTGGAAAAAGCGATGATGTTGCTGTTAGAACAAATAACCTTCTACGCCGTGACCTCAACCGCTAAAGCGTTTTAATCGAGCTAGCAGCGTTCAATCTGCAGGTTTTTACCATTAACTCTTACTATTTGAGGCAAAGGCTCAACAAACCAGCTAAAAGCCATAATAATGAATTCTTCTTTTTGCAGCCTTAATCGAGTATACTGTATCAGAGTTAGAGTCTGCTACTGAATTGGAGAGGAGCTGGAGCTATCTGAACTAGAAAAAAGGTAAAGCTGTGCAAACAGCCTTTATGTTTACGATTCATGGATGGGGGGTTGTTAATATCTCAGCACCATCAGCTTCAGTCCACGCTTTCATCGTCGTGGTGCGCATGTTTCCCATGCTGCCTATGCATAGTAGGATGGCCATTAAATCATCGTCTCTTTAGGAATATCTACAATCATGACAAAATCGTATTTTCCAGCAGTGTAGAAGAGCTGTATTTTTCCTCCAGCCTTCTCAATCATGCCCCTAGTTTCCTTGATTCTTGCAGGTGCATCGCTGACTTTCTTGATGCCTTGCTCTGTCCAATTTCCAAATACAACAAAACTCGACAAAACTCTCTCTGAGATAATAACTTCAAAGACTATAATACAAGCGTTAAACAGTCACAACGCACCAGAAAAGAAAGCTTGACATTGAGCAAACTGCTAAGATAAGAAGATGAAAACAAACCACCTGATTAACGGTAACGCTTTTATGATTATTCGTGTGTTATGGTTTAGGCTTAAAAAATTTGAGTGTGGTGAAAAAAAGGTATGAGTGAATCAGTTCAGAAACGTGTGCAAGCTGCTCTTGCTGAGATTAGGCCGCAGATTCAAGCTGACGGCGGAGACATAGACCTTGTAGCAATCGAAGGCAAGGTAGTGAAAGTCCGCTTGCGAGGCGCATGCTCAGGCTGTCCTATGTCCGCACTAACACTGAAAGCAAGCGTCGAACGCATTATAAAATCGCAAGTCCCAGAAATCCAAAGCGTCGAAGCAGTTCAATAAACCATACGCAAAGCTTTTTTCCTTACTTTCTGCTTTTTACTTTTTAATCACTTGAATCGGCTTGCCAGCGCACTCTTTTATAGCATTCAGCCAAGCTGCAAGCGAAATGTTCCGCAAGTCCTCCTCGCTAAGGCTGCCCTTTTCAGACGCCGCCCGCCTTGCCTCCCATGCAAGCTGCTCATGCACCTGCGCAACCTCAAAATGATCATCTCTGTTGCCGAAAATACGGAAATGGGAGTCAAAATCCTTGAAAAAAGCCTGCTTATGTCGAGGGTGCACATGCGGAAACGGACACTTATAGAGCTCGCTCTTGCCCAATTTCTTCGGCTCATCAACCTGACCCATACCCAACCAACTCTTATCGCACCATGCGCCACATACACTTAAAACATTTTCGCTGTTGGAATAGCCTGTGCAACTGCAAAAGGGTTCTTTAACGCGTCGCCTTTCGTTTACGGCTCTTCTTTACCCGAGGCTTACGCTTCTTCCAGCACGCATGACAGAAAATAGGTCTATTCGGCTCAGGCTTAAAGGGCACCTCACAGGGACCGCCACAATGACTGCACACCGCCTCAAAAACTTCAGCTTGCTCCGCAGCCTTAAACAGTCGATATCGCTTCAGCCGTGGCCACCCAGTCTTCGCGTACCTGAGCATCGAGGGATGCGCTTTCAGCCACCTCATCATGTGGAAGAAACTCTTCGCCCGCTTCTCATCCCGCTCTGGTAGTGGCTCGTAACCCAGATTCCTGATCTCGTCCAGATATGCGATCTCTACTAGCCTTTGCGCCTCACCAATCACCCTCAAGCGGGAAACCCGCGCTTCACCGTAAATCTTCTGTAAGTCAACCACAGCAACATCGAAAATATTGCCCTGACAAACGTGAATTTCCTCATCTTGCTTCACCCTAAAATTTTCAACCAGCCGAGACGTAATACGCGAAGCTTCCTGCAAATACTCTTTCTCGCAGAAAAGCTCTTGGTAGAACTTGACGTCGACCAGGTCATACTTGAAGTCGCCGGTTTCCTCGCGATATATACCTATAACCACGCCAAAAAGCAAATCGCCGCTACCTGCATCATCAACAATAAGCGTCATATGGGTTACGTGTTCCTTTTTTCTTAATGCAAAGCCTAGGCGCGTATAAAAACAGTGCTCCAAATAATGAAAGAAATCTCCTTAGCCTGCTATACGTTCAGATGCGCTAGAAAGTCGACATCACTCTCTTAACTTTTCGCGTAATGAATATCTGGAAGAACAAGAACTACAAAAGCCCAACCCCATGATGTAACAAAAATAAGCAACAAGAAAAGGAAAATAAGCCTTAAACCTCTTTTCTTATCTTTGTTTGTCTCTTCAGGACTGGACATTGATTATCAGTGTACTGAAAGCCTACTTGAGACTTATCCAATGGCAAAGTTCCTGATCAGAAGGAATTGGATTTAGAGTCAAAGCTGAAACCGAAAAATATAAGTCTACTTTTCAGATATAGTCTCTATTGGGATTTAATCCAAAATTGAGACAATTACATTTCACAAAATACGACGTTGCCTTGTTCATCGAGGAAAACGGAAAAACAAGATGGCGTCACCTTCTTAAGAAATTCGTTGAAAACGGTTCAGAAAAACACATCTCAAGACAGAAACTCTCCAATTACCTAAAGGAACTTGTAAATGAAGGTCTTGTCCAAAAAACCATTGACCCCAAAGCATTGATGTTTAGAATGTACTGGCGCATCTACCCGATCTACACTGTGCCAAAGAGCAGAAAGAAAAAACTGCAAGAAATTAGAGAAAAAAGAGACATATACGAGTTTGTGGATTCTGCAAATTCACAAAAACTAAGAAAGCTACACGAAGCAGCTAAACGGATAGACAAAGAAAACGGAGCGGGTTAGTGTAGCTATGTCGTGCAGTTTCATATACGTAGCTTAAAAACTTGTCGTTCTCTTGGACAAACTGTTGTACAAATCAAGCCTGAGGCATCAAGCTTGTTTAGTTTGCTGAGAAAATCCGCCGCTAAATCGAGTTCTCTAATGGCTGCTCAGGGACTATAATTTCCAATGTTTCTGCTTCAGCTTTCTTTGTTCCTTTTTTCGCTTTCTTCTCGAGCATTTTCAGGTCCGATGGTTCAAAATTTGGCAAGATGCACATGTTTTTTACCTTTGAACACTTGCTTTATTAGATTTTATGAATTACCAATCAATTTTAGCACAGGGCCGTAGAGTTAATCTAGCAAAATTTGCCTGTTCAAGATTAACCTTCTTGCCGACAAAAGTGGTTCTAAGAAAATGGGTAGAATGGAACCAATAAATTCTTCCAGAAGCATTTGAGTTGCCCTAGAAGAATTGTATTAAGTTGGAAAAATTTAAAGCGTTTTCAGTATATAGTTATGCAGTTGCCTATATTTTTTTTCCAATTCTTCGATGATAAACGAGCCGTTATACATGGTTTCTAAGGTAACAAGCTTCAAAAAGCGGTTATTGTACTTATATAATAATAACGAGTCCTAACGGGAGAAAAAACCGGTTGCAAACCACATTAGTTTTCGTTAACTGCACAAGAATCTGTACATTTTCAAGCTATGATTCTTGCGCATTTTAATTGTACTGTCAACAAGAGTTTAAATATAATGCGCTACATTTAGCGTATACTCGTGGATTGTTAACACTATATAAGTTGGCTTTGATGTCATTTAGGGAGACGGCGGAGAAGACATGAAGTGTCCGTACTGTGGCTCTGCAGATTTCAAAACATTGGAAACTCGTGATTCTCCAAATAACGCTACGCGCAGACGCAAAGAATGCAACGCCTGTGGAAAACGCTTCACAACTTATGAGTACGTGGAAACCGTAGAACTCATGGTGCGGAAGAAAGACGGCAAGCTGGAACGATTCGACGTTAACAAAACAATCCGCGGTGTGCAGAAAGCGTGCGAAAAAAGACCCGTAACCATGGATCAGGTCAACGAGCTAGCAGGTCTCGTGCGCCAAGCCATAATGCAGAAGGGCAAAGACGAAATCACATCAAAGGAAATTGGCGATTTGGTCATGAAATACCTGAGAGAACTCGACCGCATAGCGTACATTCGCTTCGCGTCAGTCTACAAAAAGTTTGAAGAGCCCGAAGATTTCAAGCGGTTACTCCTTGAGGTAAAAAAATGAAATGTGTTAGAAAACGTGATGGAAAATTAGAACCGTTCGATCAAGAACGCATAACAAAAGCCATTTGGAAAGCTGCTAAAGCAGTAGGCGGAAAAAACCGTGAACAAGCAAAACTCATAAGCGACGAGGTGTTGGCGGAACTCCGAAGCCGATTCGGCGAAGACGGCTGTCCCACGGTTGAGGAGATACAAGACCTAGTTGAAAAAAGGTTAATTGAGAACGGTCGCGCTCAGACGGCTAAAGCGTACATTCTCTACAGAAAGCAACATCAGGACATGCGGGAGCTAGCGGCGCTCTTGAGCTCCGCAGATTTAGTCGACCAGTACCTAGAGATTGAAGATTGGCGAGTTAGGGAAAACTCTAATATGAGCTACTCACTTCAAGGCTTGAACAACTACCTTTCATCCACAGTCATAGCCAAGTACTGGATATCACGGATTTATCCGTCAAGCATCGCCGCCGCGCACTTCTCAGGCGACATGCACATCCACGACTTAGGCGTGCTTGGACCCTACTGCGTAGGCTGGGACATAGCTGATCTGTTGCTTTCAGGCTTTGGTGGCGTACCTGGAAAAATTGAGAGTAAACCCGCTAAACACTTCAGAACCGCGTTAGGTCAAGTAGTCAACTTTTTCTACACGCTACAAGGCGAGGCGGCGGGTGCACAGGCGTTCAGCAACTTTGACACTTACTTAGCTCCGTTCATACGTTATGACCACCTAAGCCAGAAGGACATAGAGCAAGCTCTGCAAGAGTTCTTTTTCAACATGAACGTGCCCACACGTGTAGGTTTCCAGACGCCTTTCACTAACCTGACCTTGGACTTGGCCGTGCCAGAATTCATGAAAGACGAAGGTGTTATATTCAACGGAAAAGTCACTGAGGACACCTATGGCGACATGGCTAAGGAAATGGAAATGTTCAACTTGGCTTTTGCCGAGATCATGCAGCGAGGTGACTCGAAAGGAAGAGTTTTCACTTTTCCCATACCCACATACAACGTTACTAGCGATTTCGCTTGGGACTTACCTGTGTCACAATCAGTTTTTGAAGTCACAGCCAAGTATGGAGTACCTTACTTTTCCAACTTCATGAACAGCGACCTGCACCCCGAGGATGTACGGAGTATGTGTTGCCGCTTGAGAATAGACAATCGTGAGTTGCGCAAACGCGGCGGCGGTTTCTTTGGTGCGAACCCATTAACAGGCTCCATAGGTGTTGTAACCTTGAACATGCCGCGGATCGGCTACTTGTCCAAGGATGAAGATGAGTTCTTCCAACGCTTGGAAGACATGATGGAAACAGCTAGATGCAGCTTGGAGATTAAGCGTAAAGCGCTTGAAGCTTTCACCGAAAGCGGCTTATACCCGTACTCTCGACGTTACCTGCGTCATGTGAAAGAAGGCTATGGCAAATACTGGAAGAACCATTTTTCAACTATAGGCTTAGTCGGCATAAACGAGACAGTTTTAAATCTTCTAGGCGTGAATATTACGTCGCCTGAGGGAAAGAACTTCGCCATTAAGACGCTCAGTTTCATGCGCGAGCGACTTGCCGACTTCCAAGAGGAAACAGGCGACATCTACAACTTGGAGGCCACCCCCGCTGAAGGTACATCATACAGGCTTGCACGCCTTGACAAACGTAAGTATCCAAATATTACGGCGGCCAACGAACGGCTAGTTCAGACACGGCACGCTGAGCCATTCTATACGAATTCTTCCCAGTTGCCAGTAGACTATGAAGGCGACCTGTTCGAAGCATTGGAGCACCAAGAGAGTCTCCAGACGCTCTACACAGGCGGAACAGTATTCCACATTTTCTTGGGTGAAAGACTGCACTCCTGGAAGTCAGCCGCTGAACTCATACGGAAGGTAGCCTCTAGCTCGCGGCTACCTTACTTCACATTGACGCCGACGTTCAGCATTTGCCCAACGCACGGCTACATGAGCGGCGAGCACAAGCAATGCCCAGTCTGCGGAGCGCCATCCGAGGTTTACTCACGTGTAGTTGGCTACCTGAGACCTGTGGACCAGTGGAACGACGGTAAACAAGCTGAATTTGCCATTCGCAAAACCTTTGATAAGTCCACGATTATGGCTACCGCGCCGCTGACCGTCTAAGAGGAAAAAACATGAAGTTTAGCGGTCTCCGGAAAGTCAGCCTAATCGACTACCCAAATAAGGTAGCTTCTGTGCTATTCACACCAGGCTGCAATCTGCGATGCCCGTTTTGCCACAACTGGCGCATAGTTGTAGACCCCAAACCACCGTTCCTGCAGGAAGCAGTAGCGCTAAGAATTCTGGAAAGTCGCAAGAAGTACGTTGACGCCGTAGTAGTAACCGGTGGAGAACCCACAATGCACAAGGAGCTACCGCAATTTCTATCGAAACTTAAAAAGCGCGGTTTTCAGGTCAAGTTGGACACGAACGGCTTTTACCCTGAGGTGCTGGAGGAATGTTTGCCATACGTGGATTACGTGGCTTTAGACTTGAAAACTTCGCCTGAGAAGTATGAGCTTCTGGGCGCAAAGAGCACCAGCGAGTTGTTACGCACCGTTGAAATGTTGAAGATGGGCAAGGTGCCGTATGAGTTCAGGACCACGATGGTTCCAGAGATTGTCACAATTGAAGATGTAAACAGGATTTGCCAGCTTACCAAGGGTGCGAAGATTCATGCGTTTCAGCAGTTCTTACCACAGGAAACATTGGACAAAAGGTTTAAAGATTTGAAGCCCTATACCCCGGAAGTTATTAATACGTTCTCGGAAACCATGAAGAATTACGTGGAAAAAGTGGTACTCCGCATATAGAACCCAGCTTTCATTCAAACGGCTGAGCCTTGTCTAAACGCTGGTTTACGCCTCAGTTGTCTCTTTCTAAAGGCGGTACAGACAAAAAATGCAACAGCAGAAAAGAAGTGGATTTTATATTAGTTTTCCGGTTAGCAGCCTTTAAGTTTAAGGTGGTCGCAGATAAATGCGAAGTTGTCCTCTTGCAACTTGAAGGTCTATTCCACTGTCTTTGGTAATGGCTTTAGACGCTGGACCAACAGCTGAAATGGCTAAAACGTTTTTGAACGTGGATTTTACGCCAAGCAATTCAAAAGCTGCTTCTCTTCTCAATTCGATTTCAAAGTGTGTTATTTTCCACTCTTCACCATCTACAAGAATATTTGTTATTTTGCCCACCCTTAAGCCTTCGCAGTACACTTCTTTGCCAATTAATTCGCTAAATTTCAAGATATTTCACCCTTTTGCAACTCTTTTTTTATTCTCTTTGTCAGTTTATAAGACTTATTCTACATCGCGCAAAGACAATAATTAACAAACTTTCGGCATTTAGCAGAGTAAAGTTGTAGTATTAACTTGAAGGCAACAATTATTTATTGTCGCTTATAATGTTAATTGTGTTTGGAGCCTCTATATTGTCGAAGAGACCCTTTTCGCCTATCCTTGCTTAGACCTGTTATGACTATGTGTAATTTCTTCTTGCCGGTTTATTTGCACATGCGCTTTATAACTTTTCAGAATTTCAAGATTTGCCTCATTAAAAAAACACTTTTCAGAGCTTTTAAACAGATACCTAAGCATTTTAAAAGTGTATCGAGCTATAACTGAGTCTTCTCTAGTCGTTTTTTACTCCTTTCCCTTCAATTATCTATATCCATCACGGTTATTTGTTTTTCCAAACCACCCAATCCAAACGATAACCTTGAATTTCAAGTTATTCTAGATGAAAGCCGTTACAGTTTTTTCAATAACTGTGCCAAGGGACGGAGAATGTAGCTATTCAGTTTTCTTCCATTTATCACGGTGGGTCATACCAATTATGAGGTAGATTAGACCTAAGACGAAAAGAGGCAAGCCAATTTCAAACGGTATTTCCGCCAGAAAGTATACTATCATCATGACAACTCCAGTGGGGAAAAAAGCTAAGCCCATTATGAAAAAAGCGAGATAGTCTGTTTCCTCCGTCTTTCCTTTTTTCTTCCTTTTCCGCAAAACAACTACCAGCAACAACGTAACCACTATGCCTATGAGCAGAAGCAAGCTCATGATAGACGCTGATTCATTCATTCTCCCCGTCTCTTCATAATAGAAATCGCCAAGTTCACCTAAAAATCTTGAGGTAAAACTTGTTTGCGCCATTTGCCAAATTCAGTTTGTAGCATAGCTTTGGCAAACTATTCTTTACGTCATAACATGATTAAGATGGACAAGATGCTAGAAGTACCAGTCTCGGGCCGTAAGGTTTAAGGGTTGAGATTTTGTTAGGGTTCAAGTAATCCTTAATTGGGAGTTTGTGATTTGAAGTTCAAAGGAGAAAGCATAGAGGAACGCAAAGCTGAAGTTCTAATCAAACTCAGAAAATACAAGCTCATCAAAAAAGAAAAACAAGAAGGCGCCATCGGTTACACAGTTAGTATTCCCAAGGACAAAGAGAAAGCATTGGTATGGTGCATTCTTGATGAGGCAACCGTCGGCATCGCTATGATGAACGCGCTATACAAGCTGTTAGAAACAAAGGGGCTGGAACGCGCTATCGTAATCACAGAAGGGCGCTTCACACACGCGGCTAAGCAAGGCGCTAAAAAGAGAAAGGTTGAGCTTCTTCCCAAGTCTTTCCCTGTATTCGAAATTTTTGATCATAAACTAGTTCCGAAACACGAGATTCTGGATGAAAAAGAAAAAACAGCGGTTCTCACACAATACAAAATCCAGCCGTACCAGATGCCACAGATAAAATCCAATGACCCAGCGGTTAAAGCCATAGGCGCCAAGCCAGGTGACATGCTGAAAATAATAAGGAAAAGCGCAACTGCAGGCGAGCATATCGCTTACCGCTACGTAGTAGATTAAAGTGGGTAAAAAAGCCTCATTTGGCTATCATTACTTCTGTCGATTTGACGACGGCATTCACTTCGTCGCCTACTTTTATGTCTAGGTCTTCAACCGCTTCTTTCGTTATCACAGCAGTGACCACTACAGGCGCTTTAATCTCAACTTTTACCTTCGCGGTTATGCCGTCTTTTTCGATAGAAACCACTTTTCCTTTAAGCTGGTTTCGGGCGCTTATTTTCAGTCCTAATACCTCCCAGTACTCTTGGTCTGCAAGAACCTCACTCATGTAGCCTTCAACACGTTGATACTCCTCTATCAAGCTCTGTCCTAATACTGTTAGTTTGGCGCCACCGCCTCCAGTTTTGCCACCCTTATAAGTCACCACGACCGGCTCTTCAATTGCTTTTTGAATTTTCTGCAGGTAATTCCACACGTAACGATAAGACATGCTAAGCTTTTCAGCAGCCTTTGAAATGGACTGGTGCTTTGCTATTGCTTTCAGAATTTCAGCGCCGCCTTTGCCTAGTACAGGCGCTTCTTTATATTCTATCCAGACTTTGCAAGAGGGCTTGTGCTTTTTATGAGTGAGCATTCCATTCAAATTTAATCGTGATAAAGTTTATAAGGATAGTGTTATGCATTACCTTGCATAACGGTGTTTAAAACATGCAAGCATGGCAAAACCTGCTTATGGCAGCGGTGATAGCAACCATAATCGTAGTCGCAGGCACATTAGTATACTTCAACTACTTCTCGAAACGCAGACTCCTCATATCAACAACCACAAGTCTGGATGACACTGGATTACTTGCCGCCATAGAGGCAAATTATGAAGCAACCCACAACATTGACATGATGATAACAGCCGTAGGAACAGGTATAGCCATTCAACAAGCAAAGAACGGTGATGCCGATGTCGTACTCGTACACGCCCCCGCAGTGGAACTGGAGTTTTTGGAGGGCGGATACGGCGTGAACAGGAAAATAATCGCATACAACTTCTTTACAATCGTTGGACCAGCAAACGACCCAGCTCAAATTTCAGGAAAAACAGCAAATGAAGCCTTATTTAACATAGTGCAGTATGGTCGGCACATGCCTGACCAGTCTGGAGGAACTCAAGTCTGGGTTTCTAGAGGTGACAACTCGGGCACAAATTCCAAAGAGAAAAGCCTATGGGCTTCAGCAGGCTACAACTATACAGAACTCTATGAGGAAATCTGGTTTGCGAGCACAGGTCAGGGAATGGGCTCCACTTTAACTATAACTGACCAAAAAGGAGCTTACACTCTCTCGGACATAGGAACTTATCTGAAATTCCGCACGGATAGCTCGATGGAACTAGATGCGCTCATATTGGAGGAACAATCTTTGCTTAACGTTTACTGTGTGATGGCAGTAAATCCGACAACACCAGCAAACCAATCTGTACATGAGCAGATCAACTTCAATGATGCAATGGACTTCATAGAGTATTTGATTTCACCCTCAACACAGCAACTAATAAACGACTTCGGCAAAGACACCTATGGACAACCTCTCTTCTACAAGGCTGTCCAACCGCTGAAAGACAATACGCCCCATCCGCTAGTCGAATGGATAAAAGACTACGCGTTCTTCGACGGTTCAGAATGCCCACCACAATACAGAAATGGCTACGAAGACCTTTACACATAGAGGAGCATAGTCTTGGCTGATATACTGGCCGACGTAGCTGAAGCATTACAATTGATAATTACAGGCGACCCCGAAATAGTCGGGATAGTCTCCCGATCCCTCATTTTTTCCGGAACAGCCGTTATTTTAGCCATTCTTTGGGGCACACCGCTCGCGATGATAATCGCTATGAAAGAATTTCGAGGTAAAACTATACTCAAAACGTTCCTTAATACTCTAATAGGCTTGCCAACGGTGGTTCTGGGTTTAATTTTGTTCCTAATATTTTCAAGAGGTGGACCACTAGGCTTTCTTGGGTTGCTTTATACCCCAGCGGCTATAATACTTGGTCAAGCTATGCTGATTACACCAATACTTGTCAGTATCGGAGTGTCCGCCATTGAATCTGTGGACCCTGAAATAATGAGCTTATCCAAAACGTTGGGAGCTTCGGATTCCCAAGCACAAGTAGCGGTTTTGAAGGAAGCATTAAGTGGGATTATCTTATCTGATCTTGCTAGTTTCAATCGAGCAATAGGCGAGTTGGGTGTCGTGCTGTTGGTCGGAGGAAACATCCGAGGAACCGGGATCAGGACTGATGTGATGACTACAGCGATTTCGCGCAATCTCCAAATCAGCGAAATTGGTCTCGCAATCGCTCTGGGGATATTATTAATAACTATACTTTTCGTGATAAACTTAATAGTAGTTGTGTTAAGGAAAGCAAGTTACCTAGTTGAATTAGCAAAAGCGCCTTATTCTAGATTAAAACGCTATCGAGAGAACAAATTATGACAGCAATTGCTGAATTGAAAAATGTAATGAAAGCTTATGCCAACAAAGTAGTGGTAGATGCAGTGAACCTGCAAATCAGCAAAGGTGAAATACTAGCCCTTTTAGGACCTAATGGTTCAGGAAAATCGACATTGCTAAAAATGCTTGCGTTCATTGAAGAACCGACAGCTGGCGAAGTAATATTTCAAGGCGAAAAAGTCAACTTCAAGAATAGCGAAAAAGAACGTATGGAAAGTACTTTGGTTTTCCAGAAAACAACAGTCTTTGGGACTTCAGTCTACAACAACATTGCTTACGGATTGAAAATACGGAAAATACCAAAGGATAAACTTGACCACGAAGTGAAAAAGGCACTGGAAACAGTGAAGCTAGAGGGTTTTGAAAAACGCAACGCAAGAAAGCTTTCTGGTGGGGAACAACAGCGAGTGGCTATAGCCAGAGCCTTGGTCCTGAAGACGAAACTGTTGCTTCTGGACGAGCCAACTGCGAATTTGGACCCCAAAAACGCGGGAATAATTGAAGAAGTAATCGACACTATAAACCGCGAAAACAAAGCCGCTATAGTCATAGCAACGCACAATATGTTTCAAGCTAGAAAACTACCTCACCGTATCGCCTTGATGGATGAGGGAAAAATCACGGAGATTGGCGCGCCAGCAGAAGTTTTCGGAAAACTCTCTAAAAACCTAGCTCGCTTCGCCGCGGTTGACAACACCTTCACTGGATCTGCAAAATCGACCGCGTCAGGAATATCAAGAGTTGATGTGGGCAACGGCGTGCAGATAGAAGTAACAGCCCAAAAGCAAGGCGCTACAGCCGTTTTCATAAATCCGCAGGACATAATCTTGTCCAAGATCGCTGTGAAGTCCAGCGCGAGAAACATATTCAAAGGATACATCACCGAAATCAAGGATTTAGATTCGCTGGTAAGACTCAAGGTTGACGTCGGCAAACCCTTCACGGTTCAGATAACCAAACAGTCTTTCAACGAGATGGGGCTTTGCTTGAACGCGGAGGTTTTCATCACCTTTAAAGCCTCAAGCGTCCAAGTGCTTTAAGCTGAGCTTTTCATTTCCTCCCTAAGCTCGTGCAGAATCACTAGGGCTTCGCCAAGAGATATGCTCAGCCTGTTTGTCAACTCCGAAGCACTTATGTCAGGTTTTTCCAGCAATACAGTCTCTCGAGTGTATGCTTTATGGCTTGGGTACATCACCGAAGCGCGAACCGTCTCGACAAGTATGGGCCAAAGTTTTTCTCGCATGTACTCTTCTTCTTCGCTCATGCAACATCACAGAATTATTGTGTTAAGTGATTATTCAGCCTACCGCAAAGTATATTATTCTTAGGGAAATTGGTGTACCGACTTCACTTTGGCAAGAAAACGAGAGCGTGACTTCGATAAGCATCAAAGCAGTGATATTTGATCTTGACGGAACGATCGTCAGTTTCAACTTGGATTACAAGGCACTAAGAGGAGAGGTTAGAAGTTATCTGATACGATTAGGCGTTCCTGCTTCAGTGCTATCCGCGAACGAAAACATCTTTGATATGCTTAAGAAAACCGCGATATACGTGAAAAACATTGGAAAATCACTTGGGGCAATGGATGAGATTCGCAACGGCGCATGGGCTATAGCTGAAAAGTACGAGTTGGAAGCCGCCAGAAGCACTGACTTGCTGCCTGGAGCAGATCAAACACTGAAGGCTTTGAAACGAATGAATTTGAAAATTGGTTTGTTCACTTTAAACAGCGACAAAGCTGCAAATTACATTCTGCGACGCTTTAAACTTGGCGATTTCTTCGGCGTAACGGTTCCGAGGAACAAAGTCAATTATGTTAAACCGAATCCTGGGCACCTTGAGATGGCGCTAAAGATTTTAGGCGTGACGCCAGAGGTAACGATGGTTGTTGGCGACAGTAAGGTGGACATGGAGAGCGCTAAGGAACTGAAAGCCATCGCTGTTGGTTTGCCTAAAGGCATCTCCACAATTGAGGAATTGACGGTTCATGGGGCCAACTACATCATAACTTCGATAACTGACTTGACTATTCTCATAGAGAGAGTAAACAGAGAACAAGCTACGCAATAGCATTTTGTTTAGAAGTGGTATTGGGGTTTCTTTGCAACGAGAATAAGTATTGCGTCTTAGTATTCGGGAGTTATGTATTAAATAACGTTATAAAAACCGTAAAGCTTATATATTAAAATTGTTCATCTGCTTAGTTTGCACGGACCGAATGTACTGATTTCTCTCAAATCGAAAAGGGATATGGTGACGGTTCTAAGCAAACAACACATGGAGCATGAAAAGTTGAGTAATAAAGAGGCTAGAACGCGTCAACGTTTAGTTGACAAGTGTCCAGAGTGTGGTAGCGACAACCTCGTTCACGATTATGACACAGGAGAAACCGTTTGTGGAGACTGTGGTCTCGTTCTGTACGAGCAGATGATGGATAAAGGGCCGGAATGGCGTGCTTTCACTCAAGAGGAGAAAGCATCGAGGAGCCGTGTGGGAGTGCCTACATCCTATTCCGTTCACGATAAGGGTTTATCCACGGCTATCAGTCAGGTTGATCGTGATGCCTTCGGAAGGAAACTTCCTCTTTCCACTAGGTTGCAGATGTGGCGTTTAAGGAAGTGGCAGATAAGGTCTAGAGTTCACTCTTCTATCGACAGGAACCTTGCTCAAGCCATGGCAGAGCTTGATCGTCTTTCTGACAAGGTTTACATTCCTCCTCCAATCAAAGAGAAAGCCGCGGTTATTTACCGCAAAGCTCTAGATAAGGGGTTGGTTCGTGGTAGATCAATTGCCGCTATTGCCGCTGCTGCTCTTTATGCGGCTTGTCGAGGCAGTGGAACTCCAAGGACTCTTCGTGAAATTTCCGAGGCAAGTCTGGTTGACAAGAAAGATGTTGCTCGTTGTTACAGGCTTTTGTTGCGTGAGCTTGAGGTGCACATGCCAATTGCTGATCCGCTGACTTACGTGTCGAAGATTGCTGAAAGAACTGGAATTTCAGGCAAGACGCAAGGTGCTGCTATACAGATTCTTAGAGATGCAAGAAGGAAACGTGCTGCGGCGGGTAAAGATCCGATGGGGTTGGCTGCTGCTGCGTTGTATATTGCTTGTTTGCAGAATAATGAGAAGAAGACGCAGAAGGACATTGCAGAAGCTGCTGGCGTGACTGAAGTTACAGTGAGAAACCGCTACAAGACTTTGAAGAAACAGTTGAATCTGACGCTACCGGACTAAGCGTCTAATCAGCTGTTTTCCTCTTCTTTTTCTTTTTCTAATTCTAGAATTATGGGACCTATGTAGCCGCATTCGGCACACACGTATTTTTGAGGCATGAGCCAAAGGTCAAAACTACTGTGCATTTTGATTTTGGGGCTACAGCATCGTGGACAGTAGATATTGGCTGGTTTTCGGTATTTCAGGGATTTAATTACTTCGCGGACATTCTCCAGCAGTTTCATCTGGGACTTTGCACCTTTATTCTGTGGCTATTGCAGTTCGATGTTTTCTTCAGGGTATCCGGTTTTGATGAGGAATTCGCGTACTCTATCGCGGTGGTCTCCTTGTAGCATTATTTGGCCGTTTTTGGACGTCCCACCGCAAGCGCAAAAAGTCTTTAGTTTTTGAGCTAGATTTGCGAGGTTTGAGTTGCGCTCATCCATGCCATCAACAATTGTGTTCGCTCTCCCGAATTTTCTAGTTTCAAGTCTGATGCGGATACGCTGTTGCTCTTTTTCGATTTCGCCACAAACGCATAAATCCTTAGGAAGCCCGCATGTCGAACAAACTTCAGCCATGACGCTCAAGCATAGCATTGTCATAGCCATATATAAAAGTTTCAAAGTTGGAATCTTGATTAAGCTGGGTTTGTAGAGGCAATTGGTGGTGGTGGGTTATGGTAGGTCATTATTTGTTGGGGTTGGTTATGGGATGTGCTGTTGTAAGTGATTGTACTGTTGTGCTGGAAAAAATATAGCCCTTACAAAAAGGGGGTTTATTCAAAGGAAAATGGGGTTTGGCTATGTAAAAGGAGTGGCAAGCGTTGTCATGTTACTACTCCCATGTGTGATAGAGCAAAAAAATGGCGATTGAGAAAGGGATAAATTTTCTCGCAACAGCACTATACCCTATGAGTCTCTACCTTGACTGGCTGAAAGAAGAAAACATGAGCCTATTCACGGATTTTTACGAGTTAACAATGTGCGCAAGCTACTTCGACAATAAAAAATTCGAGCCAGCCACATTCGATCTGTTCATAAGGCGACTGCCAAAAAACCGCTCATACCTATTGTTTGCGGGACTGGAACAAGTCCTCCTTTACCTAAAAAGCGTAAAGTTCAATGAAGAACAACTTGATTACCTCAAAAAGCAAGGCTTCAATAAAAAATTTCTTGACTACCTCAGAAACTTCAAGTTTACAGGCGACGTCTGGGCTTCTCCTGAAGGCACAGTAGCCTTCCCATGCGAGCCACTAATTCGTGTAACCGCACCAATAATAGAAGCGCAACTGATTGAGACGTTTTTGTTAAACACCGTAAACCTGCAGACCATGATGGCAACAAAAGCCTCGCATGTCGTAAAAGCTGCCAAAGGCAAAGCTGTAATCGAATTTGGCCTAAGGAGAGAACACGGCATCGACGCAGGAATGAAAGTGGCAAGAAGTAGCTACATAGCAGGATGCGAAGGCACTTCCAACGTTTTAGCAGGCTTAGCGTACGGAATCCCAATCTTCGGAACCATGGCGCACAGCTTCGTAATGTCATACGAGAAGGAGATAGATGCTTTCCGAGCGTTCGCAAAAACCTTCCCAGCCAACTCAACATTGTTAATTGATACTTACGATGACATTACAGGCGCGGAAAAAGCCGCCGTAATCGCCAAAGAGCTTGAAGAAAAAGGGTTCAGGCTCAGCGGAGTAAGGTTAGATAGCGGCGACTTGGCGGAGATCAGCAAAAAAGTCAGAAAAGTATTAGACCAAAAGGACCTGCAGTATGTGCGCATTTTCGCCAGCGGTGACTTAGACGAATTCAAAGTGGCGGAGCTGATTAAGAAAAACGCAAAAATCGACGCGTTCGGCGTCGGCACCAAAATGGGCACCTCAGCGGACAAGCCCTACGTGGATGTGATCTACAAACTCTGCGAGACAATGAGCGCAGATGGCAGTTTTGCACCTATAATGAAGCTCAGTAAAGGCAAAGTCACGTTGCCTGGGCGAAAGCAAGTTTACAGGTTTAAAGATGAAAACGGTAACTTCAAAAAAGATATGATTGCACTGGCAGACGAGAAAGTGGACGGGGAACCTTTACTCGTGAAGGTTATGGAGAAAGGCGAACTAACCTACGATTTCCCATCTCTCAGTGAAATACGCGCAACCGCAGCGGAAAACCTGTCACGACTTCCAGATAAATACCAGAAGACCGCAGTGGCACACAAGTATCCGGTGGAGCTAAGTCAAGACCTAGAAAAGCTTATCAGAAAATTGAAGAAGAAAATCCTGAAAAATGAGGTTTTGAATTCCGGTTAAAACAGTGGTTGCCTGTCAAATAGCAAACAGTGTCAGCAAATTTATGAATCCGATTTCCATAACCGATGCCACGAAGAAGACGCCGTAAATGTAGCTGAGTCCCCTCATCGACATCGTTCTGCTGAGCGACTTCTTGATTGTCAAATAGATGCCGTAGCCCTCAACTATTCCTACTGGTGCGCTGATGAGCAGAATCAAGGGTAAGGTTTCAAGTATTATTCCGTCGTTGATCAAGGTGGCTCCTCGCAGTATGCTTAGAAAAACGACTATGCAGGCGAACAATAAGCCGAAGGTTCGCGGGTGCGTTATCACCAAGTCAGCGTATTTTTCTTTTTTAAAGAAGTTCAAAACCACTAAGTTAACATAAAAAGTCATGCCCAGAAGAATTAGCGACACGACGAGGACGTTGTGCATGAACAGCATGGCGACTGCCAGAAACTTATTCTGTAGGACAGCGCCTAAGATACTGAAGAAAAAACGGTTTTCTGCGTCAACTATAATGCCAGTTACAATCGGGGTAGGCTGCTCCATGCATAGCGCCAAAAGTGAACAATTATGGCAAACACTTAATAGGCTTTTAAGAAAAGGATATCTGCTATCAAATGAGGGAGAATCATGCAAAATCGCCCAGCCGTAGTTGCTGTTGGCAGAACCAAGTTCGGAGAGCATTATGGCAAGAAACCAGAGAAGCTTATTGAAGAAGCTTGGCTCGCCGCTTCACGTGAATGTGACATAGAGCGCAGAGACTTGGAAGCATGCTATCTCTCAGATTGTTTTCTCCCGATTACAAACAAGCTAGGTTTGGAGGAAGGCTTCTTGTCAGAGCTTACGGAACTTCACGTTCCTATGGAAGTTACGCGTTCCGTGAGCGCGGCTTTGTTAACTGCCTGTCACTCGATACAAGCTGGCGCGTACAAAACCGTCCTGGTTGGAGGTATAGAGAAGATGACAGATCGATGGGATAAAATCCGTGATGACCTCATGCTTCTCGAAGACCCTTGGAGCTACTACGCTGGAGGCACACCAGAAGCTAACCACGAGTTGATGCTTCGGGCTTATATAAAGAAGTATGGGATAACAGGCCGAAATCTTGAGAAGCTAAACCTTGCTCTGGCTGAAGTTGCTGTTAAAAACCATGCTCAAGCAACGAAAAATGAGTACGCTCAGTTCCAAAGGAAGATAACCATAGAACACGTCCTTAGCGCAAGAGAAGCGGCGAATAAACCCTTGGGACTTTACGATTTTGCACCCATATCTGATGGCGCATCAGCCTTAATCATAACGAACGAAGAAATTGCAAAAAAATTAACTGATAAACCTGTTTACGTGTTAGGGTCCACTTCAGCCACAGACTACCTGAATTTTCCGACAAGAGATGATTTAACACATTTCGTTGCCTCCAGAATCGCCATGAAACACGCCTCGAAAATGGCTGGAGTAAACCCCAAGGATATTTCACTTGTGGAGATATATGACCAATCCACTGTGATGGAACTGGTTTCTATTGAAGACCTGGGATTCTGTGAGCCAGGAACAGCTTGGAAAATCATACGTGGAAACTGTGCAGACGACGAGGGCTACTACGAAATAAATGGAAAAAAACTTTTCGTTAACAAGAACGGTGGCTTGAAGGCGGATGGAAATCCGCTGGGAGCAACTGGCGGGGCTCAGATTTTCGAGATTTTCAGACAGTTGAGAGGCGAAGCTGGCGAAAGGCAAATTAGCCTCAGCAAAGATGTGGCGCCAACAGGTTGTGCTTTGGAGTTTGAGGGATTCGGCACTAAAGCATATGTGAGCATTTTCGGGAGAGAGGACGAATGAGTAGCGAACCCATAGAACGAAGAGTTTCATACCTTGGCGACAGGCTAAAAGCTAGTCGATGCAAAATTTGCGGAAAAGAATATTTCGAGGTTCGCGACTACTGCGGAAACTGCGGCAGAAAAAGCTTCGGAAAAATGGCAAGCATAGACCTTTTTTACGAAAAAGGAAAACTTGAGTTGTGCACTCTTGTTAATCAGCCGACAAACAAGTTCATGAAACTGGAGCGCTATGTTTATGGTATAATTTCTTTTCACAATGGGAAAATTCGCGTTCCTGGAAGGCTTACGGACCAGATTTTAGACAAAGGAGACGTTATTGACTTTTCAAGTCTTGAAGGCAGAGAAGTGATTCCTAGATTCAGAAGACGCTATCAAGTGGGAAAAAGCGAGGTTGTCCCTACAATCTCTTTGGCTTTCACTCTAGCCAACGAATATTACCCACATCAAGAATACACCGTTGTTAAACCTACCAAAGAGTACGATCTAGCGGGAGTGGTAGGGTATGGCTTCTACGCTTCTCGTTTCAGGATAAGAGAAGGCAAACTTGAGCGTTCTGTCCCCTTCATTGATGAAGACGCGATAACCGCAGCTGTTGAGGCTGGAAAGCTGGCGCTGATTCATTCAGGGGTTGACAGTTCACTAGTTGGCAAAGTCTACGTAGGCTCAGAGTCCAGTCCTTACGCAGTTAAACCTATAGCGGCAAAGGTTGCCCAAGTTTTAAAGCTTGGCGAAGAAGATGGCGACATTCAAGGGGTGGATGCAGTGGATACGGAGTTCGCGTGCAAAGCCGCCTCAAGCATGTTTAAAGACGCAGCTGCGCTCGTTAGCTATCCAAAATCTGGAGTGAAGTACGCTATGGTTATCGGCGCAGATAACTCTCAAGCTGCGCCCAGAGGATGCCCAGGCGGGGAGCTGGATGTTTTCGTTGGGTATGGCGGTTCTGCTTTTCTTTTTGGAAAGCACGATGTTATCGCTGAAATTGAGGGATGGTACTCCTGCACTTCTGACACGCCTGATTTCTGGCGCAGAGACGGCGAGCCTTTTCCGATGCATGGCGGAAGATTCACAGGGGACCCAGCTTACTTTAGGCATGTTAGAAAAGCAACAATGAAACTTATGGAAAAAATCAGCTTGCAAGCGGGCGACGTTGACTATTTTGTTACGCATCAGCCTAATCCTCAATTTCCAGTTAAGGTCGCGAAGCAACTTGGCTTCAAAGGCGAGCAATACGCAGTTTCGCTTCAAGTAAACAAGTTTGGCAACACCTACTCTGGATGTTCCCTAGCAGGTTTAGCCGCGGTTCTGGATGTTGCCAAGCCCGAGCAGCGCATCTTGATTACTAGTTATGGATCGGGCGCGGGAAGCGATGCATACCTGCTGAGGACAACTAGCCAGCTTATCGACAAGAGGCAACGACAAAAGCTTAATGTGAAGTTCCAAGCAGAAAACCCGTTTGTGGAGTATGTGGACTATACTACTTACAGGCGGCTGAAGCTTGGAATGTAACGAATATTTAATATAATGCGAGCATTGATGTGATAAGCGGAGCTACAAAGTTTGGCAGCTAAAGATATTCTAGAAGTGTTATATGCACCTCACAAAGTATTCAAGAGAATTGTCCAAAATCCCGGTTACTTGGGTCCTTTCATATTATTACTCATTTTTGTTTTAGCTCAAGTTGGCACTTCTTATGTGACTGGTTCCAGATTGTACATTGAACAGACTATGCCTGTTGGCACAGAAGCAGATGCTTGGACCGAGAATTCCACGTTATGGCAAGCAAATCCTGATGTAGTTATAAGCGATAATAATGTTGACTTTATAAACGGCTCTCAGGCTATCCCCGGTTTCCCAGACTATTATGGTAACAGTAGCATCGAATTCGCAATCAGCGACAATAATACCCTTCAGATGTCTTTGAACGATTTTGGAAGTCAAGTTAATTGTGGTGCCAACGGCTTCACGGAGTTATTCTTCAGAGTTAAAATCGTTACACCCGACAGCGAGCCAGAAAATGTAACCTTAACCTTGTACTCTTTGAACGGCTCATTCTTTTATTACGATTTAACCAGTGACTTATCCGCTTATGTCGTAAACGTTTGGAATAACATATCTGTCCCCGTCGGTTCCGGAGACTGGTTAGCCAGCGGCAACCCCAGCTGGGAAAACTTAACTGGCTTAAAACTGCAATTTGCATGGTCCAGCAGTTCAGACATTGACCTGCGTTTGGATAGTTTGTTTTTCAGAAATAGCTTCGGAACCCAGATTGAACTTATCGGAGGCGTTCTTCCATTCATTGCAAATTCAGCTTTAAATGCTTTTGCGCCGTTCCTCTTTGAATGGCTCTTGTTGACAGGGCTCATCTACTTGTTAATCAAAGGTTTGAAAGGCAATGTAGTGTGGCGACCCTTAATGGTGGCAGTTGGATATGCACTATTAACCATGGTCATCCAAGCTATAGTAGTCACTCTAGTCTACATGAATTTGCCTGATCTGTATTATCCTCTGGAACTATTGGCGTATGTACCGGCCGAATTCGAGGCGGCACGAGACGTCTTGCTTGGTCAACTAGCCAATATTAACATGGTGGAGTATATCCTCCAAGCAGCCATTTGGGTGTGGACTGTTGCTTTAGGCACTTTCATCGTTCGCGCCATTACAGGCGACAAGAAAATCGCGGAGCAAGTTAGTATCGGAAAAGCGGCGTTGGAAGCTACTCCCAGAAGCGACACGATGGAATTCAGCTGGATGAAGTGTCTTCTAGTGTCCGGTTTGAGCATGTTCTTGACAATTATCATTTTAGGGTTCCTCGGGGTAGCATAGCAACTGGAGCAGAACAGAGAATGAGCGCCAGAAGGTTTCAGACACGTTTCAACCAGAGATCTGCACAGGCTTTTTGATGGTTAGCAAGGTTTATATGGATTAAATGGCAATTCTGCAAGTAAAGCCTTAGCCCAGACTCATGCAAAAAGGCGTATGTGATTGCGGTGAAAGGCAGCTATGGAGAATGAAAATAGTGAACATTAAAGATTTGAGAAATGGAATGAAACGGGTTACCGTTGAAGCAAATGTTGTGGAGAAAGGCGAAACTCGAGAAGTTAGGTCCAGATACAAAGATGAAACTTACATGGTAGCTGACGCAGTAGTTGCTGATGAGACAGGAAGCATAAAATTGACACTATGGAACGAGCAGATAGACCAAGTAGACGTGGGAAACAAGATTAAAATAGATAACGGCTACGTGACCAGCTTCAAAGGTGAAATCCAACTTAACGTCGGTAAATTCGGAACAATGACTGTTGAGTAAATCACTCCAAATTACAGCCTTTTTCAAGAACAAGACGTTAAAAATGATAAAGTGAGCCGAAGGCAAAGTCTAAAACAAGAGCCAAATGAAGGTTAAGCGGTTTCTTTCTTTTTGAAGAAGAGCCAGTTTTTCCTATCTTTAAATCTTACCAGCACATAAGCGCCGCTGAGCTTAATGCCTTTGATTTCCACGATTAGCTTGTTGTCTTTTCTGTTGATCAGCTTGTGCGTTCCTTTATCCCAAATTTCAACTGTTCCCGCGCCATATTCGCCCTCAGGTATTATTCCTTCAAAACTTGCATATTCAACAGGGTGGTCTTCAACCTGCACCGCTAGCCTCTTCACACCAATCGCGGTCGGTGGCTCTTTGGGAACCGCCCAGCTTTTCAACACACCGTCCATTTCCAACCGTAAATCAAAATGCAAATGCGACGCCAGATGCCTCTGAATCACGTAGATTCCACGCTTGCCCACTGTTGCGTCGCCTTTCGGTTCGGTTGTTTTCTTGAAGTTACGCCTCCTTCGGTAATCATCCACGCTCATTATTTCCCCACTAACCAGCGGAAGCTTAACTATAATATTATTTCCTTTCTTCCAAGAATTTTCGTGCTCATAAAATTTATGTAATAATTTTTTTCGAACCACAAGAATTAGTGTAGCAAAATAGCAGATAATTCCTCCACTCATTCCATCGATTTTTTATGAACATCATTATTAAAATATTGAGCCTACAGCCTTTTCGAGTACTTGAGGTCATTACAAATAACAACTCATTTGCGTTTCCACCTTGATTCCGCAGGGCGTCTTCTTTTAGCCTCAGCGTCTATCTTTTTGAGAAGTTTTAGAACTTTTTCGCCTTTCTCTGCCTTCTGCTTATCAGTAACCGAATTGTGACTAGGGCAACTTGTGTCTACTGTTATTCCTTTGTCTTCGTCGTAAATAACTGGGTAAATACGACAACCTAAAGGTCTATTCGCACGAACCTTGCAAATCCTTTTTTCAACATCATAGAAAATGCAGTATCCATGGAAATTTCTGAGCGTAGCGTAGCCTTCCGAATCGAAGCGGACAAAAAAGTCTCTATCATACCCTCTACTTTCTAAACATTCAATATCCTTTGCAGAAAGCAGCATTTCGGTTTCTGTACAGCAAACCCCGCACCGCAAACAACGCATGATCATATCTTTATTAAGCGACTATATTCAGCTTTTGTTTATCTCCAAGCGTTTTCACCTTTTGCTGAAAACATCGTGGTGAACAGTGTAAACCATCCAGACGTAACCTTTGTCTAGGATCTCTGCCTTATCCAGTTTTAGCCCAATTGGTTCACTTACATTGCTAAAGATGTTATATGATTTGTCGCCGACAATGATTGGGTGAATTAACAAACTGATTTCAGAAGCTAAACCTTGATTCAAAAGCAAATTGCTTAGTATCATTCCAGTGTCAGCCAACACTTTCTTTACACCATATTCTGAGGCAAGGATTTCAAGGGCTCTTTTTAAATCCACATGTTTCTTGCCAACCACATGATAATTATACTTTCTTTCTTTCAGATGCTCAATATATTCTTTCGGGGTTTCTTCTGACATCAATACAATGACATCCCTACATAACTCGAATCTTCTGCAGGTATGAAGTAAACCTTTGAGTGCACCTTTAGTGTCAGGTATAACCCAATAGGGCAAGCTTTCTGCTCTTTTTGGCTTATCAAAATCCTTTACTTCTTCCGGTGGAACTCCCTCGCTGTATAGTTCAATGCCTACTTTGACAGTGTTCGACCCAATCAAGTGAGCGTCTGGGTGGTAGTTTCCAGCAATCTGATAGTGCAATTCCATATTTGTTTTAAAATCTGTAATAGACCCGTCGAGACTCACTGAGTTATGGATGATAATTTTTGGGAGTATTTTTCATCCAACTTTTAGTTGCTGATCCATCCAACTACTTCTTTCAGGAGTGATTATACAATATTTTAATCTGCTGTTTGTATAAGATTTAGATTTAGCCGTTCTGCCCACGCGATATTTCTAAGTGGTACGCAATTGCCTTTTTGGTTTCCGTAGGGGACGTATTCAACCAAGCTTCCTTTTCCGAAATCGTTCTTTCGAATCCCAGTCAATTGTACGTTAACTATCACTGCACCGTCTTTCAGATGAAGATTCACGTTTTTCCCCAAAAAGGATTTGGCGCTGTTTATGCTAAAATTTTCCATATTTTTAATCTCCCCAACTAACTTCTTCATCTGCTATGCGACTCCAGCATTTTTTGCATATAGGCCGTTTTTCACCTTTAAACTGAATGTAAAGTCTAATGTTACCGCTTTTACAATCGTTTTTCCAAGGATTCTTACAGTGCTCCATTTTCATAATCCCCAAATATTTCAGTAACCCTTTGTAAGCGAAAATTGCTTTTAAAACGCGTGATGAAACTACTATTAGATGCTGTGGAGAGTTGAGTTAAAGTAAAAACGTTTAGGTCAAACTCATCAAATTGAATTAGGTAAAACTAGAACTACATAACCACTAGACCTCAATTATTTCGGGTGTTATGGCTTCCTTTGTGACCTTCAGCAATGCTACTGAAGGTTTGTTCATGAAAGAAGACATAGGATTTGTGGGGCTTCCAGGATTTATGTACAGAATTTTCCCTTCCCATTTAATGCTGGAATTGTGTGTATGTCCATAAACAAAAGCGTCAAAACCGTTTTGTTTGGCAATCTCCCGCATCTTGCCCCTTCCAAAAAGAGTGTTAGGGTCATGCATGACACCAATTTTCCAACCGCAGATTTTCAAAGAGTTAAGCTTGGGCAAAGCACCACTTACTTCCGGACCGTCCATGTTGCCGTGAACAGCTAGGACAGGTGCAAGCTGCTCCAACTCGTCAATGACATCCAGCTGCACAAGGTCACCTGCGTGGACAATGAAATCCACGTTCTCAAAAATTTTGAAAACCATCTTAGGAATACAACTTGCTCTCGCAGGCACGTGTGTGTCAGCTATCAAACCAACTTTTTTATCTGTTTTAACATTTGTCATCTCGCGCGAAATCATTGTTAGCTCGCTGGTCATTGTTTCCCTCCTTTTTGAGAATCATGCATGTGCCTTAGAGTAATAAGACAAAATATAATAAATTTTCACGTTTATCGCAAGATGTTTTGTCCTAAATCGCTTTTTTTGCAAGTATGTTAGTGTTGAGCACTGCGTCAACTTTAAATGTGCTTGTTAACACAGAATTTATGGGCGTAAGTTTTGGCTGTAACAGACGCAAGACGAGTGAAGAAACCCAAACTTCCAAAGAAAAGGCTACTAAAGAAGTCAGTGAAAAGAAGAAGTCATCGTTGACGCATCTTGGATGGCAAGCCACGGGAAACTCGGGAGACGTGCATAACTATTCTTTCAGTTAGGTTCTACCCTAAAACCGGTTCCCGGTGTTTTCTAGGTAAAAGTTACGCCCCAATTCTGGTCGCTGTGGCACTATAAAAAATCTAGCCATCATGAGCACTAATATCGAAAGATGTTAACCTTACCGCGAAACCTGAAGAAGAAGGGAAAAAGGACTACGCACAGACTGCCTTTTACGCAGTATGAAGGTTGAGTCCTAATTACTCAGGTTTTGCCAGGTACCTTAGATGAAATGGCTTGATTACCAGTCCTGGGTTCAAGTTTGTGTGGAAAGTCTGGCTTTCAATTATCCAGTCGGATAGCTCTGAGTCTTGCGCTCTTATGAATTCTGCAAAGTCTGCAAAGCTCTTGTGTAGTGAAACACAAACTGCATCCCATCCCATTCCTCGTCCATCTTGGACGACCAGAACATTAGGCTGGTTCATGTACCACTCATTCATTTTCTTCAAAGCTTCATCTTTTTCTTGACCTGTTTGTTGTTTAAGCTTGCTTTTCAGAAAAGTGAAAGCGGCAAGTTCAAATCCTATCTTGCCGAATTTGGGGATGATTGTGTATCCTTCGATGTAATTTTTTTCAAGCATTGCTCTTCTTCGGGTCACGGTTGGCTGAGAGACTCCTAAAGCCTTGGCTAGTTGCCTGTCACTTCTGTGAGAGTCTTTCATCAGCTCAAACAAAAGTTTATAATCGATGGGTTTAAGTTCTTTCATTTCTAATCATCTTTATTAACCCATATGCATTTTCAATTTCATATATAAACTTCATTGTTCTTCCAGCGCAATTGGTTCATTACTTTTCATAAGAAGCTTAACTGAATTTGATAAGAATGCATAGGAAAATTTTAAGAGAATAGCATTCTTTAAAATTGAAGCTGGTGATTGATTGAATGTCCTTTCAGTTACTGAAAGAAGTTGAAGATGAAATAACACATCTTCTAAGTGAACTGATTCGAATAGACACAACTAATCCACCTGGAAACGAGACCGCAGCAGCCAAATACCTAGATGAGAACTTGAGCCAAGATGATTTCAAATGTGAGTTTTTTGAATCTGCACCTGAAAGAGGTAGCCTGATTACTCGCCTAAAAGGAACTGGCGAGAAGCCGAGTTTGCTTTTGCTTTCTCACTTGGACGTGGTTGCAGCTGACGTGGAAGAGTGGAGTGTGGATCCATTTGCAGGCTTGATTAAGGATGGTTTTGTTTGGGGTCGTGGCGCTTTGGATATGAAAGGCATGACCGCTATTGAAGTTATGGTTATGAAGCTTTTGAAGAGAAACTGTGTGAAGCTAAAGGGTGACGTGATTTTAGCTGCGACTGCTGATGAGGAGCAAGGTGGCTTATCAGGTGCAGATTATCTTTTGCGTAATTATCCTGAGAAGATTTCTGCTCCTTACGTTTTGAACGAAGGTGGAGGATTGGCGGTTTCGACCCCGAAAGGGAAAGTGTTTACTGTACAAACTGCTGAGAAAGGCATATTATGGTTCAAAGTTAAAGCGAAGGGTGTTCCAGGTCATGGTTCGATGCCTAACATGGCGGACAACGCAATAATACGCATGAACAAAGTAATAGAGAGCCTTGGTAACTACCGTGCAAAGGTTTCCCTTGTTCCAACAGTAAAAAAGTTTCTTGAGGAAATGGCGCGGCAAGACCCAATTCTGCACGAGTCTTTTACGCGCTTGCTGGAGAATCCTGAAGCAAGCGACCAGATACTTGATGAGCTCGCAAAGGCCGCGCCGCAACTATCAGAAGAAATTCGACCGCGACTCAAAATGACTATTACGCCTACGATTATTCGTGGTGGCGTTAAAGAAAACATTATTCCTTCGCAGTGCGAAACCGTTTTTGACTGCAGAATACTTCCAGGGCAAGAGTCAGCGCAAGCTGTTGATATTATCAAGGCGCTGCTTACCGAGATTGACTCAGAGAAACTTGTGTTTGAAAGCTTGCAGGTGCAAGAGCCTTCAGAATCAAAGTCGGAAACACCACTTTACAATACAATCATTGCTGTGCTCAAAGAGTTCGAGCCGAATTGCGGGGTAACGCCGACGCTTGCGACTGGAGGAACTGATTCGCGTTTCTTCCGAAGGAAAGGCAGTGTTTGCTACGGTTTTCAGCCCATGTACCCAGAGGTGTCCTCGGGCAAAGTCGTTAAAAGGGAACACGGTATAGACGAACGCATAAGCATAGAAAATCTTGTCTTCGGAGCAAGCGTGCTCTACGAAACCGTCAAGAAATTCATGAGCTAAAAACTGCATCGCACTGAGCTTTACTGCTCGGTAAAGAATATAGCGCCTTTCAATATCGAAAGAGTATATACAGTTATTCAAGTGGTAGAAAACGGTTGCTGACAATCTAAGTGATATCAACGCTGAAAGAGATTGTTTTTATTCGCCCAATAAGCTAAAAAAGGCGCCTTTCCTTTGTTATTTTTAATAAATAGCTGAAAAAACTTTATATTGCCTGAATTTTGCTCTTTCCGCAGCGAATTAATAGGCTGAGAATAATGTCTGAAACTAATCTGCCGTTTAATGATAAATTCTTTCCAAATGACGCGCAACCATCTTCTGGAGAAAAAATCCGAGAAGAATGGGAAAAATCACTAAACAATCCGCAAGAGTTCTGGGCTGAAAAAGCAAAAGCCATTGACTGGTTCAAACCATACGATAGAGTACTTGACGATTCAAACCCACCGTTCTACAAATGGTTCTGTGGTGGAACCCTCAACATATCGCACAACACACTGGACAGGCACGTCAAAACCATGAGAAAAAACAAGCTGGCCTACATCTGGGAAGGCGAAATGGGTGAAGTCAAAACCTACACTTACTACCAGCTCTACAGAGAAGTCAACAAGCTCGCCAAAGCCTTAAAAGATTTTGGCCTCAAAAAGGGAGACCGGGTAGCCGTTTATCTGCCCGTAATTCCTGAATTGCCCACAACGCTACTCGCAACAGCACGCGTAGGCGGAATCCACACCGTAGTCTTCTCAGGATTCAGCGCTGAAGCCCTGGCAGACAGAATAAACGATTGTAAAGCAAAAATCCTCGTAACAGCTGACGGATCATACAGGCGCGGAAAAATAATTGCAATAAAAGACAACGCTGACCGAGCATTGCAGAACACATCAACGGTGGAGAAAGTCATAGTCGTAAAAAGGACATGCCAAGATATCCAAATGAAAAAAGGACGCGATGTCTGGTACGACGATGCCCTCACGCAAGTAGGAGAAAACGCATACGTTCCGCCTGAACCCATGGAAGCAACAGATCCCTTGTTTATTCTCTACACTTCGGGTACAACAGGCAAACCAAAAGGAGTCCAACACGGAACAGGTGGCTATAACGTTTGGGCATACTGGACACTCAAATGGGCTTTTAACCCCAATGAGGAAGATATCTGGTGGTGCACCGCAGACATCGGCTGGATCACTGGGCACACGTATAACGTTTACGCGCCGCTGTCACTCGGGATAACATCACTACTCTTTGAGGGAACACCTGACTACCCAGCGAAAGACCGATGGTGGAACATTATTGAAAGGCACGGCGTGACAATACTCTATTCAACGCCAACAGCTGTCCGAATGTTCATGAAGTTCGGCGAAGAATGGATAAACAAACATGATCTCAGCACCCTGCGACTTCTAGGAACAGTAGGTGAACCTATGAACCCCGAAGCCTGGAAATGGTACTACCGCGTAATTGGAAAAGAAAAACTAGCCATAATTGACACTTGGTGGCAGACAGAAACAGGTGGCTTCATGATTGCCCCCCTGTCAGGAATAGCCCTTGTTCCGCTTAAACCAGGCTCAGCAACGTACCCGCTTCCAAGCGTTAACGCTGAAGTCTACAACGAAAAAGGGCAACCCGCACCAGCAGGAAACAAAGGCTTCCTCGTAATCAAATCACAATGGCCAGGAATGTTGCAAACTCTATGGGAAGACCCTGAAAGATTCAAGCAGACATACTTCGGAAGATGGTCCAACATCTACTACACAGGAGATTACGCAGTTAAAGACCCAGAAGGCTATCTCTGGCTTCTAGGAAGAGCAGATGAGGTTCTCAAAGTGGCTGGACACCGCATAGGCACAGTTGAGCTTGAAAGCGCTTTGGTTTCGCACCCAGCCGTCTCCGAAGCAGCAGTGATGGGTAAAGAAGATCCAGTTAAAGGTGAAGTACCCGTTGCTTTCATCGTGTTGCGAAGTGGCTTCTCCCCTTCAGATGAACTACGGAAAGAACTCATAAAACACGTGCGAACCACTATAGGCCCAATTGCAACACCAGCCGCCATTGCCATGGTCAACAGACTGCCGAAAACACGTAGTGGCAAAATCATGCGCAGAATACTTAAAGCCGTAATAAGAGGCGCACCAATAGGCGACACATCCACAATAGAAGACGAAGCCTCTGTTGAAGACATAAAAGCAACATACGAAGAGTTGCGCAAGCAACTTTCGCAATAACTCCTTTTCTTACGATTCTCTTATTTTTTTATTTTAAACAAATACTTTCAACATAATTCTTCTAGATTTATCTGCAAGAAAGTGGAAGGGTCCTCTAGTGAAATGGTTTTATGACAAAGCTAAAAAGGTATAAAGCGCAGATTAGCACTCAAAAAGCTAAAGGTTTGGGGAAAAGTAAGTGTTTGATGCAAAAAAATTCGTTGAAAACTCTCTGAAAGAAATCCAACAAATTGTGGGTAAAAAAAAAGTAATTTCCGCTTGTTCTGGAGGTGTTGACAGCACTGTTACAACCGCCTTAGTTCACTATGCTGTGGGTGACAAGTTGGTGGCAGTTTTTATCGATGATGGGCTTAGGAGAGAAGGAGAACCTGAGTTTGTGGTGAGAACGCTTAAAAACTTGAACATCCGAACCAAGTATATTGACGCCAAAGCTGAGTTCTTTGCGATTTTCAAGGGAAAGACAGACGCCGAAGAAAAGCGGAAGGCTTTCAGAGATAAATTCTACAAGACCTTAGGCAAAGTCGCCAAGGAAGAACAGATTGAATTTATCGCGCAAGGTACAATTAAAGCGGACGTTATTGAAACAGTGAAGGGCATAAAATCGCAGCATAACGTCTTGGAGCAGATAGGCATCAACCCTGAGATTTACGGCTACAAAATTCTTGAACCTTTACGGGAACTTTTCAAACCAGACGTCCGTAAAGTAGGTCGCGAATTAGGTTTGCCTGAGGAAATCTCTGAAAGAATGCCTTTTCCAGGTCCAGCTTTGTCGCTGAGAGTTCTCGGCGAGGTTACCCCCGAAAGAGTCGCAGTAGTGCGAAAAGCCACCGAAATTGTGGAAGAGGAAACCAGGAAGCTAGGAACTTTTCAAAGCTTCGCTGTGCTTCACAATGATAAGGCAACTGGCATCAAGAAAGGTGAAAGAGTTTATGGAAACATAATTACTATTAGAATTGTAGACTCCACGGATGCGGTAACGGCTAAGGCTAGACACGTACCATATGATGTATTGATGCATATTTCTAAGAGGATAACCGAGGAAATGCCCAGCGTTGCCAGGTGCCTTTATGATATAACGGACAAGCCACCTTCAACCATAGAATTCGAATAAAAACAGTCAAGTCTCCGATTACGACTGGGAAATTAAAATCTAGAAGAGACGCTTGCTCTTAGAAAAACATAATGCTTAGAACATTATGCTACTGGGTAGTATTTTCGGCTTAGAATCCGAACCTACTTTTCTTATATTTAACGTCTTGGTCAAACTCTTCCGCAAGCTGCTCCAATAGCCCTCTCTGCTTGGCGGTCAACTTTTCTGGAACCGAAATCCCAACGCGGACTAAGAGGTCTCCTTTACCGTAACCCCTGAAACGCGGCATACCTTTCCCTTTCAATCTTATGGTTTCTCCTGCCTGAGTTCCCGGTTTAATCTTCACTGTGATTGGTCCTTCCAGAGTGGGCACAGAGATTTCTGCGCCTAAGGCTGCTTGAGGATAACCAATTATCAGCACGTGCCAGAGGTCATCTCCGTCCCGCATAAACAATTCGTGCCGGGCAATGTGAACGAGAACGTAGAGGTCTCCGGGTTCACCCCCGTTTGGCGCATTTTCGCCTTCGCCTCTGAGCCTAAGCTGGTACCCCTCATCTATGCCTTCAGGGATTTTCACGTTTATTTTTCTACGCCTTTTAGTCAGTCCTGTTCCATGGCATTTCTTGCATGGAGATTCTATGAGCTTGCCTCTACCATTGCATTCGGAGCAGGGCGTTACCTGCACGTACATGAGGAAACTGTTTTTTCTCATATTCCTAACTTTACCTGTACCGTTGCATTTTAGGCACGTTTTAGCTGAAGTACCTGGGCTGGCGCCTGAACCTTTACATACTTCACACTTCTCAGTTCTCTGCACCAAGATTTCTTTCTCAGTTCCTTTTGCGGCTTCTTCAAGCGTTATCTCGAGGTCGTATGCAAGGTCTTGACCTCTGTTGCTTCTTTCTCTGAAGTTTCCTCCCCTGAATCCACCGCCAAAAAAAGTACGGAAAAGGTCTCCGAAGCCGAAGCCTATGTCTCTAAATATCGTTTCAAAATCTGCACCGCGGAAAATGTCTTCAGCGGTATAGCGCTGGTCAAATCCCGCGTGACCTAGCGTATCATACTGATGTCTCTTTTGGTCGTCGGATAAAACGGCGTAAGCCTCGGAGATTTCCTTAAACTTGTCTTCTGCGTCAGCAGCCTTGTTCCTATCAGGGTGATACTGCATCGCCAGCTTCCTATAGGCGTCTTTGATTTCTTCTTTGGAAGCGTTTTTAGATACGCCGAGAACTTCGTAGTAATCTCGTTTTTCAACCATGTACTTTACCGCTGAATTCGAAATGCAACTTCCTAATCAAAACTCTTTCGGCGGTCACTTCACTTCGTAATCTTCTGAATCCACAACTTTCTTTTCTCCGCTGTCTGTAGAAGCCGAAGGCTCTTGGCTTGCTTGATCCGCTGGACCTTTTTGACCTGCTTGTGCTTTCTGTTTTGCCTGTTCAGCGGCTGCCTGCTGATAAATCACTGTGCCGACTTCCTGCAGAACTTTCTGGAGCTCATCTGTTTTCGCTTTTATCTGCGTCATGTCGTTGTTGGCTAAAGCGTCTTTCAAGGCAGAAATCGCCGCGTCTATTTTGCTCTTTTGTTCCTGGGTCAGTTTGTCCGCAAGGTCCTTCTTGGTTCGGTCTGCTGTGTAGATTAAGCCGTCAGCATTGTTTCTAAGTTCGGCTTCTTCGCGTTTCTTCCTATCCTGCTCAGCGAACTGCTCAGCATCCTTAACCATGCGTTCCTTCTCTTCTTTTGACAGTTTCGTGGATGCCGTGATAGTTATTTTGGCTTGTTTTCCCGTGCCTAAGTCCTTAGCGGTTACGTTCAGTATACCGTTGGCATCTATGTCAAAAATGACTTCAATTTGTGGAACGCCTCTCGGCGCTGGTGGCAGGTCTACAAGATTGAACGTGCCGAGGGAAACGTTGTCCGTTGCCATTGCCCGTTCTCCTTGAAGCACGTGTATTGTCACGGCTGTTTGAAAGTCCGCTGCGGTTGTGAACACCTGAGTTCTTTTTGTGGGAATTGTCGTGTTTTTCTCAATTATTTTGGTAAATACGCCGCCTAGCGTTTCCACGCCAAGTGATAACGGCGTAACATCCAGCAGAAGCAGATCTGTGACTTCGCCTGTGATAACTGCTGCCTGTATGGCAGCTCCTATGGCGACGCATTCCATGGGATCGACCCCTCGCTCTGCAGGTTTGCTCAAGATTTTCGCGACAAACTGCTGCACAAGTGGCATGCGGGTCATGCCACCGATGAGGATTATTTTGTCCACGTCCGTCGGCGTCAACTTGGCGTCTTCAAGTGCTTTGAGTAGGGTTTTTTGGGTTTTTTGAACAATGGGCTGGGCTAAACTTTCAAGTTTGGTTCTTGTCACTGAAAGATGAAGATGCTTTGGTCCAGAGCTATCAGACGCTATAAAGGGCAAATCAACGTCTGTGCTCATCAGCGTTGACAGTTCTATCTTTGCTTTTTCCGCTGCTTCCTTCAGTCGTGTTACAGCCATTTTGTCGTTGGTGAGGTCTATACTCGTTTGCCTTTTGAACTCGTCTAGCATGTAATCCATTAATGCTTTGTCCACGTCGGTTCCGCCTATCTGGGTGTCGCCGCTTGTGGAGAGCACTTGGAACACGCCTTTGCCGAAGTCCATTAGTGTAACGTCGTGGGTTCCCCCGCCGAAGCTGAAAACCAGTATTTTCATTTCTTTTTCCAGTTTGTCTATGCCATAGGCGAGGCATGCAGCAGTTGGCTCGTTGACTATGCGCATTACTTCAAAACCTGCGATTTCACCAGCGTCTTTAGTGGCTTGTCGCTGGTTATCGTCAAAATGCGCTGGAACCGTTATGACCGCTTTCCGTATTGTACTACCCAAATAGGCTTCCGCGTCTTTCTTAATTTTCTGCAGAACAAATGCTGAAATCTGCTGTGGCGTGTACTCTTTTCCGAAAACGTGTGTCTTGTAGGTTGTTCCCATTTTCCGTTTTATTTCAAAAATTGTTCCTTCAGGGTTGGCGGTTGCTTGACGTTTTGCCGGTTCCCCTATCAAGAGCTGCCCATCCTTTGTGAAGGCGACTACCGAGGGGAACATTTTTCCCGCCATTGTGGGTCCTTCAGCACTTGAGATTACCGTGGCGCGCCCTCCTTCGTAGACAGCGGCTGCGGAGTTCGTTGTTCCCAAGTCTATTCCTAAAACTTTTTCACGTGTATTTGCATTACTCATTTTGTTCTTTCTCCGTTTGTGATTTTGATGATTTAACTGCGACTTTGACGATGCTGGGTCTAATTACTTTTTCCTTCATGATGTAGCCTTTCCTCACTTCTTCGGTCACAACACATGCTTCAACATCGTCCCGCTCTGCTGCGGCAACAGCATTATGGCATGAAGGGTTAAAAACTTTGCCCGCTTCACATTTTATGGGAGAAACGCCTTCTTGCTCAAGAACTTTTCTGAGCTTTTTAAGGGTCATTTGAACGCCTTCTATGAGTGTTTGGGCAGAATCCGCTGATTGCGCGTTCTTAAGGGCTATTTCTAACTCGTCTTGAACATCTAACAGCTGAATTACCAAGCGTTCTGTGCAGTATCTTCTGGTTTCTTCCATTTGGCGATCGTAACGCTTCTTCAAATTTTCAAAATCTGCCTGCAAATACTTCAATTGCGTTAGGTAGCCCTCTGAACGCTTTTTTTCCGCTTCCAGCTGTTGCTCAAGATCACTATGTTGCTCGTTTTGTTCCTTTGCCATAGAGGCGTATCCCCCTCTATATTACCAAAAATTAGCATATACAAACAGAAATATATTTTTCGCCTCTGAGTGGCGATTTCTCCCGCGCAACCTTCCCTTTTTTTGTTTTTAGCGGTTTCTCAAAATCAAAATTAGGGCGACTATGACAATCACCAAAACAATCGCTATTACAGCGATCATTAGTACAAGGTTGTTTGAAGCATCTGAAGCAGATGTAACATCTTGCTCAACTATTAAGGTGATTTCTTTGGGCATAGTAATAACCATGTAAAATGTTCCGCTTTCATCGTTAAATTCAAAGATGCTCTAATTAAATAAATATGTAAAGGAATTCAAGGAATTCAGGGTTTTCTCTACATATGACTACATTTTCACGCTGTTTTTGACGTTAAAAGAAGCGCTATTCTCTCTTTGAAAGAGTTGCGAGTACAAAACCTGCCAGCACTAGTACTAAGACCACTGCACCAAATATGTAGAGCGCAATCCTGAAAGCAGGCTCCGAATGGAGAACTTTGGTCGTGGGGAGACCTCCCAAATAAGCAGCTAAGAAAATGCCTACGAATATTCCGCCTACGCCTTGGGCTACGAATAAAAACGTGGCTATCTGCTTTTCACTTAATCTCAACCTTAGCCACTCCCTATGACATTGTTGAATTAATAGTAAAGAGTACGTATGTATTTAAGACCACCTTTTTGTGCGTTGCTGATTTGATGAAGAGACATTCTTGCAGGTTGAAAACCGCAAACATAATATA